>Ga0255058_10002045_pt1 | contig 11223 bp, 9 predicted proteins | sample Cases_109_9_MG_FD_188637 | JGI IMG/M metagenome (GOLD analysis project Ga0255058, IMG submission 188637) | Seawater microbial communities from Amundsen Gulf, Northwest Territories, Canada - Cases_109_9 | ecosystem: Environmental > Aquatic > Marine > Gulf | place: Canada: Northwest Territories... | reverse complement strand
CTGCGTAAGTCTTCTGCTACTTCCAGAAGATCCTGAGTATTCTATTCGACGCATACTTTTCTCAGATGGCTCGTAGTCCTTAAATTTGTCACTATCAGTCAAACATCCCAAACTTTTTGTTGTAAACATATTTACTCCTAAATTAGATGCAAGTCTTTCAAGATCAGGGAGATCTTCCTGATTTTCATTAGTGACGACACAACGAATAGCCGTATAGGGAAACTTCGATTTGCGGCGTGCCTTAGCCTCTTCTATAAGGGATGTACATCTTTTTACCTTTTCAATATCACCACCTTGTCGATATCTTTGATAGATATCCTGAGTACTACCATCAATTGCTATTATCAGAGTTGTCAACCCCGCATCCACAACCCTCAATGCCTCATCCAGTGTCTGCAGGTAATGGCCATTGGTTGAAGTTAAAGTCAGGATGTTACGGGCTGTACACTTTTCTATCATTTTCGGCAAATCCTTGTTCATAAAAGGTTCACCAAAGCAAAAAAGGTACACAGCAATTAACACATCCCCCAGGTCATCTAGGATTCTCTGAAATGTTTCTAAGGACATAAATCCTTTTGATCTCTCCAAAGAATATGACCCGGTGGGACAAAGCGGACATTTCAAGTTGCATATATTAGTAGTTTCTAATTGGATAATCGGTGGCAGGCCATGAGCCCAGTTTGATTGGAATATCTCGTCTAACCCTACTTTGATGAGATTCATCTTTTTCTTTATAGACATCTGTTTCGCAATTAGAGGCACACCATCAAAGTTAAAAGATAACCTTCCTTGAATGAGGATTTCAGGTAATCTAGTTAAAGCTTCAGGGGTTTTCATCCAAGCCATAATCCACCGCCTTTATTTTAGAGTTAACAGAAAAAATAAGTTCTCTTTGGCAATTACTATTCATCATTCATTCTCTTCCGAGAAAGCAGGACATAGTTTTTTTAGTTTAGCTGACCGCCCCTTAACGGGATGAAGCATTCTATAAACCCTGAGGTTTGCAATGAAGTGGGGGCAACTGTTACAATCGCAGCCTCTGACCGGTGACCTTCTTTTGTTTATTTCAAATGCTTCTTTTCTAAATCGGCGATAAACGTTCCCATTCCATATTTCACCGAAATCACTTTTAAAAATATTCCCAAGAGGTTCATAACACCTACAGCAAGGATATACTAAACCATCAACGTCGATCCTCACCGAGTGCCAACCATAATAACATGGAATAATGCTGTAAAGTGCAGTCGTATCAAGTTGCTCTTTGAAAACCTTCAGGAAATGATTGATGTTGTGTGAAATTTTCTTAGATTCAAGATAAGCCTTTACCTCAACGAGTTGTTCCCTTACAGAAGCTGCCTGATTTCTTGTCGGAACTACCTTCGAGAGGCCTCTGTCTCCAATATCATAAACAGGCCGATAATGAACCCGTTCTGCCTTTATAAGACTGGCAAATTCAGCGAAATCAATAAGGCCGTTGTAATTATGGGATACGACGATACAAACAAGAGTAACCTTAGGGTATTTTGCATCAAGGGAAGTCTTTTTCTCTGCAAGGTAAAGGAGATTACTCCTCAGATTGTCAAATGTTGTTTCTGCAACACCAGGATGAGTACGTACATACATCTCCCGATTGCCTGCCAACGTGTTAATTCTTAGCTCGTTAAATCCCATCTTTATCAGCTCATCCATCATTGTACGGTTAAGCAGTGTGCCATTTGTGTTTACTATGCTGGTACAGCCAGCATGTTTAACACGGGCCATAAACTCTATAGCATTTTTATGCAAGAAAGGCTCGCCACTACCTGTGAAAACAAAGTTTCGCGCGCCCATCTTAAGTAGTTCATCTATGAGAATAGATGTCCGGCCATCGTCTGCGTCAAGCTTCTGAAGTTCTTGTAGTCCCCTAAGAGATTCGTTGCCAGGCAACTCAAAATTCATCTGCCTTGGCCTTCTTAACAGGAGCAGGTTTGTGTTTTCAAGATAGGGTGAATAGAAAAAACAATGGATACACCGAATGTTGCACCGATTGGTTAAAGAAATATGAGCTTGAAACGGCCCGCCAAATATTTTATTCCCATGTATAATTCCCATGCCAGCTTTTACTTGTGAAAGCATTTGTCGCCAATTCATAACCCTATCTCCATTCTTCCTGACCTCTTCCATGGAAAGAGAAACCCAAGCCCTCGTGAAACATGAAGAGATAACGTCAACACCGGAATAATCAACAGAACTCTTAATCGCCTTGTCTGCTTAAGCCGACTAACAGCACTTACAAACAAAAGCACCATGTAGGATCCTACACAAATCAGAAATACAATCCTTAAGGGTTGAAAAAATATAGACGATATTGTAAGTACTAGTGCAGACAGAACGAATATCGATAATATCATGTGTGGAAATCGATGCACACCCAGTAACCTGCAAGTGTGTGCCATGTTGAAATTCCTTCGTACAGTGGAATAGAAAGTTGTATCACGATAATGTTTAACTCTTATTTCTGGAGAAAATACAATTCGCTTCCCTGACTTCTCAATCCTTTTTGCAAGATCCACATCTTCATGAACTATTAGAGCCTCATTGAAGACTTGAGGAAATCCCTCTCTTGTTTCTAAAGCAACACTCGAAGCAACATCACGTGGAATCGCCATATTCCACAACTTCGGATAATATTTACCAACACTAAGATTAGCCCCTTGACGCAGCCCCCCAGTTCCTAAAAATGAATTTAAGACAAAGTCTAAGGCAATGTCAAAATCAGATACATTATGCTCTAACTCATCCTTTCCCCCAATAATACCTATATTCATTTCACGTTTTATTACTTCTTTTATCTTCTGTAACCAGTCTGGCAAGAATGTACAATCGTCATCGCTAAAAACCAGAACACTACCACGTGCAATTGCACATGCAGTATTTAATCTTCTTGAACGTTTCGAACTATTACTACCAATATATTTCAAATCATATTCAACCCTTTTTAGCTCATTCTCTACAATTTCACGAGTTCCATCATCGTCATCACCACCTGCCACCAGTACCTCAAAGAAATCTGAAGGAAAATTTATCTGACGCAAAGATTTAAGAGCGCTACGCAGAAAACTGACATTATGACACTGAGGTAAAATAATACTGAACTCTAGTTTTGATGTCATATATTCTCCTTTGTTAAATACTGTCCTCGTAAACCGCGTGCAGCCCCCCAACACCATGCCAACTTCAGTGTAAAGACCATTGGTGCAGTCCAAAAGCGTTTCAGTAAATAGAGATTAGACAGGTAAATACCGGCTGTCACCTTCAATGCAATAACAGGTGCAGCCATGAGTATAAGAATTGATGAACGCAGGACAAATGGAGTACGTAATAGTGAGCGATACTGGTTGCGAAGGAGAATCGTTACGGAAGCATGCTCAGAAGAGTATCTCAAAATACCTGCAAGAGTGGTACGACTATGGTCATGTGTGATAACTGCATCGGGTACAAAGTATATCCTGTATCCTTTCAAACGGGCACGTAGGATAAACTCCATATCATCAGCACATCTTCTGTTCTCTTGAGTACCGTTCAACTCATTGAACACCGATCGTCTAAACCCCATATTAGAACCTGCAATAAACTCTACTGGTCCCGCCTTCCTGCCAGGCATAAAACTGTGAAATTCGGCTATGTTATGGCAAAGTTTGATATAATTTGAGACAGGGCTTGCTATAGCACCAGCAACAATCTGCTCCCGGTTAAGGGACGCACTCAAACGCTCAACCCAATCCTCTTTAGCAATGCAGTCATCATCGATAATGAGTATATAATCACCTCTGGCTGACCTGGCCCCAAGATTAGTAAGACTGCCAAGGCCAATATTTGCCCCTGATGAAACATATCTTATGTTAGGCAACTTTCGTTGCATCATGTTACACACTTCTCTCGTGGAGTCCTTTGAGCCATCATCAACCACTATCACTTCGTATTGTTCAGTGCTAAGGGTTTGATTAGCTAGAGATGACAAAACCCGTTTAAGAAGATTAGCCCTGTTGTATGTACGGATTACTATGCTTACAAACATTAAATCCCCTTTTTCTTTTTATTCCTAGTGTTGTTTTCCGTCAAAAAAAATGATAATAGTCATATTTTAATTACTTGGTAATGTATTGATCTTCTCAACAGTGCAGTCATCATCCACCATATTCTTATAAACGCAATCTTTACAAAGATAGAAGTCGTTATTTCCAATATTAAATTTTTTACGGAAATCTTCTGCTACCTTTCCCTTCCAGACTGAAATCACAGATTTTTCCGTGCTTAAACTTCCGAAAGAGTGGAGATTCTTATATTCGTACTCACAGGGGATAATTTCTCCAAGGGCATCCATTGTTACCCTTTTCCACGGCCGCATACATGTGAAGGATCTTTGCTTTCTTTTAAAACTTTTGGACTCATACTCATACATCCTGTATTTCATGTTTTCCGGTACATAGGTGCTGTCTAGGTTTTCACCGAATTCTGCTATCATTGACATTGTTTTGAATGTAAGGAAATCCACCTCCAGGTCTTCGGCAATTTTCCTGATTAAGGGTAATTCCTTTTCGTTATGCCGTGAAACAACAATTCTAAAATTCAGTCGTGGGGTTTCTGATCCCTTTCTTTTCTTTACGCTGATGATAGTTCTGATATTTGCAAGGACCTGATCAAGATTTCCACCTATCCGATACTTGCTATAGGTTTCCTGTGTTGCTCCGTCTACTGCAAACACCAGGCTGTCAAGACCAGAGTCTACCAGTTTCTCTGCCTTTTGGTCATCGAAATTCAGGTTACCATTGGTGCTAGAATGTACTACAATGTTTTTTGATTTGGCATATGAGATTATCCTAAAAATATCGGGGTTCAAAAACGGTTCTCCCCAGTTCCAGAGTACTATGAAAAGGAGGTAATCGCCTACCTCGTCAATGAATTTTTTGAAGGTGTTAAAGGGTAACATGCCCCTGGGACGAGAGTTATTCTTTGAAGTTGTATAGCACAGAGGGCAGGAGAGATTACAGATATTGGCCGGTTCCACCTGGGCAATTACAGGGTAGCCAAGAGGGATTGATGGTAAAATATATTGGTTCAGGCCAGCTATGAAAAAATTAATTATTTTCTTGAGTCGAAGCCCCTTTACTTCATATGGGATCAATTCGAACGTAAATCTAAAATTACGTCGGAAAATAATGTTAGGAAGTTGAAAAAAAATACTTCGAATTTTAAATATCTTCATAAGACTCTCCTTTGGTAAATATGATGCTTTCCTTTATACTCTTTATAAATTGCATTGTGATGAATTATGGTTCCTTATAAATTTGCATAAAACTTCAGGGTACCATTTCAAATAATATCAGAGAGAGATTGTTACGCTCTTTGCTGTCCAAACAATTAAAAAATTAGTATACTTCCCTTTTCGATTTGAAAACTAGCTGTCATTTTCCGGTTACTACGCATTTACAGTAGCAAACGATTGTTAGTTCTCTATTTATATACAAATCTAATACCAAAATCAAAAGTTACAAAAAACAGTATAACTCTTAGAATATTATATAGTTATCACCACACATTAAAATATTTACATAAGAATAGATAATTATTTTAAATATAATTGTGCAAGCTGTATATATCATTACACTTATGGGCTTGTATCAAAGCATTGTGTGAGGGAAAGTATAATTCTTTTAGAGGCAGGACGTTTACCTAAATCAACACTAGGGCTCAGAGACACTCAAAATTTGCGTAAGTAGTTACTTCTCCAAAAGTTAAAGAATGTGTCTTTTTTACAATCATTCAACAATAATTGATAAGAAAAGCTGCTTTTTTTAATTTTTTTTGATATTTCAAAAAAATTTCATGGAAGGTATTAGACAGTCTAAGACGTATATGTCAAGAGCTGTACATTAGGGGGGGGAAGAAGGATATTAAAATTGCTTTATTTAAGATCGGACATTATTAACCCGCTTAATTCGTAAATTTCAGAGAACCCCTTTGGTTAAGGCTTTGTAGACGTTGTAAAAAACAGACTGGTTTTTGGACATGCAGTTTCTTTAAATCCTGACCGATGGCCCGTAGAGGTTTCGCATATTCGGTATTAGAATTCATCATCCTCACCTCAATAAATTAAAAAATCTGAAATTTTGAAATTATTCAAGATGCATCCGGCCTTTTTCCTAACTTTTTGGCTACTATAGTAGCCACGGCAACCATAATCATTATAGTTATCAAGGCCGCTATAAAGGCCGCTATCAAACCATACTCTATTCCTGCAACTCCCTCTTCATCCTTTAAAAATCTTAATAGTCTCTTCCGCGTCTGATGCCTCCTGTATAGTAGGTGTTAAAAAGAATACAAATGATATGATTAAGACATGTAGTAGTAGGTATTTTCTCATACTAAGCGAAAAGATTAGATTAATTATGAAATGGCTATGTAGGCTTGATTATAAACTTACGGGTGTATATAAAACAAGGAGTTTTGCCTCAGATTTACCACCTAATTACTATTGAAAGGAAAAATGTGGTTTGGGGTAGTGTAGATATGAGGATAACCTTAGTAAGCCTTGTTTCTCTCAAAGAACTTAATTAGTTTGCTTATGGTATGATGCTCATGCCTAACATCAACCAAATAACAAAGCTTTGATTATTGCCCGTAAAAAGATAATTTTATAAAAACATGAATATTGATCGTACCACACCTATGATCAGGAGTATTATCCCAGCTATCTTTGCTAGCTTTTGGACAAATATCAATAGTATTCCCAACCCTATTAGTATGATGGGGCTTGCTCCACTCATAAACTCACCAATTACATTTGAAATTGACTCTACTCTATCTGTAGGACTCATATCTTGAGCAAACACTGTTGTTGATGTCAGTATTATGAATATCAGTAATATAGCAAATAAATGTTTCATTATATATCTTTTAAAAGCCTGTTTGCCGGGGACTTCTCAATTGTATCATTAAACGTTTTCAACGCTTCTGACAATGTCTTTAATTCCCTGGTTTGCGCAACTGGTATTTCATCGGTACCTCTTTGCTCCAAAGCATCAAAGATATATTTTATGGTGATTATATTGATATCGCGGGAAGGTTGATATGCAAACTGATTATACTCTTCAGTCTTAGTTTCGGAAGCAATTCCACTCTCAACAAATTCATAGAGTATTTGACTCACCAGACGAATAGGTATTTCTAAGGTATGTGAAATCTGGATAGCAGTTAAGGGCGCATGTTCATTAGAAAAATTCTTTATTAGTAAATGAGCCGTTTGTAACGAAATTAGTTTTTTGAAGGAAGTACTTACCCGTAAACAGTCAGGCTCGAATTCATACGTGTCTATATTCTGAAGAGCAAAAGAAATCTCTGCTCCAAAAAGAACTATCAACCAACTAATTTGTAACCATATCAAAAACAAAGGTAATGCGGCAAAACTTCCATAAATAGCATTATACTGTGCTACCCCAACCTGAAAGCTGATGTATGCCCATTGTGCGATTTGGTAAATTGTTCCGGCAATCACACCGGCTATAAGGCCAGATCTAAAATTAACCTTCGTATTAGGCATGAAAATATAAATAAATGCAAAAACTCCCCAGATCGCACAATAAGGTAGTAATTTGAACATGAAAAATATTATGGGGCTGAAAACTCCCAAAAATGCAAACCTTTCGGTTATGAGAGTAACCTGAGTAACTATGAACACCGTAATGCTACCTGACATAATTACGAGAATAGGGCAAATAAGCATTATAGAAACATAATCACTTAATTTTCTTCCGGTGCTTCGTGCTTCTTTTATTCCCCAGATATCATTGAATGAACGTTCGATGTTACTTAATAATTTTATTACTATCCAGAAAAGAACTGCCACACCGATACCCGCTATCATCCCTCCCTTGGTTTCTTCAAGAAGTGTATGAGCAAAACCTATAACCTGCATGAGAACATCTTCCTGGCCAGGAAATTTCTCTAAGAGTTGTTTTTCAAGATTTTTTTCAGAACCAAAGCCCTTGGCTACTCCAAATCCCAAAGCAACTACAGGAACAACGGAGAGTAAAGAGTAGAAGGTAAGAGCTGATGCTCTTAAACGACATTTGTTTTCACTAAAGCCACGTAATGACAAAAGAACAACCCTCAGTTGCTTAATGAAAAATATTTGCGTGCGGGGAAGGTTTTTTAAGCGAATCCTCCAAATGTCGGTTTTGATAAAATTTATAATTTTTGATACCATAACAGCTTTATTTTACTGAATATCCTTTGAGAATCATATAATAAATATCAGAATCCACAGGAGTATAGCAGATGAGATGCGGATTGGTGTGTAAACTCTGATCATTCAATTATTGTTGAATATTGTAAAGAAAAACAAACATATCTGCACTTCCTCTCATTAAAAAATCAAATCCTAAGATACGTACGTTCCATAGCTTACAACAATATGTACTATTTAGCATTTAATGGTAAGAGAATTGCGATTACTTCAAATGGAGGACTTTAAACAAAAAACTCTTACTAAATTTATGGGAGAATAAAATATGAGATTAATAACCAGCGTATCCATTATACAGAAGTTACTATTACTAACTAGCCAATTACGGCGGGTGATGGAGAGAAATAGAAAATTGATGATTCTCTTAATGTTAATGCTTCCGTTCATCCTGTTCGCAATTGGGGCAATGAGCTTATTTACTACTGGTGAGCTCACTTTCTATTATGGCGAGGCAAAGTATATTGTCTTTAATTTATTTGAGTAAATAATGTGACTAGCAAAGAAAGACTTTTACGTGGCATGTCCTATTAAGATAAGACATGGACAACAATAAGAAGGGGTTTCTAATCATGAATGAATATAGCTCTCAATTTTGTCAGATTGCAGTAGATAAGGGCTTTGTAACTGAAACGCAATTATCAGTAGCCATTCCGGAACAAGTTGACGATGATCTTTCTAACAAACCCCACAGATTCATAGGAAGGATAATATTTGAACATGGTTGGATAACCAATGAACAAATTAATATTGTTTTAGACACATTACATAATACAAGGTTATACCTCACTTCTTTAAGTAAGAAGATGTAAATTATTGTAGAAAATGAAGAAAAGAATCAACATAAGAATTCACAGGGATATAGAGGATCTGGATATAAACTAAATTGTGAACTCAATTAAACGGAAACCAATTCTAAGGTGTCGCTAAATTCTTTAAAAATAGTTGACTCTTCTGAGTTGAGCCAGTTGGTAAACCTATCCAGCATAGGAAGCCATCTTAGACGGATAGGGTCTGAAGGCTCTGTCCGTTCTTTATTTACAGGCACCATTTAACAGCACAACACGTATTCCGGTAAAGATTTATCAAGTCAAGTATTAGCACCATCTTCTACTTCATGACCCGAAATCTGATGGAATTAGGAAAAGGTAGATTCACTATATGTTCTTCTCATGCAAAGAACATATTTATTGTTTATACCTGCTCTATAAAAAAAGGGCCTTGACTATACTCATAACTCATTTGAGCATTCTTCTAGCCAAGGCCCTAAGACATATTATTTATTTCTTCTTTTATGCTTAATAATTTAATTCTTTTACATTCGACTTCCTTGTGTTCCCTGTTACAGATTGATGGCTTTTACCGCTAGAACATATTGAAGAGTTTCGAAAACAGACCTTTACCGCTATCACCACCCTGGTTGTGTGAAACCTTCTTTCCACTTTCAGCAAGTGCTTGTTCTATGGCAGCCTCTCTGCGCATTCTCATAGCTTCAGATTGTATATTTCCAAGTTCCTGTAACATAGGTGACTGTCCCCACCACCACATGATGTCCTGCTGAACGTGTGCATAACCTTTGTATCCCTGAAGCTTATACCAGAACCACATCTTGGCGTAAGATGTTTCAATATGTGTGGGGTTATTCTCTCCCTGATAAAAGAGGGCATAGACCCCAAGGATTGGACCAATGACGGGTACCTTTCCTCCGGTTTTCTTAAACGCATTCCAGACTCCATCTCCGAGAAGTGATGCAGGTAATACATCGGCAAGCCAGTCACCACCCGGATAGATATCACGGTCTGCAGGTGATGGATAAAGCATGTCGTCTGCAATAAGATCATCTATGATCTTTTGTGCCTGATCCGTCAGCTTAAATGCCTGGAACATGTACTCATCCATTTGTGTAAGCCAGCCTCCTGCAAAACGAGGACTATGACAGTTCGAACAGAGTTCAATCCACTTGTCTCTCTTATCAAGATTCTCATCGGAATATATATCGATTTTTGGAGCAATGATTTTTATCCCGTAAGGGTAATCTTTAAGTGACGATTCATACTCAATGTTTGAAGGAGGAACCGTACCCATACGCCATATACCCTTTGAAACGAAATTGTGCGTGAAAGTTCCACCACCCTGGTACATGTGGCAGAACTGACAGGTCGGTGTGCGATAGTCCTCACCAACCATAACGTGTGCAAGTGGTTTATCAAAGTTATAATGTTCTTCTTCCAGTTCATAGATAATCCCGTGTTTTGATTCACTGTAGGACTCTGCATCGGGATGATCAGGGCCCATGTGGCATGACATACATGCCTCGGGTCTTCTTGCCTCAGCAGCGGAGAAGGTATGCCTTGTATGGCATGGATCACATTTATCTGTGGCGCCGTGGCACATGTCACAGCCAGCATTACCTGCCCCCAACCCTCTCTTGTAAGCCTCCTGATACCAGGGTACCAAAACATTTGATTCAAGTGTCTGAATGTGATTAGGCCTGCCGTGGTTCTTCTCACTGGCAAACTCTGTAACCTGTCTCGCATGACATTCGCTGCAATCGCCTGCCGTGGGCATTCTGATCTGCTTTTTCTCTGTATCGACATGACAGTCGAAACAATCTACCACCGAGATCTCTTTCCCTATGCTATCCTCTATGATCTTGGTCTTACGCGCAATTATAGGAGTCTTCCTTGGATTGTAATGCGCAGAGGTTTTCCAGTCTTCGATAGCACCCGTATTTATCGCCTCATGACACCTTATACACAGATCCCTCCGTTCCTTCTCGATGAATAATGAATGGTCAAAACGGGTAGGTGGTTCATAATGCCTCCCCGGATAAAAATACATACTCATAAATAATGGTTTGTAATGGTCTTTAAATAGACCTGAACCCTCTTTCAGGCCAACATTATCTGCGAAAACGCCCTTATACCAATCAGGAAATCCTT
>Ga0255058_10002044_pt1 | contig 11226 bp, 5 predicted proteins | sample Cases_109_9_MG_FD_188637 | JGI IMG/M metagenome (GOLD analysis project Ga0255058, IMG submission 188637) | Seawater microbial communities from Amundsen Gulf, Northwest Territories, Canada - Cases_109_9 | ecosystem: Environmental > Aquatic > Marine > Gulf | place: Canada: Northwest Territories... | reverse complement strand
CCTGTATCGACACGAGGTGGAGAGCGTTATCGACGTCGATGTTGCGAGCTACTTCGATACCATCGACCAATCGCGTTTGCTGGAGATGCTGGGCGAGAAAATCGCCGACCCGCGCTTCCTGCGCTATCTCGCCCGCCTGTTCAAGGCGGGAGTGTTGTCGCAGGGGGAGCTGCGGGTCAGCGACGAGGGGGTGGTGCAGGGCAGTGCCTGCAGCCCGGTGCTCGCCAACATCTTCGCGCATTACGTGATTGACACGTGGTTCGAGGAGACGGTGAAACGCCACTGTGCGGGCGAAGTCGCGCTGTTCCGGTATGGAGATGACGTGGTCATCTGCTGCCGGTACACGCGCGACGGCGAACGCATCCGCAAAGCCCTCAGCGGGCGCCTTGCCCGGTTTGGGCTGCGCCTGAATGAGGCGAAGACGCGGATGGTGGCGTTCCGCCGGCCGGGTCGCGACAGTCGGGGTCGACAACCGGTGTTCGACTTTCTGGGCTTCACCTTCTACTGGGGGCGGTCCCGCAAGGGTTACCGCGTCCCGAAGGTAAAGACCAGCAGCAGCCGACTGCGGGCGAAGCTCGTGGCGCTCAACGCGTGGGCCAAGGCGGTGCACAGCCGCTACCCGCTGGAGCGATTCTGGGTGGTGTTCTGCGCGAAGGTACGCGGTCATGTCCGCTACTACGGCGTGTCGTTCAACACCCGGGCGCTCGGCGTGTTTGTTTACTATGCGGTGCGCATTGCCTACAAATGGCTCAACCGGCGCAGTCAGCGCCGGTCGTTCACGTGGGAGACGTTTCGATCGTACATCGATCGGCATCCGCTTCCGCGAGTGGCCGTCTACCATGCGCTGTACTGACCCGTACCGCGACGCGAATGGTTCTGTCTTGAGCCTATTGCCTGAATTGGGCACGATGGGTTCTAAATGGGGGGGAGCTGGGGTGACTCGCTCCCCTACCAGCTGACGGGTTAGTTGGTCGGGGTGAGAGGATTTGAACCTCCGACCCCTGCCTCCCGAAGGCAGTTGGGCATTTCTAAGTAGTTGTATTTACTTACCTATCTGGAGGCGCCCGTGGATGCAAGTGCCTGACTGAGCATAACGGAGCTGGACTGATTCCGGCAAATTCCCGGCAAGAGGCGGGCGATGTCCTACGGTGGGATAGCGAAAACCGCCGCGTAATCGAACCGAGGAGAACCTTGGTCCGTGGAGAGGGGATCATGCGAAAAGAAGAACCCCGCCGGAGCGGGGTTCTGACTTTGCACGGGGGGGCACGCGACGGTCCCGGAATCTAGGACAGCCGGCGGGCCCACTCGCTTGCACCGGAGCGGAACCACTTCTTGGTTTGCTCGTAGGCGGCTTTCGGATCGACGCCTTTTCCTGACTCTCGAAAGGCCGCGGCGACGCGAGCCCTCAGGCTCAACTCGGGCCCAGTCCCCGATCGGCGTCCGCCATCGCCCCAACGCCGGGCGTCCGTGCCGGCGGGCACCGGTCGTGTAGTACTCGATTCGCGTGTGGTCGATTTCGCTTGTTGAGTAGTCATCGCAAGTCTCCTCGGTGTAGTTACATTTCACCTGGTGGTAAATTGGTGGCCGCAAACACCGTTGCGACCTGGGTAGCAGTATCCTTGGGGGGCGTGATCGGCGCGTAAACTGTGGGGATCGTGGCGTCAAAAATGCGTGAAAAGGTGTTAGCGTGTAGAATCCCTCGGCGTTTTCGCACTTCCTGACCTCCACCATGAACAGGCTCGTAATCAACGTGCTCGGAGGCCTGGAGATCCAGCTGGTTGGAGCCGATTCGCCCCTCGCGCTCTCGACGCGCAAGAGCAAGGCTCTACTGGCCTACCTCGCCTTGTCGCCGGGTCTGACCCGCTCGCGAGAGCACCTCGCCACTGCGCTGTGGGACCGGAGCGCGGAGGAGCAGGCCCGCGCGAGCCTGCGTCAGACGCTTTCGAGTCTACGCAGGGTTTTGCCGAGCTCTCGGAGCGTGATCGTCAATACGGACGCGCACGCGGTCTGGCTCGACGCGCAGTCAATCCAGGTCGACGCCCACCAGTTCGAACGCCTGGCCGCCGAACGATCGCCCGAATCCCTGGAGGAGGCGGTCGCGGTCTATCGTGGCGATCTGCTGGACGGCTTTAGCTTGCGCGAGGAGAGCTTCGAGAATTGGGCTGTAAGCGAGCGGCGCAGACTTCGAGAGCTCGCGCTGCAGGCGTTCTCGGACCTCCTTAGTCACTACGCCAGAAACGAGCGGCTCGAACCGGGAATACAGACTGCGGAGCGATTGCTGTCAATGGATCCGCTGCAGGAATGGGCGCACTGCGCTTTGATGCGGTTGTATTCGCGATCCGGCCGTCGCGAAGCAGCACTTCGACAGTATCAGGAGTGCACGCGCATCCTGGATCGCGAGCTCGGGATCGCACCGGCTGAGCAGTCCCAAAGGCTCGCCGCCGAAATCGGTCGCGAAACTGATTCGCCAGAATCGCTGGTCACGACACCATCCGCCGAGGCTCGGCGCAGCGAGCCATCTCCGGCTTTGCCTGCGGAGCGCAAACAGCTCACCATGTTGTGCGCGCGCATCCGTGAGGTCGTCGATGGTTCGGACCCGGAAGCAACGCTCGAGCGCGTGGATCCCGTCCTGGAGGCAATGGCCGATGCCATCGGGCGCTTCGGAGGTACGATCAGCCACATCAGAGGCGACGGCGTAACCGCCTTGTTCGGTGCACCGCAAGCGCACGAGGACCACGCGGTGCGTGCCTGCTACGCCGCGCTCGCCATGCGAGACACCTTTCCGTCGAACCCGGCGCTGGATATTCGAATGGCGATCCATTCCGGCGAGGCGGTGGTACGGACAATCGGTGACGAGCACTCGAGACACTACGATGCGGTGGGTCCCGTCGCTCAAATCACGGATCTCATCGGCGCGGTCATCGATCCAGGCGAAATCGGGATCACGGCCGATGTCAATCGACGCACCGAAGGGTTCGTCGAGATTGCAGCGCTCGGGGAGAGGTCGCTCGAGAGTGTCGCGGCTCCGATCGAGTTGTTCGTGCTTCGAGCCAGGTCGCCGCTGCGATCGCGCTGGGAGGTCCGATCGGCGCGAGCGCTAACACGTTTCATTGGGCGAGACGCCGAGATGGCCCGACTCGGCGAGCTGCTCGAACTTGCCGCGAGTGGCTCGGGTCAGGTAGCGACAGTCATGAGTGAGCCGGGAATGGGAAAATCCCGGCTGGTGCACGAGTTCCTCGATTCTCCGGCCATAGCCGGCTGGACCGTGCTCGAAACCGGCACCACGTCTCATGACACGAGCGCCACCTACCTTCCGATCGCCAATCTATTGCGTGCATGGTTCGATATAGGCGAGCGCGATACTCAGTCGAAAGCAGCCGAGAAGCTGCGCGCCGGCGTACGCGCAATCGATGAAGCGCTGAACGCGATGCTTCCCCCGCTTTTTGCGCTGCTGGACCTTCCGGTGGACGACTTGCACTGGTCGACCCTCAGTCCCCCGCAGCGGCGCCAGAGTACGCTGGAAGCCGTCAACGCCGTGTTGATCCGTCATAGTCATGCTCGACCCATAATCGTGGTGGTCGAGGATCTGCATTGGACGGACGTCGGCACTCAGGCGGTGCTCGAGAACTTGGTCGAGAACGTGGGCGCGTCCCGCGTAGTTTTGTTGTTTACCCATCGGCCCGAGTACCGGCACGAGTGGTTTGTTAAGACTTATTTCTCCCAACTGCGCCTGAATCCGCTTGGCGCGGAGAACTCGAATCGATTGTTGAGTGTGCTGCTCGGCGAGAATCCCGAACTCGAGCGACTACGCAGACGTTTGATCGAGCGAACCGAGGGAACGCCCTTATTCGTCGAAGAGTCGGTGCGCGCGCTGGTCGAGACCGGTGCGCTCGTAGGCAAGCAGGGTGCGTTCCGTTTGGGCCAGCCTATCGAGAGTTTCGAAATTCCTTCCACGGTGCAAGTCGTGCTCGCAGCGCGCATCGATCGGCTCCCTGCGAACGCGAAAGAGCTGCTGCAAACGGCGGCGGTGATCGGAAAGGATGTTCCGGTCAAACTCCTCGAGGCCATCGCCGACGTCGAGGAAGGGGCGTTGGGCGAGCTTCTGGGCACGCTGCAGAGCGCAGAGTTTCTGTATCAGACTCGTTTGCTGTCAGATCCGGAATTCACGTTCAAACACGCGCTCACCCATCAGGTTGCGTATGAGACGGTGCTCAAGGAGCGTCGTCGAGCAGCGCATGTGCGGCTGGTCGGCCTGATCGAAGAGCTCTATGCCAACCGGCTCGAAGAGCAGGTCGAGCGACTCGCGCACCACGCGCTCGGTGGCGAGCTGAGGGACAAGGCCATTCATTATCTATTCCGCTCGGCGAGCAAGGCGATTCAGCGCTCGGCCCACCAGCAGGCTATCGAGTATCTCGAGCGAGGGCTCGAGCTCATCGCATCGCTGCCCGACTCGCAGGTGCGGCTCCGGCAGGAGCTCGACTATCAGAAAGCCCTGGGTGTTACGATGATGGCCGCGAAGGGCTGGGCGGCCAAGGAAGTATTGCACGCCTACACGCGTGCGCGCGTGCTGTGCGAAGAGCTCGGCGATGAGCGCGAGCTGTTCATCGCGCTCCGCGGACAGGGTCAATACCACATGATTCGCGGCGAATCTCGGGTCGCACGCGATTTGGGGGATCGCTGTTTCGACCTCGCAGCCGGGTCCGCAGATGTCGGCGTGCACATCGAGACTCACCACCTGTTCTGGACAAACAGCTTTTTCATGGGAGACTACGCAAACGCCGAACTGCATTGTGGCAAGGGGGTTGATTTATACGAAAGCGATCGAGATCACGCGCTGACATTTGTCTACTCCGGCCATGACCCGGGAGTATGTTGTCGCAGCTTCTCGGCCCTCATTCAGTGCCTCTGCGGCCGTCCCGATCAGGCGCTCGATGGATGTCGTCAGGCGCTGGATCTCGCCGAGCAGCTGAATCATCCACTGACCACCGCGCTCGCCCAGTGGGCGTTCAGCTATGCGCATCTATTTCGCCGAGAGCCGCACGCGGCGCGGGACTGGGCGGAGCGAGAGATCGCTGTATGCGAAGAGTATCTCCTGCCGCTCCTACACTCCCAGGGAATGTTTCAGATTGGCTGGGCGTTGAGCGAGCTCGGCGAGCTCGACGAAGGCATTGCACGTATGCGTGAAGGACTCGCAGCAACCAGCGCCACCGGCGCGGAAATGGGACTACCGTATTTCGTCGCATTGCTCGGCGAGGCCCTCGGGAAGGCAGGAAAGCCCGACGAGGGACTCCGGGAGGTCGAACGGGCGCTCTCAGCCGCCAAAGAGCACAACGCGCGCTTCCAGTTTTCCGAAATATTGCGATTGAAAGGCGAGCTCCTGCTGATGCTCTCGAAGTCCAATGGGGATACGGTAGAGGCCTGCTTTTGCGAATCTCTGGAGACAGCCGACAAGCAGGGTGCGCGACTGGCGAAATTGCGATCGGCGGTGAGCCTCGCGAGATTTTTCCATGCCAAGGGCGATCCGGTGAACGCCCGCGAAGTTCTGCAACCGTCCTTTGCCGTCATCATAGAGGGACACCATACGCCTGCCCTGGAAGAGGCGGCGACGCTTCTCGAAGTGCTCGAGCGCGATATCGACTAGTACAGGAGCGAGGACAATTGCGCCCGATAGGGGCCGACCAGGCGGTGGTTGTTGCCGTGCACCTCGAACACGGACAGAAATACTCTGCTCGTCGCTTGGTCGCGGTACCTGCGAATGCAATCGGAGATAGTGAACCCGGCGTAAGACCATCCCATAAGAGCCGGTCTCTCGAGTTTCAGGGCTTCTATTGCGCTATTGATATCATTTGCCAAACAAGCGGATTTCAGATAATCCGAGAATGAACAGAATCGGCTGAGTGTTTCGCTTTCCCCACTCACACACATGCAGTCTTGACTCGCCGCCACCCTCGACGGTGTGTGTTTACATCGCAATACCTCGCTGAGATCGGTCAAGCGGGATGCCAGAGTTCCTGAGATCATGGCAGATCCACGGTGTCCGATTGGGTCGTTTACCGACGTTGTGACACTGCCGACCCCAGGCAGTGCTCGAGAACCTGAAGCCTCGTCGAGACTGGCGATCAGAGTGGTGGTTGTGCCACTGCCGGGATTGTGCCGGTACAAAATTCGACAACCGATGTAGGACAAAGTCGACAACAGGTGCTTCCGCGGAAGCGCCTGCAATTATCGAACGCTAAGCCCCAGGAAACATTTCGGTAAAGTCCCGGCAAGCGCGATTCCGGCAAAAGACAGTGCTCTAGCGAGCTGACGCTAACTTTATGATTGCTTGAGGGAATTAGTGGTCGGGGTGAGAGGATTTGAACCTCCGACCCCTGCCTCCCGAAGGCAGTTGGGCATTTTTAAGTAGTTGTATTTATTAGGCTATCTGGAGGCGCTCGTGGACGTAAGTGCCTGACTGAGCATAACCGAGCAGGACTGATTCCGGCAAAATTCCGGCAGCCCCGGGAGGGTGCACAGCAGCGAAGACAAAATCGCCAGTCCGGGCGATCTAGAACGAAGGCCGATTTCGGCCAGGAGCGACCGAGTGGTGCGTGCCCGCCCGGCTCTCGAAAAACCCTGACTAAAGCGGAGGCAAGCCAGGGTACTAGTACTAAGACAGGGGCCGGGGTAATGTCTTTCAATGTCCGATATCCGGCAGTGGCTTCAGTCCCTCGACCTAGGCGAGTACGCGGACGCGTTTGAAGAAAATCGGGTCGATCTGAGTCTGATATTGGATTTGGATCACACGGTGCTCAAGGAAATTGGCGTCACTGTCATCGGCGACCGAATTCGAATCCTCAAGGCGGCGCAGAACGCCGGATCCGGAACAGATACTCATAGAAACGAATCGATACACGCCTCACGTCCTTCTCTGCAAGTACATTCCGGCAGCGAAGCCGAGCGTCGGCATTTGACGGTGTTGTTCTGCGATCTCGTCGACTCGACCGCCCTGTCGGAAAGTATGGACCCCGAACAGTATCGTGACGTGCTCACGACGTACCAGTCGGCTGCGACCGCAGCGGTCCAGCGCTACGATGGCTACATAGCACGTTACATGGGTGATGGGTTGCTCGTTTACTTCGGCTATCCGCAGGCGCACGAAGACGACGCGGAACGGGCGATTCGTGCCGGATTCCAAATCATCGACCGCGTGGCTGCATTGCCCGTGAAAGATGGGTCTGAGCTACACGTTCGCATTGGCGTATCGACTGGCTTAGTGGTTGTCGGGGATCTCGTGGGCGAAGGCGCATCAGAGGAACGGGCGGTGGTCGGAGACACACCCAATCTCGCTGCGCGCCTGCAAAGTATTGCGGAAGCCGACACGGTGTATCTATCCGATTCGACTCGCCGCCTGGTGGCAGGTCGGTTCGAATGTGAGGATCTCGGCGCTAGGACACTCAAAGGATTTTCTCAGCCGGTGCCGATTTGGCGCCTGGTTCGCGAGCGTGTGGTGGATAGTCGCTTCGAGGCCAGAGTCTCCGGGCCAATTGGGGCGCTGTTTGGGCGAGAGCACGAGCTCGGTCTGATACTCGATCGCTGGCGTCAGTCTCAATCCGGGGAAGGGCAGATGGTCTTTCTCAGCGGCGAGGCGGGGATGGGCAAATCCCGAATCACGCGCGCGGTACTGGATTCGATCGCCGATGCTGATCACACTCGAATCGTATACCAGTGCTCGCCCTACCACACCGACAGTGCCTTGCATCCGTCGATTGAACAGTTGCGCAGGGCGGCTGGGTTCGGGGTCGGCGATCGCCTCGAGACGCAGCTCAATAAGTTGGAGGACCTGCTCCGACAAGGCGTGGATGAGATCGGCGCGGCCGTACCTCTCGTTGCGGCCCTGCTCGGCTTGGATGGTGCCACCCGCTACGGGGCCATTCAGCTGACGCCCCAGCAGCAACGGCAGCGCACGCTTCAAGCACTCAGCGACCAGCTGCTTGGATTGGCTTCGAAAAAGCCCATCCTGTTTGTGGTTGAGGATGCCCATTGGGTTGATCCCACGACACTGGAGCTGCTCCAACTGATTATCGAGCGAATCGCGCGGGCACGCGTTCTGGTGCTCGTCACGGCACGCCCCACGTTCGAGCATCAATTCGGGGGACATCCCATTGTCACGCAACTCGCTCTCAATCGGTTGGGACGGCCGCAGACACTCGCGATCATTGGAGCGCTGAGCGGTGGCCGATCGATGCCACAAGAGCTGCTCGAGGCGATCGCGAGTAAGACCGACGGCGTACCGTTATTTGTCGAAGAGCTTACAAAGACGGTTCTCGAATCGGAATTTCTCCAACTGGATGGCGATGCCTATGTTCTTAGGAGTTCGGTTCAGAACCTCACAATTCCGGCCTCTTTGCACGATTCGCTAATGGCGCGCCTCGACCGCCTCGAGTCGGTGAAGGACGTTGCGCAGACAGCGGCTTGCATCGGGCGCGAGTTTGACTACCAGCTCCTGAGCAAGGTCAGCCCCCTCTCGCAAACCGAACTCGGGCAGGCGCTCACTCACCTGAGCGATGCGGAGCTCATCTTTCGCCGCGGCAAACCACCGGACGCCACATATACCTTCAAACATGCGCTCGTGCAGGATGCGGCTTACGAGAGCTTGCTGAAGTCCAGACGCCAGCAGATCCACGGACGTTTGGTTGCCGCATTGGTGGATGAGCAGGCAGTTGCGCCTGAGATTTTTGCTTATCATGCGGAGGCCGCCGGTTTTCTGGAGCAGGCGATCGGCTATTGGCAGCAGGCTGGTGAAACGGGGCTTGCTCGCTCCGCCAATCAGGAGGCGGTAGCGCATTTCTCCAGCGCGATCCGACTAACTCGTTCTCTCGGTGACGAGGTGAAGTGGAAGGAGAAGGAGCTCGAGTTTCAAGTCGCGCTCGGCCAGGCGCTGATTGCGACGAAGGGATACGCGGCCGACGAGACGGCAAATGCATTCGATCGCGCTCTCGAGCTGACCGAGCAGGTCGGGCCTACGCCATTTCGGATACCGGCATTGTACGGGCGTTGGGCGGGGCTCTATGTCAGCAGTGCACCAACGAGAGCGTCCATGGACGAGTTCTCGGCGGCAGCGAATGACCAGAGTGACACGGGGCCGCGGGTCATCGCTTTGCGCATGCATGCCCTGGAGGAGACTCACAGCGGGAACTTTCCGGAGGCGCTGCAGCTCGTCGACGAAACCCTTCGGCTATATGTTCCGGGTCAACACAATCGACTCGCTTTGCAATACGGCCACGACCCTCGGGCCGCGGGGCTAATCTACAAGCGTTGGCTTCTGTGGCTGCTCGGCTATCCTGATCGCTCTGACGCAATCGGCCAAGAGGCGCTCAAGTGGGCCGAAGAAGTAGGTCACGCGAACACTCTTGGAATAGTAAGGTGCTGGGGCCTCGTCCTTCCGGAGGTTTTTCAGCGGCGGCCGGCTGGGGTGGCAGAGCAGGCGCGAGTCGCGATCGAATTCGCGGATGAACATCTGATGCCTCTGTGGCGGGCATGGTCGCGGGTCTTCCTGGGCTGGGCGAGAGTCCAGCAGGCAGAGCACGACGAAGGTCTGCAGGATATGAGACGCGGCTTGGATGAGCTCGACCAGGTGGGAGCCGGGAGGTTCCAGGCCCTGGTCTTAGGGCTTTATGCCGAGGCGAACTCGCTTGCAGAAAATCACGAAACTGCAAGACGCGCCATTAAGCAGGCCTTCGAGTCGCTGGTGCGGACGCGGGACACTGCATTTGAACCCGACCTGTACAGAATGCGAGCTGACGTATTGAGACGTGAAGGGGCCTGCGAGGTGAGTCTAATTCGAGCTGATTTAGAGACGGCTGTCGAGATTGCCCGTCAGCAGCGGAGCAAGACACTAGAGTTGCGTGCCACGCTCGGCCTCGCCCGCCTGTTGATGAAGGAGGCAGACGGCCGAAGAGCATTTGAATTGCTTGAACCACTCTACGAGGGGTTCACGGAGGGCTTCGAAACCCCCGACATGAAAGAAGTAAAAATGCTCGTGGAGGAGCTGTCGTGATACAGGTGTGCATGCCGCGACCGCGTCGAGTACAGTCTTTACGAGTACTGCCGACCCCAGACAGTGCTTGGCTGAAAAATTCCCAGCGCAGGTTGAGACTTGCAGTAGCCGCAAAAGAGCACGTCGGGATCCTGCCGGGAACACGGCCGCCAACAGGCAAAACTGCACGGCATTTCTCAAATGTAAGGAATCGAGCCTGCACGTTACGCACTCTTGATTAGTGCATAGACATCGTCGGCAACTCAGCAGTGTTTAAGAGAGTGTAGCGTGCAGACTTGGCCCCTCGTCTAGTCAGCGGCGGCTAGCTTCGAAGGGACCGACATCGGGAGGCGGGGAGGCTGTCAGGGTGTGGGGACTTATTGCAGTTTGACCTTGGACCAGAGCCAGCGCGTAGCGCATAGCTTTACGGGCGTTTGGTTCCGGCGACCGTCTTCGGCCTACGCGCTGTGTTGTCATTGACCAGGAAAACGACCTCCTCGTTTTTACTCTTCTTTGCTGCTCTCTTTTCCTTCATGGTCAAGATGGGCTTTTTCTTGGCTTCCTTATTGCTCTTTCGGTTTTTGGGCATGGCTCTTTCTCCTGGAAATTGGCGGCTGCTCTTGGGGATTACTCAGTCGTATTCCACAGGTCCGCGTCAGACGTGTTCCTGTAGTATGGCACCCCCTGTTGCGGGTTGCGCCGGGAAGTTTCTAACACATGGGTCCTCCCTCACTCCGTGCGGTAGCGCGCTTATGCATGGAAGCTCAAGTCCGGCAAAATCCCGGCAAATAAGATTCCGGCAAAAAGCAGTGCTCTAGTGAGCTGACGCTAACTGTATGATTGCAAGAGGGAATTTGTGGTCGGGGTGAGAGGATTTGAACCTCCGACCCCTGCCTCCCGAAGGCAGTGCTCACAATGCTTTAACTGATTGATAAAACAGAGTTAAAGAGGCGGATATCTGGATCGGGGTGTTGGTGGGGTGTTGTCAGCTAGAAAAACCTCACCTTGGCGAGAGGGCAGGGCTCTCGGCCTACAAACACACCGCCCTCAACCGACAGACACGGCTAGGTAGGCGAGCGATCATCTCTCCACCCCGCTGGCGGTCTTCTAATGCGAACTCGCTATCGTCAAAGCAACAAGAAACCTTTTTGCGTATTGCCTATCATTGCGAGTGCCGCGAGCTGGGTGTCAGTCATTTCAGACAGCAG
>Ga0255058_10002043_pt1 | contig 11230 bp, 14 predicted proteins | sample Cases_109_9_MG_FD_188637 | JGI IMG/M metagenome (GOLD analysis project Ga0255058, IMG submission 188637) | Seawater microbial communities from Amundsen Gulf, Northwest Territories, Canada - Cases_109_9 | ecosystem: Environmental > Aquatic > Marine > Gulf | place: Canada: Northwest Territories... | reverse complement strand
TTATCGATGTTGACCCCAACGATCACGAGCCCCGCCGACTCGTACTTCTTGTGGAGCGCCTCGAGTACGGGCATCTCTTGTTTGCATGGACCGCACCAGGACGCCCAGAAATCGATCAGGACAACCTTCCCTTCGAGCTTGCTGAGGTCCACGGAATTGCCCGCTTGATCCGGGAGGTTGATGGGCGGAGGCTCGTCACCGGGCGCCACGGCGTACGCAGTGGAGGAGGCCAAGGCCATGATCAGCAAACCGAGGCCCCAGGTTCTATTGGTCCAGCTCTTCACGTATATACTCGACTAACTGCTCCGGCGGGAACACGTATTTCCGGTCGTTCACGTAGATCGAAGGAGTCGAATCGACGCCGGCTTTCTGCCCTTCGGCCCGATCCGCCTCGATTTTCAACTCCACCTCTTTCGACTTCACGTCAACTCGAAAGCGCCGGAGGTCGAGGCCGATCTCCTTGGCATAGTCCTCGAAATTCGCCGTCAGCAGTTTGTCCTGATTTTTGAAGATCAAGTCGTGCATCTCCCAGAACTTCCCTTGCCTATCGGCCGCGAGCGCCGCCTTGGCAGCTTCGCGCCCCTTGGGGTGCCCCGACAGCGGGTACTGCTTGAAGACGAGCTTCACTTTACCGTTCGAGTCGTCGACGATCTTCTTCAAGTAAGGGGCGGCAATGCGGCAATGCGGACACTGAAAGTCACTGAACTCGTAAATGGTGACCGGCGCCATCGGAGAGCCCCAAAGAGGGGAGCCCTTGTGGCTCAGCTTCACCTTGGTGCTCTCGTCGTACCGAACCCGGTAGATCTCGCGAATCTCGTCCCGGGAGTAGCCGTCGTCGACCAACCGGGCAACGTAGCGGGCCGCTGGCACGCAGCGCTTGCACTTGCGGTTCTCGGCCACGCATCGGGCTACACTGACAGGATCACCGCAGGGTGACAGGAGCTCGTTCACCATATCGAGCCAGATGCCCCGCGAGAAGTCATCGAGCTCGCTCACGTCGATCTGCGGGAGGCTCTTGATCGGCTCGTTCGACTTGCCGGGCGCGGGCTTGATCGCAGCCGACCCCTCATTCTTCGAGCCGCTATCCGCCCCGGTGGAGCCCTCGCAGCCGAAGGCAGCGAACCCCAAGAAAAAGGAGGATGCCAAGAAAACGCAGAATGCCATCCAGCGCATGGGAAAGCCGAGCTTAGCAGAGTTTCCGTGCAATGCCGTGGTGAGCGCGGAGGCCCTTAAGACTCGCTATACATGATGAGCTGAGCCCGGACGATGTCTTCGTGGATTCCCGTTCGGATGTATTCCTTTAGGCAATCGGCAATCGTCACCATCAGGTCATCCATCCCGTTGCCCTCGATGAGCCTGGACAGGAGGGCCCTGGACTCGCGACTGTCCTCGTCTCGTAGAAACTTCCGAACCTCTTCGATGGTAATGCCACCTTGGAAGTCGATGTAAGCGTTTTCCATGAGGTAGCGCGCCAACTCGTTCACATGACCCTCCGTGTCGCCTGATCTGACCATGTATTAGACACCCGAAAGCCCAAACGGCAAGCGATAAAGGCCCTCAGCCGGGCCCCGAGCCGCTTTTCTCGACGCGCCGGTCGTGCAATCGTCTGCACGGTGAAGGCCCGAACCCACCTGATCACGGATCAGAGCTTGTGCGGCTCGCCTCTCGAGCTCGGTGATGGGACAGCTTCGGTGGCGCTCGGCACCACGCAGCCGATGGCGGTGGATGAGCAGGGGCTAGTCCACGGAGGTTTCGTGTTCGGTCTGGCCGACTATGCCGCGATGCTCGCTGTCAACGATCCAAACGTCGTGCTCACCGGAGCGCAAAGTCGGTTTCTCAAGCCAGTAAGACGTGGTGACCGCGCCGTAGCGCATGCTCGCACGGTCGCAACCGAGGGACGGAAGCACGAAGTCCTAGTGGAAGTCAGCGTCGGGTCCACCAGAGTTTTCGAGGGGACGTTTACGTGTGTTGTGCTCGAGCGTCACGTGCTCGAGGGAACCGGGAGCAAGTGATGACACAAGACGGCGGCGCAATCATCGGCAAGACACTTGCGGCGCGCGGGGTGAAGCAGCTCTTCACCCTCTGCGGCGGGCACATTTCCCCGATCCTGATCGGAGCGAAGGCGAACGGGATCGACGTGGTCGACGTGCGCGACGAAGTCAGCGCCGTATTCGCCGCAGACGCCGTGGCACGCATGACCGGCATCCCTGGCGTCGCGGCCGTGACCGCAGGCCCCGGTGTCACGAATACCGTCACTGCGGTGAAGAACGCGCAGCTTGCTCAATCGCCGCTCGTGATCTTTGGAGGCGCCGCGGCCACGCTGCTCAAGGGACGCGGCGCACTGCAGGACATCGACCAGATCTCATTGATGGAGTCGATCACCAAATGGGCGGTATCGTTGAAGACGGTCAACAGCATAGGTCCGACCGTCGAAAAAGCGTTCGACCTTGCGCAGGACGGCGTTCCGGGGCCCGTGTTCATCGAGGTGCCGATCGACCTGCTTTACGCCGAAGATCTCGTTCGAGACATGTTCATGAACGAGAGCGGCGTCAAGGACGCGAAGGATCTCGGTTCGAAGGCTCTTGAGCTCTACCTGCGCGGTCACCTGTACCGCCAGTTTCATCAGCCCCACGTAAACATCGTCGCGCCAATCCGAGAGTCCCTGCCGCCCAAACCGAGCTTGAGAGGCCCCCATGTCGACAAGGTCGCGTCGTTGCTCCGAGACGCCGAACGGCCGGCGCTGATCATCGGAAGTCAAGCCTTGGTCAACTGTCGTGAACCCGAGCCGCTGGCCAACGCAGTGCGCGGGCTCGGAATTCCGACGTGGTTGGGGGGGGCCGCGCGAGGGTTGCTGGGGCGGCGCAGCGACATTCAGTTTCGCCACAAGCGAGGCGCCGCGCTTAAAGAGGCGGACTTGGTCATCGTCGCAGGTTTCCCGTTCGACTTTCGACTCGGCTACGGTCGAAGCATTTCGAGCCGAGCGACACTCGTAGCCGCGAACCTCAGCGCGGGTGAGATGAGAAAGAACCGCCGCCCGGAAATCCCTGTACACATGCACGCGGGCGAGTTCCTTCGGTCGCTGGCGGGCACCGTGGGAGGAGGGCTCGGTCCTTGGAGCGATTGGTTTGACACCCTGCGCGAACGGGAAGCCGAGCGAGATCAGGAGATTCAAAGCCAGGCCAAGGCTCCGTCGGAGCTCGTCAATCCGCTCGAACTGTTTCTCAAGCTCGAAGAGAAAATGGCCGATGACGCAGTGTTGATCGTGGACGGAGGGGATTTCGTCGCGACCGCAGCGTACATCCTGAGGCCGCGCCAACCCCTGTCCTGGCTGGACCCTGGGGTCTTCGGGACTTTGGGGGTTGGGGGTGGCTTTGCCGTGGGCGCCTCGAAGGTGCGTCCGGGCAAGGAGGTTTGGCTGATCTATGGAGATGGCTCCTGCGCCTATAGCCTCGCCGAGATCGACACTTACGTGCGACACGGGCTCGCGCCCATTGCGGTCATCGGCACCGATGGGTCCTGGGCACAAATTGCGCGCGAGCAAGTGCCGCTGCTCGGCGATGACGTCGGCACGGTACTTCGACGCACCGATTACCACGACGCGGCCCAAGGATACGGCGCCGTAGGCTTACTACTCGACGACCCCTCGAAGATCGACAGCACACTCGACCGAGCCAAGGAGCTTGCGGCTTCCGGGAAGCCGGTCGTCATCAACGTGCACATTGCAAGCTCAGAGTTCCGCAAGGGCTCCATTTCGATGTAATGGCTACATGGGTCCAAACGCGGCGGGCCCGACGACGCCTGCAGGGCACCGTGGGCCTTTGGTACCATCCTCAATACAAGGCGGAAGCGCTCGTCCAGACCGCGCGCGTTCCGGGCATCGAAGTGGCCCGGGGAGAAAGGATCCTCGGCTCGCTCGCGAGCGAGGACCTGATTCGCCCTAAGCAGGTTCATCCTGCACCGCTGGCGAAGCTAGCGAACCTAGCCAAGGTGCATTCCGATGTGTATCTCGACAGGACCGCGACGCCGGAATACCTGGGCCAGATTTTCGGCCTCGAAGCCGCGCTCGTCGACGTCGACCCCATCCTGATCGCGCAGCGTCGACAGGTGGGAGGAACCGTCGATGCCGCGCGGTGGGCCGCTCGAAAGCCTGGCCGTGTGGCATTCAACATCGGGGGTGGCTTTCATCACGCCGAACCCGACCAAGGGAGTGGTTTTTGTGTCTACAACGACGTGGCCGTCGCCATCGCTTTGTTGCGCGAGGAGGGTTTCGATGCGCCCATCGCGATCATCGACCTCGATTACCACCAAGGGAACGGCAACATCGTCACCTTCGAGGATGACGACTCGGTCTTCACGTACTCGATCCACGGCTCGGTCTGGAGCCACGTCGAGGCGGCGGCGGACGAACAGTTCCTGCTGCCGTCGAAAACGGATGACGCCACGTACCTCGCCAAGCTCTATGAGACGCTGCCAGCCGCGCTCGAGGCGCACGAGCCCGGGCTCGCGTTCTACATCGCGGGCAACGACGTGCTGCAAGGTGATCGCCTCGGGGAGTTCTCGATGACGCGACAGGGGGTCCTCGAGCGAGATAAGTTGGTCATCGAGCTGGCGCAGGCTCGCGGGTCCAGCGTCGTGGTGACGCTCGGCGGCGGTTACAGCGAGGATGCTTGGCGCTCGTCGAAGGACCTCATCCGCTGGCTCCTAACCGATGAGGTCAGGGTCTCCGGGGAGCCCGAGTCGAGTCTGTTCGAGCGATACGCGGAAATCGCCCAGGAGCTCGATCCCTATGAGCTTCAGCGTTCAAGCGGCGACTGGCAGATCACCGAAGCCGACCTGCTCGGCGACCTCACTGGACCCCGCTCCGTGTCAACCCGGATTCTCGACTACTACTCGGAGCACGGCCTCGAGTTCGCGCTCGAGAAGTACGGTCTGATGGCTGAGGTGCGCGAACGTGGCTTCGTCGGGCCGCGACTGACCGTGGACCCTTCCGACCCCGAACGGCAGCATGTCACCCTTCACGCCAAGAAGGACGGTGAGGAGCACTTGCTCGTGGATCTCGTGCTTCGACGTATCCGCTTGGCGGCGCCCGAAGGGCTCGAGCCTCCCGATGATCTTGCGCTTCTATCGATCGAATGGATGATGCTGCAGAACCCGACCGAGGAGTTTTCGCTCCGGCAGCCTCCCTGGCCTGGCCAGGATCACCCCGGTCTCGGTGTCGGCGAGCAACTGATTCTCATGTTATTTCAAGGGGCGAAGCGGCTCGAGCTCGATGGCCTGGTCCACCATCCGTCGCGCTATCACATCGCGTTCATCGGCCGCGGGCAGTTCTTCTTCTTGGACCCGGAAGTCCAGGGACGGTTCGAGGCCATGCGTGAAGCGTTGACCGCTCTGGATCTCTCCGAAGCCGCTTGGATGATGGAGCGAGGCGAAGTCCATTGGGCTGACGACGGCACCCCGGTACAATGGCACCCCGAAGACTTCGTCCTCCCCACCAGCGACCGCCTTTTCGCCTACCTCGGCTCCCGAAACTACCAAGAACCCCGCGCCCAAGCCCAATCCGCAGCCAAAACTCGCGGCATAAAGGGACACTCTCCCCCATCCTAACAACCTGAGGGCTTTGGGAAAATGGCCATACACCTAATGGCACTACGCGGCCAGAGGCAGCTTCCGCACCAGCCCCCGACCTATGCCCCGTAACTACCCGGAATCGCTGGGGTTTCTCACGGCTCTTGCAGTCCTGGTTTCGCGTCCCCTTTGTGCTAACCCCCCGGAATCGTTGCCGATTCTGCCCCCCTTAGAAAGGCTCCTGGGAGCTCCTGTGCGCCCGTCTAAGGGCCGTGTCCCTGTTTCGGGGGTTGCTGCCCTTCCCTGGCATAGCTCTAGGAGCTCCTGTGCGCCCGTCTAAGGGCCGTAAGGGGATCTGCCCTACCTCCACCCCCTGGTGGGCACTGAACGCCCTCACAGCCGCAAGTGTGCCAAAGTGTGCGCCGGCCCCTCACCTGTGCTAGTGTTCAGCACGTCGTGGGCTGGATTTTTTGGTTTAGATCTCTCAAGCCCCACGACCAGTCCCGTGGCCCCTGCGGCAAGAGAGCCTCCTTCCTCTGCCCGGCCCGGGGCGATTCTATTCCACAGACAGTCTCGAGGCTGGGTTTTTACCTTGCCGTACCAGCGCCAGCCTCGAGGCTGCCCTTCCAGGGGTGCTGAAATGATTTGCCCGTACTTCGAGAGCCGTTGGGTCCAGCTAAAGCCCGTCTCCCTGTACCGGAGCAATACTGGCGCGGACTGGACGCCGGGACGGGGCCAGCGCATCGATCACTTGAGTGAAGGGCCGTCTTTCCCAAGGTGGGAGGCCTACGAACGGCTACAGCCCAGCCTGTCGTCGACCGCGGAGTGCCGGTGTGGACGATCGGGGGCGGTTTGGTCCCACTGGAATGGGGCTAAGGCCCGCCTGTGCTTGAAGCAGACTTAGAGCAGATCTCTCCGCATCGGGTTGAGCATGACACAAACTATATTACAGTCCCTGGTGTCACGGTGGGGTTCTCACCGGGGCGGTTTTTCAGACATAATGTTTACCTCCTTATCGCGGTTGGTGGGGAGGGCGGTCCTGGGTTTTTCGGAACATTTCTCCCCGGCTCCGCTCTCCCCTTGCTGGTTTAGGACCCCCATGTCAGCGGACGATCTTGATGTACGAGCCGTCGGGAACCCCAGTGTGCGGATTGCCGAAGGGCGAGCTTCCACTGCATACAAACCGAAATCGTCCATCGGGTCGTATCTCGACGGCAGCAGGGAGACATCTCGGCTGTGGCTCGACCTCGCTGCAAGAAGGGTCACTGCAAAGCGGTTGGGGTGATGTGGGTATGCCCTCGCCGTCGTTGCAAACGTAGGCGTTGAAAGGGACTGTCATCTCCGCCGCCGCGACCTCTGCATAGAGTCTTGAGACCTGCCTATCTTGCCCGTCGCGGTAGTACAGCTCAACGTCGCACGACACAATAAGTTCGCCCGGCTGCGCACCCGCATCAGGTACGCCCGAATCAAGCATCTCGTTCACGGCGTCGCCGCACGCAATCCCCACAACGATAAGCCCCACCATCAAAATCAGTTTTCGCATAGCCCCTCCTGCGAGCGCTGCTCTATCATCAGTGGCCGTGCGGTCACAGTTTCCCGTCGCCTAGCGCGGCGTCTACGGCGAATCGGGGGCTTCTCGGCATCTAGGAACATGGGCCGCTGCACCTCAAACGAACCCACGTCGCACATCGCGCCGCCCGGACGTGGCTCGCCGCGCTGGTCCTCGGTCAGCGGCACAAACAAAACGGGCGACCCACGAAGTAAACCGAAGGCCGCCGGTCCTGTTTGCTAGTCACAGAGCATGCTGCCGTAGGAAATGAACCCGTCTCGGACAGGGATCCTGATTGTGTTCGGCGCATCGCCGGGCCAGGCCCAGGAGGCGACGCAGTTGCTGCGCGTTCCGCCGAACTCAAACTGCTGCTCCCCCGGGGCGACCTCTGTAAACCCGCCCTCCGAAAGGGGGAGTGCCACTGAGTCAGTCGTGGCCGTCGTCGCTTCGAGGTCTAGGCTGTACTGGCCGGTCGCCGAATCGAAGTAGAACGCCTCGCCAACGTTTGGCCCAGATCGGGGCCACCACCTGAAAGTGATGGTCAGTCCCTAATATTGTCGATCAGCTGCGGGATCAGGCCGCACATTGCATTCGTGCTGACCGCCTGAGAGGCAGACTCAAATGTGATCTCGCCTCCAGAAAAGAGGGTGATCAGAGCATTCAGCTGATCGAAGACATCTTCATCCAGGATCGCCGCGGCCACGAGATCGCCCAGGTTGTCGAACTGAACGCCCTGCTCATCGAGAAAATCGTTCACCGCGTCATTGGTAGCCTCCAAAAGATCGCAGTCGACGTCCAGCGGCTTCGTTGCAGCATGAACGCTGGACGCGCTGACGAGCAGCGCAACGGTCGCAGCGAGAACAGTCATCGTGTATCTAATCGTCATGGCGCACCTCTTCGTTTCTGGTTGTGTCATGCCCGTCTTTGGGTTCACCGGGCAACATTGAAATTAGACGGCGGGTATAGTTGGCCCCGCCGATCGCGAAGATTCTTTCAAATAAGCGCTCATAGTAACTTCAAACGCCCCCTTTCGTCCCCCGAGAAAGTCGACATAACAGCTAGAACCACGCAATTCGGATGTCAAAACCGGGCGTAAGTGTCCGGTGGTTCTGCCAAGCTCACATGTCCGCTCCCAAATGGTGACCATGGGGCAGGGGGGCCCGCAGCGGGCAGGGCGGCGGGCGTTCGAGAGCACCCGGTGAATCGGGGGGGACGTCCCTGTCGGGCAAGGGGTGGACGGCTTGAGATGGCGTCCGTAAGGCATCGGGCAGCAGGTCCGACTCATGGGCCCGGAGGGGGCAACGTGCCGGCGAATCGGTCGCGCACGATGCGCTGCTCGCGCTTGGTCTTGGCGGACTTGACGAGCGCCTGTTCCTTTTGTTGCTGTCGCTTGCGAATCTCGGTGAGGGCACCGCTCAGGAGTTTGTTTTCCACGATCGCGCCTTGGGTGACGCAGCCATCCTTGTGAAACGGTCGTGCGGCAAGCGCCACGCCTTGGAATCGATTCGACACGCGCCCGTCCGCGTACTCGACGACGGTCACGCGCCTTTTTTGCAGCAGCTCTGGCCTCTTTGGTGGGCTCGAGAATGTACATCGTGCGCTTGTGGTGCACGGTGAGCTGAGTCGTCACTCGCCGTGATCGAAGGCCGGCTGGAGGAACGAGAAGAACTTTTGTCTTACAATCCCACAACCCGAGGGGATGCGAGCTGGGAACACTCGACGTTGTTCTTGCGACCGGCAGCTTCATGGCCACCTCCAGGCGATGACGGGAGGCTATCAGCGGGTCCTCTTTTTGGACATACGTAAAAGTTCACCTTTTCACGAGCGTTAGGGACGGCAACAACGAGCCGAGCCTGTAGCAACCCCAGCATATGTAATGCGAACGCATTGCACATGGGTGCCTCTGCATGCTAGCATTTCAAAGTGCCGCGCCAGGTTTCACTGCGTCTCCCGGACGATCTCTATCGGCGAGCGAAAAAGCTGCTCAAGGGTATGCAGGAGTCGTCCACATACGCCGGGATCAGCTTGACAGTGAGCCGGGTCTTGATCGTGGCCATCGCTCGCGGGCTCGACTCGTTGGAGCAGGAGTTTCCCAGCGCACCCGCAACCAAACCCAAACGACGACGCTAATGCGTCGAATCGGACAGGACCGTATGACCAAGCGAGAGTTCCGCACCACCACCATCCCCCTCGCTACCACCGACGCCCTCACCCCCAAGCAGCGAACGAAGCTCGAGAAGATCCTCACGCGGCTCTCAAACTACCTCGAGAACGATCCGAAGTTCGGCCCAGCGTGGAGGGAAGCGAAGGCCGCCGCACAGAAGCCGGAGCCGATCCCGACACTCTCGAAGTGGGAGCTCCGTGAGCTTCGTCACCGCATTGGGGCCCGGAAGCTGCAGGAGAAAATCCTGTCCCGGTACGAAGAGTGACGCGCCCAAAGTCCACCTTCCGCAAGCAGGCTGAGGAAGTGAAGCGGATTCAGGACGAGCGCCGCAGGCAGATGCTCAAGAAACTCCCGGAAAAGATCGAGCCGGTCAAACCCCCATCCAAGGAATCGAATGCCAACAGCTAAGAAACTGTTCGACGTAGTCGGCACCGCAGTCGTGCGTGCCATCACCAGCGATCGAAAGGAACTGGCGCTGCGCACAAGGCAGGCCGATCGCAACGCCGGCTGCCTCCCCCAGTTGATCTCCCGCCTAGGTGGCGATCAAGTCTTCGTGGCAGGCACGACGCGGGTTAGAGGCTGGTCCTGCCCCTCGTGCGGCAACGAGACGGTCACCGAGACGGGAGCGCCTGTCATCAGGGCTTGGCCCGCCAACTACCCCCAGCGCCCGGCTCAGTTTGAGTGCACGCTCTGTGAGACGCACCTGGGCACGGTCGTACAGATCGCGGAGAGGCTCGTCCCCGAGTGGCGCGCTCAGCTGGAGCTGTTTCGCAAGATTCGTGGCACCGCACCGATTGAGCAGCGCTGGACCGTTGCCCGGTACGGCGACAGCACCCTTCGCTACCACCGGTTCACGGCTACTGCAATCAAGGCTTGCCTACCGTCGCAGCACAGCTGCAGCGCGCATCTCGTAAAGGTTCTGGCATTCAACGAGTCGCAGGTCGAGGATATGATGCAGGATCCAAAGCTGCTCGAGCTCATGAACGAAGTGGAACTCGACAAGGCCGGCCGGCCGCTTCAGCAATGGTGCGCAGACGTAGGTTGGAGCCCGGAAGACTCCACCGATCTGCACGAAGCAGTTACAGCACGACGACGGGCAGCGGAGCGAGAAGTCGACCATGAGCTCGCACAGCTCCGAGTCCAGCGGTTGCGCGCAGCCGGCGTGTAGGCGACACACTTTGTAGGAACACACACCATGAGCACACCTAAGAAAGTAGTCTTCCGATCCGCCAAAACGGCTCTGCGCGACGCAAAAACACCAGGACCGACCGGACCGACCGGACCGACCGGACCAGAAGGTCCCGAGGGTCCAGAAGGCCCAAGAGGTCTGCAGGGACCCAAGGGCGCCAAAGGCGACGACGGCCTTAGCGCTTATCAGGAGTGGCTCGAGGCCGGCAACGAAGGCTCTCGCGCTGTCTTTTTAAAATCCCTCGAGGGTGCAAAAGGAAAGCCGGGACCGCGAGGCAAAGTTGGCTACCCCGGTGGCGACGGCCCTCCCGGCCCTCCCGGCGGATCTGGTTCGCCTCAGAGCGCTACCTTGACTCGCGATGCGGATGGCAATGTGGCGTCGGTAACGGTGGCGGCCGAACCAACCTGGACCATCGCACGCAATCCCGACGGCAGCGTAGCATCGCTCGAAAACGGAACGGACACCGTTACTGTTGACCGGTCTCCAGAAGGGGTGGTTGAGGGAGTAACGGTAGAGTGACGACCACGCGACACACTTTGTAGCCACAGCGTTGCCACTCGGACCCAGGCACGCCGCAACCGGTGCAAAACACTGCACTTGCGGGGTTTCGGCGGCGGCCCCTGACGTCCCCAGTAGACAGCACGGCGCCCTGCCAGAAGCGGGGCGCCGTGGTTAGAGGGTTCGTAAGCCGAGTTTTGTTCCCGTGCTCGTCGCCGAGACACGGGCAGCGATCATTCTTCTGGGACCGATGTCGCCATCGGCC
>Ga0255058_10002042_pt1 | contig 11236 bp, 10 predicted proteins | sample Cases_109_9_MG_FD_188637 | JGI IMG/M metagenome (GOLD analysis project Ga0255058, IMG submission 188637) | Seawater microbial communities from Amundsen Gulf, Northwest Territories, Canada - Cases_109_9 | ecosystem: Environmental > Aquatic > Marine > Gulf | place: Canada: Northwest Territories... | reverse complement strand
ACAACAAAATCGAAGACGGTGGATTCCAGTACGACGCCAACGGCAATCTCCGAAACGAGCCGGATCACGACAACGTGATCGGGAACCGCTACGGCTTCTCACCGGAGAACCGGATGGATCTCGTCCGCGGTCTGGATGACGGGAAGATCCGCCAAGAATCCCGCTACGACCCCGACGGCAACCGCTGGTTGAGACTTGTCTCGGGCGACGGCGGCAAACCGATGATCACGCTACGCGATGCCTCGGGACAGGTCGCGGCCGACTACACGCTGGAGAACGCGGCGCAAGCGGATCCGTGGCCGACAAAACACTACGTCCGCGGCAACGGCAAGCTGCTGGCCATGCATAGCAATTGCGGCCCACCGCCGACCCTCGATCTTGCGGCGAGCCAAATGGCGGGCCGAGTGCTGCTTACCAAGGACCTCAATGGTCTGACCCCGGTCGGCGACTTCACGATCTACATCGAATCGGACACCGGGCAGACGAACACTCTGACCAAGCCTTCTACCTGGCCAGATACGTTCTCGGTCCTCGGCAGCGACCTCTTCGCCGGCAACAACTGGATTCGAATCGCCGCCGAACTGGACTGCGGCCAAACCGGGTTCAGCAACGCCGTGTCGTACAACTTCGACCCGACGCAGGGGATCATCACCGAACTCGCCCTAGGCCACGCCACGTTCCTTGACGTCGAAGGCCAACCGCCAACTACAACGTTGAAGCTGCACGCCACGTGCGACGCCTGCCCGCAAGGCACTCAGTTCCGCGCGTACCGGATACCCGAGGGCGGCGGGACTCCGGTTCTGGTGGCCGGGCCGTTCACGACGAAATCGACGGAGCTGGTGAGCACGCCGATCGGATCGGGCTACGGCTCGTACTACTTCGTGGAGTTCAACCCGATTCTACAACGCGACGTGGTCGGCAGTGATAGCCCGCTCGCTATCAACAGCGAAATGAACACGAAAGACGGAGGTGGGCAACTGCCCCAGACGAGCACGTGGCGGACGGACTACGTGCACTGGGATCACTTGGGCAGCACACGACTCATCACCGATGAGATGGGTCTTGAGGTCGCCAGTTACAAGTACTACCCCTTCGGACATGAAGCGGAGACCTCCGGTGGCAGTGATGTTCGGATGAAGTTTACCGGACATGAGAGGGATGGCGAACTCACTCTTGATTATATGTTGGCGAGGCACTGCTCACCGCACTTGGCGCAGTTCTTGAGCGTTGATAGTGCCGCGGCTTCTTCTCTCAAGCCATTGACGTGGAACCGCTATGCGTATGCGCTTGCGAACCCGGTCAATCTGATAGATCCGAACGGTCTTGAGGTCATAGTGCCACAGTGGCTTGAGAAGACCATTGAGGAAGGACGACAGGGGTCAATGCTGTTCCGCGACTTGTTTGATCATCTTGATAGCCTTCCCGCTAGCGACGTATTGATCGAGTTTAACGATTATCAAGCACCGCCCCAAACAAGTGGCCATAATGCGCAAACGACGTTCGACCCGAAGGGCTTCATATTCGACAACACAACAGGGTTTATTGTGGGACTCAGTGCCGATGTACAACTATACGTTGGATATGTTAATCCCGAGATCGTCGGCCACGAGTTAGAGCATGCTTTTGAGATCCTCGCGACGGGGAAGACGTTGGCGGATAGAGTAAAATCAGGTGACCCGACCGCCCACGAGACCTCGTACGGCTATGAATCCGATCAGGCGGTGAGCACTCAGCAACTTATTCGCGAAGAGATCAGAAAAACCCGAAAGCAAAAGTCCAGGGGAACGCCGAACAAATCTGGCGATCAAGGAGCGAAGTCACCAGCCAACCCCTTTGAGAGTCCCTGGGAAGGCATTATGCGGCAATTCAATTGCTCCCCATCATGCGAGTAACCATGATCAGTCAATTGCAAACGCTCGTACGGTTCCTCTTGCTGCCTCTGTTTTCCATTCAGGCAATTGGGCCAGTTATTTGCCCCGAGGGTGGTGCTCTATGCATGTGGCATGAGGATGCGGGTTGGAGAAAGATCTGGACGATTCAAGATCGGACGCCGGTGCTCGGCATTTCGATCGTCAAGGGTGGGCGAATTGTCGTGTCTGCCGAGGGTCACAACTACCCCGGCTACGTCCACGTCCTGGACAAGAATGGTGGTAGCATCATTGTTCTTCGGCGTAACTACACTCATGACCTTGCGAAGATTAGCGGAGTGACACCCGAGGGCGATCTTATCCTATGCCCATCTGCTAGAGCGTGCGACGTGTGGATTCCCGCGATGGGGAACCAGGAAAACGCGAGTGTGGACTTCCCCGAAGGCTGTTTATTTCCACGGTTCCGATCAAACAGTGCTGGCTTGTGCGTCCACAACCAAGTGATTCTAGGTCAGGAGGAAGTAGGTGGCGAGTTTGACGAAATCGGGCGTGTCCCGGATTCCCATGAAGTGCAAGACCTACGGATCCTAGGGGATCAACTCTGGATTCTAGTCGATGGGGCACTGCATACGGTGGAGGCGATCTCAGGGCAGGCGACGATCACAGATGTTGTTAAGTTGTGGATCGTTGAAGACGCGATGTTCGCACAGACCCAGTCATTTGACGAGGATCTTGATAGGCTTGAGTTTGGTATCTCTCGCGTATCGTCTAACGCATTGACCGAGCAAGTTTGGAGCAGCCCATCGAGGGTGCCACACATAGTGTTTCAAACACCAGACGGTGTTGTGCTTGATGCTTGGGGGAGGGAGGGGCGTGGATTATATCGCCTTCGCAGCGGGCAGAGGAAATTCGAAGTGTTCTGGGAACAACCCGGGCCGGGTCCATGACCTAGCGGATTCGTCTATGTCGCCCTCGCAATGGAAGTGAACCGCCCCGGGTTTTCCGGAGAGCTCGTTGGTTGACTCCGGCCACCACAGCCTGAGCTTCGTGAATCCGATAGTGCTCTTGTTCGTATTCGACCGGTAGGATGTTTCCGATCGGCTCGAGCAGCCGACGATTGTTCAACCAATCTACCCGTCTCAGGGTCGCCAGCTCCACGGCTTCAAGGTTCCGCCAGGGCCCTTCGCGGCGGATTATCTCGGTCTTGTACAGGCCGATCACGGACTCAGCGAGGGCGTTGTCGTCCGAGACTCCGAGACTAGCGTGCTGCACACGACTGAAACGCTTGGTGTGTGGCCTACCCGGAGATTGTCGCGCCCCCGCGAGGCGTCGCACCGGATCGATTGGGGGAGCCACGTTGGCTGACCTCCACGCGGTCTGGCGAGTGCTTGAGAGGCCAGTCGGTCGGAGTCGAGCCCGAAGGCAACCAAAAACACGCCGCCCGGCTCTCACAGTGGTGACTTTGACGCCTCTTGCTTGGCCGCACGACCGGCAAGCCGCGGGTGAAGAGCGCGGGCGTCCAGTTGCGCCATGATCGGCCGCAGGTCGGGCCTGCCGAGTAGCGGTCGTAGCGCCAGATCCTGCCTCACGACTGAGGAGTGGCTGAACCCGCGTGACACGGCGCGTTCCAGGTGTCGGATCGCAGCTTCTTCATCGCCCGCAAGCGCTGCCAGATCCGCGTCGACGTAGTCCGGCCAGTACGCCAGCGTGGAAAAGGCGGTCGCGGAAGCCTTCGATTCGTTCAGTGCGGCTAACGCCGGCCCCGCCGCCCCGCGGCCGATGTTGGCCTGAGCCAGGTTCCAGAGCGCACTCGGCTCGGAATAGGTCTCTCCCGTCTCGCGCATCGCTTCCAGCACGTTCTCCATCCGGGACACGGCCTCCCCGTACCGCTCCTGCTGCATCGCGATCTCGACCAAGCGCCAGTGCGGCACGAGCGAGTCGAGATCGGCACCGGCGTATGGCAAGTCATCGAGCAAAAACCGATACAGTGACTCCGCCTCCTCGTAACGGCCCTGGTCGATCAGCGTTCGGCCTTGGAAATCCAGCTCGCGGCGCACACCGTCGTTGGTCAAAAGCGCGCGTCGTGCCAAAGCAACAAATTGGGGGTCGTCGAAGAGCGGGGCAAGATTGAGATCGTCGAAGTACGAGTACCGAAAGCCTGCCTTCCATGAACGATCCAGGTAGTCGAGGGCCGCGTCGCGGGCGTTTTGCTGAGCTTGGACACAGGCCCGATTGTAGAGAGCCATCGGTCGCTCGGCGAGATCGGCATTCATTCGCGGCAGCACCTCGTCCAGCAGTTCGCCGGCCAGGTCCAGACGGCCGACATCGAGATAGACGGAGGCTAGAAGACTCGCCGTGGTCAGGGTCTCGAAGTGATCGGGGCCCCGCGAGTCGCGAAGTCCGGCCAGCGTCTCTTCGTAGAGAGGCACAGCCAGTGCCGGCCGATTCGCTCGCTTGTGGAGGAAAGCGAGCTGCCCGATGGTGCGCAGATTGTCGAGCGAGTCGTTTTCGGACAAACGCTCCTGTGTCGTCAGCACCTCACGCAAGCCGGACTCCGCCTCCGCCATCCGACCGGCGTCCGCCAGCGCCTGAGATCGATCGCTGCGGGCGGAAAGCGTTCGCGCGTGATCCATTCCCAGCTCCGCCGTCAAACCCGCGACCGCGCGATCCAGGGTCGGCAGCGCGTTCTCCGCTTCGCCAACGGCCCGCAGGGTCTCGCCGAGCGTGTGCTGCAGTCGTGCCTGCAACAGCGGGCGGTCACCCAGATCGCTCTCGACTCGCTCGATGCTGCGAAGCAACACGCTCATGGGCGAGGGATCCGTGTGTCGTCCGCTGATCGCGAACGGCGCGTCGAAGAAGCGGATCAAGAATTCCGAGAGTTCCGCGGCGCGATCCCGCTCACGGGCGATCCGTTCTGCCTGGAATAGGAGGCCGAAGATGGCGACCAGCAACAAGGGGGCGAGCAAGGCCGCGCCGGTGACGGTGGCCTGGTGACGGCGGGCGAACCGCGCCAGCCGGTCGATCGTCCCGGCAGGACGCGCCTCGATCGGATCGTGTCGCAGGTGCCGTCGCAGATCGGCCGCCAATTCCGACGCCGAGGCGTAGCGCCGGGAGGGTTCCTTCTCAAGCGCCTTCAGCACGATGCAATCCAGATCGCCGCGGACCTTGCGCGCCGGAAGGTGGCCGACGGCCGTCTGGCTCTGGTGAAGTCGGGCGCTGGGCGCGAGCGGTTGTTCTTCATGAATCCGCCGCCGCAAGTCTGCGACGTCGCAATCCTCCCACGGGCCGAGCGGCGGCGCGCCTGCCAGCATCTCGTAGAGCACGGCCCCGAGCGAGTAGACATCGGTGCGGATGTCAACCGTCTTCGATTGCGGCAGCGTCTGTTCAGGACTCATGTATTGCGGCGTGCCGACAGGCTGGTCGACTTCGGTCTCGGTGCCCGGGTCGCTCGTTCGCTGTGTCAGAGCCTTGGCGATGCCGAAATCGATGATCTTGGGCTGCGGTCGACCATCGACTAGCGACACGAGAATGTTCGAGGGCTTAAGGTCGCAATGGACGATCGATTTTTGATGCGCGTGGTGCACCGCGTCGCAGGCGGCCGCGAACAACTCGAGCCGCGCGGCGAGCGGAACCGATCGGCGACGACAGAACTCGGTGATCGGCTCGCCGCGCACGTGTTCCATCGCGAAGTACGGCTGGCCCTCGGGAGTAATTCCGGCATCCAGCACACGCGCGATACCCGGGTGGTCCAGCCGCGCGAGTATCCGGCGCTCGGAATCGAACCGCGCCAGCAGGCGTTCCGTCTCGAACCCGGGTTTGACCAGCTTCAGGGCGACGCGACGTTCGATCGGCTCGCGCTGCTGGGCCAGATAGACCACGCCCATGCCGCCTTCGCCGATCCGCTCGACGATCTCGTAGCGGCCGATCCTCTTCGGCGTCAGCAGTTCGCTGACGCGCGCAGCGCCGCCGGTGGACAGCACATGCGGGACGTCGGCGCCGTGGAGCAGCAGCGAGTCGATTTCAGCGCGCAGCACCGCGTCGCCCTGGCAAACCCGCTCCAGAAATCGCTCGCGCCGGTCTACTCGCATCGATGAGGTCTTGAGGTAGATTCGGGTCAGTCGATCGTGGTCCGGTTTCATCTCACTCTCCACCTGTCTTGAGCTCGCGAGCTAGCCAGGCGCGCGCTATCTGCCAGTCCCCCTTGACCGTGCGCTCTGAGACTCCGAGAGCGTGGGCCACTTCGCGTATGTTGAGTCCGGCAAACACCCGGAGCTCCGCGACGCTCGCCTGACGCTTACTGCGCGTCGCCAGTTGGTGCAACGCCTGGTCCAGTACCAGCAGCTCGAGCGAGCGGTCGCGCCCCGCGATCGTTCGATCGGTAAGGGTCACCCTGCGTGGCTGCCGGCCGCGTTTTTTCGCGGAGGCACGACGCGCGTGATCTACCAGAATGCGACGCATCTCCCGCGCCATCAGCGCCAGTACGTGGGTCTTGCCCGACCAGTTGATGCGTTCGGCGTCGGCCAGGCGCAGGTACGCCTCATGTACCAGGGCGGTGGGCTGGAGCGTCAGCTGCTGGGTCTCGCGCTTGAGATAGTTGCTGGCGATGGCGCGCAGGTGGTCATAGACCTGCGGCAGCAAGCCGTCGATGGTGCGTGGCACAGCCGGTCGAGAAGAGCTTGGCGTGTTTCTGGTAGGCACGTTGCTCCCTGGAATCGTCGTCGACGGCCCGTCGCTCCTCGAAAGGCGGGTACTACTATTTTGCCCCACCTCGGACGTTTTCGCGCATTAGGTCTCGCGTCGACTCTGTTCACCGGAAAGACGAGGGGCCCATGCGCTTGAAAATCGTGTTTCTGGCGGTTCTGGTGGCCTGGATGCCGGCCGCGGCGCAGTTCGGAGGCGGTGGCGGAGCTACCCTGCGGGGGCTCCGGCGCGCAGGGCAAGAAGCGCAAACGGGCTAACCTTTCGGCACCGATCTTCACAGTACTAACGGACAACGCCTGAATCTTCCGAGGAGGTATCGCCCATGTTCGACACTGTAGCCGCTTGCCGATCTCGCTGGGCTGTTCTGGTTCTCGCCGGAGCCGCGGTAGCGCTTCCGTGCTCGGCCCAAGCGGACCCGATAACGTACGAGACATTGATCTGCGGAAAGGAGCACTCGGCTGCTTTCGCCAGCCTCGCGGAGATCGTTCCTCAGGAGATAGCTCCCGGAGTCCTCTTCGACCCACTCGCGTGGGACGTCGACATCTCTCCCGTCGGCGATGGGACATTCCGCCTCGTGTGGGAAGGTGGTGGGGCGAACTATCGTCTCTTCGACCCCGACGCTCCAGACACCGTCGACAGGTGTCTTGCCGCAGGTCCGATGTTCGGCGAGGACGCGACAGGGTTCCCCGTGGGTGGGAACTCCCTCAACCCGGAGGTGTTCGGGGACAAGATGGTGTTCCACGGACACGTGTTCAAGTGCATAGACGGCAGCAACGACGGGAACATCTGCTTCGAAAACCTCAAGTGCCCAATGGGCCGCTGCGCGCCAGCTCTCGTGGACATCAAGTGGCTCGACGTGGACGACCTCGATAGCACGCTAGGGGGCGGTACCGAATGTCAGCCGGAGGAGACCGATCCTTGCAACTGTGAGAGGAACCAACGCGTTAAACGGTTGAGCGAGGACGTCAATCGTCCCTCAGCGCTCGACGTCTACGACAATCGCAAGGCGGCAGTCACCGATGGCAACATTGCGGCCTGGTGGGAGTGCAAGGGAGATTGCAAGAAATTCACCAACGACATCGACGTGTGGGGCTTCAAGTTCCCGTTCCCGACGACGGCAAAGGAGTCATCGCGTTTCTTCCCGATTGCGACGTCCACGGCGCTCGAGCGCAGGCCGCGCGTGGCCGAGATCGGCCCTGGAAGGAGCCTGGTGGTCTACGAGGCCTGCACCAGCCCGCCGGACTGCGTCGATCAAGCGGAGATCAGGGCTAGCGTCGTCGACTTCGAATTGGCCGAGCCCGTCGTTGGCGCCTACTTCACCATCGATTCGACGAGCGCTGGAGAGCCGCCGCACTGGCCGGACGTCCAGGGCGATATTGTTGTGTGGGATCGTACCGTAGATTCGGCTTCCGGGAATCGGGAGATCTACGGGTGCCAGTTGCAGAACCTCGCCGGCGCGACGAGTTGCGGTGTCCCATTCCGTATCACGGTCGATCCGGAAGAGCAGTTTCGACCGACTGTATTCGACGACCTCGTGGCCTGGGGGGAACGTCACGCCGAGTTGCTCGACGCACCGGAATCTGTACACTGCGAAATTGTTGCGCGACCCGAGCGGAAACGTTCGCACCGTCACGATGGGGGGCGAGCTGCGGGCGCTGGTGGCGGAGGGACCGGTTAGCCTATTGAGCCCCGTTCGGCAACGGTCCCCGCGGTCCGCGGGCGAGACCCTGATCTGGTCCGATACTCGAGTCAATGGCTGTGCAGGCGCGGGGCACTTCTCAGACGACGCGATACTGATGGTGGATGTCGTGCAGGTCCCACGTGTGGAATCCGAGACTTGTCAGCTCTTTCCTGGCTTTGCCGGATCGCTCACGCATGAGGCCGAGCTGCACAACGACCACTCACAATCGGTGACCGGGACGCTGACCGAGACGGTGCACTGCTTTGTGAACGGATTCGAGACCACGTCGGCCAGCCAGGTCACGACGAACTATGACCTTCAGCCTGGCGTCAACGACCGTTCATTCTCCGTGACCGGTGGCACTGCCGTTTTGTGCGGCGTGGGGTTTCCGGGGCTGCCGATCGAGACCGAATACGAGTTGAGGTTCGTGCCCGACGCAGGAAGCGACTGTGTCGGCACGGAGGCTCACTACCGCAGCCTGGAGCGTGTCGCCTGCCAGTGAGCACGCCTCGGGTTGGGGTGCCGGATCAAGCCCGAGATTGCCAAGCGAGGCAAGGCCGGCGACGTGTTCCGGCTGGACAAACTGCTGGTCAAGCTGCTGCGGTTTCGGAAGTTCAAGAAGGAGCGGCAGGAGTCACTCGACCCGCACGCATCGCTGTTCTGCGACCAATCCCGGAAGCGACTCTCGAAGCGGCGAGTGCAGTTCGCTTGGTTGTAGCGCCCAGCTATTTTGCCCCTTCGCCCGCCTCGAGATTATGAGACACGTCCCCCGTTTGTTCCATGAGACTGTGCGTGGGCAAACGCGGTTCCCTGGCGCGGACGCTGGTGGTTGTAATAGTGAATCCAGTGCTCCAGCCGGCGGCACGCGTCCGCGAACGAGGCGAACATGGCATCCTCGAGAAACTCACGCCAGATCGTCTCGGGACTCGAAAAAAAGACCTGGTGGTTAACAGCGCCAGGGTACCGATGGGACTATGGGACGCCATGCTGTGGCGGCCGGCGCGATGGAGCCATTCTCCGCTCCTTGATCGGCGCCGTCCTATTCGCCCTCCGCGGAGAAACCGGGCATTCCGGTGGCTGTTATCCGATGAGCACAGCTAGACCGGACGGATCGCAGCCCGCCGGAAACGTGTTACGGCGCATCCGTCGAGCCAATGTGAAACGGCAACGATCAGCCCGGATTGCCAGAAACTCACGTCGTCTCGACCCCATACGCGGCATTGCGAATAGTGGGCGTGGGATCAAGTCAAACTGGCAATCGTCGCAAGACACACCAGGGCCAGTGTGAGTCCCAGAATTCTTACCACCTGGAGCTTCCTGTCGACGCTCTTCAGATGACGCCGTAGATCGACAAACTGACTCCCTTGAGCCTCAAGCTGAACGATCCGCAGTTCCTGCAAGTGCACGGCGTCTAGGGCCATACGTGTTACTGCGGCGGTATCGGTTAACTCCGCGAGTCTCTGCTCAAGAGCGCCCAGTCGTTCCGCGTCGCGTGAATCGGCGAAAGCCGGATGTCGCACATTGTCTGCAGTGTCAGATTCTCTGCGGCACCTGCGCATTGAATCGATCTCCTCGCCGCTCACATAGCCGGCGATCCCCAGCACAGCAGCCAAGGGCAAGCCGAACGCTGTTCCCATTAAGGCGACACCCACACCCCCGAGGGCAGTGCCTATGATGATCCCAGCCGTTGTGAGCGTGACTTTGCCCCCTTCGTTCCGCGCGATATCTGCCCAGATCTTGAGCCAATCCGACCGAAACGCCTGGTTGTTGCGAAGGGTCTCCCGCAACGTCCACCATCCACGGACACCGGATATTCCATGCTCTGAGAACAGCGCACGCATCTGATCGACGTAGTTCTTGTAGCGCGCTGGTATTTCACTGACGTCGGTGAGTATTCCCATGGGCTCCCTCGCGATCAAATCTGCCAGAAATCTGGTCTCCTGTTGTAGGTTCGTCAAGCCCAGGGACCCACCTTCGTCCAAAACCTCGCAGGCCTCCGAAACTCGGGGGAACTGTAGTGGTCCAGCGATTCTAAACGGCTCGTCGCCCTTTGTAACAGTTCTCCGGCTCAACAGGTTATCCTCCCTCCGGCACGTCCATCCCACGATTCCTTGTCGGAGGCTCCATGCGGCGCGAAACACGGATTCCCCTACCCAAGGACTGGCCGCGGTGCATCCGGTCGGCCGTCATCCACACGATCTCGCTGGCGCAGTTCTCGCTGACTCACACCCGCAGCTGGGCCGCCAACAGCTGGAACGCCCGCATCCGGCTCAAGCAGGAAAACGATCGACTTCGGCAGGAGGTCGTTATCCTTATAGAAGAGATGCGCATCAAGGACGCCCGGATGCTGCGGATCCCGGCCCAGCGCCGTCCCCACTATCCACCGATCGAGCGCTTGGCAATTCTGCAACTGCGTGCTGCCCGAGGCTGGTCGACCTAGAATGGTCGTCCGTGCGGCGGACACTCGGGGAGAACTGGCTATGACTTTCCGAATCGAAGGTCAGTCCTTCATGTTATTCAAGGACCGCGACTTCGCAAAGCTTCCGCGGCTGTCATTCCGAGGGAAAGTGCGCTGGTTCGAATTGCGACTGCGCCGCATGCTGCTGGGCCCAACTGAACTGCTCAAACCACGTAAGCGCGGACGCACGGAAGAGGATCTCGCGCGGTTGCTGGCGTTCGGCACCGTGGTCTGTAACGGAATCGAAGCACTAGGTAGTTTCTATCGTGGCAAGAATGGCACGGCGCAGACCTTCCAAGACTTTGTCACCGACTTCATGCATCCGGCCTACCGCTTCTACTCTAGGAATCTCCGAGACGATTTCCGCAACGGTCTCGCTCATGGATTCTATGTGAAACGAGGCGGATTCGAGTTCTTCCGCGGTTCACCCGTCAGAGTTGACCCTTGCGCGGGCATTCAGATCGATCCCGACGGGCTCTTCCGCGACGTGAAGGCGGCGCTCCGGGCGTACCTTCAACAACTGCGAAG
>Ga0255058_10002041_pt1 | contig 11240 bp, 8 predicted proteins | sample Cases_109_9_MG_FD_188637 | JGI IMG/M metagenome (GOLD analysis project Ga0255058, IMG submission 188637) | Seawater microbial communities from Amundsen Gulf, Northwest Territories, Canada - Cases_109_9 | ecosystem: Environmental > Aquatic > Marine > Gulf | place: Canada: Northwest Territories... | reverse complement strand
TGCGCGGTCGGTCGGCACTTTGCCCCCGGCGATCTTGGCGAGTGTCGGAAACAGGTCCATCTCGTGAACGATCTCGTTGCTTGCTGACCCGGCGGGTATCTTTCCCGGCCATCGGATCACGAATGGCACGCGAAGGCTGCCCTCAAAGCTTGTGAACAACGTGCCGTTAAAAGGCCCAGAGGTGCCTTGGGACGCAGGAATTCGGGAAATATTCGAATTACCACGAGGACTGTATTCCGGGCCGTTGTCAGCAGTGAAGATGACGATCGTGTTGTCGGCGATACCCAGTTTGTCGATAGCAGCAGTGACGCGTCCGATATACTGGTCGGTCTGGTGCAAAAGGTCAGCCCAAGGCCCGTTCCCGGTCGCTCCATCAAATTCTGGGTTCGGGATTGTCGGATAATGGGTCGCGGTGAGGGGTAAATAGAGGAAGAACGGCTTCTTGGTTTTTACCCGGCGGCGCATATAATCGATGGCCTTGTCGGTCAGATCACCGTCGATTAGGGCACGGTATTCCAGGTCATAATCCCGAACGACCTTGGCAGGTTCACCTTTACGGCCTTCCATCACGACCGGTTTCTCTAAGCCGGATTCTGCAAATCCGGGCAGAGACGTCCATACGGTGACGTCAGTGGTTTCGACACCGTAGAACTCGTCGAAACCCTGATTGGTCGGATATCGACCCTCCGACCACCCAAGGTGCCATTTACCAAACATGGCGGTGTGGTATCCGGCATCCGCAAGCATCTCGGCCATGGTGATTTCCCATTGCACGAGTCCGTAGACCCCGCCGCCAAGCGGGACGGTGTGGTTACCGCTTCGGATGCCGTAGCGTCCGGTCATGATCGCTGCCCTAGAAGGTGTGCACTGGGCTTCCACATTAAAGTTGGTTAGCCGCAGGCCTTCGGCCGCAAGTGCATCCATGTTCGGCGTCGGCGCACCGCGAATGATCCCGCCACCGTTGAATCCCGGTTCACCCCAGCCGAAATTATCCAAGAATATCAGAACGATGTTGGGCTTCTTTTCCTGCGCTATAGCTGATCCCGGTCCGATCAGTGCGGCCACGAACGCGAGGGCCGCAGTCAGGCCTACCGCTAACAGACTCTTCTTGATGAGCATCGCTTTCAACGCTCCGGTACGATTTCTACACAGTGGCTTGATCAGCAGGGACCAAACAAACCGAGAAGCATTTGTATCAGAAATCCCGGAAAATGGCGGTTAGCGTTCTGTCATACTTTGGGCCCGTGCGCGCGCACCAATCATCGTGCTTGTGGAGAACACGATGTCCGCTTTTGACCCAAAGCGGACATCCACCTTGAATTGTGCAGCACTCGTTTATTCGGGGAACGATGCCCCGATCACTGCGACTTTTTGGGCACGTAAGGATCAGGCGTTCCTGGCTTGATCGGTGGTTCCTTGTTGAGCGAGTTGGCGTGCTCGGTCAGAATTGCCCCCATGGGCCAGCGCGTCCAGAAATGGCCAGCAGTTGCCTTGGTGAGCGGATATTCCTCCTTCGGGTCAGCGTAGAGATTGTAGAAGCGCGGAAAATCGTATGTTTTTTTCGCATCCGTTCCGCGCTCCACTTCCTTGAACATCATTTTCCAGTTTCGCCACTTCACGCCGAACAAATCGTTCCCGACGTAGACGACAAAGCCGTCGCGGTTCGACTTATCCCGTTTGCCCGTGAGAAAGTCCGATTGATCGACACTGTCGATGATGCGGTCTGTTGGGATCTTTGCACCGCTCCACTTCGCAAAAGTCGCATACATGTCCATCTCGTGTACGATGTCATTCGAGACAGCACCCGCCGGTACTTTGCCTGGCCAACGGATGATGAACGGCACACGGAGTGAACCTTCAAGCCCAGTAAAGTAAGAGCCGCGCCACGGCCCGCCCCATCCGCTGTGACCTGGCAGCATCTCCGGACCGTTGTCAGCGGTGAAGATAAAGATCGTGTTGTCTGCCACACCGAGTTCTTTGATCGTGTCCAGAAGTCGACCGGTATAGGCATCGATCTGCAAAAGGACATCGCCCCAGTCGCCATTGCCGCTCTTGCCCTTAAATTCGGCACTGGGGACCACCGGCATATGGGTTTGCGTGTAAGGGAGATAGACGAAGAATGGCTTGTTCGCCGCGACTTGGCGCTTCATAAAATCAATGGCCCGGCGCGTTAACTCGCCGTCGATCTCTGGGCGCTCCGAACTATCGTAGACTTTCAGTTTTTTCGGTGGAGCACCCTTTTTGCCATCGTAAATGTATTCCGGCACGGCGTAGGGGCTGAGGCCCTCCTTTACGACGTCGTTGAACTGTGGCTGATCTGGCCAAAGGCTCTCATCGGTCGAATTGGGGATGCCGTACCACTCATCGAAGCCTTGGTCGGTCGGGAACCGCCCTTTGGTCTGACCGAGATGCCATTTGCCGAACATGCCGGTGGCATATCCAGCATCGGACAGCATCTCCGCCATCGTATGTTCCCATTGGGTCAAGCCGTACATGCCGGTGGAGATCGGTACCGAACCGTTACCGGATCGGATCGCATAGCGGCCAGTCATCAGCGCTGCACGCGATGGCGTGCATTGTGCTTCCACATTGAAGTTGAGAAGCCGCATGCCTTCCGAGGCGAGTGCGTCGATGCGCTTGGTCGGCGCACCGCGCGTAATTCCTCCGCCATAGACACCGAGTTCTCCATAGCCGAAGTTATCCATGAAGATGAAAACGATGTTGGGCTTTTTCTCTTGCGCCAGGGCTGAGAGCGACAATGTCAACGATGCGGCGAATGCGAGGACTGTCGTCAGTCCTACCGCGAACAGACTCCTCTTGATGAACATCGGTTTCAACGCTCCGGTACGAATGCCTGTCCAGTGGCTGGTCAGCTTGGACCAATCCAACGGAGGTGCATTGGTATCAAAAATCATGGATGAGCGGAGCCTAGCAATTAGTAACAATCAAGCGCCGAAGGCCCGCTCCCAGCGTCGCGCTCATGTCCGGCCTCACGGTTAGTGCCACGCATGAGTTTTAACCAGGCTCAAAGCTCAGTGTGGGCCGAACGGTGGCCAGGCCGTAGCCCCCCAAACGCAAAAGTCCAGCTCTGCGTAAGATAGAGGTCAGAAGTCCAATACGCCCTTAAACCAAATGTAGTCGCCTTGGAGACGACGCTCGGCATAAAGTTCGGGAAGCCACCGCAGTTCTAACACCAGCGTGGTCTTGCCAACGGGACGAATGTAACTCACCACGGGGCCAATACCGCCCGTACGGCCCCTGAAAGCTCCCAGTTGCGCACCGGCACCGCTGTCGTCGGTAATCTGTTCATAGATAAATCCGTTGGCTCCGATGCCAAGCAAACCATCCCCATGCTTAAAATGCTGTTGGACGCTCGCTTCAACATGCAACACCGAGCCACTCTTGTAGTTTGTATCCTCGTTCTCCGTGTTAATCGTGATGCCGGAAAGAACCGAGAAACTAAAGCCGCTTTTTTCGTTGTTATAAGTGACACCAATGGCCGGATCGAACGTCCAGTAGTTGAGGCCCAGGTTGGCCAGTCGACCGACCTCAAAGCTTCCTGTTGGAGCATACACTTGGGCTAGAGCATTGTACTGCCACGAGCCAGACTTCCAGGCCAGCATCGCGGGGATGAGCGTGATATCGCTCACTCCGTTCGTGCTGTCGGTGCGACTGCGACTGACACCAGGTGTCGAGAGGTCGGCGCTAACTTCCATCCACATGTAGGGTATATACGCGCCCACGCTAAAGTATGCGCCCAAGACCTTGGGTTCGAACGTGTAAATTGCGCCGAAAACGAGCACATCGCTTTTGGCTTCCAAACCTGCGGTAATCACACCAGCAATGGGAAAGACGCCGGATCGAGAGGCCTCCCCTTCATAGTGTAGAAATAAGGGCTGCACGACCCAGCCGGGTTGCGTCGGTGGCAGATCGATCAGCGTGGCAAGGCCACCTGGCACGTAGTGACCCACACCGCCCTCCTCTGCTTTCAAAGGTGGGATGGTCGTGAACGCCCAAAGCCCAATCGTTACGAGAAGCACGAACGTACTGCGCAAGTAGGCGGACATGGCAGGTACTCCAAGGCGTCGTGGAATTGCTCAGGCGCGTAGAGATCGGTGGGCAGACTAACAGCCGTCGCAGGCTGATCCTGTAGCAACACAGCCACAGTCCTGCTTCCTGAACGCGGTCGTTCCGCCATCGGGTTGGGATCGAAAGGGTGCTCTAAGGAGGCGTGACGATGTCCGCTTTTGGCACAAAGCGGACATCTACACCGCCTCGGAAAATGTCCGCTTTCGGGGGTAAAGCGGACATCGCTGGCGCACGCTCAAATGTCTTCTTATGACCCAAAGCGGACATCATGCGCCTAGATCTAATTTCGCGGCATTCAGATTTGTATGCTCAGCTTCGATACCGGAAGATGGCAGCTACGGGGCTGCCATTCGCCATGGCCTTGCCCTTTAACGGTAGCACCTCGCCACGGGCCCGAACAGTCAATCCCGCAAGTTCGTCCAACACATCATAGGTGGTGGCGCTGGAACGCTTTGCGATCGCAATTCTTCCTGTTCCAGGGTCAATTGTTCCAGGACATGAAGCTTTGACGTCGATAAGAAGGGTTCCAACCTGGCCCCTCACGGCCGCGCGGGCGATTTGCGCCAAATCCGTGCTGGACAAATCATTGTTCGCCCCATCCCTAACGAGCTTAAGCCGCTCGCTAACCACCTTTCCTCCGTATCGCGTGGCGATGGCCCTCGCCTCCTCCGCCAGCTTGCGCTCTGTCTTCTTTTCGGGATTGCCGGCAATCACGGTACGCATGAGGTAAGGGTAGCTGTTGTGTGCCTGGTAGATAGCCGCAAGTTCCTTGACCGTGGCAAGAATAAGAGGAGTGTTGAGTCCCGACAGAATGGGTCGCAAGGCGCGGTCGATCATTCGGCAGTATTGCCGCGTTAGTACTTTCATGCCTTCGCCACCTTGGAGGCGCCGGGCAGGAGCACGATCGCGCGGTAGCTTGCGCTTTACGGCATCCGACATGTTCTTCGGCAGTCCATCGACCTTAACCACCTGTGCAAGACTCGAGCTCACTTCGATAAAGCGCGTCGCGCCTTGCGAGAGCGCTAGTACGAAACACGTACCCGGAAAGGCCAGCAGCGGAACGAGAGGCTTGACATGGAAGCGATCCGATACCTGGACTTCTGCATTTGGGGCGATGGGAAGCCGGAAGGTTCTCATCTCTTTAGGCGTCACAAAAACGGCTAGCCCGTCAGCAAGGTAAGCCCAATAGCGCTGATCCTCGTGGAGTTCAGTCAATTGGGTCTCAACTAGCGCCACTTTTCGCTTGTCCGTTTCGGCTGACTTAAGCTGTTCTATGGCATCGTTTGAAAGGTTCTTGAACAGGATGCGATCGCCCTCGGTATTGCGCGTCACCGGGGTTGTTGGAAGATAAATGGAGACGCAGACATCCCCTCGAATCGCATCAAGGCCGATGAACTCGTTCGCAGTCAGGATGTCGGTGTGAAGCATGAGGGGCTCCTATGTGAATTAATGGCGGTCTTTGTGTAGATAAACCAAATTCCTTGAAGTTGACGACCTAGCAATGAGCACAACGCAACTCTTCGGTCTGTCGACGGCCTCCAATTAGTGGTTCTAGGGTCAAATGCTATCCTGAAGCCGGCAAGGAGGAAAGCGTTGGAAGTGCGTGCATGCCGGTGAAAGCTGCCTTGATGAGTTGAGGTGACGGAGACATGCAAATGATCCACGCACTGGGTCGGATGCCGTCGCAACATCGGCGCCTCTTCCCGCAAGCAATCCGGGCCCGTAATTGGCCAGGTCCGCTATTGGCACTTAGCGGACATTTCTGATGACTGGCCGCATGTCCGCTTTCGGGGGTAAAGCGGACATGTCCAACGCACTCCCGAATGTCCGCTTCTGACCCAAAGCGGACATCAGCGGCGCTTCGATGCGGCTTCTTTCGAATTCCCCAACTTCATATTAAGCTGCCCGCGGGGTCAGCGAATTGCCGATCCCGGGGTGTCGTAACCCATCACGAAGCGGCTGGCATCAGCCGCAATGATGCCTCCTCAACCTTAGGGTCGGGGAGGCAATGGCGCATGTCCAGGGCCAACCCTTCGGGGAGCCGCCTAAAGGCTATTGCGGTCGTCTAGTGGCGGCTTACAAACTCCCCGGCTACCAGAGGTCACGCTGTGACACCCACACTGTGGGAACCCACTAGGTGGGACACCTCCAGTGGCCGTTTTCTTTGGAACGAAAACGGGGGGATGCGCACATGGAGGACTATCATTTCTGGCAGGATTTTTTTGACACCTACCAATCCCTATCGGACCCGACAAAGGCTCTTTGGCTGATCGTGCCGCCAGCTTTTGTTCTGGGTCTCATCGCACTCATCATGCGCCACCGCGTTGCGGTTCGAGAAACTGAGCACGGCATGCGCGGCGCCCTCGTCTACACGATCCACCGGGATGGCGACGACAAGCTCTGTGTCTACCGGCACGGGGCCGCGTTAGACCGCGAACCCGCCTTACTGTTGCTGGAGGAGCCAAACAGCGGTGACGCGAAGCATGGCTCCGCCATGACGCCACCGGGATGACAAGGCGAATGGGGTAAGCATCATGCTGGAAGCATGTCTTCGACGTGATCAGCTTGTCACCCTCACTTCACCCCTCTGCCCAATCGCCACATCTCCTCCTGCACCCGGATGTCCGCGAGGATGCGGTCAATCAGCAGGCACGTGCGCTTGAAAAGTTCTGAGCCGCGAGCGAAATTGAGACGGTGTGAGACAATACAGTCATGCGCGCCGCTGCCCATAGCGTTCGCTGGGGGGGCGTCTACTTGCGCAGACGCGCTTAGCTCATTCGGCGCCACCGGTTCATTGGACGTAAGTTTGATACCCATCAAGGTGAGCTGCAAATAGACTTGGATCTGTACTAGTCATTAAACATACCAGAGCGGACAGGCGGAGAAAGTATTATGCGTCACATTCTAATGGCCCTGACTATCTGCGTGTTGGCTTCCACCCCCTCCATCGTGTTGGCCCAAGATCATCTGCCCGACAAAGCGGGTGTCGCCGCGACACTCGGCAAGAAGGAATATTCGCCATACGTAGGACGCGAATTCCCTACTCGTGTGTTGTGGGGCGATACGCACCTCCACACGATGGTTTCGGTGGATGCTGGAACCATGAACCGGCTTGGACAGGAAGACGCTTTTCGCTTTGCCCGCGGAGAGGAAGTCACCACGACGCACGGCTTGCGCGCGAAGCTTTCGCGGCCCCTGGATTTCTTGGTTGTGAGCGACCACGCGGAAATGTATGGGCTGATGCCGCAATTGCTCAAAGGCGATCCTGAGATCGTTAGCACCGATCCAGGAAAGCGCTGGTATAAAGAGCTGACGAGCGGCGATAGTGATAAGATCTTCGATACTGCGATGGAGATCGTCGCCTCTCTCTCCAAAAAAGAGCCGCCGATCAAGAGCGACAATGCAGTTAAGCACGCCTGGAAGGCGTACACGGCCCTGGCCGATAAATACAACGAGCCGGGTCGCTTCACGGCACTCATCGGTTACGAGTGGACGGCGATCGGAGGCTACAACTTGCACCGGAATGTCATCTTTCGCGGAGATGCCAGCGTAGCAAATCAGACAGTTCCGTTTTCGCAGTTCGACAGTCAAAACCCGGAGGATCTTTGGTCAGCTCTTGCAGAGCTAGAAGAAAAAACCGGCGCAGAAGTGCTCACAATTCCGCACAATGGGAATTTGAGCAACGGTCGCATGTTCAAAGTCGAGACATTCGATGGTAGGCCGCTTACCAAGGAAATCGCGTCGCTGCGTGCCCGGTTCGAACCACTTGCCGAGGCGACGCAGATCAAGGGCGATAGCGAGACCCACCCCTTACTCTCACCCAACGACGAGTTTGCCGATTATGAGACTTGGGACCGGTCGAATCTCGATGGAACCGAACTCAAAAAGCCCGAGATGCTGCAATGGGAGTATGCGCGGTCCGCGTTGAAGACTGGCCTTATGCTTGAACAGAAGCTTGGCGTTAATCCCTTCAAGTTTGGCATGGTCGGCAGCACCGACTCGCACACCTCGCTTACGGCCGTCGAGGAGGAGAACTTTTTTGGCAAGCATTCCGGCGTAGAGCCCGAGCCAGACCGCTGGAAGCATATAGTCATCGCTGCGCCCGATCCGAAGTTGAACGTGATGGGCTGGCAGCAAGCCGCTTCCGGCTACGCTGCAGTGTGGGCCACGGAGAATACGCGTGAGGCCATTTTCGACGCGATGAAGCGCAAGGAAACCTATGCCACCACTGGACCGCGGATGACCGTGCGCTTCTTCGGTGGATGGGATTTTGATGAGGAAGATAAGAAGTCTCGTCTGCCTGCCGGTGTCGGTTACGCAAAGGGCGTTCCCATGGGCGGCGATCTATCAGGAGACGCGCAGGGCAAAACTCCAAGCTTCATTGTTGCAGCAATGAAGGATCCTTACAGCGGCAATCTCGATCGTATTCAGATCATCAAGGGGTGGCTGGACTCGAATGGCGAGCTACAAGAAAAAGTGTACGACGTCGTTTGGAGCGGCAACCGCAAAGCGGGGTCCGACGGAAAGCTCCCGCCGGTCGGCAATACGGTTGACGTCGAGAACGCGGTCTGGAGCAACAGTATTGGATCGCCTGAGTTGATCGGTGTGTGGCGTGATCCCGACTTCGATCCAAGTGAGCGTGCGTTCTATTACGCACGCGTGATCGAAATCCCCACACCGCGATGGACGGCTTATGAGGCAATGCGTTTCGGCGTCGACATGGCCGACGAGGTTCCGATGACCACCACCGAACGCGCCTACACGTCGCCTATATGGTACACGCCGAAGGGGTGAGCACCGACAGATCATGCTGAAAGCCTTTCTGAAGGAGCCGCTTGTCCACTTTCTGGCGCTCGGCCTCATTGTCTTTGCCGTTTACCATGTGCTCAACAGGTCCAATCAACCCAAGCCCGACAAGATCGTCGTTACGCAGGCGCGGATCGAACAGCTCACAGGGCTCTTCGCCAAGACGTGGCAGCGGCCGCCCACCGCTGCCGAGCTCAAGGGCCTCATCGACGACTATGTGAAGGAGGAGATCTTGTACCGGGAGGCGCTTGCTCTCGGCTTGGACATTGATGACACGGTGATCCGCCGGCGGATGCGCCAAAAGATGGAGTTCTTGAGTGACGCGGTAATCGACTTGCTCACGCCTGCCGACGAGGAGCTTCAGAAGTATCTCAATGCCAATCCAAGTAAGTTTGAGATCGAGCCTCAGATCGCATTTGAGCAGGTCTTCCTCAATCCGGATCGCCGTGGGGACCGCATTGAGGAAGATGCCGCATCCATCCTCGAAGCCCTAGGTTCTCATGCGCCGGGCGATGCAACTATGCTCGGCGATGCCACGCTGCTGCCTTACAAGGTGAGTGCCACCAGCGCGACAAGGATAAGTCAGGCTTTCGGACCCCAGTTCGCAGAGGCCGTTGATCTGCTGGCGCCTGGGGCCTGGACCGGGCCGATCAAATCCACATTCGGCATGCATCTCGTTCGCGTGAATAAACGCGAGCCTGGTCGCGTTCCAGCGTTGAGCGAAGTTCGCGATGCCGTGAAGCGCGAATGGACGCAAGAGCAGCGTAAGAAGCTGGAAGACAAACATTTCGCTGAGCTCTTGAAGCGCTACAAGGTTTCCATAGAACGCCAACCCAACGCGGCTGCTGAGCCAGAGGCAAGTCAATGATGCGGCTTGTCCTTGTTCTGGTCTTTGCTGTTCAAGCACTTGCGCTCGGATCCGCGGCGGCGCATGAGCTGCGCCCAGGCTATCTCGACATGCGCGAGACGGCGCCCGACGAGTTTGCCGTTGTATGGAAAGTGCCGGCGCGGGGAGATTTACGGCTGGCCCTTCATGTGCGCTTACCCGACACGTGCAAAGCGAAAAGCGAGCGGGTCGGTACCTTCGAGGGCGCCGCGTTCTTCGAACGTTGGACGGTGACGTGCCCTGGTAACATCAAGGGTCATGAAATCACGGTCGATGGCCTGCGCACCACCCTGACGGACGCGCTGGTGCGCATCGCCTACCTAGGCGGAACCACACAGATTTCACGTCTCACTCCGGAAGTGCCCGTGATGACCGTGTCCGGCGTGCAAACGTGGCTGGAGGTGTCTGGAACCTATTTTTGGCTCGGCGTCGATCACATTTTGAGCGGTTTTGATCATCTGCTCTTCGTGTTTGCGCTAATGCTGCTGATCCGTGATTTCTGGATGCTGATCAAGACTGTGACGGCGTTCACCGTGGCCCACAGCATCACGCTTGCTGGGGCGACGCTGGGCTACTTAAGTCTGGCGCCGGGCCCGGTCGAAGCCGTCATCGCGCTGAGCATTGCCTTCGTGGCGAGCGAACTTGCCAAATCTCAATCAGGTGACGGGGGGCTCTCGCAGAATTATCCCTGGGTGATCGCGTTCGCCTTCGGGCTCTTGCACGGCTTTGGCTTTGCCGGTGCGCTCCAAGAGATCGGGCTTCCCCAGACCGATCTCCCGCTTGCTCTTTTGATGTTCAACCTGGGCGTTGAGGCGGGCCAGCTCATGTTCGTTGCGATCGTTCTCGTCGCCTTTAAGGCGATCACCGCGCTCATCTCTATTCCCATGGCGCCCGTGCGACTCGCGGCCGCGTATGCGATTGGAACGATTTCTTCTTATTGGTTCCTCTCGCGCGTCAGCACGTTTTGAGGGTCAGCTCCAGGGCGACGGCGAGTGGGCAAGCCACAGATACTTTTTGTGCGCGCGGAGAGCGTTTCAGCGGATGCCGCACAATAAAGACGAACGCCCAACCCCGGGGGGCGGGGTTGGGCGCCAATGCGCTTTCGCGCTGGGCGCCAAGAGGGAGGCCGACGCCCAGATGACATCATCAGCTAGACGGGGGGAGACTAGCGGTTTGAAGTGATGCCATCTGGCAGAAAAGTAGCAAACCGCGGTTACCTTGAGGATAATACTTTAGCTTATGTCGGCTTACATTCGTAAAATGAAGCACAAATCTGACCTTGTTCGGGTGGGGACAAGTCGGGTCCAGACGTAACGGCTGGAAGCAAAGTGGTCGTTTCTACTGGTGCCGGCTGAGGGATTCGAACCCCCGACCCCCTGATTACAAATCAGGTGCTCTACCAACTGAGCTAAGCCGGCCTTTGATTAGCATACGCCCGTTATGCGGGCGCTTATACCTT
>Ga0255058_10002040_pt1 | contig 11240 bp, 8 predicted proteins | sample Cases_109_9_MG_FD_188637 | JGI IMG/M metagenome (GOLD analysis project Ga0255058, IMG submission 188637) | Seawater microbial communities from Amundsen Gulf, Northwest Territories, Canada - Cases_109_9 | ecosystem: Environmental > Aquatic > Marine > Gulf | place: Canada: Northwest Territories... | reverse complement strand
GGAGCCTTGACAACCGGTTGATAAAGTAATTGATAATATAAATGAAATAAAAATAAAGTAACACAATCGTCCCGGAATCATTTTTTGTTCCTCCTTCTTATCGCTGACTTTGCGGCCGTAAGAAGCACTTCCGGACACGCTCGCACTTTGTAGTCAGGATTAGCATAAGTAAAATTAATTATATCATTTCAGATTGGAAATGTGTAAGAGCCGGCTTTCCTATTGGATAGACATTAAATCCTATCTCGTGCAATTTGTGGTGGTCAAGTAAATTGCGTCCATCAAAAATAAACGCCGGTTTTTCCATCTCCTGAAATATCTTTTCATAATCTAACGTTTTGTAAACATCCCATTCAGTAACAACAGCGATTGCGTGCGTGTTCCGGGACGCTTCGTACGGATCGAGTTCAAATTGAATATTTTTATCGAAGTGTGTCAAATCACGTTTTGCATTTTCAAGCGCTTCAGGGTCAGTAACCACAACGTGTGCGTGTTCTTCCAATAGCTTTTTGGCAATATAGATTGCAGGAGATTCGCGGGTGTCCCCAGTATTTGCCTTAAAGGCGAACCCAAACAAAGCTATGCGTTTGTTGGCAATCGTATTAAAAAACGCCTTGTTTATATTTTTTACAAATCGGTCTTCTTGATATTCATTAATCTTAACAACATTTTCCCAGTATGCTGCTACGTCATGAAGACCATATGATTCACATATATAGACTAAATTAAGAATATCTTTCTTAAAGCATGAACCGCCAAACCCAACGCTAGCTCTAATAAATTTGCTGCCTATCCGGCTATCCATGCCAACAGCATTCGCAACCTCATTAACATCGGCTTCTGTTTTTTCACATAAGGCGGAGATACTGTTTATTGAAGAAATACGTTGTGCAAGAAAGGCATTAGCTACGAGCTTGGAGAGTTCAGCGCTCCAGACGTTACTGGTAATGATTTTGTCCCTCGGTACCCAATTTGCGTAAATCTCAACAACTGTATTACGCGCTTTTCTGCCGCTCTCTGTTTCCCGGGAGCCAATTAATACTCTATCCGGATTTTCCAGGTCATTAATTGCCGTACCTTCTGCAAGGAATTCGGGGTTTGAAATAACCTCGAACTGAATTCCTTTGCCTTTCAAATTCAGTATTCGTTCCATAGCGCTTGCAGTTCGAACCGGGAGCGTACTTTTTTCAATAATTATTTTATCAGATTCGGACACTCTCAGAATGTCTCTAGCCGTTTTTTCCCAATATTGGAGATCTGCGCTTTTGCCGGCGCCTTCTCCATATGTCTTGGTTGGAGTGTTGACAGATACATATATTATATCTGCTTTTTTTATGTTCTCATCGAGTTCTGTGGTAAAGAACAAATTCTTTCCACTTGCTTTTTTGACTAAATCCAGAAGCATCGGCTCATAAATCGGAAGATCATCTGTCTGCCATGCACTAATTCTATCCTTATTAAGGTCAACAACAGTTACTAAGTATTGTGGACATTTAGCGGCAATCATAGCCATTGTCGGCCCACCCACATAACCGGCGCCGATACATAGTATGTTTTTTTCGAATCTTGTTTCATTCATTAGAATTCTGTTCCTTCGGTAGATAGTTTTATTTTGAAAAAGTATGTTGAAATATTTATTCAAAAATGCTAATGATATTACATAATTATTGAATAATAAACTAATATTGTGTATTTGGCTTTATTTGGAAATATCATACTCTAGAAGGACAATATGATCAAGTCAAAATTGACAAACCAATAATAGTCAATCTTAGATTATAAATTTGGGGTTGTTTTCATAATCTCAAATCAACAATTAAATAAGGAAAGGATGCTTATAATGGAAATATATCTAGTTCGCCACGGGTCACCATATACAAGGATGGAAGACCCTGAAAGACGCCTTACCGATGATGGAATTGAGGAGTCACGTCAGATTGGTAAGGTGTTTAAACTATTTCATATGGATTTAGATATGATTGCCGGCAGCCCCGAGACACGTGCTCGCCAGACGGCCGAAATCATTGCAGAAGAAGTGGGATACTCAAAGGACCAAATCAAAATTACTAAAGCGCTGGAGCCAACGGTCCCCGCCAATGAGGCAATTTCTTATTTAAAGGATTTTACTGATAAAAAGAGAATCCTGTTAGTAGGCCATCTTCCATCAATTGGAGAAATTGCATCTAAGTTAATCAGTGGGAATGCAGGTATATCAATGCATTTCGAAGCCGGTGGGGTTTGCCGTATTGATGTTAAACAAATTCCAACTAATACTGGCGAGCTTTACTGGTTTTTAACGCCAAGACTTCTTTTTTGCACGGCACAGGCGAAAAAGATATTCTAAAGAATTAGAACTGTTTTTCCAATTTTTTGTATTTTGAACCGGATTGAAAAGTTGTTTGTATACCTCAATAGTTATAAGTATCTTGTTTGTAATACTTAAGAATTACAGTAAAATATTTTTTTTAATAAATAAGTTGGTACAATTATTGCAATTACATATCTATATTAAGGTTCGGGAAAAAATAACTTTACAATTTTGATTTTACATCAGACTTTATGGCGCTCAGGTTTAGGTCAGATTTGGTCGAGCTGATTGAGCTGGACCGCAAACATAGCCTGAGCTACGTTGAGGATTCGGCGAATGAAGATCGGACAAAGCATGTCCTGAGCTTATCGAAGGGATGGCCTGAAAATGAGATGCAAGAATGTAAAGTTATTTTTTCCCGAACCCTTAGTGTTGTCAAAAGCCAATCAGATATAGGTTACGAATTCAAATTGGTGTTTTTGTTAATTTTGAAAATTGAGGAGAATGAAAAATGTCACGTAGTTTGATGGTATATTTTTCCGGAGTTGCATTTCTTGTATGCGGTCTGTTCTTTTTTGCAAATACGGCTGCTGCGATAACTGATTATGACAGAGGACAATATTATGGCGTTAATACCGGCAGCATAGAGAATGAAGGAAGCGAGGCCAAAAAGGATGAAGCGCCTACAGAAGAGAAAGGGACAGAAGGGAAAGTGAATGTCTATTTTTGTGGATGTTATGGCGACGAATGGAAGCAGCCTGTAAATGAGCCGGTACACGAGACGTGTCCGATTTGCGGTATGGGCACAAAAGGCACAGGTTGTGGTAACCTTTTAAAGACTGAGTAATTTAACTTTAAATGAATTATTTATAAAGGAGGCCATTAAGGTGAATTTTTATGCAAGGTGTATAACAATCCTTTTCACGATAGTTTTGCTTACAAGATTAGTAAATGCAGATAGTGTAAAAATCCCCATTCATAAGTTATCTGAGTCCGGTATAGGGGAACAGATAGGTTACGTGGTAGCGGATGATTTCCCTTATGGCCTCCAGTTAACTCCCTTTCTTGAGGGCCTCACTCCCGGCCATCACGGTTTTCACATCCATCAAAACCCTGATTGCAGTCCAAAAGAAAAGGGTGGAAAGATAGTTGCCGGATTAAGCGCCGGCGGCCACTACGACCCCGCCGGTACCGGGAAGCATTTAGGACCATACGAAGACGGCCATTTGGGAGACTTGCCTGCTTTATCGGTGGATATTGAAGGAAAGGCAAGTACCCCTGTTTTAGCTCCAAGGGTAAAAGTAAGTGATTTGAAGGGACGTTCATTGATGATACATGCAGGCGAGGATAATTACTCTGATGTGCCCAGGAAGCTTGGCGGAGGAGGCTCCCGATTTGCGTGTGGGGTTGTTCCTTAATTTGAATTGCATTATACTTTAAATCTAATTATAAATTCGGTCCCTCGACTTCTATTAAGTTCGATGGTCCCTTCAAGCTGATCTATTAATGCGTATACTAAGGAGGTGTCTCAAAATAACTTGTACATTTTGAGACACCTCCTAACTTCAAGCCAAATGTCTTAGTGTTTCGAAAGTCCAAATCTTCCGGAAAACCTACACCATTATCTTTGACTATCAGCTCTATCTCTCTGATTCTTGATCAGGAATATCATGTTTTAACCCTAAGAGTGCATCTTTCTCTTTGAGAGATGTCCTGACCGTTTTTTCTTCACTTTCTATAGCGCTTTCAACAACGAGTATGCGTAGTTTTGCCTCCATTTTGCTGAATTTGTAACTGGAATTGATTGAATGTTTTGATTTTCTTTCGGTTGCGGTTATACTGCAACCTAAATTGAGCGATTTTATATTATATACCGTTGTAGCCGCTGGGCTTAAGTCCCGTTAGCAACGGAAAAGCCTGCGTTTCTCATCATTTGGTGAGCCCGTGTAAGTTACGCAACCTCAAGAGCCTGCCCTGAGAAATCGAAGGGTTGCGGCTACCCGCCCGAACGTACAGTTCGGTACGGGCGGGCAAAATCGCTCAATTTAGGTGCAATATAGTATTACACTGTAAATTCTTCTTTTTTTAGAAGATTTTCAAGATGTATACTCTTAAGTTGTTTAAATATAATATGTTGTGGCTCAACTTTAAATCGTAAATCTGAAATCGTAAATTTAGTTGCGGCTACGCCGCACTATGTTTAATATTATAAATTGCGGTAGAGGTTAAAATATGTTCCGTAATGACAGGGCATGGATGTTTGTATTACTCTCAATATTGTTTATCGGATGCTATGCAACTATTGCCCAGATCCTCTTAATTCGGGAATTTTTAGTTGTCTTTTTTGGAAACGAACTTTGTCTCGGCATAATCCTTGGTGTCTGGCTCTTCGGTGTTGCCTTTGGTGCAGGGGTTGGAGGAAGAGTTGCATGTAAGATAAAAGGCCATTTGACAGCCTTTGTTCTTATATTGTTATTAATGTGTGCGGCGCTTCCGGTAGAATTAATCCTGATCAGAGTATTACGATATATTATAGATGTTCCGGCCGGGCAGTATATTCCTATCTTATCACTACTATATTCATCAATTTTCCTGATTGTGCCGTTTAGTTTTACCATAGGCCTGGTTTTTCCTGTTGCATGTAAGGTCGTTCAGGGAGTTACGCAGGACCCGGCGTCAGATATTGGTATGGTGTTCTTTCTGGAAGCTATCGGCAGTCTTATCGGTGGAATAGTGTTTACGTTTGTACTTGTTTCCAGGTATCAGCCATTCACCATAATAATGGTCTTTAATTGTGTATTATTCTTCAACTTGCTTTTGATGTTTTTATTTCATGATAAGTGGTCCTTAAAGACGGCCCGGACCCTCCCGTCCGGAACATCAGGGCGGGCAAGACTGTTCCCTCACGGTCTATCCGTTCGGACGGTCTGGTGTGGAGGGAAGATTACCATATGCCTGTTATTCCTGACTGTTACTTTTCTGCTATTGATTACGGGTATAGTTAATAAGATTGATGGATTTTTTGTAAATACAAGATGGTATTCTACAAATCCGGATATAAAACTCCTGGAATCGGTGGATTCGAGATATGAGAACATCGTTGTCGGTGTTAGAAACGGCCAGTACAGTGTGTATGGAAATGGACAGTACAACTTTGCTTTCCCAAATGATTATGAATATTCACAAATAGCACATCTTGTGATGACGCAGCATCCAAATCCTAAGAAAGTATTACTTATTGGCGGAGGGATGGGCGGCATAATAAAAGAGATGTTAAAGCATTCGGTAGATAAGATACATTATATAGAATTGGACCCTGCATTAATAGAATTAACAAAGAAGTATTTACCACCGGATGAAATAAATGCACTGTCGGACAAGAGGGTAAAGGTCTTTCATGCCGATGGCAGATATTTTGTGAAAAAGGCAAAAGAGGATGTGGAATATGACCTGATCTTTGCAAACATCCCTGGTCCGTCTACAGCCTCATTTAACAGGTACTATACATTGCAGTTCTTTCAGGAGGTAAGCCATATACTTAAGAAAAATGGCGTTTTTGCAATAGGAATATCATCTGCGGTGAATTATCTCGGGGAGGAGGTTGGCAATTATACAGGCTCCATTTATCGGACTTTGCAGGATGTGTTTTCTCAAGTGATCGTTTCTCCGGGGCAGACTAATTACTATTTCGCAAGCGATCAACCGGATACGATCACATTTGATGTAGAGACATTAATGGACCGCTACGCCGGTCGTAATATAAAGACCGAATATTTTTCTGAATATGTATTTCATACGCTTCTACCACCTGAAAGGGTAAAGTTTATAAAAGATGAGCTTGAAGGCAGAAAACGCCTTAAAATTAATACTGATTCAAAACCGGTTACATATTTTTTTAATCTTATACTATGGGACAGCTTTTCAGGCGGCCAATTGCATAACATCCTGCAGATGCTGGAGAAGACCCGGTTGAGTGTGTTTATAATTCCGATATTCTTATTTTTACTTTGCAGGATTCTCTACATAATAGCCTTTAAGCGTACTCGAGAGATCCAGCAAAAATTTAATAGTATCGCTGCTATCGCTACAACCGGTTTTGCCGGGATGGCTTTAGAAATTATCTTGATTTTTGCATTTCAGAATATTTATGGATATGTGTACGAAAAGATAGGGTTGATAATTGCTTTGTTTATGTTTGGCCTGGCAGTAGGAGGTGTTTTTAGTAATAAAGTAATTACAAAGAGCGCTTTGAAGAATAGTGTGGACCGGGCAAGTGAAAAGGAGGAAATAAAATGGATAAAGATATTAATATTCATAGAAGCTGTAATCGTTGTTTATGCAGGCATTATACCATTTGTTTTAAACAGGCTTTCATTTCAGTTTTTCGGTTCTGAATATATATTTATGTTTCTGGTCGTAGTGACGGGACTACTTGCCGGTCTCGAATTTCCCATTTCAAGCAAACTATACCTTCTGTGCAAGTCGGACCCGGGTGTAACTGCCGGGAGAATTGATAGCGCCGATCACGCCGGCGCTTTTGTTGGCGCTATGTTAACGGGTATATTATTTATTCCCATCTTTGGGATAGTGGGGGCCTGTGTAGTAATTGCGGCGTTGAATCTTGTTAGTTTGCTGTTATTAATTTTTCTGTTTGCACAAAAGAGAGGTATCAGAAATGTAATAACCGGATGAGCGGCACAATATTACATTATTGAAAAGCATTTATCTCTATACTTCGTAATATGATAGGTTATTTTTTGATTGACATTGCAACTGCAACGTTTAAAATAGACTCGCATATCAGGAAGAACCATGCTGCTATAGTTTGTTCAATATTAAACTTTTCGTATTATTTATTCAAAAGAGTGCAAATAGGAGAAGAAAAATGGATACATATGCAAAAGAATTGGCTCCCTGGGAGAAGAAAAGTGAATATTATCGTACTATAGAGCTTGGAAGGGATGTAAAAACCCAGATGGAGACTATAGCAAAACAAACGAAAGATATGATTTCCTCCAGGCTTGCATCTAAAAATTCAACCATTGCAAGTAAAACCATAATTAATGATGTTGCTAATAATTATGGTTATAACATGCAAAGTGTTGAAAATGGAATGTTTGGGTTAAGAGCAGCATTCGAGTGGGGTATAACCGACGTGGTATGGTTAATAGAACAAAACAGAAAAGAGCTGAATGATGAAGTAAAGCTTTTTTACGCCTCTTCAGGCCAGAGATCGATAGATCTTAAAAAGGAAGGAGTAGAAGCATATAGTAAAGGCAAAATTGATGAAGCGGTGGAAAGTTATCTGGAACTGACAAGAAGTGGTAATAAAGATTTTTCTGTTTATATAAGTCTTGGAATTATTTTTCTTTTTTTTAAAAAAGAAAAGCAAAAGGCCCTGGACAATTTCGATAAAGCGGTAGAGATTGCTGAGTTAAAATCTACGTATTATGCAAGCTGCGCTTTATTGTTTAAGGCATTGGCAAACCGTGATCTTGGCCTTGTAGAAGATGCGGAAAAATGTTCAAAGCAGGCTATGGACCTTACACCGGATTTTGCGGAGGCGCTATACCAGAATGCACTATATAATGCCCTTTTGAATAAAGGTGAAACTGCAGTCCCATTATTGAAAGAAGCGGTTAGCCATGATATCCTTTATTGTTTAAAGATTAATAAAGAAAAGGATTTTGATGGTATACGCCCCAAGATAAATAAGATGTTTGAAGAAATCAGGGATGCAAAGAAAGAAAATATTAAACACCATCTGAGAGCTATAGAAGAAAAAGTATCTTCAATCGTCGAAATTGCAAACAGTATCAAGAAACAGGGCTATGATGCTTCAAAAGTATTACAGTTGAAATTGCTAAAAGGGCAGGAAGATGAGGTGTTCAAAAAATTAAAGAACAATTCCATCTTTGATATACAAATGGCAACGCTTAGTTTTCCAAGTCTAAACAAGTTAGTCCAGCATAACGCATCTGCATTGAAAAAAAAGTGTCAGGAAATAAAAAACCAGTTAGAAGGTAAGATGAAAGAAATAGGTGGAAAGTTATTAGAGAAGCAAAAAGGTGGAGGTATTCTTAAACTTATCATTAATCTTTTCATTGGCCAGATTGCAGTTATCCCAATTGGATTATCTATAAATGCATCATTTGGAATATATATAGGAGAAGTGGTCCTTTTTGTTGCATGTTTTTATTGGAACATAATTTTGCCTCGCCAAAAATGGGCGGGTGTATATGCAATTCAAGAGAAGGTAGAGGGGATGAACAGGATTCTGAAGAAAATAAACAGCCTGTGACACTGCAGAGTGCGGCACCTGCCCGAAAGACACCCGCCCGGCCAAGCCGTTCGGACGGGTGGTCAGGCGCGAAGCCGCCTGAATGGCGGAGTCGGGCAGGGATGTTCGACATTCATAATTGAAAAATATCGAATTAAGATTGAGAACCTACTGCAAGTGGCTTTAGAGCTACTGAAAGTAGCCCTACTGTAAGTAGACCTAAGCGTGTCTTAGAAAAAATTTAGAAACTATGCGCCAAGATTTACCCATACACTTTTTATTTGGGTATACAACTCTAAAGCATGAATGCCCAGTTCTCTGCCGAAACCGCTTTGCTTGTACCCGCCAAAAGGTGAAGCGGCGTCAAATGTGTTGTATGTGTTTATCCAGATAGTACCGGCCTTCAGTTCCTTTGCAAGTTTGTGTGCCTTGCTTATGTCCTTTGTCCATACGGCAGCCGCCAGGCCGTAGATGGAAAGGTTACTTTGTCTTGTCACTTCGTTAATATCATCAAACGTGATCGCAGACACGACAGGCCCAAAGATCTCTTCCCTGGCTATCTTCATGTCATTGTTTACTGCATCAAATACGGTGGGCTTGATGAAGTATCCCTTCTCTCCACACCGTTCACCACCGGTAACCAGTTTTGCGCCTTCCTGTTTTCCTTTGTCAATATAACCTAATATCTTCTCAAACTGCTCTTTGGATACCTGAGCACCCATCTGAGTATTTGCATCTTCCGGGTTTCCAACACGCAGTCCGGAAGCCTTGTTTGATAATTTATCTATGAATTCGTCATGAATACTCTTTTCGATGAATAGTCGTGAGCCGGCGCAGCATACCTCTCCCTGGTTAAAGAATATGCCGGTCATAGCGCCATTCACCGCGCAGTCAACGTCCGAATCCGCAAACACAATGTTAGGAGACTTCCCACCCAGTTCTAATGATACTCGCTTTAAGTTCTTAGAAGCCGCTTGCATAATAGTGCGTCCCGTAATGTATTCGCCCGTAAAGGCAATCTTATCAACGTCCATGTGTTCCGCAAGGGCTGCCCCTGCCGTGGGACCATATCCGGGCACAATATTCAGGACGCCATCCGGCAAACCGGCTTCCCGGCAGATCTCACCCAATCTTAATGCGGATAAAGGTGTCTGTTCTGCAGGTTTTAAGATTATTGTGTTGCCGCAGGCAATAGCCGGCGCAATCTTCCACACAGCCATCAGCAGGGGGAAGTTCCATGGGATTATCTGGCCGACTACGCCGACAGGCTCTCTTATGGTATAGTTGAAGAATTCACCCCTTACCGGAATCGTCTCTCCGTGAATCTTGTCAGCCCACCCCGCATAATATAACAGGCAATCAATCACAAGCGGGAGGTCGGCATTTGTTGTTTCGCTTATGGGTTTGCCGTTGTCTAAGGTATCCAGCCATGCCAATTCATCTTTGTACTTCTCTACCAGTTCCATTATCTTTAAAAGTACCTTGCCCCTGTCACGCGCATCTGTCTTTCTCCACGGGCCTTCTTCAAACGCCTTGCGTGCAGCCGCAACGGCAAGTTCAATATCTTCCCTGTCTCCTTCCGCAACAGTTGTTAAAACCTCTTCTGTCGCAGGATTAATAGTGTCAAATGTCTTACCGGAAACAGAATCAACCCATTTCCCATCAATAAGTAATTGGCCGGGTTTTATGTTCACCTGTTCTTTCGTAATCATTTTATTACCTCCTTTATTAAAGTTAAGTAGAGAGTAGAGAGAACTATTTCCATTTGTCAATTAAGGACGCTAACATAGCCCTAATCTCATTTAAGTCTGATACACGTTTATTAATTACTTCCTGAGAAAACAACTTACTTAATCTTTTATATCTTCCTCTAGCCTCTCCTCTCTACTTCTTTATCCGTGCCCTCTGTGGTTTCATGTGTTTTTCTTGTTTATAGCAAAAGAAAGATCGCCAAAAGTAATAACGATCCTCCTAAAAAATGTTGAGAGATATCTTTTACTATGTTTCTGGTTTTCAGGCCAATGATTTTTCTGTGTTTTTCGATAACGCCTTTGAAAATGTTATTAAGCTCAACTCCTGTGGCATCGTGAATGTATTTGCCGCCGGTTATTGTGGCGATTTCCTGTAATAATTCCGGGTCTGGTTTTGTCATAATAGTCTCGCCTTCCATATCGGCCTCATATCCGATTGTGCGTCCGTTTTTATCCTTTTTAGGGATAGGGGAATATTCTATCGGGTCTCCAATACCAATCAAATAGACCGAAATGTCCTTCCTTTCCATTAGCATCTTAACGGCCTCTGCCACCTGGCTTCTTACGGCCAATTGCTCTTCTCCGTCTGTAAGAAAGATAAGCACCTTTTCCCTTTGCTCCTTACTGAACGAATCTATTGCGAGAAGCAGGGCATTTCCGACATTTGTGCCATAGGGCACATACCTTGCGTAATTTTCGTTTATCATGTGCAGAATCCTCAGAAAAATACTGTCGTAATCCATCGTTAAATACGGAAGCATGGAGAATGCCCGTCCTGCAAATACTACAAGGCCGAGATAATCATTTTCAAGGCCCTTAATAAGGTTTTCTATCTCAATCTTTGCCCTTTGTAATCTGTTAGGTTTTACGTCTTCCGCCAACATACTCAAAGACACATCAA
>Ga0255058_10002039_pt1 | contig 11240 bp, 11 predicted proteins | sample Cases_109_9_MG_FD_188637 | JGI IMG/M metagenome (GOLD analysis project Ga0255058, IMG submission 188637) | Seawater microbial communities from Amundsen Gulf, Northwest Territories, Canada - Cases_109_9 | ecosystem: Environmental > Aquatic > Marine > Gulf | place: Canada: Northwest Territories... | reverse complement strand
TTGGAATTTATGGAGTAATGTAGCGCGAACAGGGGTTGCTTCCGTCCCGCTCAAGCCTTCGAGAACCATGCGGATCTTTTCTTCAGCGGAGCAGTTCCTTCCTGTCTCGCGACGGATGTTGCGAACGCAGGAACCAAATTGCCCCCTCCGGCGTCTGTATAACACTTGGCGTCAATATCATCGGTTCGCGATTGAAGAGCAACCGCTGAAACAGGAGGGTCTATCATAAGGAGTCCACGATGGACAAAAAGAAAAATCTCAATGCGCGACCGTAATTATTTTCCTTCTGGCGCCCTTTCTGTTGGCTGCATGTAATCCTGGGCAATCGGATCCGACACTTGAAGTTCTTGATGACGTGCGGCCAACCACAAACGCGTTTGCCACCTCTGCGAGCACGCCGATAGCGACGAGTACACTTTCTCCCACCAGCACGCCAGCGCCGATCAGCACAAGCCCCCCAACCACTACACCCTCTCCAACCACTACACCCTCTCCAACCAACACGCTTGCTCCGACAAGCGCGCCTACCCCGACCGCTCGGGTCAAAGCGCAGGACGAAGTCGTTCCCACCCCTCCCGGACTGATCCTCAATGGTAGCGATGGGGTTTACCTCGTTAGTGCGCAAGGTTTGCCAATCCGGCTGACCCATCGCTACGCAGCGGTTGTTTCCCCCGAAGGGGATCGTGCGCTCTATTATGACAATTCTCAGGGGGACAACTACGAGATCTACATGATCGACCTCAACAGCGGGGCGGAGACGAACATCACCAATACCCCAAACCGGGAAGAGGACAGTTGGATCTTGTGGTGGCCGGAGCGCCCAGGAACGATCCTGTTTGGTTCTCGTGAGCGCGGCCAGGACTTGCATGTTGAGAGATATCTAACATCGATCTCAACAGCCGGGACAAATTACCACCTTATGGACGAGGGGATTCTTCTCGGTCCAGAGCCGTCCCTCTCCCCCGATGGTCAAACCCTGGCCATGGCGATTGAAATGAAACCAATCTTATACAACATAGACACGGGCCCCAAACCCCTCGACCCGAGCGCTTTTGGTCTTGCGGGCTATGAGAGATTGCGCTTTTTGAGCGCCTCATGGTCGCCTGATGGAAGGAAAATAGCCTGGAACATCCGCGTGACACAAGATGGCAAGACCTATGACACGATCGCCATACTCGATTTGCAAACTGACGCCAGCACGCTCCTGCACCCCTACGTTTTTGAGGGTGTAGGCGCGTACCCCGCCGCGCCTGCATGGAGTCCTGATGGAAAATGGCTGGCTCTTGGGGTCTGGCGTGCAGGGCTCGGACCGGAGATTTGGGCAGTTCGGGTCGACGGAAGTGAGGAGAGCTCATTGGGCCGAGGCTTTAGGCCCACCTGGAATCCCGAGGGCGGGCAGTTTGTCTTCTTCACCCGCACAGACGGTCGCAACGCAGATGGGATTTGGCTCGTCGAGGTCGGGGAATGGATCCCCCGACCTGTCTCGCTTGCGCTCGGTCTTTGGATCAACGATTGGATAAGTCTTGAGTAAGCCGTCCTCGAAGGAGGTGGGGCTTATTGAAGCAACCTTGCGAAGGGTTTCAAGTCATGAGCCAGGTATTGGCGAAAAACCTTCGCTAAGGTTAACCACTAACCAATTGCCACCTGATGACCGCCGCAAATGAGTTCGAGGCCGTTGGGCAGAAGCTAGTTAAAGTGAATTGTGAATAAGGAGGCTTTGGTCATGATGATTGATGAAAAAGCTAGATTTGAATGGTATCGAATTGGCATCATCGTTTTTGTTGTTTTCTTCTTTGGCTGTTCTCCAGTTGCAGGTCCAAAGTCAGACCCAGTGCCAGACCCAGTGAAAAGTTCATCCAAGAGTGATGTATTAGCCTCAATGGGCGAACCAGATCAGATTCAAGATTTAATAGTTTCCAAAAATAGTGGCCTCTTCGGGCCGCAGGAAAGGTTTCTTCGCTATTTACCTGATGGTACTGTGATTGAACAATGGAGGTATGAAATCGGTGATGAAATAGTGATTGTCTTGTTTAGTGGTGAAATTGCTGATGCACGCGAAAATTGGCTGGTATTAGGAGCGATAAGGTTCTCAGTGGATGTCGTCTTTTGATCAGCTTGTTGTGTGAACCGTTCGGAGACAAAGGTAACAGACAATTCAAGGGACATAGATAGGTGACACAAATTCTGAGGACATGGGTAACACTTTCTTAATCAGGAGGTGATGTCCATGCTCTGGCAAGGCATAACCCTGAGCGAACAACGACAGAGGTTTCTCGAAGACTTCCAACTAAATAACTACTCGATCACCGAACTCGTCGAACGATTCAGCATTTCCCGCAAGACCGCCCATAAGTAGATCGGCCGTTTCGAGCAATACAGCTAGAGCGGTTTTTACTAGCAGTCTCGCCGCCCCAAAGTTGCCCCGGACATCCTGTGGCAAGGCTCGAGTTTGTGCCCCGGTCACTTTGTCTTGATCCATGGCGACGATCTTGAACACGACCAACTCTTCGTACATGACCCGTTTATGGGCCGAGAAATAAGCACTCGCGGACGACCCTGCTATCGTTACACCGTGGGGGCGGGTCAGTGGCCCTGGCGGGTCAACGCTATACGTGAATTTTTTCCTAATCTTGACTTACAAGGTCAAAATCAATAAAATGGAATTAATCTCACTTCTAGATATTTTGTAACCCCAAGTTAAATATGAGCGAATCGGTTCGCACCAAGTCAAGTGACCGTGACAAGGCGCAATATCGCTTGATGGTCCAAGCATCCTGGCTCCATTATGTCCAAGGCCTGACACAAGCAAAGGTCGCTGAACAAATGGCGTTGTCACGGGCCAGAGTCAACCGGTTGGTGCGGTCAGCCCGTGACGTCGGAATCGTCAAGTTCAGCATTACTGTGGATGAGGCTCTGTTCCCGGAGATGGAGCAAGAACTCTGCGACAACTATGATTTACTGGATGCGGTTGTCGTTCCGTCTGCCGAGGATCGGGACTCGAGGAATATGTCCATTGCACAGGGGGCCGCCGATTGGTTGAAGCCGCGCCTCCGATCAGATCTGGTGATTAGCCTTGGCACCGGTCGCACCATTGCCCATCTCCCGTCGGCGTTGACACTCAATCAGAAGATCCCTTGTACCTTCTGCGACATCACTGGGACTGTGATCGACGAGGAAGGTGTGGAGAAATACAGAGTCACATCAAGAATGGCTGAGATAACGGGCGGAAACGCTGTTCGCGTATTTGCGCCGGTTTCGGTGACGAATTCCGAAGTTCGCAGCGCCTTATTGGAAGAGCGTTCAATCGCAGACGCGCTGCGGCGTGCCGAGAGCAGCGACATCGTGATTCAGGGGGTCGGCGGCGTTGATCACACCAACGGTCTGTTTGAGCATGGATATTTGTCGCAGAGTCAGCTCCAAGAGCTCCGATCACGCGGCGCAGCAGGAGAAACAATGGGTCTTTTCTTCAACGAGAAGGGGCAGAAAATCCCCGGACCGCTGGATGAACATAATATCTCTCTCACGATCGACTCGCTGCGCAAGATTCCGAGGCGCGTGTGTCTCGCTGGCGGCGTCGAGAAGGTGGAGGCGATCAGAGCTGCCCTGAGGGGAAAGATCTTCAATTTGCTGGTGACGGACCACCAAACCGCTCAGAAGCTTACACAGTGAGAGCACCAGAAGATCTGCCAGTCCTCGGCTCCGACTGCGAGGCGAGCAGGGACGTGTCGAACACCGGAACGATTTGCAGGAGGCAACTGTAGGACCGGACCTAGGAAAGACTTTTTTCTCGCGAGGCTTTCATGAGCGATCGATATCTGATAGGCATTGATCTTGGCACGACACAGACCAAGACCGGCCTCATTGGCGCGGATGGACGCTTGCTGCGCCTGGGCTATGGGACTTATCCGATACACACGGAAGATGGACCCGGCTGCGCCGAGCAAGATCCTGACGACTGGTGGCGGGCGATTTGCAACACGCTCAAAGAAGTAGTGCAAGACATCGATCCCAGCGAGGTCGCTGCGATCTGCGTCAGCGGGCAAGGCCCCACGGTGGTGATGACCGACGCGGATGCCCGTCCTCTGAGCAACGCCGTCACTTGGATGGACGGCCGGGCGTCCACCGAGGCGGAGGTCTTGTCTCAGCGGCTTGGGAGCCCGGTGTCGCCTTTTTCGTTTTTACCGAAGGCCATGTGGATAAAGACGCATCATCCGGAAGCTTACCAACGCGCCACTTGGTTCCTGCCTGCCTGGGATTACATCGCCTTCCGATTGAGTGGGCAGGCAGTGGTTTCATCCTCTGGGACCCAGCAAGCATTTCCTCAGGACCAGATGGAGGCCGCAGGGTTAAATCCAAAGCTGTCCGCTCCCGCGGCTGCCATCGGAAAGCCGATTGGCAAACTCACGGCGGCCGCCAGCCGCGACACAGGCATGCCGCAGGGTATCTTAGTTGTCGCCGGGGTGAGCGACGGGATGGGGACTTTCATTGGTTCCGGTCTGACAAAGTCGGGGAGGACAGTTGATACAGGAGGTACTTCTGGTGGACTTGGCCTGTGTTGGCACGAACCACTCGAGGCACCCGGGATTCTTTCGGGCCCCGGCATTCTGCCCGACCAGTTCATCGCCGGTGGAGCGATGAACGGGCTAGGCAAGGCGCTGGATTGGTTTCTTGAAGTGTTTGAGGATCCGTCCGTTTCACACACCGATCTCATTGAACGTGCTCAACGGATCCAAGCTGGTGCCGACGGCCTTATTTTTCTGCCTTACCTCGCCGGTGAGCGATCCCCGATCTGGGATCCGAAGGCACGCGGGGTGTTCATTGGGCTCTCCCTGCAACACAATCGCGATCATCTGGCACGGGCGGTCCTTGAGGCCTCAGCTTATGCCATACGGCAGATTGCACAGTCACTTCTCGATGCAGGTGGTGAGATCAGCGAAGTGCGCGTATGCGGAGGCCAGGCTCAGAGCGATGTAATCAGCCAGATAAAAGCGGACGTGCTCGGTCTACCAGTGGCCGTGCCACGCGTGACGGAATGTGCGCTCATGGGCGCGGCGGTACTTGCGGGTGTAGGAGCCGGGCTGTTCCCAGATATCGCTTCCAGCTCGGAGAAGATGGTGCAAATAAAGAAGTCCATGCAACCTGATCCAGATCTTCACGAACGCTACTCAGAGATGTACTCAATCTATGAACGCCTTTACCCGGCTCTGCAAGAGACCTTTCACCAACTGAGCGATATCGTGCATTGAGGGGCAAGCGGCATGGTTACGCGTAGCGGCGCCTGCGGCGCCAGGAAGGAAAACTAACTCGAGTCTATGATAAGCCAGTGAAGTAAACGAACCGGTAGTCAGGGGGAAGACCTTGTTTCATTGCCTGTAGGAGGAGACAAAATGAACAGATCTAGAACCCAGGTATTTGTAGTGGCGCTGCCTCTCATGGCGGGGCTGATCCTCACGGCTTGTGGCGGGTCGGCTGCGACAGATGTCGCGCCTACGGAGCCGCCGAGCGTCGAGCCGACAGCCGTTCCAGCCGTTGAGCCGACGGAGGAAATTGTCGAAGAGCCTGAGCCTGTGCACCTCACGATTGCCCTCTCAGCGGAATCTGAGAGCATGGACCCGTTCTTTGTGTTGCAATCTGCTGGAAATTCAGTGATGGCGGCCATCTTCGACGCCCTGATTGACCAGACCTACGATGGATCGTTAGTACCCGGTCTGGCTGAGTCTTGGGAGCTTATCGGAGACTTAGCAATCCAATTCAATCTGCGGCAGGGTGTTCAGTTTCACAACGGCGAACCCTTCAATGCCGCATCGGTAGAGTTTACGATAAATCGGGTTTTGGATGAGGAGACCAACGCTCCCATCCGGTCGTCATATGCGTCGATTGATAGTGTTGAGGTCGTAGATGACTACACAGTGATCGTACATCTCAATGACGCTAACGGCTCCATCTTTGACCGGATAAGCAATCTCGAGATGCTCCCACCCGAGTATGTGGGTGGCGCGGATATCGCCACCATCGCAAGTGAGCCAGTGGGAACCGGGCCCTATGTCTTCGTGGAATGGGTACCGGATGATCACGTTACCGTCGCGAAGAACGAGAACTTCTGGGACGGGAGCTACAAGGGCCAACCACAGTTTGCGACAATAACCTATCGACCGATCACCGAGGCCTCTACACGTCTGGCCGAGCTGGTTTCAGGCGGAGTGGACATCGTCCAGGATCTCTTGCCGGATCAGATTCAATCGGTCATCGACGAGGGCCTAGTGGTCACATCTATGCCGCTGGCGTCGCATACGTACTTCCTGGTCGATTCCGATGACCCCGAGAGTCCCTTCAGTGACGTTCGGGTGCGACAGGCCATTAACTATGCTGTGGATATCCCGGCAATCATCGACGCGCTGTTGCTTGGCTATGGCGACCAAATCGGCAGCGTCATCGGTCCATCTAACCTGGGGTACAACCCGGCTGTCGAACCCTATCCTTATGATCCTGAGATGGCCCTGAGTCTGCTGGAAGACGCTGGCTATGCAGACGGGTTTGCAATCACGCTCGACGTATGCACCTGCGACCGCACCGATTTGGCACTGGCGGTGGCTGGTCAGTTGTCTGAAGTGGGCATCGACATCGAAATACGTGAGCTTGAGTTGGCCCAGTTCAACGACAACTGGATCGGCCGAGAACAGAGCCGGATGTGGCGTGCGCGCTGGGGTGGGTCAGCGGATCCGTCCGGTATCGAGTTCATTGCGTCTTGTACCGGATTTATCACACGCTTTTGTGATGAAGAGGTCACTGCACTCATTGACGCAGCCAAAGCCACACTCGATCAGGACGTGCGCGCTGGTTACTACAGCGAAATCGCCGTGTTGATGCACGATAATCCATTGGGGATATACGCGTGGGCGAACCACACACTACTTGGACTCAACCCACTGATGGAAGGATTCCAACCGCATGTTTCATCGGAGGTCCACCCATTCAGTGCGACGCTCAACGTAGAGTAAGTTGAGGAGGCGGGGGACGCCGCCGCCGGTTGGCTGTGTCCCCCCCTTACCCGCGCTATGATTCAGTATATCGTTCGACGCCTGATGCACGGAGTGTTGGTGCTCGTTGGTGTGTCCATCGTGGTATTCTCTCTCATTCACCTAACGGGTGATCCTACTTCGGTTCTATTGCCGCTCAACACCCCGGAGGAAGATGTGGAGATCTTTCGCCACCAGATGGGCTTCGATAAGCCCTTGGTGGTGCAGTATGGCCTGTTTCTCTCCCGGGCCGTCCAAGGCGATTTCGGCTACTCGTATCGCCACCGTCGCCCAGCCCTGCCACTCGTGCTGGATCGCCTGCCAGCAACCCTGAAGCTGACAACCGTGGCTTTTGCATTCGCCATGCTCGTCTCGATTCCGGTGGGAATCCTTGCCGCCCTGAAGCGTAATACCTTCATTGATGGATTGGCACGCCTCTTTACTCTTCTGGGGCAAGCTTTCCCCGGATTCTGGCTAGCGATCATGCTTATGCTGATCTTCGCCGTCAAGCTGCGTTGGTTGCCGGTATCCGGTTCAGAGGGCTGGAAGAGCCTGGTGCTCCCTGGAATTACGGTGGGGTCGTTCATCATGGCCGCCGTCGCTCGCTTACTCAGATCGAGCCTGCTGGAGGTTTTGGGAGAGAACTACATTCTCACCGCGCATGGCAAAGGGCTGAATCCGCGCCAGGTGCTAACCTGGCATGCTTTGAAGAATGCGGCCATTCCCGTTGTCACCGTTGGTGGGTTGCAGATCACGTTCTTGCTTGGCGGTTCCATAATCGCCGAAACGATCTTCGCCTATCCCGGGATAGGCCGTCTTGCATTTCAAGCAATTTCCACGCGTGATATCCCCGTGATCCAGGCCTACGTTGCTCTCACGGCAGTGATCACGATCGGTTTGAATCTTCTGGTCGACATTTTCTACACTTGGCTCGATCCGCGGGTAAGGTTGGCATGAATCGCAATACCCACTCAGACCTCGAGGTTGTACCGTTCGCAAGCCCTACCTCTACCGACGCCGTCGAGCGCGTTAGATTGCTCCAGCTGAGAAGAGCTATCCGGTCCATGCCACAGAATCTCACCGCATTCGTCGGAGCGATCATCGTCATCGTCACGCTCATCATCGCTGTGTTTGCACCTTTGCTTAGCCCTCACGATCCGCTTAAGCAGGATATCCGCAATCGCCTGCAACCCCCTTCATGGGTCGAGGGGGGCGATAAGATGCATGTCCTGGGAACAGACACACTCGGCCGTGACCTGCTCAGCAGGATCATCCACGGCTCGCGCGTCTCCCTGGTGGTCGGCTTGGCGGCCGTCATCCTTTCCGGGGGTGTTGGCGTCACACTGGGTCTGATCACTGGCTACTTTGGCGGGCGGCTGGACTCGATTGTGGGTCGCTTGGCGGACGTTCAGCTCAGCATCCCGTTCCTGATTCTTGCGGTTGCAGTGGTCGCCGTGATCGGGCCAAGTTTGATTAACCTCATCGTTGTCCTGTCAATCACGACCTGGGTGTTGTACTACCGCGTGGTGCGAGGCGAAGTGCTGTCCGTACGCGAGGAAGAGTACATCGCAGCCGCCAAAGGCATTGGCGGCTCTACGCGGCATATTCTGCTGCAGCATATTCTCCCTAATGTCTCAGCCTCGATCGTCGTAGTCGCCACGCTGTTGGTTGCCAACATGATCATCTTTGAGGCCTCATTGAGCTTTCTCGGCCTTGGTGTACCTCCGCCCGCACCCACCTGGGGACGGATGGTTGCAGATGGCCGCGAGTATATCGCCTCCGCGTGGTGGATCTCAACCTTCCCAGGAATGGCGATTCTGATTACCGTCCTGGGGATCAATCTGCTTGGGGATTGGCTGCGGGATACCTTGGATCCCAAGCACAGTCTTTGAAATCGATAAGATAAGAAAAATGGAGGAAACAAATGCTTAGTGGCAAGACACGTCGAATGAAACGCCTATTCCAGGATGACGGCCGCTGCTTGATTGTGGCCATGGATCACATAGGGTACATGAACAAGCCAGCCGAAGGCCTGGAGGATGCAGTATCCACCATTCGTAACGTTGTTGCAGGGGGAGCAGACGTAATAATGACGACCCTGGGAACGGCGCAGCATGCTGCAGAAGCAATCGGCTCTGCGGGCCTGCTTCTGAGTGTGAACATGAGTGTGGATACGGTAGGCTATGCGGTCGAATCGGCAATTCGTCTCGGCGCGGACGGGATCAAGATCATGACCTATCCGTGGCTCGAAAGCGACCCGGATTCGTTGCTGCTGTGTACCTGCATGGCTTCCGAATGCGAGAAATGGGGCTTACCGCTTCTGTCTGAAACGATCCCTGGCGGCTTCATGGCCGGTGACGATATGAAGACACCCGAGAGAATTGCGGCTGGCGCGCGGGTTGGCGCCGAAGCGGGCGCCGACTATATCAAGACTTTCTACACCGGAGATCCGGAGAGCTTCAAGGTGGTGGTCGAAAACAGCTCGGTCCCGGTCGTGATTTTAGGCGGAAACAAGACGGACAGCGATCGTGATCTGCTGGATACTGTGCGCGATGCGATAGATGCAGGCGCTGTCGGGGTGGCTATGGGGCGCAATATCTGGTCGCACGATAACCCCCAGGGAATTACAGCGGCGGTCGCAGCGGTAATCCACCAGGATGCCAGCGTGGATGACGCTTTAAAACTGTTGCAGTAGGGAAGCGGCAAGCAAACTGCCGCCCCGCATGCCCGGTTTTCGTGGAATTACACGAGGATGGGCATTGGGCCTTGCTGCATGTCAGAGAATGGTAGCAAGTGGGAATTTTTGAGCGATTGCGAATAGGAGAAACGAGCGTATGGCGGAATCGGCCGCTCTGGGCGTTGCTGATCTCGCTCTTTATTGTGAACGTCGGCCTGGGGATCGTCGTCCCGATTCTGCCGTTTTATACGATTGAGGTCGGCGCGACACCTTCTCAACTCGGCCTGCTGTATTCTTCCTACTCCTTGGCCCAGTTTGTATCTGCGGCTTTCTGGGGATACATGACCGACCGCATCGGGGCGCGTCGCGTTATTGCTATTGGCAACATTGGCTTGGGCATCTCACTGGTGATATTCGGGCTGGCGAATCAGCTCTGGCTGCTCTTCGCTGCCCGCTTGCTGGGTGGCACGATGTCGGGAGCGGCGGTGCCAGCGTCGCTGGCCTATGCCGGGAAGACGACTTCAAGCGAAATACGCGGTGCCGCCATGGCCATGTTGGGCGCCGGCATCGGCGCAGGCTTCATCATCGGTCCGGCCTTGGGAGGATTTCTGGGGAATTGGGGATTGGCAACGCCCTTTTTCGTCTCCGCCAGCATCACCATTGTGGCAGCAATCGTGGCGATTCGCGTTCTGCCGCGGTCAACGCCATTACCAGACGATGGCGCCTCGGTCTCCGCGACTCCGGAGAAGCGCCTTTTTCGTTTCGGTTTGTCGACGGAGGCCAAAATGGTCCTGGGTTTCTTTCTCCTGGCGGTGCTCATAGCCAGTTTTGGCGATTCCTTTCGACAATCAACCTTGGCATTATATAGCGCCGATCTGTTCGGCATGGATGGCGCAGACATCGGTCTTATGTTTACGATGATGGGCGCGGCCTATGTCATCGTGCAGGTGCTGATCGTTGGGCGCGCGGTGGACCGTTTCGGCGAGGGGATCGTGCTGTTTGCGGGTCTGATCCTGAACGGTACAGGGTTCGGGCTGCTCCTGTTGGCTGGAGATTTCTGGACATTGACGGCCACTATTTGTCTGCAAGGGGCGGGTATGGCTTGCATCCACACCTCCGTTCCGTCGATGATCAGCAAGTATGCCGGCGAACGAAGCGGCACTTTGATGGGGTTTCGAACCATGCTTCAGAATGGCGGCCGTGTGATCGGGCCGGTCTTGGGTACTCGCGCCTACGAAATCAGAGCGTCCTTGCCCTACGTCATCGGTGGACTCATCTACGTGGTGGGGATCGTGGCCGGCATCGTCATCTATACAGCGCGCGGACTCTACATGCGCTCGAATCCAGAGCTAGTCCCTGAACCGGGCGGAGTATCTTCGCATGAATCCTAAAGGGCGGGACCCATTGAGCATTGCATGACAGGCGCTGTTGCCACTTGGAGTATGTCTCCGTGTGTCGCGGCCTGCAGGACGTTCAGTTTCGACGGCATGAAACGCTGCTCGTTACAGAGCGTGTGGAAACCGATCTTATATTAAGGAGGTAAGTTA
>Ga0255058_10002037_pt1 | contig 11244 bp, 7 predicted proteins | sample Cases_109_9_MG_FD_188637 | JGI IMG/M metagenome (GOLD analysis project Ga0255058, IMG submission 188637) | Seawater microbial communities from Amundsen Gulf, Northwest Territories, Canada - Cases_109_9 | ecosystem: Environmental > Aquatic > Marine > Gulf | place: Canada: Northwest Territories... | reverse complement strand
AGCCTGAACTCCCGCCACTGGACGACGACGTCGTCCACGCCCCACCCGTAGCCAGCGACCGGCGGGATGGGCACGTCCGACTCGAAGTTGATGAAGGTCAGCGCACCCTGGAACGAGTTGCCGGTGGGACCATAGAGGTCTTCCAGGGTTGCGGGAGTCGAGGTGCACCGGGATCGCGCCCGGCTGGGCGGCGCCGGCAACACCATCGAGATCGCCAGGGCCAGGACCACGGCGAGCCGCGGCCCCGGAGAGCACCGGTCGGCGAGGATGGCCGCTAAAAACTTCACGGGAAGGCCTCGGGGTACGCTGAGTTCCTTGATCGATACGCCGTTCCGGTTCCCACCGCAACGGATTTTCCCGACGAGGCATCCGGACTGAGCCGCCGTGGATCCCGGCGACGGCCACTCTCACTCTTCGCCGTCCGGCTCAGCGTCCTCCGGGGGATCCGTCGGCTGCACGAGCAGACCGACGATCTTGTGGGGCTCTTCCGGCCGGACCTGGATGTGAATCGCGAGCCAGACCCCGTTGCTGTTGACGTAGGCGGACAGGTCGTAGTCGCTGCGGGCGACGACGCGGTCCAAATCCGCCGCGGCCAACATGCCCTGAAGATCCGCGCGAAATCCCATGTAGGCGTCGGCCGGCACCGCCGCGTGAAACGACTCGGCGAACGCTTCGTCGTAGTGCTTTCGCGCCGCGTCGGTGTCGGAGCCGCGCGTCACCTCGAGCCACGCGCCCAGCGCCTTGCCGGCGGGTGAAGCCGGGAAGTCGCTCGTGGTCTCGATGGGCTTCACGTCCGCCAGCTCGAACTTCGGGTCGAGCAGGTGGAAACCGATATCGTCGATCGAGGCCACGGAGTTGGAAAGGACCACCACACCCTTTCGGCGCTCCTTGTCCAAGCCGACGAAGGAGCGATAGCCGCCGGTCCCGCCGTTGTGCCAGGTGATCGCCCGGCCATGCTCGGTCGTGACGATCCAGCCCAGGCCCACCTGCGTCCCGTCGTCTCCCAGGCTCTCTCGCGGCCGGTGGGTCGTCTCGAACGCGGCGGACAGCTTGGTCCGGGTGAGGCCCAGGTTCGCCGCCACGAACTTCAGCATGTCGTCCACCGTGGACCGCAGGGCCCCGGCGCCTGCCAGTGTCGGTATGTCCCAGTTGGAGGTCGGCTTCATGTTGGCGCCGTGCCCGACGGCGAGACGTTCCTTCATGCCCACGGTCAGCGTGATCGCCGTGTCGGCCATCTTCAACGGCTTTGTGATGCGCTTCTTGACCAGGGTCTCGTAGTCGGTGCCTGCGACCTCCGCCAGGATGTGGCCCAGCAGCCCCACCCCCAGGTTCGAATACTCCGCAGTCTCCCCGGGAGCGCGAGCCGGCTCGTGCCCCGACAGGAACTCGTACATCAGCTGCACCGAATAGTCGGCGTAGGGGTTAAACGGATCCGTCGGCGCGAAGTTGTCGGGCATCCGCGGCAGGCCCGAGGTGTGGGTGGTCAGGTGATAGAGGGTGATCGGGTCGTCTTCCTTGCCGGGGAATCGAAGCGAGTCGGGAAGGTAGCTCGCCGCCGGCGCCTCGATGGCCACCTTGTTGCGGCCGGCCATCTCCGCCAGCAGGGTCGCCGTGAACACCTTGGTCACCGACCCGATCTCGAAGACCGTGTCGCCGTCGGGAATCGCCGGGTCGTCGGGACCCCGCCGCCCGTGGCCGACGACCGTCTCGCCGTCGGCGCCGATTAGCCCCACGACGATGCCCACGCTCCGCTTCGCGTAGTCGATGCGATCGGCCAGGATCGCCTGGATCTCGGCGTCGGTTGCGGCAAGGACCGGCCCAGCAAGAAACACCGAGACCAGAAGGCCAGCGATGATCAGGCGGAGCCGATGGCGGAACATGGTCGAGACTCCCCGTTCGTTGTGAAGGGCAGTCTATCGCCCCGCCCGCACTGGTGTCTGCACCTTCTAACGGCGAAACCGGCACCGCCCGGGGTTACACCCGGCGCGCCCGTTTCTTCACTGGGGAGTCATCGCCCGGAGGGAGTGAGGCTCGCTGCGTGAACAGGGTCAGAGTGTCGAATCCAGGGCCTTGGCGACGACACCGGGGACATCCACCTCGCGAATGAGCTGGCGCACAGGTGCGGGCGAACCGGCGGTCAGCTGCCGGGTCATGCTCTCGAAATCCATGCCGGCCACCGCCTTGCGGGCCTCCCCGGAAAGCCCGTAGACCCCGGCTCGGATCTCGTTTCGCCAGTCCCGGACCTCTTCCAGGATGCCCAGCTCCATCTCGCGCAGCGACATCTCGAGCTCGAGCTTGACCTCACGCTTGATGCTGCTCTGCTCCTCCGCGGACACCGCATCGCTGCCGGTGTTCACGGAACCCAAAGCATCGCGAACCACGCCCCCGGGGTCGACCTCGCGGGCGAACAAGCGCAGCGACTCGGGCGCCTCGCGGATCAGCTCCTCGACGATCGAATCGATGTCGAGGCCCACGAGCACCGTCTGGACCTGCCGCGACTCCTGACGCACGGCGCGCCGGATGTCCTCCCGGGAGGTGCGCAGCTCATGTTCGAAGTCGTGGGTCAACTGATCGATGGCGTTGGCAAGCTCGCTCTCGACCCAGGCCCGAATCTGTGCCGGGGAGTCTCCGTCGCGGCGGGACGTGGCTCGTGGCGGGTCGGCCGATGGTGCGGTTGCCGGCGCTTGTGACGGTGACGGAAGCTCGGCAGGACCCGGTGCGACGGCCGCCGGTGTCCGGGGCGCATCGGGACGTGGCACCGGCGCGGGCGCGGGACGCGGCATGTCCGGCCTGACTGTGGGTCCAGGCGCGGGCGCGGGACGCGGCATGTCCGGCCTGACTGTGGGTCCAGGTGCGGGCACGGGTCGCGGTGGCACATCCGGCACTACCGTGGGTTCGGGTGCGGGCACAGGCCGCGGCGGCGCATCCGGCACTACCATGGGTTCAGGTGCGGGCACGGACCGCGGCGGCGTATCTCGCGCTACGGGGGGTTCGGGTGCCGGTTCGGGCCGCGGCGGCGTTGCGGCCGGCGGTGCCGGTTCCGGGGCCGGGGACTCGGGCGCCCCCGCGGCCATCGGCAGGAACGGCAGCATCGCCAGGGCGACGAGGACGAGAGCCAGCCGACCGGCAGTGGAGATCTTGCGGGGGGTCGAGTCGGTCATGATCATCGTGAGTCTCCTCTTCAAGGATTCGAAATGCCGCGCGCCACTGGCCGCCGGGGGTAGCGCGAAACCGGTGTGGGACAGAAACCCCATCGTCGTGACCAGCGACGAGGCGTAGCGTTCGGCAGCGGCGGGCATCGCCCACACCACCCAGGCGTCGCAGCACTCTTCCTCGGCTTCCTGCAGACGGCCGCGCACCCACCAGACGACCGGGTTCCACCAGTGGATCGCCGTTACCGCGACCTCGAGCACCCGCACCCAGTGGTCGCGCCGGCGCAGGTGCGCCAGCTCGTGGGCGATCAGGGCCAGCCGGGAGTCGTGGTCGATACGCTCCAGCAGATCCGCCGGAAGCACCACCTTCGGGCGGCGCGACAGCGCCCACAGCAGTGGCGACAGGCGCCCGCGAACCGTGAGGATCTCGGGCGAGCGGGCCAGGCCCAGACGCCGCACGAGCCCGTTCGCCTCGCGGGCCAGCGCGCCGTCGATCGGACGCGCCACCCGCAACAATCGACGAAAACGAACGAAGCGCACCAGCGTCAACATCAGGTACGCCACCGTACCGCCGATCCATACGACTCCGAGCCACAGCGCCCAGGGCAACGCGCGAATCCGGCCGGCGACCGCGGAAAGAAAGCGATCGAACACGGAAGGAGCGGAGTTTCGGGCCGCGAGGGCGAGTGGGCGTGTCGCGGTGGTCTCGAGGCCGGCGGACGCGGCCGTGCCAAGGGCGCCGTCATTCCCGAGCGTCGTTGTTGCCGGGCGTGGGTCCACCTCGCCGGACTGTGCCGCCGGGGCGTCGTAGAGAAATCGCATGGGCACCCGCAACGGTACGAGCGGCGGTGTGACCAGCTTGATCAGGATCAACAGGCAGAGCGCGCGCATCAGCGCCGAGCGCTTGCGCAGCACGCCGCCGAGCGCCAGAAGAACCAGCGCCATCAGACCGGCGACGAGCGCGTTGGTCAGGCCCACCTGCAACAACGTGCCGGTCATGATTTCTTCTTCCTGCTGGACAGCTTGCCCAGCAACGCCTGCAGCTCGTCCAGGTCGCCCTTCTTCAACCGCTTGCCACGGACCAGCTGGGTCAGCAGTGGGGTGAACGAGCCCCCGCAGACGGAATCGGCCAGCGCCTGCAGGCGGCCGCCGATGTACTGCTCCTGGCTGACGATCGCCCGGAAACGGTGGGCCCGGGACGAGCGGTCGCGGCGGACGACGCCCTTCTCTTCCAGCCGATCGAGCAGCTTCTGGACCGTCGCGTAGTTGGTGGGGGTGCCATCGGGGTAGACCTGGTCCGTCAGCTCGCGGATGGTCGCCCCGTCGCTGTCCCAGAGGCAGTTGAGGATCGCGAGCTCCGTGCGGCTGATGCGGGTCGTCTTGTCCAAGGCCGGCCTCTCGTGTCTAAGTCAGACATTCTGACTGACAGTCTAGGCCGCGTCTCCCAGGCTGTCAAGCGAAGGCTCGCCACGATGTTCACGGATTCCCGCTACAGGTCGCTGGACGGGCGGATGGTGATCCCCCATGCCAGTGGGTCCCGCGGCGCCGCGGCGTTCCAGTCGCCGAAGGCGTGCGAGCCGTCGGTGACGTAGATCGCACGGTAGCTCCCGGCCTCGAGCCGGATCTCCTCCCGGGACTCGCGGTTCTTCGGGTCGCCTCCGGCGTGGGAGGTATCGCCGTAATGCATCTCCCACACCACACGATCGGTCTCGGCCTCGACGATGAAACCGTAGTCGTGCATCGACCCGCGCGTGCCCTCGCCCACGGCGCGGATGCGCACCGACATCGGCCGGTCGAGGGTGAACTCCTGCCGCACGCGCTCGTCGTCGCCCACCCCGACCAGGCGCACCAGATACCCGCCGCGCTTCTCGAGAGCGGCCTCGTCCAGCAGCTCGAAGTCGCCGCGGTCGAAGCCCGGCCCCGGGCGCAGGGTCACGCCCCACGCCGCGGGCTCGAAGGGAGTGGCCCGGTTGAAGCCGCGATAGGCATGGGAGCCGTCGGTGGCGTAGTAGACGACGTAGGCACCGGCGTCGAGATCGACGACGCCGTCGAACATGCGGTTCTTGTCGGCCCCGCCGGCGCCGATGGTGTTGCGCCCGGTCATCGACCAGACCGTATCGCCGCTGTCGGCGTTGACGATCCAGCCCTGGTCGACGAACAGCTTCTCGCGATCGATGTACTCGCCCAGCGAATGCACGCGCAGCTTGCCGGCGCGCTTCAGGACGAAAGCCTGTTGACGGTTCGCGTCGTCGCCGGTCTCGTCCAGGGCCAGCAGAGGCTCAGGATCTACGGCATCGAAGGTCGTCAACGACCCGGCGACGAAACCCTCGCCCGGCAGCAGCGAAATGCCCCAGTTGAACGGGTCGTGAGGCGGACCGACGTTAAACTCGGGAAACGCGTGAGTGTCGTCGGTGCCAAAGTAGACGATGTAGCGGCCCGCCTCGAGTTCGATCTCGTCGTCGACGCGGCGATTCTTCTCGCCGCCGCCGCCGAAGCGTCCCGATGAGCGGCGCGGCTGCCAGACGACTTCCCGGGTCTCGGCACGGACGATCCAGCCGTAGTCCGCCGGGTAGTCGTCGCGATCGGCGAGCTCGATGTTGGCGTAGACGCGTAGCCCGGCCGGCCGGTCGAGGGCAAAGCCCTTCTTCATGAAGACCGAGTTTCCGGCGCGGTTGAGCTGGAGCAGCGCGTCCGGCAACGAGCCGTCGACCTCGAAGAAACTCACATCGGATCGCCTCAGGTCCGGCGATTCGACGGTCACGTAGCAATCGGCCAGATCGTCGCGGATGTCGTCCAGGTCGCGCCGGTCACTGAACAGGCTCTCCCAGAACCCGACACGCTCGGTATCCAGGTCGCGCTCGGTGGCCCAGCCGTAGCCGGCGTAGTAGTAGACCTCGTAGCGGCCGGCATCCAGGTGCCGCGTGTCGCCGCCCTCGCGAACGTGGCCCGACACCCGCGACGATTCGCGACTCGACAGCCGCCAGACCGGCCGGCGCGTCTCGGCGTCGAGGATCCAGGCGAAGGCCCGCATCCAGTCGTCGTCGCCGTCGTCGTCATCGGAGCGGAACGGCCAGATCTGTATGCCGGCCTCGCGGAGACCGACGGCGTTCACCCGGATCTCGGCGCCGCGCGGGAGCTCGATCCCCACGGCCTGCAGATCCTGCAGATCCGGGGACTCCAGCCGTACGAGCGTCTCGGCCCCCGCCGGGGCCGACAGCACCAGAATCAGCGTTGCCAGGAAGACAGAAGCTCGCATCTTTCCCCTCCGCGCCGGATCCTCGGCCTGTACCGCTTGAAACGCACGGTGCCGTCTCCGGGTTCCATCGAAACCGTCGTTCAGCGCAGCCGCAAAGGCCGGCCGCGCCCGATCAGCCGTAGGTCCGCTCGAGATAGTCGACGATATCCCTGGACTCGGGCATCCAGCGTTCGCTGCCGTCGGGAGAGATGACCCGCAGCACCGGAACCGTGGCCCGCCCCCGCGCCTCGATCAGCGCCTCTCGATGGCTGCTCTCCTCGTGGATGTTGCGCAGCTCCACGTTCACTCCCAGGCTCTGGACGGCTTCGCGTACCAGGGCGCAGAACGGGCAGCCCTCGAAGTGGTAGAGCATCAGCGTGTCCTCGACAGCCGAGTCGGTGGGGGCGAAGCGCTCGGTGAAGTGCTTCGCGTAGTATCCGGCCCAGGCGGCGTCGGGTTCGCGCGCCTCGCGCTCGAACTCGGCATCCATCACGCAGTAGACGAGCCGGCTCTTCGTGAAGTCCGTCTTCAGAAGCTCGCCCAGTGGCTGCTGCAGGAACCCGGCGTACCAGATCGGCCACTCGGGATCCTCGCCGTCCGTTGCGAGGAACGCCAGGTGGTGTTCCTTGCCCGCACGCGCCATGAGATCGGTGACCTGCTGCTCGATTGCTGGACCAGCCATGGCAACTTCTCCTGTCGGATCAACGGATCGCCAGCGGCCGGCCGGGAGATCCGGTGGCTCCCTTGATGCGTAACGGAGTGAAGACGAACAGGAACTCGTGGGCCGAGTCCCGCGCCAGCTCTTCCAGCACCATCCCCTCCAGGATGAAGATGCCGTTCCGGGTCAGCAGCTCCTGGTGGATCGGGAAGATCAACTCGGGGTCGGGGTTGGGCAGCACCTCGCCGGTCCAGGAGTCCGAGCCGAACAGGGTCGCCTTGCGCCCGGCGATCCAGCGCGCGACGTCCATCCCGATTCCCGCCGGCCGGTCGTTGTACTTCTCCTCGTCGTGCCACAGCGTCGACCAGCCGTATCGAAAGAAAAGCGCGTCGCCCTCGCGCAGATCGCCCTCGGCCATCCCCTGCTTCTTCAGCGCGCCCCGCACGTCCGCAACCGTGACCTCGTACGAGTTGGGAAGACGCGGCACGCCCTTGTAGCCGGCGACGTCGATCAGGATGCCGCGGGTGAGGATCGGCTTGACGTTCTCGACGCCCAGCTGCTGCAGGCCGTAGATGCCGCGCAGCTCGTCGCCGGTGAAGCCGTTGTAGTAGACGTCCTGTTGCGAGCCGTCGGCCAGGGTCATGCGCGCGCCGACGTGGCCGGGGCCGTCGAACTGGGTGCCCACCTGTCCGATCTCGGCGCAGACGAACTCGTCGTTGCCGACCAGCGCGTTCTTGCCCACCGGACCGTAGCTGGGCCAGCCCGGGATCACGATGGAGTAGGTGCGGTCGCCGTAGACCGGCATCCCGCGTTCGTACATGTGGCCTAGCTCGTAGACCCTCCCGGTGGTGACGAGCTTCACCGACTCCAGGATCCTGGCCGGCGTGATCCAGTTCGAGGCGCCCGCCTGGTCGTCAGGCCCCCAGATCGGGTGCGGCCACCAGGGCCCCTTCTCGCGGGTCTGCCCCGCGGCGGGCGGTCCGGGCAGCATCAGGGCAATGGTCACAACGGTGGCGGTAAGGGTCAGGGATCGCATCATCGGACTTCCTCCTGACCGGGATTCTACCCGCGAGGCGTTCTGCCGATCGCACTAATCGAACGGGTTGCCCAGGAAGATGTAGAAGGTGTCGTTGCCGCCGTCGGCGTAGCCATAACCGAAGTAGAAGGGGGCGAGGATGGTGTCGAAGCCGAAGATGAGGGTCGCGCTCGTGCGCAGGTCGTCGATGTCGAAGTCGTCGTCGTCCGGCCAGGCGTTGCCGGCCTCGATCGCCCCCCCGACGTAGATGCCGCTTCCGAACAGGTCGGGCAACCGCCCGACTTCGTGATAGTAGATCAACTGTGCCGCGACCTTCGTGTCACCGCTCAGCTCGCCCCGCTCGAGGCCCGACAGGTCGAGAAAGCCACCCAGGGCGAACTCGTCGTACGCAGGGATGTCGCTGCCCAGGCTGGTGCCGTATTCCGCCAGCCCCAACAACGTGCCGCGACCCAGGTTGCCGACCACGTACCCTGCCTGCACCTCGAGCCGGTCGTAGTCGTCGTCGGCGCCCAGATCGTCGCGTGAGTTGATGTACTGCGCCGATGCGAGCCAGCCCGAACGCGGAAAGAACGGATCGTCGAGCAGGTCGAAGAGCACCTGGGCGCGATAGCTGCCCGTATCGACGTCATCGACCAACCGCGCCGAGCCCGAGCGCACGTCCTGCCGCAGGATGCCCATCCGCGCGACACCGAACCGCAGCTCGCCGTAGTTGCCCAGTCGTGCTCCCAGATCGGCGCCCCACCCCGCGAACTGGGATTCCACCTGGAACAGGCCGTTGGCGTTGAAGAAGTCGTTCACCGTATGCAGGTACTCGATCCGCGGCGCCACGAACAGGAAACCGCGGCGGTCGAGGGGTTGATAGAACTCGGTACTGATCGAATCGAAATCGCCGATCGTGGCAAGGGTCTTCCACTCGGCGCCCAGCCGGTTGACTTGCGTCAGGGTGTAGTCGGCGAGGGTCGTGAAGAAACCGCGCCCCTCGAGCTGGGATTCCAGGGTCAAGCCGAAACGGAAGATGCCGGGACCCCACGACTTCTCCTTGACCCGGATCACCAGGATGTTCTTGTCGCCCGCAAAATCCAGATCGAACTCCACCAACTCGAAGTCGCCCATCTGGTAGATTCTTTCCAGGTCGGCGAACAGCAGATCCAGATCGAGCACATCCCCGAGGTTGGTCTTGATCCGCCCCAGCACCAACATCGGATTGACCCGCTCGACGCCCTCCACCGAGATCTCGTCGATGCTGATCTGCAGGGTCAGCTCGGCGAGGCCGATGCGCTGTCGGGCCAGATAGCTCCGGTATTCCTTCTCCGGAACCGCCAGCGTCCTCAGCGCGTCCAGCATCTCCCGCGCGGCGCGCTCGCCGTCGGCGATCGCGTCCGGCGCATTCGCGAAGTCCGACGAACGGATTCGCACGTCGGGCAGGATCAACACGTCACCGTCGCGCAGCAGCTCGCGGGACTCCTCGATCTGCGCGCGAGTGATCACCTTCAACGAACGGCCCGAGACGCCGAAGGCCGAGGCCTCGTCCTTGAACTCGCCCAGCGGAGACGAGACGTCGACGGCGATGACTAGATCGCAGTGCTCGACCACCAGGTCGACGGGCAGGTTCATCACCACGCCACCGTCGACCAGCATCTCGCCGTTGCGCTCTACGGGAGCGAAGACCAGCGGAACCGACATGCTGGCGCGGATGGCCGAAGCGAGATCGCCGTCCTCGATCACCACCGCTTCTCCGGTGTCGAGACTCGTCGCCACGGCCCGGAACGGGATCGGCAGGTCGTCGAAGTGCGGCAGCCCGAAGGTGTGCAGCAGATGCTTCTGCAGCTCGAAGCCAAACTTCTGGCCCGCAATCAGCCCGGCCGGGACTTTGAATCCGTCGCGCCCGATTCCGGTCTCGAAACGGACGAAACCCCGCGAGTCATCGAGCTTGCGGCGAAGCGGCAACTGCTTGCGCGGTGGCCGGTCGTTCAGCACGTCTCTCCAGTCGAGATCCCGCACCAGCCGTTCGATGTAGTCCGGGGGCCATCCCGCGGCGTACAGTCCGCCGACGGCCGCGCCCATGCTGGTGCCGGCAATGAAGTCGATCGGGATGCGCTCTTCCTCGAGGACCTTCAGCACGCCCACGTGGGCCGCGCCGCGGGCGCCACCGCCGCTCAGCACCAGGGCGACCAGCGGTCGCGAGCCGTCGCCGCCGGGCATGCGTCGATCGGGTGCCGGCAGCGGCGCGTTCGTGGCGACCACGGAGGCGGTCGGTGTGACGGGTCGCGCGATGGCATCGGCGGCGGCGACTGCCGGCGCGAAGTTGGTCGCCGCGATCGCCAACAACGCCGCGATGCGGACTGGTCGAGCGCTCGAGCGGTGACGCCGACCGATCAACCGCCCTTGGTGAACTGCTTCAGGTACGACGCGACCGCCTCTCCCTCGCGCCCACGCAGGTTGACGCAGTCGTTGACCGATTCCGTCACCTTGCGCAGGTTGTTCTGTGTACCCTCGACCTGGTTCTCGGCGAAGAAGTCGCTGGCGATGCTCAGCCTCTCCGTCGAGCAGCCGCCGGCCAGGAACGGCATGAACGAGATCATCATCGCCGGCATGCGCGAGGTCATCGGTTCGTAGTTCTTCAGGAACCAGTCGAACATGTGGTCGTGATCGGCCTCGGTCTTGGCGGTTCCGCCGGGGATGGTGAGCATCTCGTCGGGACGCAGCGGGCCGTTCAGCACGTAACTCAGCGCGGCCTCGCGGACCTTGGGGTTCTCGAAGCTGCCCATCGCCGACAGGTAACGTCGCCGCTCGACCGGCGTCGCGGCCTTCTCGAAGCGTTGCCGGTACTCGTCGAACAGCTTCCGGTCACCCTCGATGGCGGCCAGCCCCAGGGCGGTGCCAGCCACCGCGGGATCCACGGACTGTGGGTCCTTCATGTACGCCTTCGCCAGTTTCGTCGCGTGGAGACGTACCTCGGGATCCCGCCCCTCGTCGCCGAGCCACCCGATCAGCCGCGGCCGCAGCAACGCAACGGTCTCGTTCTCGCCGTCCACTGCCTCCATCCCGAAGCGATTCAGCACCGGCCGCAGCGTCGCGCGCACGTAATCGGCAAAGACGCCTCGCAGCTCGTCGGGGACGAAGGCACCTTCGACCTTGCCCAATCCCGAGACGACCGTCGAGA
>Ga0255058_10002036_pt1 | contig 11249 bp, 9 predicted proteins | sample Cases_109_9_MG_FD_188637 | JGI IMG/M metagenome (GOLD analysis project Ga0255058, IMG submission 188637) | Seawater microbial communities from Amundsen Gulf, Northwest Territories, Canada - Cases_109_9 | ecosystem: Environmental > Aquatic > Marine > Gulf | place: Canada: Northwest Territories... | reverse complement strand
CCTGCACATGTGAGGCCGCGGCGCACACGCACGCGTCGGTCACATCAGTGACATAGGTGAAATCGCGTGTCTGGGTTCCGTCACCCACCACCGTGAACGGCTCACCGGCCAGTTTTTGGGCGAGGAATACCCCGAAGACCGCCCCATAGGTGCCCGAGGTTCGAGACCGAGGACCGTAGACGTTGAAGAACCGAAGCGAAACCGCCGGCAGGTCGTAGAGCTGCGCCCAATGAAGCACGTACTCCTCGCCGACCCATTTCGTCAGTGCATAGGGATACTGAGGTCGCGCCGGGCTTTCCTCGGGGGTCGGATGCTGGTCGGGGATCCCGTAGCAGGAAGAAGACGCCGCGTAGACGAAGCGCTGAACACGGGCATGTCGGGCAGCCTCGAGGACGTGGAACGTGCCTGCGACGTTGGCCTCGTGATAAGCGGTCGGATTTTCGACGGAGGGCACGATGTCCGCCAGCGCCGCAAGATGAAAGACCCAATCGACCCCTTCGAAAGCCTGCGAGAGCGGAGAAGACGCGATGTCGGCCTCGATCACTTTCAGATTCGGATGGCCCTCGTGGTGCCGAAGGGTCCCACGGTGCCCTGAGCTGAAGTTATCGATGACCGAAACGAGGTGGCCGTCGCCGAGCAATCGGTCGACGAGATGACTTCCAATGAACCCTGCACCCCCCGTGACGATGCAATGCTTGGCCGCGCTCCCCATGCTCTCAGGGTACCATTCGGCTCAAACGGGGGCGAAGAAGTCGGCCCGGGACTTACCCACCCAAATTGACCGGAACGTCGACCAAGGGATACTTTGAGCCACGATGGAGGGTCAGGTCGTCGGGGTCGATCTCGACAACACAATCATCTGCTACGACGGTCTTTTCCACCGCTTGGCTGTGGAACGGGGATTGGTTCCGGTCGATTGTCAGCCCAGCAAGAAACTCATTCGCGATCATATCCGAGAGCTGCCGGACGGCGAGGTCGAATGGCAGAAGCTACAAGCGGAGGCGTACGGGCCGCGAATCGGCGAAGCCAGCGTATTCCCAGGTGTGCGTGATTTCTTCAGGACTGCGAGTGCGCGCGGGGTGCGCACGTTCATCGTGAGCCACAAGACTCGTCACGCTTCCTATGGCGACCCCGAGGTCTCGCTACGCGAGGCGGCGGTCGAATTCCTACGCGCGGAAGGAGTGCTCGACTACCTTCGAGATCAGGAAGCCGACGTGTTCTTCGCAGAGACCAGGCAGGAGAAGTGTCGACGCGTCGAAGCCCTATGCTGCGCCACGTTCGTCGACGACTTGCTCGAGACCTTTCGCGAGCCTGAGTTTCCACGGAATACGGAGCGGCTGCTCTTCGACCCCCTCAACGTCTACTCGGAGTCGCTTCCGGAGCGTCGCTTCGCGAGTTGGGCAGGCATTACGAAGCATGTTTTCGACTGACTGGGACACTATCGTTCGCCCGATCGGGTTTCCGCCCGTAGAACAGGTCGACCGGTTGGTCGCGGGGCGGAACAGCCGTGTGCACCGTCTTCAGGCGGGCGACAGGTGGGTCGTGGTGAAGCAGTATTACCTCGAGGGCGCGGGGCCAAGCGTCCGCCAGCGCCGAGAATACAACGGGCTTCGATTTCTTTGGGACAGCGGAGTTCGCGCGATCCCCGAGCCACTATGGAACGACTTCGAGCAAGGGACCCTCGTTCTCTCTTTCATCGAAGGCACACCGGCGGCGGCGACGTCGATCTCTTCGGCTGACATCGATGCGGCAACGGAGTTTCTGGCCACACTTCGTGAAACGGCGCGTAGATCTGTCGCGCGCGACCTGGACGACGCCACCGATGCGGCGTTTCGTCTCGGAGACTTGGCGGAGGGGATCGAGGAACGCATCGACCGGCTCCTTCGGGAGGGGCAAGCGCCTGCGAGTCTCGAAGGATCGCTACGGGATCTACTTGAGGGCGCGCTGCCTCCCACGTTTGCAAAGGCTTCGCGTCATGCGGAGGCATTGCTGGGCGGCCAAACGCTGGCGGTCGAGGCACGCACGCTGAGCCCGTCGGATTTTGGTTTCCACAACGCGATTCGTACGAAGTCCGGCCTCTCCTTCGTCGACTTCGAGCATTTCGGTTGGGACGACCCCGCAAAGACGATCGCGGACTTCGTGCTCCATCCCGGAATGGACATCGCGTTGGACCTGCGCGCTGCCTTCGCGAAAGGAGTCCTGGACCGCTTTTCGACCGCGGACCCCGGCCTTGCCGAACGCACACGCCTACTGGGCCCCGTGTATGCCGTGAAGTGGGCGACCATCCTACTCAACGAGTTTCTCCCGGCCGCGGCGGCCAGAAGAAGCTTCGCCGGCGCCGACACCAGTGGTGACGAGTCCCGCCTCGTCACCCAAATCGACAAAGCACGCCAGATGCTCGTCCATGCGGACGATTTCCAGGCGCTGGCTGGCCTATGATTTCGTCCGGGAGGGCCAGAAATGCTAGCCTGCGACAGATGACACAGGCTGCTTTGAAGGGGGAGAGCGTGCCGAGCGGTTTAGAGCAAGGGCCTCTCGATCAACGGTCGAAAGAGCTCAGAAAACAGTGCGTTCGATGCCTCCTCGGAGGCTCGCGCGGACACGTGGGGTCGACGTTCTCGTTGATCGAAATCCTCCGCGTACTTTACGACGACGTGCTGAAGTACGACCCGGCCAATCCAAGCTGGGAAGAACGGGACCGCTTCATTTTGAGCAAGGGGCACGGATGCATCGCGCTCTACGTGTTACTCGCTGAAAAAGGTTTCTTCCCCGACGCCGAGCTCGACAAGTTTTGCCATCCGGATGGAATCCTCGGCGGGCACCCCGACCACCGGAAGGTTCCGGGGATCGAGGCATCAACTGGCAGTCTCGGCCATGGCCTCTCGATAGGCATCGGTCGCGCGCTCGCCGGTCGTGTGCGTGGGGCGGACTGGCGTGTCTTCGTCACGCTCGGCGACGGCGAATGCAACGAAGGCTCGGTTTGGGAGGGCGCTCTTGCCGCCGGCAACCACGGCCTCGAAAACCTCACCGTCATCGTCGACAACAACAAGCTGCAGTCGTACGGCACCACCGATGAGGTGCTCGACCTCGAGCCCTTTGCCGACAAGTGGCGGGCATTCGGGTTCGGGGTGCAAGAGGTGGATGGGCACGACACCGATGCGCTGCGCGATGCCTACGCCAGGCTGCCCTACGAAAAGGACCGACCGAGCGCACTGATCTGTCACACGGTGAAGGGAAAGGGCATCCCAGAAGCCGAAGGCAACAACAAGTGGCACCACCTACGCGCGATCGACGAGGCAAAAGCCCAGTCCATGATCGACGCCATCGAAGCATATTGAGCCATGAGAAAAGCGTGTATTGACATGGTCCATGAGCTTGCGAAGCAAGACGATCGCGTCGTCTTCGTGGGCTCCGATCTCGGATTTGGCACCCTCGATCCGATGCTCGAGGAGTTTCCCGACCGCTTCTTCATGGAAGGGGTCAGCGAAGCCAACATGATCGGCATGTGCGCCGGACTCGCGACTGAGGGTCACATCGTCTACACGAATACGATTGCCACCTTCATCGCTCGCCGCGCTTACGAGCAGGTCTGTCTCGACGTGGGGCATGCCGATCTTCCTGTTCGCTTCATCTGCAATGGGGGCGGCCTCGTTTATGCGCCGCTCGGGCCGACCCACGAAGCGATTGACGACTTCGCACTCATGCGGGCGATTCCGAACATGACGATCTTCGCGGCCGCCGACGCGAACGAGATGGGCGAGTTCATGCCTCAGTCGTTGAACTGGCCGCATCCGATCTACATCCGCTTGGCCAAGGGCCATGACCCCATCGTCACGGAGGGCCTTCCACCGTTTCAAATCGGTAAAGCAAGGCCATTAGTCGAAGGCTCGGACGCGCTGATCATCACGACCGGCATCACGCTGCGGGTCGCACGACCTGCACTTGAGGAGCTTCGCGCAGATGGCATCGATGTCGGGCTGCTGCACCTGCCCACTGTGAAGCCGCTCGACACGGAAGCAATTTTGTCGCGCGCTTCGAAAAGCCGAGCAGTGGTGGTGGTGGAAGAGCACAGCGTCATCGGTGGCCTCGGAGGCGCGGTGGCCTCACTCTTGCTCGAGGAGCTTCCGAGCCCGCCGAGCTTCCGGATGGTCGGGATTCCGGACCAGTTTCCGGACATTTACGGGACACAAGCGGACCAGCTGGCACGCTTCGGCATCACTTCCGAGCGCGTGGCGAGCGAGGTGCGCGGTCTCTTACGACGCGCGGCCGCGTGAGCCAGACCCCGCGGGCGAGCCAATAAGCCTGGGCAGGCGGCGCTTGAGGCGGCGGAGTTGCTGGACGATCTCGCGAAGGTTCTTCCAGGCGAACGATTTGGTCTCCGCAGCGCCAGTGCTGCGCTGAACACGGTTCGTTCGAACTACCGGCTGTAGGTTCCACTTCCGAAGCGCGAGGATCAAAATCTCCGCCACGTGGAAGCTTCGCTCCGCGTGAAGGTCGTCCAGCTGCACAGCACTCGTCGGCAGTAGCAACATCGAGTGAACGTAGGAGCAGCGAATCCCGAAGTATCGAGTCATGAAAAAGTGATAGACGGCCGAAGGAAGCCGTCGGTACAGGGGTCGCTCGGCTAAGTTCTCCACGTCGAACATGATGACCTTGTCCGGCGCACGAGCGTCGAGCTTGTCGAACAAAGAACGTGGGTCGATCATCCCGTTGGTGGGAACGAACATCGCATAGGGCATCTTTGCCGTGGCGTAGCCGTGGCGGCAGGCGTAGCCCAACCCATGATTGGTATCGAATCGCTCGACGCGCGCCTCCGGGCGACCGGAAGCGAAGGACTGCATGCGTTCGTACGTGTCGTCCTCGCTCCCGTCATCGATGCAGATCATCTCGAAGGGGTAGCCCTCCGCGGCGATCGCGTCATAGATATCGGTGAGGGTTTCGGCGATATGCGTCCCCTCCTCCTTCGCCGGACAAATGAGCGTGACCCCGCCGCTAGTCATTGGGGAGAGGATTTTCGCGGGGCGAGCACCCTAACGCCATGAGGTAGTGACACATCGGATAGAACCCCGTGTGCACGACTTCGTCGTTGACCCCAAACAGGAACGATTGGTGGAAATAGCGATTCATGAGCTTCGACAAGCGGTCATGGGTGTAAAGGTTGATGTGCCCGATCTGACTCGCCTTCGATGCATACTGTGAGGCCGAATCGTTCGGCGTGCCGATGATCGCGAAGCCTTGCGGGCCGAGGTTTTGGACAACCGTTTGCATGTAGCGATCTTCCTCGGAGCCGTCGATGTGCTCGATGACGTCGATACTCACGACGGCGTCATGCTCGCCATACGTTTTGCCGAGGAAGTCGTCGCAGACCCAGTCGATGCCGCTGTCCCCGAACGCACGTTTCGCAGATTCGATCGCGGCGTCGTCGAAATCGACGGCGGTGAGCTGGTGGCCGCGCTCGATCAGCATCAGGCCACCCAGGCCTTCGTTGCAGCCGAGCTCGAGCACCTTCAGGGGGCGCGCTTCGGGGAGAAGCCGAGCTGCGAACTTGTAGCGGGCCAGAACGAAAAGGAGATGACGGGTCTGGTGCTTGACCTGCTGACTGAAGTAAGGGCCAAGGGAGACGGTTTCGCCCTTGACGACGCTCGACTTGGCTTCTTCCCAGAGTTTCTTTTTCTCGGTCATCTCGTGCTCGAAAGGCTACCAGGTTGCGGTCAACTGCTCATAACTAGTCGTCGGGGCCTGCGAGAGGCTGCTTGAAGGAGAGCTCTGCGGCGTCTTCGATGGTGCCGGGACGCGCTTGGTCCAGGTCGAGCAGCGTCAGGCGACATGGGGTTTCCCAGAAATAGATGTAGCCCTTGCGCCCGGGGAAATGCTCGGCGATCAGTGCCTTGTCCCATTCGACGCTCAGGTGATTCGCCCAGAGCACGTCGCCTTCGAGGTTCGGATCGTTGTGCGGCGGCCAGAACACGAAGTGCCGGGCGGGGGCCGAATCGCAGAACGTGGCGTGGGGCCCGCTTCGAAAGAGGATGGCGTTGCGTATCCCTGCGCCTTCGATGGCAAGGAGTGGCCGGCGAACCGAGTCGGTCAACTTGTGCACGGTGTTCAGGCGCATCGCCGTGAAGCCAAGCGTGGACGTGATGAGAAGCGCTGCGACCGCGGCCAAAGGAAGGGCCGCGATCCAGGCCTGCGGGAATGCGCTTCGGTGCGAGGTGGCCCACCCATGCAGTTGACTGACTCCATTGCCGGTCAGGATGAGGAAGGGAAGACTGAGCTCGTAGAAATGGGGCGGCCCGAACGGGTCCACACCGCCGTCTGTCGTGAGCACGTGAAAGCCGATGTACGAAACGAGCATCATCCATACGACCGACATGTTGCGGCCGCGCGCGAAGGGAAGAAACAAGAATCCGATCGGCCATCCGCCCACTGCGTAGCTGTAGCGCAGCAACGAGGCGAGCCACTTGGCGAACGCGCCCTCCTCGATCATCATGCCCACCACTTGGAGATCGGTTTGGGGTCCGAAGTAGCCGAAGCGGTACCGGTTCTCGATGACGTAGTGCATTGCACGCTGATAGGGCACGTAGATCGGACTGCCCGTGAGCTTGTAGTTGGCCAGCAGAAAGAGCGCGGCCATCGCACCCGAGATCAGGCCGAATAGGGTTAGTTTCTGAAGCTTCGTTTGGCCTTTCGTGACGCCGGCGAGCCACAAAATGACGAGGCCCGTGCATAGCGCAATCGTCGTGAACGGACGGATGAAGAAGGCGATCGAAACGAGCAGCGCAAAGGCCCCGCTTTCCCAGGCCTTGCTCTCAGGTTCCCTGGCGCGGAGGAAAAACCAGAAGGCCCAGGCGTTGGCGCACAAGCACGACGCGTGGCTCATCAATGTCGCGCTCCCGATCATCAGCATCGGGGAGAGCACGAAAAGTGCGGCGGTAACTCGGGCTGCAAGCGGCCCGCCGAGCCGACGCGATGAGAGGTAAAGCGCGGGAACGGTCAGCGCCGCGCAAATACAGCCGGCGACCTCCCCGAGGCCCAGCCGCTTGAAGGCGGCGAGCACGGCGGGCCATCCGAGGAAGTATTGCCCGTACATGTGCTCGTCGATCACCATGAACGCGCGATCCCAGAAGAGATGCTCCGGTGGGCGTGGCGCGGCGATCGAGCCCGAAGCGATCAGGTCGGCGGTGAATCGATAGATCGCCTCGTCATCGGTCAGGGCGGCGAACTCGAGAACGAAGGTTCGAATTAGCGCGGGGATGGCAAATCCTGCGACCGAAAACACGACGATCCACGTTGCATCGCTCGTCTCGGACAGGCGCAGTCTCTGACGGAGACCGTGGGCGGTGGGCGTTTGGGACAAGCGCGCCAAGGCCAAGGCCAGGACAAGCGATGCGATGCCGCCGAGGAAGGTCCACACCGTGAGGAAGTAGGCGTATCCCTGTCTGGGGAAGTAGGGCGAGCCGAGTGGGATCGGGTTGAAACCGAGCTGGTCGACGAGGACGTATGCGCCGGTCAAGGTGACGAAGAAGAGGAGGAGCAGCGCGTAAATCAGCAGGCTTTGTGTAGAATCTCGAGACGTCACTGTCGTCGTCGGCCTTTTTTGCGGTCTCCCCTGCGGCAAGGTACCAATAACGACCTAGAGGAGCCAAAAACCGCGCCGCCAGAAGGGGTACCTCGGAATGAAAGCTTTTGTGGACTTCTACACGAGGGAGCGGATCTCCCCGGTGGCGCAAGACATCGAGGACCTCGAGAAACATTTTCGTCGCCGTCACGCCTTGTACCGGCACGTCGGGATCGTGCCGGGCCTCCTCTCGGGGCGAAGCGTCCTCGAGTTCGGGCCGGGCTCCGGCCACAACAGTATCGTCACGGCCGCCATGCATCCGTCGCGGTACGTGCTCGTCGACGCCAACCCCGTTGGCCTCGAGCGCACGAAGGATCTGCTCGCACAGTTCGCCGGCACGAGGCAAACGGTCATTTCAGTCGTCGAAAGCTACATCGAGGGCTTCGAAACTTCGGAGCGGTTCGATTTGGTGCTCTGTGAAGGGGTCCTCCCGACACAAGAGGCGCCGACCAAACTGCTGAGTCACATTGCACAGTTCGTCAGACCCGGTGGGATCATTTTGATCACGTGTATCGACGCAGCCAGCTATCTAGCCGAGCAGCTCCGACGGTTCGCCGCGGCGCTCGCAACCCCCAAGGAAGCCTCGACCGAAGAGAGGCTCGCGGTCTTGGTCCCCTTGCTTGGACCGCATCTAGACACGATCGAGGGGATGGGTCGTTCGCATGAAGACTGGATCCTCGACAACGTGATCCAGCCCTTCCAGGGACGCGCGTTGATGGGCCTCAAGGAGGCCATCGACACCTTGCATCCTGAGTTCAGCGCGCACGGAACCTCGCCGAACTTCCTGGTTGACCGCCGTTGGTACAAGCGAATCACCGGACCGGAAAGCGACTTCAACGCCGTCGCGAACCAGGTGTACCTATCCGAGCTTCACAACTTCATCGATGCGCGGACGGCGCACAGCGTCCGAACGCCCGAGGACAATCGATCCCTTTTGGCCGCCTGCAACGATGCCTACGAGGCGATCGTGAGCCACAGCGAGGTGCGGGACTCTGCAGCAACGGCGCGGGTTATGGAGGCGCTGGAGGCCTTGCGCGGCGAACTGGCCGGACTGGATCGACTGACCGTCCGCTCCTTTGATGACTTCTTGGCGGTCGTGTCACGACTCCAGGCAGGCGAGCAAGATATCGACTGGGGGGATTTCGCCTCCTGGTTTGGGCAAGGTCAGCAGTACTTGAGCCTAGTTCGGGACTAGGCCGCCTTTTCGTACTCGTGGTCGTGGTCGTGGTCGACCACGACCACAATCACGGCCGCGAGGCGATATCCGAGATCAATTGGTCACCTGTGCGAAGTATCCAGGGCAATCGTTGCTGCAAGCGCGAGCCGTCGAGAGAGCAGTCCCTCGGCCGTGGCTCGGGAAACTCGAAATCCAAGAGTGAGCAAGGATGCACGAGGTCCTGATTCACACCAAGCTCACGGGCGAGGGCGACACTCCAGTCGTAGCGACTTCGAACGGGCTCGGCGGCGACGTGCCAGAGTCCCGACAGGTTTTCGGCCGCAGCAAAGTCAACGATGCGAGCAACGTCCTCGGTCCACGTCAGGTTCAAGAACTGGTCGGTGGCGGCACGCACGCTTTCGCCGCGAACGAGTTGGGCTGCGAGGTCAGGAAGAAAGCCATCATCCTCGGGGCGCGTCGACACTAGCTTCGACAGGCGAAGTACCGTCCCGCTCGAGCTCAGGATCGCGTCTTCGACCGCGTGTTTTTGGCGTCCGTAAGCGGTGATCGGCTCAACTGGATCCGCCTCGGTCTTCGGGCACGGGTGACCGTTCCGCAGCTCCCCAGCGAAGACCGCATCGGAAGACAGAAAGATCGGAGCGACGCCAACCTGATGGGCGTGCCGGATCAGTCGCAGAGTTCCGTCGACATTGACACGAGCGGCGGCGTCGGGCTCTCGGGCGCAAGTGTCGAGCTTGGTGACGCCCCCCGCGATGACCACGGCACGCTGCGCGCTCCAATCGATCGGGATGGCGCTCGGGTCGTCCTCCCCGAGGTCGAATGGAACGGTGTTGGCGCCTGGGTTCTGGTGGTGTGTCCCGACGACATCGTAGCGTTGCGAAAGCTTTCGCTGGATCGCCCCACCGACTGGACTTGTCGCACCTACGACCAGCGCGCGTTCGGGCGGCTCGATCATGACTCGAGCTCGTCGAGTGACGGGCACGCCACCCACGACGGCCCGGGGAACTCTTTGGCCAGTCGCTCGGCGATCTCACGCGCCATTGGTGCGGGCTGCGCAACGAACACGGTCAGATCGGAAGGTACGTCGGCGGGGGCCACCACTGGGGTTCCCATATACGGCTGGCCAAAGCGATTGGGGTCTTCATCGACGAAACACGCCGCCCCGTTCGGCAGCTGCTCGAAGGCCCAGGTCGCGGCGATGCCGGTGCCGAGGATCCCGATCCTCTGATCGGCGAAGCGTTGGGGCAGCCAAGTCGAAAGACGCTGCAGGAGGGACACTGTAGCGATGGCGCTATCGGGCGCCCACGAGGCGGGGCTATCCGAGGAAGCGATGCGGTCTGTCGGCGTGAGAAGCGCCACATGCTCCTTGCGGATCAGACTCGGGGAGTAGGCCCGGAGCTCGTAGCCGGCTCGACGCGTGAGCTCACGGAGGGTCGCAAGCGAAAAATGCGTGACGTGATCGACGACGGCGAGATCGAACGGATTCGTAGCGAAGCTCGGCGCGTCGATCAGGACAGCCCCTTGCGGGGTGAGTTTGGCTGCAACCTCGAAGAGAAACGCGATCGGATCGGGGACGTGCTCCAACACATGAACCAGACTGATCAGGTCGTAGCGTCCCGGCGCGTCCGCTGGACCGCCCGCCACGAACTGCTCGACGCCAGGAATTGCCCGAACGGCGTCGGCGCCACTCTCACTTCGATCGACGCCGATGAGCTCCCATCCCGGGAACTCCGCCGCGAACGTGCGGAGAAGCGCACCATTGCCACACCCCACGTCGAGCAGCCTGCCCGATGGCGGGAGCGCGAGCTCGTCTTTCGCAAACTGCACCAAGAGCACCGACCGCGGGGAAAGCTCGCTCCCTTCTTCTTGGCGAACCGATTGCTCGGCACCCTGCCCCTGATGATAAGCCTCGTAGTCCCCGTAGATGACATCAATGTCCCGAAACCACTCTGCGGTCGTCCGTTTGTGCAGAAGCCCGCACCCGCCGCAGACCAAGAGATTCGAAACGCGGGGCCACGGCTTGACGTCGGACGTGACCCCAGAGAAGTCGACCGAAGTTTCGGAGGTTGGGAGTCCCCCGCAAATGGGACATACGGCTTCCGAATCGAAGTCGCCCGCACGGAGCGCGCTCTTGGCGAGATGGTCCACCCGAAACATGTCTTCCAGCCGGTCGATGTCCCGCTCGCTTTCGAACGCTAGGTTTTCGAGCGCGAAATGTAAGGAACGACCGAGCTTGAGGGTTCGGCGGTAGATCCGACGACGACGTGCCGGATCCGGAGGCATCATGAAGAGGCTGAAGAAAATGATCCCGTCAACCTCGTCGAGGCTCGCGACCGCGGTGTCCAGCATCATGAAACAGCCCGGCATCGCGTATTCGGTCGCGCTCAGGAGGAAAGGGAGCTCGCTGCGGGCGGCGTAGTCGCGCACGACGAGATTCTGCACGTGTTGAGGCGTCAT
>Ga0255058_10002035_pt1 | contig 11250 bp, 12 predicted proteins | sample Cases_109_9_MG_FD_188637 | JGI IMG/M metagenome (GOLD analysis project Ga0255058, IMG submission 188637) | Seawater microbial communities from Amundsen Gulf, Northwest Territories, Canada - Cases_109_9 | ecosystem: Environmental > Aquatic > Marine > Gulf | place: Canada: Northwest Territories... | reverse complement strand
TCAGCCTGCCAAGCCCGAGAGCCAGAACAATTGAAACCGCAACCGTCAGAAACTCGAATATCGACATCTCACTGCAACCCAATCATTGTGGCGCATAATATTCAAAGAACTCGTTTGCCGGAATGTCCGCTACGGGTCAAAAGCAGTCGTTCAGGACTAGTTTAGCCCGATGTCCGGTTTCGGGCGGACAGCGGACGTTTTGGAGCTGGCTTTGAGGTCTTCACTAAGCAACTGCGCTCTACATAAACGTGGGTGTTTTATTCCTCTTCTTCTCTCTTTTCAATTGTCGTTTTTCCTTTGGACTACGCTGAGCCTTTTTTTGTTGTTCCTTTCTGCCTTTATCTTTGCTTCCCTTATCGCCCATACTGGTTTCTCCGTGATTGAAAACGCATTTTCAGCCTTGCGCTTTTCTTGCTTAGGCAGAGTACTCCTCGGCCCGTTCTGAGCCAAGTCCCGTCCGCGAAGGTACGTCGCCGAATGACCGCTTTGGGTCATTCGCGGACCATTTGAGCAATATTAGCTTAATGTCCGCTTCCGGGCGTAAAGCGGACGCTCGGCAATGATTTTTGTGAAGCAGTCAGTCAGGCGCCACTAAGGTCCCGTTACACCAAAGCTTTTGCGTTCTCGCGTAAACCATAGAAGTCCAAACCCCAAGCTAAGTGCACCATACGGGAACAGAATCCAGGCCCAGAAATAATAGGGTGCGTAGACCCACCCAGCAAACTCGGCTATGGATGCGGCCACCAATATCGCGAGACGATAGTCATGCCACAGAAAGATGGAGAGACACGGGCCGAGGAGCACGGCGATCAGGAAAGGGATCCCTAATATGATTGCCCAGATGACGAGTGCGGCATAGTAGCTGTCTTCTCCTTCGGGCCTACCTTGCGAGAATTGGTAAAAATTTAGAGCCATAAACAATGCCATGAGACCCAAAACGATGAACGCGGCATATGCGATGTCGTGCACAACACGTTTGCGAGTCCAGGGTGATGAAACGTCCATGGCGATACCGTGTTTATCTTGGAGATTCTTACCTGCTCAGGTCCGTCAATCTGACATTTTTGACGAATGGTGACCTAGAATCATACGCCAATGCGATGACTGCTTTGGGTCGTTAGCCGACCTTCACAGCAATATTCGCCGAACGTCTGCTTTTCCCAAAAGCGGACGTTCAATCACCCCGAATATCAGCAAAATGAAGGGCAGCTAACGGCCAGAAGCTGTCATTCGATCAGCACAAATACAGACGAGTCAACCGTCGGCAGGAAGCGAAGGTAAAGCGATAACCTTGCGCTGAGTTCCCGGTACTACTGTGCGTTTAACACTTTGGAATTGTGCTCATTGAGCAGACTCCATTTCCCTTCGACCCGTACCCACACCATGGTATAGGCGAGGTGATCCACCATCGGCTTACCGTCCCACGTCCCAGGGGCGCGAAGCGTGCCCAGTGTAACGACGACATCGCCCAGATCGTGCACCGGGCCGCGGTCGATACTGACGCTTTCATAGACCAGCCGGCCTGAGCCGATCATGTTAACGGTCCACGCTCGATCATGTCGCTCACCATCCGCACCAACATAGAAATAATTAGCGTGAAGAATGTCATCAGCGACATCTGCATCATTCGTGCGCCAGGTGTTCAGGTAGTCCTCTTCAACCGCTGATATCTGCTCCGGTGCAGCAAATAAGGCTCCGCCGAACAAACACAGTGACAATATTGCAATCCTCATACAGGGCGACCTTTTTCAATTGATGATGCATAGAATGACCCGGGGCGACGGCGAAATATTTCAGGTTCGACTGGCCCTGTTTTTCACCGGTATTGACAGGACCGTAAATCATCCGTAATTACGGGCAGGTTTGAACGTCTGCTTTCACCACGAGCGGTCGTTCAACTTCGATCACCGTGAACTTCTGCTTTCGGTCAAAAGGAGCCACTCGAGGTTCTCACTCGTCACTTAGGACTTGAAAGCGCGGCTAAAAAACAAAAAATGGCCATAAAATCAGGAGATATGACCAAGCTTCAAACGTTTTTCCAGCATCGTAGCCTTCTTTCGTGTAAAGCGTGATTGAGTCGATGTCGCTGAATGGAATCGATACATTTCGGCCAAACATATTCGTTAAGAGTGACCCAGATACTTCAGCGTCATTGATCTCCTTAATCTTAAAGTATGCGGTGCTGTCATCCTTGCGTGAGATCTCCACCTCATCCCCAACACGCAATACGTTTACCGCGTCATCTGGCAGGACCTGAGTATTTGAATAGTTTGCGACACATCCGGTCAGCCAAATCGCAGCACCCAAAATGAAGTTTCCCAAAATCGGCGCAACCCTTCGCCGAATTGTTGCGAGCTTCATGTCTTTGCCCCTGCTATTGACCGTATGGTGAAGCTTGGGTGATCCACGCTGCCAATTCCTAATTTTTTCCTGATGATTCTCTGAAGAACCACAAATGTCCGCTTTGGGTCTCTACTCTTCCTTCGGACTTAATTGTGATGTGATGAACGCGACCACTACTTGCGTCTCCTCATCACTCAATTTTCCTGCTGACTTTGCCATCCTCTTTTCATTCTTGTTGTAGGTTTTCTTCTGCCACATCTCTATGTATTTGGCCATTGCTTTCAGCATGTCCTCTTCAGACATCTCATAGATGGGCGGATACTTGAATAGACTAGAATCCGCTTTACTTTTCTTACCGTGCCCCATGGGACCGTGACATTTTTTGCAGACTTTTTTGTATAACTGCGGTCCGTCAGAGTCCGCAATGACGCGGTCACTCCAGGCGCCGATCATCATGAGTCCCGTGGTTGCAGCCAGAATTAACCGCATCTTCTGTTTCAGTACCATCGGTGCGACCTCTTTCTTGTAGTAAATAATCTCCGAACCCCTTCTGACGAGCCCAGATCACAAATTCTGTTTGAGAATCAAATCGGGTTTGGGAATTTTTTCTAAACTAGTATTTACATAAAAACGAGTTCTCCCCCAATTCGTAAAACTACCTAGATCAACAGATGAATTCATACAATTTGTGTCAAACTGATCACGGCGACACAGGGCAGACAATGTGTTGGATGCAGAACTAGAAAAAAGCCGGGTTTCAGAAATCTACCGGAGGATCGCACCTTCCTATGACCTTTGGGCTTGGCTGACGGAAAGCAAAGCTCGTGATCTTTGCCTGGAAATGGCCGCGATCCAGAATGGTGAGGCAGTGCTGGAGGTAGCAGCGGGAACGGGACTGGCCTTTGAGAGGATATTGAAGTCGAACCCATCGGGCCGAAATGAAGGAATCGATCTGACTGAGGCAATGCTGATGCGCGCTGACAGGAGGGCGGCCAAGACAGGATTGGACAACTATAGGCTCAGGGTTGGCGATGCCTATGAATTGGATTTTCCCGACGACAGTTTCGATGTTCTCATTAATAACTACATGTTTGATTTATTGCCGCAGCAAGATTTCCTCACCGTACTTGAGGAGTTTAAGAGAGTGCTGCGCCCCGGCGGGCGCTTGGCAATGGTCAACATGACAAAAGGAGAGCGTTGGTACAACGGGATCTGGGAACGTATCTACCGAATCAATCCGGCATTGCTCGGTGGCTGTCGAGGTGTGTCGCTTCTCCTGCAATTAGAGGCGTGTGGATTTAGGCAAACCAAACGAGAGTACGTGAGTCAGTTGACCTTTCCATCAGAGATAGTCTGGGGAGTAGTCGCATGATCAGCGACTTAAATGGGGCTTAGGTCTTGGGTCGGTGCAGCGCAAAAAAATACTTTTCCCAAAATCATCATTGATCCCGCTTGTCACGCCGCTACAAAATAAAAGGCGAATGTCTGCTTTTCCCAAAAGCGGACGTTAGGATCGCCGAAGACCAGGTGAAATTAGGGTCCGCTAACGGCCAGGAGCGGACATTATAAAACCACCAAATCTCAAGTTCGATCACACTTCGTTTTTAATAGCGCAAAGCCTCTGCTGTACGCTGGAGTTTCCGACGCTTTCGCGCCTAGGTATCCTTCTCCGAGAGTGATATCAGAGTGGAATCTCATCCATTCACCGAATTTTGTCTTGCCGTCAACGTGATATGACGGCCGTACGGACCACCTGAACGTTTCACACCCTTCGAGAGCATTCTCAACATCGTGACGGGGCTCGGAAACGTGTTCGGCTGAGTAAACAAGCCGGTGCTCATCATAAATTGCGACATCGTAATAAATATCGTCCTTGTCGATATTTCTGGTCCATGCGCCATAGGAATCGCCACCGAGTAAAGTCAATTCCCATGCCAGAGTAGGGTTGGGTGAATTACTGGAGCCTTTCCAGTCATCACCGCCTATAGCGGAGACCGAATCAGTCGCTATCGGGCGCAGAATGTGTCGCAGCTCGACCTTCTCAAATATTTCGGCGGTAATTTCCCGTGCAAAATAATGACGGGCAAAGTTGATGTAGTCTCTCCAAAGGGCATTCTCGTCTTTGGTCCAGTTCTTAAGCGTATCCCTGTCTTCATATTGAAATGAATTCACATGGACGTTTCTACCGTCTCTAAGTCGCCGAAGCGTCGCGTGTACCCATGTCGTTATGACGGCGTCGTTGCCCTGGACGTCAATTGTCATTTCAGTGAGCTTGACCAACAACACAGCATCCGTATCTTCCGGTAGTGGAGTTGTAGTCGCGAGAACATTCGATTCGACATCGGGAACGCGTCTCAGGTAGGCGTACACGGCGCTGGCTAATGCATCGTTTGCCAACGGCGGACTCGCTGCGTTGGCGAGATCCTCCGTCAGTTCATCACGAAACTGCTGGATTTCCTGCACTACTTTCATGGTGGAAGCGCCAATGAATGCGCCGGGGAGTATAAGGATAGGCACCATGAATTTGGACAGTTCAGAATTGGGATCTGCCATCGCCACGTCGATACCTGGTCCTGCACCGGCAATCGCTCCATCGGTGATACTCGGTAATTCCTTTTTATAGTTACCAACGACATCCAGATCTGCTCGATTCGAGTGTGGCAACACGACCACCTTCTTTATCGATGATCGAAGCGTCTCAGACATGTGGGTGTGGGGCGTACGATTTTGCGTTGAGGGTTGTGGGCCCGTGTACGACGGACTTGCGCATCCACTGATGCAGGCGAGCACTATGAAACTGGCCGTGTACATTGGCTTCAATGCAATGTGGTCGGTCGCTGGCGAGATCTTATGTAGCATCTGAAATTTCCCGCTCCTGCTTTGGCAAATTGGATTTCATGTGCGAACAATAGGCTCGGTTCAAGCAGTCTCCCTGATTATTGAATAGCTAAGTTCTGATTATTCTATGATGTCCGCTTCGGATCATTAGCAGACCTTCCTGCCAATAGTAGCTGAATGTCCGCTTTCGGGGGTAAAGCGGACGTCCTGGTACTGCGAAAATCGTTGAAATTAGAATCTGCTTTCGGCCAGAAGCAGACATTTAGCTGGGCTGCATCCGTTCTTGTCGATTTCTGCTCGCCGAATTTGGTAATCTAATACTTACCGGTCGCAATAGCGGCAAAAAATGGCCAAGAAGCGCAGACGCAACTATCATGGAATTGCTGAGCCGGTTCACGTAGGTGAACCGCTGCTCGTACGTCTGGCTGCCGCGTTTGTGGAAAATCTCACGCTCATGCTAAAGACTGCCCTAGTTGTCGGCGCAGTCGTTCTTGTACACGATCTGCGTACCGCGCTCGAAGAAGTGCCCCAACCTGTAGCTGAATCCGCGCCTAGGTCGGCCGCTCCCGTGGTGATCGAGGAAATCGACGCAATCGAGGCTCAAGAAACTGTGCTGAGTGACCGCGTGAAGCACGCCTTCAATTGCACGTTCGAAGACTATCGGAACGCGCACTACGACGATTGCATTAAGGAACCATCTAGTATCTACGTGAGACCGAACGCAGACCCCGATAATACGGGACTCGTCTTTTACGACGCACCCGTGCTATATGCGCGTCTCGACAACTACACCAGCCCGGAATAAACGATCGAAAACCGTTGGGTGCGCTATTTCCGATGGTAGGAAAGGGTGGCGTTCATACTTATTCCTCATCGTCCGGAACGACCGGTCTCTGCCAAAAAAGTAGGAGGCAATAAATGAGTGATTTACCCGAATATGTACTTGATCGAGTAATCGACGCACCGCGTGAAATGGTTTGGAGAGCATGGACCGATCCCGAGTTACTCTCGCGCTGGTATGGCCCAGGCGTGGAAACGATCATCCACAAATTTGAATGTGAGCCCGGTGGGATGTGGCTCAACGAAATGAAATGGGGGGACAATTCCCATCTCGGCAAAGCCGTTTTCCAGGACGTCGTGCCGGAAGAGAAGCTCGTCTGGCATCAATCTTCTACAGATTCGGATTGGAACATCGTCGCGAGTCCAATGATGCCGGACTGGCCGCGCGTGATGTTGACGACCGTGACATTTGAAGAGACGGGTTTGAAGACGAGAGTCCGATTGTCTTGGGCGCCCTTTGACGCCAGTGATGCTGAGATTGCCTGTTTTTCTGGTGCCGTTGCTAATATGGGCAAAGGATGGGAGAGCGGTTTTGCCATCATGGATGAGATGCTCGCAGAGTTGCAGGCAGAAAATTCATAGGAGGATGCGGTGAACGATAAGGCTGTAAGCAGTGTTCATTGGAGTTTCTGGGTAATCAGCGCTGTCGCGCTGATCTGGAACGTTATGGGTGTCATAAATTACTTCATGCAGATGAATGCAGATGCCCTCGCTACATATCCCGAGGCGGAGCGCGCGATAGTCGAAGGTCGACCCGCATGGGCTACCGGAGCTTTTGCGATAGCCGTCTTCGGCGGCGCGGTTGGTGGTCTCCTGCTTTTGCTCAGGAAGTCGGCTGCGTTCTATGTGTTTATCGTGTCGCTACTTGGCGTGATAGTGACCCACATCCATACATTTCGCGTGGCCAGTTCGACAGTCGACTTCGGTCCCGCTGTGATCTCGGCAATTCTGAGTTCGCTGGTGATGGCGGTGTTTCTAATCTGGTATTCGAAGCTGGCCGAGCGCAAGGCTTGGATCAGCTAGGAATAATAATTGACGATTAATCGCTGTTTAAGTCAGCGAATTGTTTTCTGTTTTTTATTATATTTGTCAATAAGTTAGGAAGTTCCCAGTAGTCGAGCCCGGGATTTCTTCCGAGTTTCGAAATTGCTTCGCAGATCGTCTCGGCGCCAATCGAGTCCGCGTAGTGCATCGGTCCGCCGCGATGCCGCGGAAATCCGTAACCATTGATCCAGATTACATCGATGTCACTCGCTCGAGTGGCAATGCCATCCTCGAGTATTCTGGCGCCCTCGACGATCAGTCCGTAAATGCAACGTTCAATGATCTCTTCTTCGCTGATTTCTCTCTGTTCTATGCCGAGCCTCTTCGCTTCGCGGTTGATCATCTCCTGCACTTCCGGATCTGGTACGGGCGTTCGCGAGCCCTTTTCGTAGATGTACATGCCTTTGCCGGTCTTTTGACCGAATCGTCCCTGCTCGGCAAGCATATTGGCGACGCGGTAAAAGGTCGGGTCATCCGGCAAGTCGGTTCTTTCCTGGCGGACTTTGTAGCCGACGTCGAGCCCGGCCAGATCACCGACGGCGTTCGGTCCCATCGCCATGCCCCAGTCAAAAAGTACTTTGTCGATGTACTCGGGCGCGGCGCCTTCGAGTAACAGACGTTGATTCTCGCGGCCGTAACCGTACAACATTCGATTGCCGACAAACCCAAAACAATTGCCGACGACAACACCGATCTTGCCGAGGCGTTTCGCGAAGTTGAGGGAACTGGCAATGACCTCTTTCGACGTATCGGAACCGCGAACGATTTCGAGTAATCGCATGATGTGGGCGGGACTGAAAAAATGCAGGCCGATGACATCTTCAGGCCGCCTGGTTGCAGCGGCGATTTCGTCGACGTTGAGCGTCGATGTGTTTGTCGCAAGGATGGCCCCCTGCTTGCAAACCGCATCGAGTTTGCCGAACACCTCTTTCTTTACCGCCATGTTTTCGAACACGGCTTCGATGACGAGATCGACTGCGCCGACGTCGTCATAATTTTGACTGGTCCTGAAGCGGCTTAAGCCTTGCTCCATTTGTGCGTCGCTCACTTTTCCGCGTGCGACGCCAGTCTGATATAGATCTTCAATCGTATCGTGACCGCGTTGCAGGCCTTCATCGTTGTTGTCGATCAGGACGAGTTCGCAGCCCGCGTTCAAAATGCCGTAGCCGATACCGGCCCCCATCGTGCCGGCGCCGATAACTGCGACCGAATTGATCTCAACGATAGGGCTGTCCTTGGCGATCCCGGGCACCTTGGATACCGCACGTTCTGCAAAAAACGCATGTCGCAAGCCGCTGGACTGTGGCGATGCTTTGCATTCGATGAAAAGTTCGCGCTCCGCTTCGCACCCTTCATCGAAATCGACCTGTGTCGCTAACTCGACACTTTGAATGATCTTTTCCGGTGATATCAGGCCCCGCGTTTTCGCAGCTATCTTCTTGCGCCTTGCATCGAAAAGCGCGGAATCGACCGGCTCAACATCCATGTCCCGTATGCGCCGCGGGCCTGCGTCGATCAGTTCCTCCGCGTAGCCAACGGCTGTGGACTGAAAATCTTCTCCCGTTGCGACTTTGTCGATCGCGCCGGCTTCGAGGGCGGCGTTCGCACTAATGGGATTTCCGGAGAGCATCATGTCCAGTGCTTTATCGACGCCGATCAACCGTGGCAGACGTTGCGTGCCGGATGCGCCGGGCAACAGGCCGAGCTTGACCTCCGGCATCCCCACCTTCGCGTCGGCTGTAGCGATTCGATAATGACAGCCGAGCGCCACTTCGAAACCGCCGCCAAGTGCGGTACCGTGAATTGCTGCAAGCACCGGCTTATCACTTGCTTCGATTGCGGATACGGCATCCGGAAGATACGGTTCTTCGGGCGGCTTGCCGAACTCGTGGATGTCCGCGCCGGCAATGAATGTTCGCCCGGCGCATTGAATGACGATGGACCTGGAATCGGAATCCGAGATCGCCTCATCGAGGCAACGCATCAGTCCCTCGCGAACGCTTTGCGACAATGCATTCACGGGCGGATTATCGATCGTAATTACTGAAACGACGCCGTTACGCTGGATGGTTACCGGGCTTGATCTCGACATGGACTTAGAATACGTTAGCCAGCTCGCCTGCGCTCCAGGGACCGCAAAGTATGACATTCGTTGTTACTGAAAGCTGCATCAAGTGCAAACTGACGGACTGCGTCGAAGTTTGCCCTGTCGATTGCTTTCACGAAGGTCCCAATATGCTGGTCATCGATCCGGACGAGTGTATCGACTGCACGCTGTGTGAACCGGAATGCCCGGTCGAGGCAATCTTTTCCGAAGACGAGCTGCCCGAAGATCAAAAAAAGTTTCTTGATTTGAATGAAGAGCTCAGCAGAGACTGGCCCGTCATCACGGAGATGAAGGATGCACCCGACGATGCGGACGACTGGCGCGAGATCAAGGACAAGTTCCAGTATCTTGAGCGTTAGTATTTGATTTTATTGGCTTTTTACGAAGTCGATGATTACCTGCGCGAACTCCGGCCCTTGCTCCTCCTGTAAGAAGTGCCCGGCATCCCTGATCGTCGTGTGTGGCTGGTTCTTGGCGCCCGGCACGCGCGCGACGAACGCCTTGTCCAGGCCGCGGGTGATCGGGTCCCGATCACTAAAAGAAGTGAGAAATGGTTTCTGCCAATTTCTGAAAATATCCCAAGCTGCCCGATTGGCGGGCGCTGCCGGATCATTCGGCGTCGTCGGCACGAGTTTTGGGAATGCTCGCGCTCCGGCTTTGTATGACGAATCCGGAAACGGGGCATCGTAAGCCGCGACGACTTCAGGGGGTATTTCAGAAACCGTACCGGCCTGAACAATCCGGCCAATCGGGAACCACGGACTGAAACGAGCAAAGGCACGCCAGATCCTGAACACCGTTGGCATTTTTCCGTCACCGGTCGGTAGTCCGCCATTGGCGAGAACGATTCGATCGAAGCGATGCTCATTTTCGGCTGCCAACCTCAGGCCGATGAGTGACCCCCAGTCCTGACAAACGAGCGTAATGTTGCGTAGATCTGCGTTTTGCAGAAACTGCTTCATCCAGGCGACGTGACTCTCGTAAGTGTAGTCAGATTGGTCAGCTGGCTTGTCGGACTTGCCGAACCCGATCAGGTCCGGGGCGATCGCGCGAAGCCCGGCTTCGGCAATCGGCGGAATCATGGTGCGATACAAATACGACCAGCTGGGCTCGCCGTGAAGAAGCAATACCGGCGCCGCATCGGCCGGACCTTCGTCGACGTAATGTATGCGCATGTCGCCGATGTCTGTGTAATGCGGCTCGAAGTCAAAGCCGGGCAGATTCAAAAATTGTTCGTCGGGGGTGCGCAAGACCTTCATTTGCACAGTCTATCGCTTTAAAGCAGGATCTGAACATGACAGAGCTCAGCAAGGCAGTTGTACTTATCACTGGCGCAGACGGCGGCTTCGGCCGGCAGATGACGCGCCAGTTTCTCGAGGCGGGCAGCCAGCTCCTACTGACCGATGTTAGCGAGAATCGTCTGATCCACTTGCAGGCTGACGTCGAGTCCGAATCCGGTCAGATCCTGGCCGCGATTCCGGCAGATCTGTCTTCCGAGGAGGGCTGTCAGCTTCTGTATGACGAGGTGTTGAAGACTGACGTAATACCGGACGTGATCATCAATAACGCCGGCGTAGCTGTTGGCGGCCGTCTTGATCATGTGCCAAGGGACAGATGGGAACAGGTAATGCAGATCAACCTGCTTGCACCGATGCGCTTGAGTTATCTGTTTCTGCCGCATCTCATCGAGCGGCGCAGTGGCCATATCGTCAATATATCGTCGATCGCCGGGTGGCTTGGGACCAAGGGCATGACATCTTACTGTGCGGCCAAATACGGCTTGCGCGGATTCAGCGAGGCGCTTGCCGGCGACCTGGAGGAATTCGATGTACGGGTATCAACGGTATATCCGTTTTTCAGCCGCACGCCGATTCTCGAATCCGATCAGTTCGGCTATGAGAGTCGTCGCGAAGTTCCGATCGACATGGCGACCGATCCCGCAGACGTCGTTGCGGCGATTATCAAGGGTATCCGTGCAAACAGGCTGCACATATTTCCGGACAGGACGGCGAAACAAATACACTATATAACGAGGTTCGTTCCGTGGATCGTGCCAATCCTGACTAGGCGGCTGGACG
>Ga0255058_10002034_pt1 | contig 11255 bp, 11 predicted proteins | sample Cases_109_9_MG_FD_188637 | JGI IMG/M metagenome (GOLD analysis project Ga0255058, IMG submission 188637) | Seawater microbial communities from Amundsen Gulf, Northwest Territories, Canada - Cases_109_9 | ecosystem: Environmental > Aquatic > Marine > Gulf | place: Canada: Northwest Territories... | reverse complement strand
CACACTGTTTTGGTGCCCGCATTTACACCTTCTCATTGTGCCAGGCTGGAAAGTGCTGTCTTGAACGCAGATCCGCACCCAGCTCGGCCGCATTCCGGTGTGCCTAAGCGGCGACGGTGAGATCGATCTTGTGTCCGGTTGAAAGGCGCTTGGATATTGGCACGCGGTGACAGAAGCGGGCTGTTAGTTCCCGCCGCTCCTCAATTGAGCTTCTCTTTTTCTATGGGTTTTGGCGGCAGCCGATGCACTTCGATCCCCTCTTCGTGCAGCTCCTTGGCCTCCTCATTGCTCGCTACGCCGCAAATGTTTCGTTCTTCGGCCTCGCCATAGTGGATCTTTCTGGCCTCTTCAGGGAACTGTGCGCCGACGTCGGCGAAATGCTTGTCGATGTATCGGTGCAGCGCCTGCATTGCATGAGTCGATACGACCTGTTGGCCTGATGGTTTCGTCGCCTCGTCCTCAGACGCACTTACCGTCAACTGGGTCTTGACGTGACTCGCGGTAGGGATCTTTTTCACATTGGTAGAACTGCAGATCGGACAGCTAAGAATGCCCTTACGTTTCTGTTCGACGTAATCTGCCGGCCGGCCAAACCAGCCTTCAAAGTGATGGCCGGCATCACAATTCAGGTCATAAATAATCATGTAGATTCAGCGGTACTGTTCCAGGTGCACTTGGTGTAAATATGCGGTCTGAGATGTTTTTATTCAACCCTATCAGGGGCCGAGCACTGGCGAGCTGTCGGCGATCTCCAGCCGCCAGGCAGTTTTCCGGCTCAGCAACCGGGAAAAGGCCCAAACTGGCGGTTCGGACGCAGCTGTGAGGGGCGACTTGCACAGTATCTCGCCGGATCTTAGCATGGCCGAATGCTTTGGCGTGGCCGCTCTTCTTCAAAAGCCGGCGTTAGGGAAGCGCCGGCGCCAACGATAACCTGCCCTCACAAGCCAACCGACAAGGACAAATAGCGATGACCTATGAACAGATTATTTTTGACGTGCAGGATCGCGTTGCGCGCATCACGCTGAATCGGCCAAATGCGGCGAACAGCATCAATCTCGAGCTGGCGCGAGAGCTGATGGACGCCGCCATTCGCTGCGACGCGAATCCCGGAATCCGTTCTGTGCTACTCACGGGTGCCGGCGACAAGATTTTCAGCGCCGGTGGCGACCTTAAAATCTTTGCCGCCTACGGGGCGGAGATTGCCTTCGCCTTGAAGGAAATAACCACGTACTTGCACTCGGCGATCTCGCATTTCTCTCGCATGGACGCCCCGTTGATCGTGGCCGTGAACGGTGTGGCCGCGGGTGCCGGTATGAGCCTGGCCGTCGCAGGGGATATGGTACTCGCCGCCGAGTCGGCGAAATTCACCATGGCGTACACGGCGGCGGCGCTGTCTCCTGACGGGAGTGCCACGTATTTTGTGCCCCGTCTGATCGGCTTGCGCCGCGCCCAGGAGCTGATGTTGACGAACCGTTCGCTCAGTGCGCGCGAAGCGATGGAGTGGGGGCTGGTTAACAATGTGATCGCCGATTCGAAGCTGTTGAGCGAGGCCGAGGTGCTCGCGCGATCGCTGGCTGACGGACCGACCCTCGCGTTGGGGGCCGTGAAGCAACTGCTCAATGAAAGTTTCTCCGGGTCGTTGGAGACCCAGATGGAGCTCGAGGCGCGTATGATTGCACGGATGGCGAAGACACATGATTCGCGCGAGGGAATAAGCGCTTTCGTGGAGAAACGCCCACCCCATTTCACGGGCGCGTAAACTCGGATTTGGATTAACGAGGACACGAGCATGCTGCTGCAACTTTGCACCTGGCAGGAAGTCGAGGCTTACCTGCAACGATCCACCGGCATCATCATTCCCATTGGCTCAACGGAGCAGCATGGACCCACCGGTCTGATCGGCACCGATGCGATTTGTCCGGAAGCCATTGCCCGCGGTGTGGCCGAGGAGACCGACGTACTGGTAGCGCCGACCATAAACATAGGCATGGCGCAGCACCATCTAGGTTTTCCGGGATCGATCACGCTGCGCCCGGGCACCTTGCTTGCGGTCGTGCGGGACATCGTAGACTCGCTTACCCGGCATGGCTTTGACCGTTTTTATTTTTTGAACGGCCACGGCGGCAATATCGCGACCGTCACAGCGGCGTTCTCGGAGATTTATGCGCAATGCAGCCTCGGTACGGCGCCGCCGGACCGACTACCGGTTCGATGCAAGTTGGCCAACTGGTGGATGGGGGCTCAGGTCAAGAAGCTATCAAAATCGCTGTTCGGCGACGCCGAGGGCAGCCACGCGACACCGTCCGAGGTATCGTTGAGTTACTTTGCTTACCCGAACGCGGTGAAGACAGCCGAGATGAGCCCGAAGATCGCACCCAAGGGCGAGATCTTCGACGCCGCCGATTACCGCCGGCGTTTTCCCGATGGGCGTATCGGGTCGGATCCCTCGCTCGCCAGTATCGACGCCGGTGAGAAACTTTACAAGGCCGCGGTAAGCGATACATTGGAGAGCTATCGGAGTTTCCTGAAATTCCAGTAGCTCGGTGCACTGCAAACCGCAAACCCTGCGCATATCATGAACCCCCCTCGCCGCTGAATAGTAAGGAGGAGCGATGAAAGCGTTCATTATATTGGCTGCCTTGTTGGGAACCCTGATCGCCATGCCCGCTTATGCCTTTCAATGCCCGGACGACGTGGCGAAGATCGATGCCGCATTAAAGGCTGGCCCGAACGTGAGTGCGGAGCAGCTGGCAGAGGCAAAAAAGCTGCGTGCCGAAGGCGGGCAATTGCATAAAGGCGGTCAGCATGCCCAGTCCGTTGCTACATTGGCCAAAGCCAAGGAGATTCTAGGTATCAATTAAACTGCCACTTCGAGCGGGTTGCGCAAGGCGTGGCCTGTCTAACCTTTTCCTCTTCGAGCAGCACGACCTGTTGCGATGGGACGCCCCGTACTGACGCTGTACATGCGCCACGACTGTCACCTTTGTGAGGAGATGCGCATCGATCTGGTGCGCTTGCAAGCGTGCCTGGAATTCGAGCTGCGCTTAGTCGACATCGACCAAGATCCTAGGCTGGTCGAGCGCTTCAACCACAAGGTACCGGTACTCGCGCACGGGGACCATGAGATCTGTTACTATTTCCTCGAGGAGGAGGCGCTGCGGGAACGCCTCGCAAGGACACGCTGAATGCGCGCGATCACAGATAAATGTAGCCTCATTGTCGAACGAGAACCGCCTTTTTTGCTGTAGTGCGTATCAGCCGGGAAAGTACTCTTTACCACGCTTGAATGAGGGGGCATCCGGGATCACCGTGTAGTCCTGTCGGGGCTCGCGTTTGACAACCGCCTCTTTGTGTCGGCTCCCGATTGCGCGCACTATCAAGGCCTTGCTTTCCTTGTCCAGAAAAAAGCTGCTGTAAAATTTCTCGAACGCTCGCTTGTCGATGCGACGCACGGCGGCAGCCAGCTGCTCGCGCGAGTCGAACTGGTAGTGCTCGCGGTCAAGCTCGGTCCAGTAGCGGTTGGTGCGGGTCTGGAGACGTTTATCTTTTTCCAAGATACGGGCCAACAGGGCTTGCTTGTGCCTGTCAAAGGTCTCCACGCTCATTCCCACGATCGTCCCGGCGTAACCCGATATGAACTGTTTCACATAGTTTTCCAATGTGATCGGATCGGTTGTGGGTGATTGGACGACAAAGGCGAGACCCGGTACTTCAAGCAACGGCATGGCTGTGGCGAACACGACGTAACCAAGCTGCTTTTCCGTTCTCAGGTCATTGTAGAAAGGCGACGACAAGATCTGCGCCGTCAGCGCCACCCTGGCGCGGGTGCCGTAGCTCTTGTCGCTGCCTTGCAGGTAAACGGTAATCGCAGAGTCCGGGTGATCGATTTCCAGCTGACGTACGTATTCCTTACCAGCTGGCAACTTGACTACCTGCCCGCTGGGCACGGTCACCGGCTCCGCGTTCTTCAGCAACTGCTGCTCCAGCACGTTTGCGAGTGCCAGCGCCTCTCGGCGGTCCACGTTTCCGTGCACCAGCGCGATCACGCGGAGCTGGTGCAATAGCTTGGGCATAAAGCGTTCGAGGTCCTTGGCGGTCAACGGTTTTAGCGCGGCGAGGCGTTGTTCCTTAGTCCAGCTGGGCTTTATGAGCAGCGTGGTGACCTCGGACATAGTTTGAGTGTTGGGGCGATCGCGCGCGGCGTTCCTCAGGCTTTGCTCCAGCTCTTGCTTCAGAATGGCGAAGCGCTTCGGGTTAATGCTTGGGTGGATGAGTGTGTCCATGATCCGAGAAAGCAATAACCCTTGCTTGTCGTCATATCCTGATATGCGCACGCTGAAACCGCGAATGTGGCTATACAAGCTGTAGTTAAGTCCGGCGAGATACGCCGGGTAGGAGAACTCATTGAGCTGATCGTTAACGAGCTGCACGTACAGTGCGGTGAGCATCGCGTGCCGTGGACCGTCATTGGCGAGAGGCGATTGCACGCTGAAGTAAAAGTTTGCCTTGGGTATCCGGAACGTGACGTCCTGCTGAAACCAGAGATCAAATCCAGGGGACTGCTTGATGCGAATCGGCTTGGAGGCCGCATCCCCGGAAGCTTTTACCGCGAGATTATCCGGTAGAAATGGGTTCGGCTCAGGGAACGCAAGGGCCGTATCGACCGTGTCGCGGTCCCAGTGCCGGATGGCTTCGTTGTCCAGGTGGGTGACCCTGTATGACGTGCCGAACCACGGATCTTTGGCGTTGGTCTCAAACCCCGCCGCGTTCACCGTCAACAGAACGTTCTCCGGCCTCAGGTATGCCAGGAACTGGCGGATAAGGGCGGGATCGTACTGGTCGATGGCGTAAGGGCCGCGCAGCACGTCCTTGGCGGGATAGCGCTGGAGATTTCGCGCGAGATAACTCACGTAGCTGAGCGGGGAAGATTTTTCTTGAAAACGAAAATCGATTTCAGCGATTTTCCTTTGCTCGTCAAATATCCACCTGGCAATGCCTCTTTCGCTGATAAGGCGCAGATACTGAAACACGTAAGAGGCCATCTCGGGTACATGGGCGACGCCTTTCTCGGTGAGCTGCATGGATACCTCGAACGTGGCCCCGTCGCGGGTGTCCATCCCTGCGCCGGCACTGAGGCCGTCAACCCAGCCCTTGTTTTTTAGCAGCGACAAAAGGCTGCCCGCACCCTCGTGACCAAGGAGATTGGCGACATACTGTGTCGGCTTACTGCGATAGTGCTCATGCAGCGGCGGTATGGGAAATGTCAGTGTGATGACGCGCCGTTCTTTGAGCGGCGTAATGTTTAGCTGTGCCGGCAGTTGCCCCGCAGCGAAAAGTGGCTCAGTGATCTCGCGGGGCTGGGTGTTACTGTTTTTTATCGAAGAGAACTTGTCGATTACCCATTGCTTGAGGACATCGGTAGGCTCTTTTCCGAGCACCACCAGGGCCATGATATTGGCCGAGTAGTGCTGCTCGTAAAACTCAATCAGGTCTTCACGCACCGTCCGGCCATTGCGATCCGACAACGTGTCCAGACGTCCGATGCCGAAGCGCGCGGACGGATGCCTGGGATTAACTGCGTGCGTGCGTGCGCTGTGGGCCCGTCGGCTATCATCTTTTTTATGAAGCTGATACTCGGCATCGACCGCGTTCTTTTCACGTTCGACGTATTCAGGGGTAAACAGCGGCGCGACAAAGAATTGCGCAAAGCGGTCCAGCGTGGGCTCGAGATAATCTTTGTCTATGTCAAAAAAATAATTAGTGTGCTCGAAGCCGGTATAAGCGTTGTGACGGCCCCCATGAGTAGAGATGTAATCCTGGTACTCACCAGGCTTCGGGTATTTTTTCGTGCCGAGGAACAGCATATGCTCGAGGAAATGAGCCAGACCCTGGCGGTCTTCGGGGTCGCTGCTGGTGCCGACGAAAACGTCCAACGCGGCGGCGGCCTTGTCCGTAGTGGCATCGGATACGACCAGCACCTTTAGCTTATTGGGGAGCTCGAAGCTTGCGTATTCTCGCCGATCGTTCGGGCTCTTGACGATGGTATTGTCGGCATTGGCGGTCGCGCCGAGCAAGAATGCGCCGATGACAACGGCTACTAATGCCCGGTATCTGTAGCGAGTACGTGGTTCCATTCAATGCTCCGTGTTGTTATGTCTCGTGAGTCAGGCGCAACGAGCCTGCAGCTACGAGGCCATTTGACTCGAATTCCAGTTAACAGTTCAGTGCCCGGGTAAGGCGCCCACAGCTAGAAGTACTTGCCGCACCTCTTCACGCGCCTCGCCGGTCAGTGGCGCCTGCGGCGCCAGCGGGTCACCGACCGGGAGTCCCTGCCGCTCCAGTTCTGCTTTGATGCAAGCGGCGAGCGAGTATTTGGCAAAGATCTGGTTGACGCGCCACAGCTCCAATCGATGTGCCAGCCGCCCGTGCTCCTGCATGCTGGTGTTGGCAACGGGCCTATTTCGGAAGACTGCGCTTGCTATTGAGCCACTCGATCAACGGCTGCCACAATTCCAGATCATAGGCCACCAGCGATGGGGCAAGCTCGAACAGGCCCAGCCCGCGCTCGGCCGCCTGGATGTAGTTCTGGGTGTCGCGCAGGGTGGTGAGAAACGGCACCTTGAGCCTGTCGAGAAACTCGTAGAGCGCGTCATAAGCGAGCGTGTTTTCCCGCACGCGGTTCGCCACCACCGCCACTCGCGGAGCCGACGACATATCGCTGGTCGCCAGCAACCTGCCGAGAAAAGCCATAATGCTGTCGAGGCCAAGCGCTTTATCTTCTATCACGGGTCGGGCAACGGGTCCAACCCGGCAGATCTCATCGATGAATTGAGTGGCCGCACGGATATCCATGGGTGAGGGCAGCACCGGGACGATAATGGTCTGCGCGTAGCGAACCAGCGATACGAGGTGAGTGCCGTGGCGGCCGGACGGGGCATCCATAATGACGTAGTCGGTGTCCGGTGCCACGCGCGGCGATTCGCGAAAGGCTGCGACACCCCGAATCGGCGGGCGCTCCTGCGGTCGCACCCCGAGCCAGGCCAGACTGGAGCCCTGAGGATCGAAATCGGCCAGCACTACAGATCTGCCCTGGGCGGCGTAGTATGCCGCCAGGTTCGTTGCTAACGTGCTCTTGCCCGAGCCTCCCTTCGCGTTAAGCAGCATGATGGTGCGCATTTGTTTCTCCTCGGGTAGCGGCCTCAGACTGCAAATATGGCTTGCTCAGCGACAGCCCCGCCGACGGTTGCATCTATGTCATCACGCCTCGCGGAGCGTACACGGGTCGTGAGTTTTTACAAGGACAGCTGAGTTCCTCCAACATCGAGCGCTGGTCCGCCAGCGCCCTGGTTTCCCTGAGATGGGGCGATAGTGACCACTGGCAGGGCGCACGCACATTCCGTATAGTTGCTGCTGAATTAGGCATCAAAGGATCGACGCACGGCGCACCAGCCTATGGCACACCATTGTGAAAACAGACACCGGCACCCAGGCGAAAAAACCAAGGTATGCCGTTCGGGCCACCTTCTCTTCGTATTATTGATTTTCTTTGCGCTCGGCGGTGTGGGCTGCCGGAGCTATGAGTATTACTCGGGTCAGCAACCGGTTAAGTCAGGCTCGCCTAAGAATCGCAGTGCCGCAGCCATATTGTCGCTTCCCTCGTACGACGGTGGCTATCCTAATCTCGCCCTGGAGCGGGTCGATGATCGTTTTACGCCCACACTGGAAAAAAAGTTCCAAATTCCACCGGGCGTGCATGAAATCGTGGTCACGTGCGAGTACACGGGGGCGTTTGGAACCAAGCACTACTTCGGTCGTCAACGCTTGGAGTTCACGGCAGAGGCGGGGCGCACTTACAAGGCCCAGGTCCATAAGGAAAAGCGTGACAAACGGCGTTGTGTGGTGAAGCTCGTGGACTCCTCAACAAAGACGGTCGTCAGCAAGACAATACCCGGCTATGTGCAACTGGAGGATGACAAAGCGCATCGTTAATGCCGTCGACGCAAATGGTCGATCGCGCCGAAGGTGTCCGGTTCAGGGTTTTCTGCTGCGCTCTAACGCTTCCGCGATTGCTGCGAACTTGCGATTGTGACTGTGCACGTAGCCGGTCTTCACAGCGCTTAATAAAAAGGCGTCTTGTCGCGCGCCTGGCGGGCCGAAGCGGATCCGGGTCCATGCGACACCGGCGGTCCCGAGTTTCTCGAATGCCACCTGCTGAATCTGCTCCACGGGTATCTCTACGATGATCTTGCGGGATTTCCAGCGTACCATGTGCTCATTGACCGTAAGCTTGCCGCGACGGCTCAGCCATGGCCAGTTGTACCACCTGAGCTTGCCTTTATAGACAACATTCCCAAGATCTAGTGGCAACACCTTAGCGCTGGACTGCCCTGCCTGCTTCAACGCATTGTCAAAGATGGCCCGGCTCTTTTGTCTTTGTTTCCAATAGGCACCCAGACGAATGTGTCGCAGCACCGCGAGGCCCGCTTCGATCGTGGTCGTGTAGGCGAGCTTGTGATCGCTGACCAACTTGCGAATTTTCGCCGGGTCATCGAGAAACCAGTCCGGTACACCCTGGTCGGCGCGAAGCAGGTATGTCTTGCCGGCACGAAACTTAAACCAGTGATAGGTGATGGCCCAGACGTGGCGCAACCCCGGCTCGACAAAGGCGGTAGTGTAAGAGTTCTTCGGCAGAAACCCAATCGGATTCGCATCGACGAAAACTTCGTCATCCCGCAGTGCCACCGTAGGCCCAACCTTGGCGAAATAAATCAGCGCGCGATCCGATTGTGGTTGCGGGAACACCGGCGACCCGCGCGTGACGTAATTTTCGCTCGCGTGTGCCGTCGCATCAAGGGCAAAGAACAACAGAGCAACTCTAACGTTCTTCATCCAAATCCTTTTCAGTGCCGCGACAAGAGCGCCCGCGTGAGACTGAGCGCTTTGTTTATGTCATGTGGTCTGACGGTTTACTGGATAATTAATGAGTGTGCGTTGTCACTGGCCAAAGCGCAAGTCACCGTATTCAGGTAAACAACGTGTGTGGCCGTACGGCATGCCCGGGGGTCAACCTTACGGCTCCGGTAAGACGAAGTTTTAAGAGAAATGTCAGTAAAGCGCCAGCACACACATTTTCATTCTTGAAAATCACCTGAGTATCGGGCATGGTCTGAAATGCCAACTTTATCTAGGAAGGTCGGTGCCACTGTATAGGGGATCGCTTCACGATGCGCATTGAAAAGGTAGAAATCGAGCTGCTGCGTCTGCCATTGCCGCGTGCGATGATGTCGGGCTCGTCCTCAGGTGCCAAGGGCGGGCCGGTGACACATATCAATATGCCCGTGGTTGTGATCACGACCGACGAGGGCATCCGCGGTCTTGGATATGCCTGGAGCCTGCTCGGTGGTGCCACGGCCACCAAACGGGTGCTGCAGGACGACTTCGCACCGCTGCTCCTGGGTCAAGATCCGCTGGATCATGAGCGCTTGTGGCGGCAGCTCTACCGGCGGCTGCAGTCGGTGGGCCGGCACGGGCTCGTGATCCAGGCGCAGGCTGCCATCGATCTCGCGCTGTGGGACATCAAGGGCAAGGCCGCCAATATGCCGGTTTACAAGCTGCTCGGCGGAGCGCGCGAGCGCGCGCCGCTGTACGGCTCCGACGGCGGCTGGCTTTACATGAGCGTGAGCGAGATGGTATCGGAGTTCGAGGCCTATCTGGAGCAGGGGATGGCAGGCATCAAGATGAAGGTGGGGCACGACGATCCACGGGTGGATATCGAGCGCGTGCGCCAGGTGCGTGCAGCGTTGGGGGATGAGGCGTGGATCGCAGTAGACGCCAACCAGAAATGGGACTACCCGACCGCTTTACGTGTCGGCCGCGAGCTTGAGCAGCTCGGCATCGCCTGGTTCGAGGAGCCGTTGTTGTGTGAAGATATCCCCGGTCACGCACGGCTTGCAGCTGATCTCGATATCCCGGTCGCGCTGGGCGAGACGCTGGGCTCGCGTTTCGAGTTCGCGGCCTACCTGCGTGCCGATGCCGTCGATATCATACAACCCGACGTGATACGTGTCGGCGGTCTCACGGAAACACTCAAGATTATCGCCCTGGCAGACGCCGCGCAAAGACCGATTGCCCCGCATCATATGATGGAGGTGTCGATCCATGTCGCGTGCGGAGTCATGCACGCGGGGCTCATAGAGTACATGCCGTGGATCGCCGCTGCCTTCGCCCAACCCGCGATCATTGAGGACGGTCACATGTTGCCGCCCCCGAAGCCGGGCCTCGGTCTGGAGCTTGCCGAGGACGTTGTCGCACGCCATCGGGTTGAATAATCTCCGCAGAACGCGAAGCTGCTGTTATGCCGAACTTGTTTCTCGCCTGCATCGCCGGTCACAGGGTGTCGTGAACCCGGTGTCGTGGCGTCTCGGCGAGCGTCTGTGGCGCCGGGCTTTAGTAAACAAAGACATAGAGCACACCACATAATGCGCAGATTACCGGTTCTGCTTTTAGGAGCCGCTGTCATCATTTTGCTGTTGAGCTTCGGTATTCGGCAGAGCTTTGGGCTGTTTCTCGAGCCGATGACCGATGAGCTCGACTGGAGCCGGTCTGTTTTTGCGTTCGCCATCGCACTGCAAAATCTACTCTGGGGACTGAGTCAACCTGCCTTTGGCGCGTTTGCCGATCGCTTTGGTATCGTGCGCACGTTACTACTCGGCAGCGTGCTCTACATCGCCGGCCTCCTGATCATGGCTCTGAGCGGCTCTCCCAACGGGCTTTATCTTGGAGCCGGTCTGCTTGTGGGATTCGGCATCAGCGGCACTTCGTTCTCGCTCGTGCTGGCCGCAGTGGCGCGGGCTGTACCGCCTGAACGCGTCAGCCTGGCGCTCGGTCTGGTGACGGCGGGTGGCTCATTCGGGCAGTTCGCCGCGCCGTTGTTTGTGCAGGGTTTGATTAATCATCTGGGCTGGCTCACGGCATTGCTTGTGCTCTCGGCGTGCGCGGGTGTTATGATCCCTTTCGCCTTCGGCTTTCGTCGCGCGGATCGGGCGGTGCAACATTCCATCAGCACCCAGCGCCTCAGTGAGGCCCTGCGCGAGGCGATCGCACACAGGGGTTACCGGTTGCTGAATGCGGGGTTTTTCGTTTGCGGTTTCCATGTCGCCTTTATTGCCACCCACCTGCCGGCCTACCTGATCGGGTTGAGCTTCGCACCGATGCTCGGGGCATGGGCGCTGGCGACCATAGGGTTTTTCAATATC
>Ga0255058_10002033_pt1 | contig 11258 bp, 7 predicted proteins | sample Cases_109_9_MG_FD_188637 | JGI IMG/M metagenome (GOLD analysis project Ga0255058, IMG submission 188637) | Seawater microbial communities from Amundsen Gulf, Northwest Territories, Canada - Cases_109_9 | ecosystem: Environmental > Aquatic > Marine > Gulf | place: Canada: Northwest Territories... | reverse complement strand
CACCTGAACCTGCTCTTCGCGCCGCCGCCGAGCCCGGAGGCACTGGAGGCATCCGGCGAGGAGGGGAAGCGGATGTTGGCGGACTTCCAGCACTACGTGCAGGAGGAGTCGGGCTATGCCCAGATCCAGAGCACGAAGCCGCAGACCCTCGGCTACGCGCTCCACGACTCGCCCGTCGGGCTACTCGCCTGGATCGCCGAGAAGTTTCGCAGCTGGACCGACTGCGATGGCGTGATCGAGAACGCCGTGTCCTGGGACCAGCTCCTCAGCAACGTCACGCTCTACTGGGTGACGGGTACGGCGGCCTCGTCGGCGCGCCTCTACCGCGAGGCGCGTAAGAGCGAGGCCTTCGGTCCGCAGCCCTATCTCGAGACGCCGGTAGGGTTCGCCGCCTTTCCCAAGGAGGTGGTGCGGGCGCCCCGGGCCTGGCTGGAGACGGGCTACAACATCGCTCACTGGACCGACATGCCCCGGGGCGGGCACTTCGCCGCCATGGAGCAGCCCGAGTTACTGGTGCAGGACCTGCGCGCCTACTTCCGTCGCTGGCGCTGATCGGGCAAGATGCACACTGACAAAAGACCGAGGAGGTAGAAGCAATGGCCGCGGCACTCGACTGGGTGATCGACAGCGACACGCACATCACGGAGCCCGGCGACCTGTGGACGAGCCGCCTGCCGGCGAAGTTCCGCGATCGCGCGCCCCGCATCCTGCGCAACGACGACGGCTTCGACATCTGGCACGTGGGAGACCACTCGCCGATCGTCTCCGTCGGCCACACGGCGGTGGCGGGCTGGCATGAACCGTTCCCGGCGGCGCCCAAGAACATGGACGAAGTGCCGCGTGCCGCCTGGGACGCCAAGGCGCGCATCGACTACATGGACGGGCTCGGTATCTGGGCCATGGCGCTGTACCCGAATGTCGGCGGCTTCGGCAACCAGGCCTTCCTGAAGCTGGGCGATCACGAGCTCATGAACGCCTGCGTGCGCGCCTACAACGATTTCCTTGTGGAGTGGATCGAGCCCGATCCCCGGCGCTTCATCCCCATCATGGCGACGCCCATCTGGGACGTGGAGGAGAGTGTCCGGGAGATCCAGCGCTGCGCCGCGCTAGGGCACCGCGGCGTGCTCTTCTCGGGCGAGCCCCAGCGCCACGGTTTGCCTCTGCTGGGAGATCGCCACTGGGATCCGCTCTATGCAGCGGCCCAGGACGCCGGCCTGCCCATCAGCTTCCACATCGGCAGCGGCGACTTCGACGAGCACTTCTCTACAGAGCGCGTACAGGCCCACGGCATCGGCGCCACCGTCGTGCGCAGCACCGTGGCCATCCTGATGGAGAACGGGCACCAGATCGTGGATCTGCTGACGTCGGGCGTGCTGCCGCGCTTTCCGGAGCTGCGTTTCGTGTCTGTCGAGAGCGGCATCGGCTGGATTCCCTTCCTGCTCGAGGCCGCCGACCACGCCTTTTCCTACTCGAACATGCGGCGCGAGCGTCCGGAGTACACACTTCTGCCCAGCGAGTACTTCAGGCGCCAGGTCTACGGCTGTTACTTCTTCGAAGAGCTGGCGCCGCAGCGCATGCTCGACGTGATCGGCGTCGACAACGTGCTCTTCGAGACCGACTACCCCCACCCCGTCTGCCTCTACGGCAACGTGCGCGAGAAGATCGACGCAGGGCTCGCCGGGCAGCCGGCAGAAGTGCGGCGCAAGCTGCTGTTCGAGAACGCGGCCAGCCTCTACCGGGTCGAGCCGCCCGACCATGAGCCCCTCGCTGCCCAGGAGTGAGCCCCTTTCGTGCCTCCATTTGTGCCCCCCCCGGGGGCCGGCTCGGCGCCCCTGGTGCGTCCCTATATATTTCCGACACTCCAGAGTCCCGTTGGAGACATACTAGAGTGACGCTCAAGCGGATCAGGGATGGACTTGCTGCTAGAGGATCGAGCAATGGATGGCTGCAGCCGATTTGAGTTGCGCGCGCTGGCGCTGGTTCTGGGTGTATTCGCGGGGCTGATGGGTGCTCCCATCGCGGTCACGGCGGCTCCGGACGAAGTGGTGCCGTCGGCACACGCGGAGAACTCGTTGCTGCGCGGGCCGGAGGGCGGAGCGCCTCCTTCGGTCTGGGGCGGAGAGGCGCGCAGCATCGACGGCGGCGGGAACAACGTCGCGAACCCGTCCTGGGGAAGCGCCGGAAGCAATCTCATGCGCATGCTGTCGGTGGACTACGCCGATGGCATCTCTGCGCCGGCGGGCGCTAGCCGGCCCAGCGCCCGGGCCGTCAGCAACAGCCTCGCCAACCAGATCGGTGACGCCTACGCCTACGGCAAGGAGTCGGATTTCGCCTGGCAGTGGGGCCAGTTCGTGGACCACGACATCGACCTGGCGGAGATCGACGAGCCCAAAGATCCCTTCAACATCCCGGTTCCGCTCGGCGATCCCTTCTTCGATCGTTTCAGCACGGGAACCGAAGTGATCGAGCTCAATCGGACGGCATGGGATCCGTCCACCGGCACCGACGCCTCGAACCCGCGCCAGCACCCGAACTTCATCACCGCGTTCATCGACGCCTCCAACGTCTACGGCTCTGATCAGGCGCGCGCGAACACGCTGCGCCTGCTCGACACTACGGGGAAGCTAAGGACGAGCGCCGGCGACTTCCCTCCCTTCAACACCTTTGGCCTCCCCAACGCCGGTGGTCCCTACACGACCCTCTTCGTTGCCGGCGACGTGCGGGCCAACGAGCAGGTTGCCCTGACGGCAATGCACACGCTCTTCATCCGCGAGCACAATCGCCTGTGCGACGAGATGGCCCTGGCGGATCCGCAGCTCTCCGGTGAGGAGCTCTACCAGCGGGCCCGGGCGATCGTCGGCGCGCTGATGCAGGTGGTCACCTACAACGAGTTCCTGCCCGTGGTTCTGGGGCCGGGCACGCTGCCGGCGTATACCGGCTACGACCCCCAGGTGGATCCGAGTGTCGGGAACGCCTTCGCCACCGCTGCCTATCGCATGGGGCACAGCATGCTCCCCACGCACCTGCTGCGTCTCGGCCCGAACAACAAGACGTCCACCTGGGGCAATCTGAAGCTCCGGGACGCCTTCTTCCTGCCCGCCGTGCTGACCGACCAGGGCGGCCTCGAGCCGCTGCTGCGCGGACTGGCCTGGCAGACCATGCAGAGGATCGACGTCCGCATGGTGGACGACGTCCGCAACTTCCTCTTCGGCCCCATCAATTTCGGTTTCGATCTGGCCTCCCTCAACATCCAGCGGGGTCGCGATCACGGCCTGCCGAGCTACAACCAGGCCCGCGTCGACATGGGCCTGCCCGCGAAGACCCAGTTCGTCGACATCAGCTCCGAGCCCGTCGTTTCCATCAAGCTGGGTGAGGTCTATGGGACGGTGGACGCGATCGATATGTGGATCGGGGGTCTGGCGGAAGATCCGATTCTGGGGTCTCTGCTGGGCGAGCTGAACCAGGCGATCATGGTCGATCAGTTCACGCGGCTGCGAGACGGCGACCGCTTCTGGTATCAGAACGTCTTCACCGGGGACCTGCTGGCCGAGCTGGAGGCCACCACGCTCGCCGACGTGATCCGGCGCAACACGACGATCGGTGCTGAGCTCTCCGACGACGTGTTCCAGTCCCTGCAGGGGCCCGCCTCCGAGGACCTGCCAGCCGCCTCTCGCGTCGGAGTGGCGATCCTGATGTTCTCGCTGCTTGTGGGTGGGGCACTGCTGCTGCGCTCGCGGAGTTCCTAGGCTCGACCGCCAGGCTCGTTGACACTATCGGCGCGGTGGTTGTGACAGCTCCCGGGCGTTGTCGCGCATCACGCGGCGGATCTCGTCGTCGCTGAAGCCCTTCAGCTCGTAGACGTAGTCGGTGGGACGCGCCAGACCCTCGGCGTGCGGAAAATCCGAGCCCATCAGCAGCCGCTCCACTCCCAGCAGATCCCGCAGCAGGGGCACGTCGTCCTCGTGGAACGGCGAGACCCAGATGTGGCGTTGGAAGCTGTCGATGGGGTTCTCCGCAAAGGCCTGCGGATTCTGACCGAAGACGCGCCGGAGCTGCTGCAGCAGCCAAGGCACCCAATTCGAGCCCTGCTCGACGCTGGCGATGCGCAGGTTGCCAAAGCGCTCGAAGAGGCCGTGACAGACCAGCGCTCCCATGGTGTCGAAGGGGGCGCGGTTGCCCAGCATCACGCTCTTGAGCGGCGAGCCCTTGAAGCTCTCCAGGTCGCCGGGCTCGCCCCACTCCTCCACGTATTTGCCGTAGCCGTTGTCTCCGCCGTGGTAGGCCACGCAGATCCCCGCCTCGTTCACCCGAGCCCAGAAGGGGTCGAAGTGCGGGTCGGCGGGTGATTTGGAGCCGCTGTCGGTGAGGACGGGGCCCGCGACCATGCACACCAGGCGCGCGTCGCGCTCGAGCGCCCACTCCAGCTCCGCCACGGCGTTGCTCACGTCCGAGAGCGCGATGTAGGGGGCTGCGTACAGGCGGTCCTGGTAGTTGAAGCTCCAGTCGTCGTGCAGCCAGCGGTTGAAGGCGCGGAAGGCGGCGCGCTGGGCGGGCAGGTCCTGCGCCAGGGCCTGCTCCATGCCGACCGCCAGCGTCGGAAACAGGAAGCACTGCTCGATGCCCTGCTCGTCGAGAACTGCTGTGCGTGCCGCCGGATCCCGGTAGGCGGGGTGGATCGGGTCGAGCTGACCGAAGAGCGTGCGCATGTCCGCCGCCTCGGGATTCTTGCCTCGGAAGAACTCGTCGAGGCAGCCGGGACGCGCCACCGGATCGAAGGTGGGGTTCGGGATGAAGCGATTCAGGCGGCCGCCGACCAACAGCCGCTGCTTCCCGCCCAGCTGGGCCCACTGCATGCAGCGCTTCTCGAAGCCCGGTTCGATGTGGCGGGTGAAGGCGTCGACGGCCTCGTAGTAGTGATTGTCGGCGTCGAAGCAGCGGAAGGGAAGCTGCGGCATCGGGGCCCCTTTCGGTCTCGTGTCTCATGATAAGCTAGCGCCGTGGCGGAGATCGACGGCGGGCGCATCGCTGCGAGGCAGCTCAAGGCGGCGGGCATCGACACCCTCTTCGGGGTGGTGGCGGGGCCGATGATCGAGCTCTTCGCCGGCGCCCAGGCCGAGGGCATGCGTGTCGTGGGCTGTCGCCACGAGGAGAACGCGGCCTTCATGGCCTCGGCCTGGGGCTGGCTGCGGCGTCGCCCGGGTGTCGTGGTCGTGGGCTCGGGCCCGGGCATGACCAACGCCGTCACGCCCATGCACGTGGCGACGGCCAGTGGCATGCCCCTGCTGGTGCTGGGCGGGTCGGCCTATGCCGGCACTCTCGGCGTCGGTGGATTCCAGGAGGCCGATCAGCTGGCCTTCGCAGCGCCGGGCTGCAAGTGGACCGGTCAGGTCGATGGCACGGAGCGCATCGGTGAATGGCTGCACCTGGCCCTCGGACGCGCGCAGCTCGGTCGGCCCGGAGCGGTCTACCTCGACTTTCCCGGGCAGCACGTTTCGCGACGCGTCGAGGAGGGGCTGGCGCCGCTGCGCTCGGCAGCCGAGGTGTCACGGCCGCACCCGGATCCCGCGTCTATCGACGCTGTCGCGGACATGCTGGCCAGCGCCGAGCGTCCGCTCGTCGTGGTGGGCAAGGGGGCTGGCTGGGCCGACGCCGGGGACGCGCTACGTCGCCTGGTCGCGCGCGGGCTTCCCTACGTCAGCTCACCCATGGGGCGCGGCGTGATCCCGGACGACGATCCGCACTTCTGCAACGCCGCGCGCTCGATGGCGCTCAAGGGCGCCGACGCGATCCTCGTGGTGGGGGCGCGTCTCAACTGGATATTCGGCTTCGGGCGCCAGCCGCGCTACGCGGAGGGCGTGCGCATCGCCCAGATCGATGTCGAGGCCGAGGAGCTGTCGGGCGCGGCTCCCATCGAGCTGGGTATCGTGGCCGACGCCGCGGTGGCCGTCGAGGCGCTGTGCGAGGCGCTGGAAGGCCGCGAGCTGCGCTGCGCCGGCAGCGGCTGGCTGCGAAGCCTGTCCGAGGCGCGCGAGCAGAACGAGGCCGCGCTGCGCAAGGTCAGCTCGCTCGACTCGGTCCCCATCAACCCGTACCGGCTGGTGAAGGAGGTGCGAGACGCCGTGGGGCGCGACGCCAACCTGTCGGTCGACGGCGAGACGATCATGGGCGTGTGTCGCACCCTGCTGCCGAGCTACCACCCGAGATCGCGCTTCAACGCCGGCACGACGGGGTGCATGGGCACCGGCGTGCCCTACGCCGTGGGCGCGGCGTTGGCCTGCCCCGAGCGTCCCTCGGTGGCCGTGGTGGGGGACTACGCCTTTGGTGCCGCGGTGATGGCGGTGGAGACGGCGGCGCGGGTGGGAGCTCGGGTGGTCTTCGTCGTGGCCAACAACGAGGGCATCGCCGGGCACCTGATCCAGGACCACATGCTGCCGCCGGGCTCGCCCCGCATCGCGAGCCTGCTGCCCGCCCACTACGAGAAGATCGCGGAGATGGTCGACGCCCTGGCCCTGCGCGTGGACGAGCCAGAGGATCTGCGGCCGGCGCTCGACCGGGCGCTCGCCTCCGACGGCGTATCGGTGGTGCACGTGCGCGTCGACCCGAAGGCGACGCGGGTCTCCGGTTCCAACTACTTGAAGTGAAAGAAGGACCTGAAGGAAAGGAGGGCCGACCATGGCCATGCCGCTCGAAGGCGTCCGGGTCGTCGACTGGACGATCTGGCAGCAGGGCCCCGTCTGCTCCGCGATGCTGGGCGATCTCGGGGCCGAGGTCATCAAGATCGAGAACCGTGAGGGTGGCGATCCTGGGCGGGGGCTGCTGCGGGCCCAGGGCATCGATCTGTCGGACCGGCCGAACTTCTACTTCGAAGCCAACAACCGCAACAAGAAGAGCCTCACCGTCGACCTGCGCAAGCCCGAGGGGCAGGAGCTGGTGCGCGAGCTCGCGGCGAAGTCCGACGTCTTCGTCCAGAACTACCGCAAGGGCGTCGCCGACAGGCTCGGGCTGGGCTACGAAGAGCTCTCGGAGCGCAACCCGCGCCTGATCTACGCCAGCGCCACCGGCTATGGCCCGGAAGGCCCGGACAGCGGCGAGCCCTCCTTCGACCACCTGGGTCTGGCACGTTCCGGGATCATGCTCGCGGCCGGCGAGCCGGGGATGCCGCCCCTGGGCGTCGCCGGGGGAATCGCCGATCAGATGGGCGCCATCATGCTGGCCTACGGAGTGTTGGCCGCGCTGCTGGCGCGCGAAAAGCACGGCCTGGGCCAGCGTGTCGACGCCTCGCACCTGGGCAGCATGACGATGCTCCAGGGCCTGTCGCTCGCCATGAAGCTGATGCTGGGCGTCGCCATGCCGCGCCAGGCCCGCGAGCGGGCCGCCAACCCGCTGTGGAACCACTACCGCTGCGGCGACGACAAGTGGCTGGCACTCGCCATGCTCCAGCCCGACCGCTACTGGGAAGACCTGTGCCGTGCACTGGGGCTCCCTGATCTGGCCGGAGACGAGCGGTTCGGCGACAACGCCTCCCGGGCCCGCAACGCGGCCGAGGCGATCGCGGCCTTCGATGCCGTCTTCGCCACGCGGCCCCGGGACGAGTGGATCCAGCATCTGAAGCAGAGCCCGGGCGACTTCATCTTCACGATCGTGAACAGCGTCGACGATCTGCCCGAAGATCCCCAGGTGCGCGCCAACGACTACATCGTCGACTTCGATCACCCCCAGCACGGCACCACCCAGGTCGTTGGCCTTCCGGTCCGGCTGTCGAAGACCCCGGGCTCGGTGCGCTTGGCGGCGCCCGAGCTGGGACAGCACACCGAGGAGGTGTTGCTGGATGTGCTGGGCCTCGACTGGGACCGCATCGGCGAGCTGCGTTCCAAAGAGATCATCTAGCGTTCCCACGTTCCCAGCGGGAGGTTTCCCATGTCCGCCCCGAGCTGGCAGGCGACCGAAGCCTTCGGCGAGCTGATGGAGGTGGTGAAGGGCGCCGAGAAGCTCTTCCTGGAGGGGCCCAGAGCCGTCGACGACGAGGCCTCGGTGGCGGAGGGCTATCGCTGGATCACGCAGATCCTGCAGGTGGCACTGGAGTGTTACCTCTGGGGCGACGCGAACCGGCCCGCGCTCGTCCCCATCACGGGGCCTACCCTCAAATGGGGCGGCGACAACTCCGACGCCTACTACCGCTATGCCGCCGTCGACGCGCGGCAGACCTACCGCGTGCGCGGGCACAAGGGAGACGCGGCCTACATATCACTCACGGTCTATGGCGGCCCCGACGACGGCCGCTGGTCGAACCGCGTGGTGAGTCTGCTCAACGATCGCGACCTGCGCGTCGAGCCGGACGGGAGCTTCGAGGTGGTGCTCTCGGCCACGCCGCCTCCGGACCCGCCGGCAAACTGGATGAAGCTCGAGGACGATGCCGTAGCCCTGCTGACCCGGGACTACCTGGTGGATCCCGTGAAGGGGCGTCAGTGCCAGTGGGAGATCGAGACGGCCGCCCAGGTGCCACCGCCCCGCTCGACTGATGCCGACACGGCCCGCAGGCTGCGCTGCGCGACCCGCTTCCTGAACGACCTGCTCAATATCTTCCCGCTGGCCTACGACCCGACCAAGCGCAACCAGATCGAGCCGCCCTTCGCCCAGCCCCTGGTCTCCTACGGCTGGGTCGCGTCCGATGCCGCCTACGCAATGGGCGCCTACGACCTCGCCCCGGGCGAAGCGCTCGTGATCGAGGGTCGCTCGCCCGCCTGTGCCTTCTGGAACGTCTGCCTCTGGAACGTCTATCTCCAGACCTACGACTACCGCTACGAGCGCGTGACACTCAACGGGGGGCAGGCGACCTACGAGCAGGACGGCTCCTGGCGCATCGTCATCGCAGACGAGGATCCGGGTCTTCCGAACTGGCTCTCGATGGCTGGCCACTCCCGCGGACGCATCTGGTTCCGCTGGTTCCTGGCCGAGTCCCTGCCGGAGCAACCGCGGGCGCGCGTCGTGAAGCTCTCGGAGCTGCGCCGCAGCTGACGCGAAAGCGGCGGCGGACCGCGCTCGACAGGCTGCCTTCGCCCGTCAACGGCGGGCGTGCTCGCGTAGCTCGGGAAGGCGTCCGAAGAGCCACACCAGGGCCAGCGCCAGCGTGGCACCCACCACGAAGTAGGCGGCGAAGGCGTCGGCGTTCATGCCCGGGGTCGCGCCCTCTTGTTTGAGAAGCAGCCCCCACAGCACCGGTGACAGACCCGACAGGAAGCCGAAGACCGCGGTGAAGACTGCCACCATCACCGGGCGCTCGTCCTCCTCGGCCAGAGAGGGGAGGTAGGTGAAGTGGGAGGAGTTGGCGATGGTCGCCGCCGCGCCGAAGGCCAGGAACGCCGCGGGAAGCCACGGGAGTAGCCCGTCCGCGCCGCGTAGCAGCGCCAGCCAGAACAGGAAGACCAGCGACTGGATCGTCGCCGCCACGCGAAAGAAGCGCCGCAGCGGGAAGGCGTCGATGAAGCGGCGGATCGCCCATCCGCCGAGCATGCCGCCGGCGTAGTGGGCGGCAGTCAGGACCAGGATGCGGCTCGACGACACGCCGGCCTCGACCTTCAAGTAGTAGGCCGTGAAGCCGGCCATGCCGTACGGGATCACCGCGCCCAGCAGCGACAGCCCGAGGTAGAAGCGGAACAGGCCGCCCCCGCGCAGCAGCTTCAGGCTCTCTTCCCACAAGCGGCCCAGCGGCGCGCTGCGCGGGGCGGGCGCGCTGGGCAGGCGGGACAGACTGAACACGGCACAGGCGGACCCGGCGATCGCGATGGCGTAGACGCTGCGGAAGGCCTGCCAGCTGGCATCGCCGCGCAGCAGGGCCGCGCAGGCCAGCAGGGTTGCCACGCCCACCAGCGCGGTGAGGGTCTGATCGGTGGCGAAGAAGCGCCCGCGCACTTCGATGGGCAGGATCGCTGCCATCCAGGGGATGTGCGCCGCAGTCCCGAAGGCGCGGAAGAGGCAGAAGGCGAAGACGCTGCCGACGAGCAGCCACGGCATCCAGGCGGTCGGCGCTGCGGGAGCTGCTCCCGCCAGTGCCAGGGGCACGCCCAGGAAGAGTGCGCGCAGGATCCACGCCAAGACCATCTGGCGCTGGTAACCCAGCCGCGGCAGCAGCGCGGTGGCCACGATCTGCAACGGCAGCAACAGGAATACGAAGGAGGTGGCCAGGCCCACCTGCAGCGTGGAGGCGCCGAGCTTCTCGGCCAGCAGCACCATGGGAGCGCCCAGGCCGATCATCCAGGTCATCCCGTTGAAGCCGCCGAACCAGAAGCCCGCGACGAAGGGGCGCAGTGAGGGCTTGGTGTGGTTCGGCATCATTCGACAATCTTACAGAGGGCTGTACGAATCAAGCCCCCTGTAGTAATCTGCTCGGCCCGGATCAGGAGGCGCTTTCCATGAAGTTCGCGGTCTTCTACGAAATTCCCGTGCCCAAGCCCTTCACGCCAGGCAAGGAACACCAGGCCTACAAGAACGTCATCGAGCAGGCCGTGCTCGCAGACAAGCTGGGCTTCCACGCCTTCTGGACAGTGGAGCATCACTTCCTCGAAGAGTACTCGCACTGCTCGAACCCCGAGGTGCTCTACGGAGCCGTCGCGGCGCAGACCAAGAAGCTCCGGCTCGGCTATGGCGTTCGTCTCACGCCGCGGCCCTACAACCACCCGGTGCGCTCGGCCGAGTCGGCCGCCGTGCTCGACCTGATCTCGGACGGCCGCGTCGACTTCGGCACCGGCCGCTCCTCCACGCGCCTCGAGCTCGAGGGCTTCGGCATCCATCCCGAGGACACGAGGGGCATGTGGCAAGAGGCCATCGAGCACATCGTCGGCTGCTGGACCAACGAGCACCACGAGTTCGAGGGCAAGTACTGGTCGATGCCGCGCCGCCGCGTGCAGCCGAAGCCTCTGCAGGACCCGCATCCGCCCATCTACGGAGCCACGGGAAGCGACAGCGGCCACCAGCTGGTGGGCGAGCTGGGGCTCGGGCTGTGCTCTTTCGGCGTGGGCCTGCCTCCCGCGGACCTCAAGCGCCGCATCGACATCTACCGCGCCGCCATCGCCAAGTGTCAGAAGCCTCTCGGCAAGTTCGTGAACGACCGGGCCGCGGCCTTCACCATGGTGAACTGCGCGCCCACAGCCGCCGAGTCCTACGAGACTTCGAAGGAGTCCTTCGTCTGGTACACCAAGCGGGCGGTCGAGCTCGTGGCCTCCGTGGCGCTGTGGCTCGAGGAGATGAAGGCGGATCTGGGC
>Ga0255058_10002032_pt1 | contig 11259 bp, 11 predicted proteins | sample Cases_109_9_MG_FD_188637 | JGI IMG/M metagenome (GOLD analysis project Ga0255058, IMG submission 188637) | Seawater microbial communities from Amundsen Gulf, Northwest Territories, Canada - Cases_109_9 | ecosystem: Environmental > Aquatic > Marine > Gulf | place: Canada: Northwest Territories... | reverse complement strand
TATTTAGTTGGAATGAAGTAAATGAGGCACTAGTCAGCCTTGATGATTTAGAAAATCATGAGGATATTGAAATGAAAGAGAAAATAATTGAGAATGTAAGGGAAGGGCTGTTAAAAGTGCAAGAATGGCTTGGGGAATATATTAACAATGAAGATATTGAAGATATAATCTTATAAGCAAGGATGGAAAATTTCCAATCTGTCAAATACCTGTCCCTCGCAAATATTAATACTATAATTTTTTCGTAAAGAAAGCTCATCAACATAATTGCGGAAGGGCTCTCCCAATCTAAAAACTCGGTGGGAATGGGTAGAGGACCTATCCATCTCTCTGGTCCGAGTCAACAAAAAGCGCTGTTATTCTGCCTAATACATCCTTATATATAATGAAGGACTAAAATCAGAGATAGATTTTGTAGCTAACTACACAGAATCGATTAAGCCTCGAAAAACATCTGACTGAAATTGCCAAAAATGTTGTCTTTTTTGTCCGGACAATTTTGTGCAAAATCAAACTATCTCTTTGCCTTATAAGGAGATAGTTAATGTCCTTTGAAAACATATGGACAACCACATTTTTAGAATATTAGACAGTCCATATGCTCACCTAATATTATATCGCCAACCAATTATGAATTTTTGCGAATGACACCACTAGGACTCGAACCTAATTTGGAAGATTTCCTGTAAGTCTTAAAACCTGATAAAGTTGAGTGTAAAACATTTAATATTTATGTACTTACATGTTAATCTTGTTGTTCTCTTGAGTCTGTGTAGTTCCTTCTAATTCCCTCAAATTCTAATATCATGTCCCACAAAATGTCCACAATCCAAAACCACATTTTTCCTCTTGATTTTAATGATTAGCTGACTATTATAAACATCAGAACTTCTACAATCTACTAGATTGTTACACCATACAGATACTAACTCCATTTAAGGGCATAATTTTCAAAAAAACATTTGGAATTTTGTTAATTATTTTACTATCCTTTCAAAATCTCTAAAATGCTATTTCCTATCATAGATTTGTTATTTTGGATGTTCGAGAAGCTTATGAATATGAAATCTGTCATTTAGATAATTTTATTCTTATACCGCTTTCTGAATTGGAAGAACGATTAGGAGAACTGGACAAGTCCAGTCACATCATTGCGCCTTGTCATCATGGTGGACGTAGTCTGAAGGCCGCCAACTCTTAAAGGTAAACGGATTTCAAAACGTTAAAAACCTACAAGGTAGTATTCACGCTTGGGCAACGGAAATTGCCCCATCTATTGGAACTTATTAATTCTTAATGGCCAGGAAATAGGATTACAATGCTCTGTCCAGCCTGTAAAAAAGCTTTAATTGTTGTTGAACGCAAAAGCATAGAACTGGATTACTGTATCCACTGCAAAGGCTTTTGGTTCGACGCAGAGGAATTGAAGCTGGTTTCAGAAGCCTTAAAACTTAGGACAGAACTTCCTGATGTTTTTTCTTTTCCACCCACAAAAACAAAAGAATCTATTCGCAAATGTCCACGTTGTAATAAAAAAATGGATAAAACTATATTTGGACGTGACCCTGGCATTACAATCGATCGTTGTACACAAGGTGATGGCCTTTGGTTAGACTCTGGTGAATTAGGACAAATATTAGAACAACATATTACCGAAAAAACTCCTGGTGAGGCTCAATTGGTTAAATTTTTAGGTGAAACTTTTAAAAAATAAAGGAGAATGTTAATGGAACTCTGGATCATTCTTGGCATTATCGTCGTACTTGTTGTGTTTATAATTGGTATTTATAACGCTCTTGTCCGGTCACGCAATGAAACAAAAAATTCTTGGGCGCAAATCGACGTTCAGTTAAAAAGACGTTACGATCTTATTCCAAACCTAATTGAAACAACTAAAGGGTACATGAAACATGAACGTGAAACTTTGGAATCCGTCACTAGGGCCAGACAACAAGCCATTGATTTAAGAGGCGGAATCGCAGATCAGGCTAAGGTTGAAAATATGCTCAGCCAAACCCTCCGCTCTCTTTTTGCTGTGGCTGAAAACTACCCTGACCTCAAAGCCAATCAAAACTTCCTAGCCCTTCAAGAAGAACTCACCTCTACAGAAAACAAAATTGGTTTTGCCAGACAGGCTTATAACGATGCTGTCTTGCGCTTTAATAATAAAATCCAAATGTTTCCAAGCAATATTATTGCCAGAATGTTTAATTTTAAAGAAAGCGAATTCTTCGAACTCGAAGATGAAACACAACGTGAAGCACCAAAGGTTTCTTTCTAATTATGTGGGAACTTGTTAGAGCCAATCAACGTAAAACGACCACACTCATTATCGTGATGGCAATTGTTCTTTTTGCTACAGGCTACGCACTGGGTGAAGTCATGACGCCAGGTGGTGGACTCGGCGGCTTAGTCGTTGCAATGGTCATTTGGATGTTTATGACCTTAATCAGTTACTTTGGCGGAGACTCTATTTTTCTTGCTTTAGGTAAAGCAAAAAAAATAGAAAAAAAAGACCATCCCATCCTCTTTAATGTCGTTGAGGAAATGACCATTGCTGCAGGACTTCCTAAAGTGCCGGATATCTATATTATTGATGAAGCTGCACCCAATGCATTCGCAACAGGTCGAAAACCTGAAAAGGCTGTGGTGGCTGTTACCGCAGGGCTCTTAGAACGATTAAATAGAGATGAACTGCAAGGGGTGATTGCCCATGAGCTGGGACACATCAAGAACAGAGATGTCCTTTATATGATTATGGTTGGTGTAATGATAGGGACTATCGTGTTACTTGCAGATGTGGGTCTGCGGACCCTCTTTTGGACTGGCGGTGCACGCCGGACCTCTTCGCGAAATATCGGTGGTAACGGGGGACAAGTAATCATAGCAATCATTGCACTTGTCTTGATGATTTTAGCCCCGATTCTAGCGCAACTTATGTACTTAGCCATATCGCGAAGAAGGGAATACCTCGCTGATGCTTCCTCCGCCCTCTTTACCCGTTATCCTGAAGGATTGGCCAGTGCCCTTGAAAAAATCTCAAGAATTCCAGAAAAATTAAAATCCGCATCTCGAACAAATGCGGCAATGTACATTGTCAATCCACTCAAACTCACAAAAAAGAATTCGAAACAAAGATTGAGTGATATCAGTTCAACCCACCCCCCCATTTCAGAAAGAATTAAAATTCTTCGTTCGATGGCAGGTGGAGCCGGCTATTTGGACTACGATTCGGGCTTCAAAAAAGTAACTGGAAAAGCAGTGGGTGTCGTACCTCTAGGGTCATTAGAACATGCAAAAAAAGTAGCCTCTGAGAAACCTAAAGGGAAAGATACCCGCTCACAGATTGATCGCATTAGACAAACAACGGATATGCTCTGGAAGCTAAATCAATTTATGTTTATTGCATGTGCTTGTGGCGTAAACTTGAAGATACCCCCTGTATACGCTAACCAGAAAATCCAATGCCCTCATTGTGGCAACCACCACTCAGCCACAATATCACACAACTAACTCAGAGCTCTAGTCCATGAGTAGATGGTTTGTTATTCTTAAACCAAGGTTGTTCCTATAAGAGATAAGGAGAAGATAAAAAGTGTACACATTATGGCATATATAATTGTATCAATAGGTATGATTTGTGGGATATTTGTATTATATTTACTATGCAGAAGATCGTAGGCATTCCGAAGGAGCAGGCTATGCCAACGTTATGACTATACCTGTCCCTCGCAAAAACTCACAAGACTCAATGGAATCAACATTTATGAATTATTGCGAGGGACAAGCAATATAAGTAAAATAGCGCACGCACAAGGTAAGGCTTTCTGAAAATCATTGACAATATTGACAGAAGTTACCATAAACTACATAAAGATTCTTTCAGCGATTGCATTTATCGCCATTGGCATTCTAATCTTAACAGGAAAATTGTAAAGTATAGTGTTTCAAGACAGAAAAGAAGCTGGACGTAAATTAGCGGATAAGTTAGCGAAGTACACTGATGAAAAAGACATAATCGTACTTGCCTTACCCAGAGGAGGCGTTGCCATTGGTGCCGAAATATCAAAAAAGATTGGTGCACCTTTAGATGTTTTCATAACACGCAAAATACACTTCCCTGGAGAACCAGAAATAGCAATCGGGGCAATTGCAGAAAATGGGAAGGTAGCACTTAACGATCAAATTGTAAAAAGATACAATATCCCCAAAAGTTACCTGGATGAAGAAATATGTAGACAAAAAGCTGAAATAGAAAGACGATTGATTGCTTACAGAGGTGGGAAAAAACTGGCTTTCATAAAAGACAAAATAATTATCCTGGTTGATGACGGCGTTGCAACCGGATTTACTATAATAGCAGCAATAAATGCATTAAAAGATAAAGGAATAAAGAAACTTATTGTGGTGGTACCAGTATCCCCGCAAGACACATTCTTGAAACTGAAGAGCCTTGTAGATGAAATTATTTGTTTGGAGACACCCGAAGTCTTTCTTGCAATTGGAAACTTCTACTATGAATTTGAACAATTAACAGATGAAGAAGTTATGCAACTAATACAAAATGATAAAAAAAATAGAACTAATAAAAATATTTGATATCCCAATCAAGCTTGATTTGAGCTGGTTTATAATTTTAGCGTTTATTACGTGGACGCTGGCGCAGAACCAGACGCATACCCAGCACTTCAGTGTAGAATTGGATTGTCTCATCCAGATTCCGTCCAAAGATAGCCGGATGATTGATACCCTTTGTCTTGATTGGCATGACTATCCTCCTTTTGTTTTTTTAGATTTGACAGAAAAAACGTAATACTAAAATCACACACAAAGATTATCGAACTTTGACTTCCAGTCCACATAATCAATCACATAATTGTAACCACACACAACATTTATGTTTCTACCTTCGATAATGCTTTTTAACCTCCTCCCACCTTCTCTGGTGTCTTTTGCCGGACCAAAAGGGTTGTATCTCGTCTCCCCTCCCTTCAGGAATACATAATCGCAGATAAAGAGGGTTTCTTCGAATATGTAGAATGTAAAGCCGGGGGTATGACCATCTATATGGAAGGCTTCAATACCGTCCTCAGTAAAATTCGCATCAAAGGTCACGTCAAACGTAAATGCCTGACATATTTTGTGGGCAGAATCCAGTTTGTGTATGCGAACCTGGGAGGAGAAGAGGTCTCTATACTGGTTAGACGCACCGAGGAAGTGGTGATGTGTAAAGATTATGACATCCATCGGCTTAAGGCTACTGTCTAAGGAGGACGGACAGTCTATCCAGTATATTTTATTGCTTGTTTCTATACGGTAAGCAGAGTGTTCCAGACCAAGTGGTGGAACTGAGTTGAGTCGTGTAACCTTTTCATTTACGGGGAAACCCTTAACATTAAAACGTGCTGAGCATTCCTCTGAGGTTATAAACTTCTCCTTTGATGCAAGGCAAAAGGGACATCTATCAGGATAATAACCCACCATATTAAAACCACAGATGGTACATACATATTGTTCTTTTTGCAAATTTCCCCCTTCGTAAATTATAATAATTTATTATTATGTTCTCTTAAAAGTTTCATGCAATTGTTTTAGCCTTTTCTTTGGGTTTAAGCCAGTCGGGATTGGTTATCATTTTTCCTTCTACCTAATTCCTTGGCCAGTACATAATCACAAATACACCAACAAGGCATATTATGCCGCCAATAATGTCATATTTATCAGGATTTATTTTGTCTATCTTCCATCCCCACAATATAGACAGGATTACAAATACACCGCCATATGCCGCGTAAACCCTGCCAAAGTGAGCAGGCTGAAGAGTAGGAATTATTCCATAAAGTACTAAAACTACCCCTCCCAATATACCAATCAAAATACTCTTCTCTTCACGCAGCCAAAGCCATACAAGATATCCACCTCCTATCTCGCATAATCCAGCAAGTACAAATAGTATGATTGATTTAGTAGTTAACATAAGTATTGAAACAACTAATATATAGGATGTGCAAAAAACTTAGATGTTATTATATATTGGGGTCTTTGGTACAGCTATAATAAAATAGCCTGAAATGTATTAAAAGATAATGCTTAATATAGATGCAAGTATCTTATATTTGACTCTCTTTTTTAGTGTATGTTGTAAAAGACTTGAATCTGTACTGAGGTACGGGGTTATAATGATATATAGAAAGAAAATGAAGACTTTAACAACAGGACAATTAGCCAAAGAAACTGGAGTTAATATTGAAACCATACGTTATTACGAACGGTGTAGATTGATTCCAGAACCACCCAGAAGGGTTTCAGGATATAGAGAATTTCCACCTGAATACATTAAGCGAATACTTTTTATAAAATTAGTTGACAGTCTTAATTCTAAAAAGTAAAATTCCTCACTAATTAAACGCTCTTTGACTTTTTAATTAATTATTAATGCAGTTACAGGTGAACTCCATTTTTAAAGTGGAGTTTGAAAAGGGAATCCCGTCTAAAAGAGGGAACGGACCCGCCGCTGTAATCGATGACGAAAATTACACGTCTCGCAACTTAGTTGTGAGACCATAAACCACTATCCGCCTGAGGCAGATGGGAAGGTATAATGAGTAGGATGATTCGATAGTCAGAAGACCTGCCTGTAACTTTTTCACGTGTTCTTCGATGGTAAAGAAGGTGAAGGTATCAATTATCTTGTTTGCATACACATATCTGTATGCACATATAATAACAGCCCGTATCTTTTTACAATCAAAGGATACGGGCTTTTTTATTTTAAGGAGGTGGTCTATCGAAAAACAAAAATGTCATTATAGCTTAATAAGTTAATGATTATTTTATTAATTATGTGCAGGATGTAAGGGAAGGTTTTAAACGCTGCCCCGCAACTGTAAGCGTAACGAAATCTGCAGTATGCCACTGTCCGTCTCAGGCGGATGGGAAGGCGCAGAGAGTAGGTCTTATACGTGAGCCAGGAGACCTATCTTGCATATTTCTAAAACTTTTTTCCGAGAGGAAAAGGAGGTTTACATGAAGTTTGTTTTTTTTCTACTATATTTATTTTTCATTACACTTTCTTGTAGTACGGCGTTTGCAGTGGTAACCAATGAGGAGTTTGAGACATTAAACAAGCGTGTGAAAAGTATGGAGGAAACCATTCGAAGGTTAGAAAAATATATTGATAAGGTCGATAGTGTTGAACCTGAGGTTACAAGACCTTCTTCAGACACAAAATCGAAACAAATGAAAGATGTCTCTTCCCTGGATAAGAAGGACGTTGCTGGGTTCGAGGGCAGGGTTGATAAAAGGATTAGAGGACTGGAAGATGTAGTATACGAACTAAAAGATAGGGCAGCCCTGATGGATATGACAGAGGAAATAAGGCGTGTTCAGGAATATGTATGTCGAAAGGGGCATGTGTTTTCTGTAATGAGTGAGGATAAGAAATGTCCCATTTGCGGCTTGAAACAAAAGGCAAGATCTCGATTCAAACTACATAAATTCGCCAGACGAGAAAGTATTTCAGAAAGGATTGCTGCTTCAATTGAGGAGGAGTTTGAGAAACGACTGACCATTGGAGCTAGTAGTACTGGCATCCTTCAACAAATAATAAGTAGTGATGAAAAGGAAGAGGGATTTGCTGTAGGTTCCTTCGACCTGCTATTTTTTGCTAAACCACTGCTTTATACTACCTTCTTCCTTGATCTTGAGGCAATAGGTGGTAACGGGCCTGACGAGCTCATTGGTAGTTTTTCAGGCCTCAACGATGATTCCGGGTCATTACAGTCTGACGATGGGGTTGACAGAGTCTCTGTTCGAGAGGTATGGCTTCAGTCATTTCTTTTGGATGAAAGGTTAAAGCTGGTGGGAGGTAAGATAGACTTAACGAACTACTTCGATTCTAATACGGTTGCTAACGATGAAACCACTCAGTTTATAACCAGTGCCTTTGTGAATAATCGTACAATTGAGGTACCTGACAATGGTCCTGGACTCGTAGCATTTTTTGATACCAGAAAGGGATTGACATTTGGGTTAGGATTGCAAAGCCTTGATAATTCAGGCACCAATATCACTGGCGATATTTATAGTATTGCTGAGATTGGGTACAGATCTCACTTCTTTTTTGGACAGGAAGGTAACTATCGCCTATGGGGAAGGATAAAAGGCGGCAAGAAGGATAACAATGGTTTTGGTGTTAGCATAGATCAGAATCTTTCTACCCGGCTAACGGCATTTGCACGTTATGGAGCCAATGAATCAGAGGTAGATGATGCAAGTATTGCAAGTGCATGGAGTACCGGTCTTCGACTCAGGTCTCCATTTTTTTCAAGGGTTAATGATGAGATTGCCTTTGCATTTGGTATGTTAGACATAGTCGATGCAAATGAAGAGAGTGCAGCAGAACTTTATTATAAATTACAGATCAATGATCACTTTGCCATTACACCTAATTTTCAAGCTGTGTTCGATCCAGCGGGAAAGGGTTCAAATGATACAGCTAGCGTTGTAGGTGTTAGAACACAATTAGAATTTTGAATTCCTAGAGGTATAACCAATTAAATTCACCTTAATTATGAAAGGAGGTGGATTGGTAAAATTGAATAAACTTATTCTGATGTGCGTTTCTGGAAAATTTTAAATCTTTAATGGAGGAAAAAACGATGTTTAAAAGTTTGAGGATGATTAATACAGGTATCTTTATTTTATGCATGATTACAACATCATGGATTTTTGCATCCGTTGGCTATGCTGAGAAACAGGTAGGCTTTGATCCTAAGTCCGTTGTGTTTGTTACTAATCGTGATTCCAGTGATATCACAGTAATAGACATGAAGACGGATAAAATAATAGATCGCATTGCATGTGGTGATTGGTCAAACCCACACATGGCCGTTCCGACTTTGGATGGGAAATATCTACTTGCAACAGGTACAAATTCCAATTTTGTTGCTATTATAGATCTGAAAACCAGAGAAATTTCCAAGGTTAGACTTGGGTTGATGCCAGAGCATTTTGACATTACTTCAGACGGGAAGTATGCTTATATCGGAAACATGGGTGTAGGAGCGGTATCAGTCGTCGATATCGAAGCTAAAAAGGAGATAAGTAGGATTTCTGGATTCTTTGAACCACATGGTATTGTATGTCTGCCAAACAGCTCTAAGGTTTATGTGTCTAATATGGGTGCACACGAGGTCGCTGTTATAGATGTTGAAAAACAGTTACTTGCAAAAAGGCTGGAGGTAGGAAGTGCATATGTAATGGCCAGAGTAGACATGGATAACAAGATGGCTGAGATAGTTGGAATCGCAAACCCTACATTGACAATTGACGGTCGTTACGCCTATGCCGCTGACGGTGATTCAAACCAGGTTGCAGTTATTGATACCATAGATGATAGTGTGGTCACAACAATTCCTGTAGGAGATGAACCCTGGCGTGCATATGCATCCCCCGATGGTACAAAGATGGTTGTACCAAACAATGGCGATCAGACTGTCTCCGTAATAGATACAAAGGCTAATAAGGTAATTGCTACCTTCCCTGGCGGCGAAGATATGACAGGAGTCAATTTTGTAAATGGTGGCAAAAAGGCTTACGTCATAAGCCGGGCAGAAAACGCAGTGTATGTAATTGACATGGAAAAGATGAAGGAACTAAAGAGGATTAAACTTGGACTAGACCTGGATCTCGAAACGGCGTCCACAACACCAGATGGGAAGAAGGTATATCTTGCAGCATCTCGCAGAAATTCCGTTTACGTCTTAGATGCAGATACAGACAGCTATAAGGAGATACCTAATGTAGGACTTTCACCATGGGCAGTAACCATAATTGGTGGGGCAAATTATTGTCATTAATTTAAATTTTTGCTACCTGCTGTTTTTTTGAGAGGAGCAAGGATTATATGGAGAAAACATATTTTCCTTGCTCCTTGTTTTTTGTGCAAAAAGCGTTTCTAATTCTGAGTACATCATTTGCCATATTAAAGCCTATGCTATTTCTAAAGGACGTGAACTGTATAATGACATATATAATAAAAGCTTTTTCGCTATTCCTGTTTTCTTTCCTTAGTCTCCCTTTCTTAAACCCAACATATTCACACGATCTGAATCTCCCCCAATATTCTAATGACAAGAAGGTTCTTATTGAAATTAAGAAAGAACAAGATCTCAATTACTCGCTAGAAGAAACAGGGGAATCTACCCTTGTAGATAAGCTCATATATAAAATCAAAGAAAGTTATTATAAAGATATAGATATTAGTGAGATGGTGGGTTTATCCATTGAAGAGATCATGGCATCTCTTGACCAATATAGTTCACTTAAAAAAATAAAACCTTCTTCTCTTGATTTCATAAGGGGTTTTGATAGAGATGAGACAATATCCGATATAAGGATTATTAATGATAATATCGGATATATTAAGATTATGCATTTTGGAAGGAGGACTAAAGAAGGCTTTAAAAAGGCAATGATCGATGTTAAAGAAATAGACCTTCGTGGATTAATAATTGATCTAAGAGATAATCCTGGTGGAAACTTAGAAGAGGCCATCCAGATAATGCAACATTTTATACCAGAAGGGCGTCCTTTGGTGACTGTTAGTGGTAAAGGTCAGACAAAATATTTTTCCAATACAAACGAAGAGTATGAATATCCCTTGGTGATACTGATTAATAGTAATACGGCAAGCTGTGCCGAGATATTCGCAGCAACTTTACGTTATTATAAAAAGGCAACACTTATAGGAATAAATAGTTATGGGAAAGGAGCGATACAAAAGACATTTCCTCTGGATCACAATCATACCTTGGTTCTAACAATTGGTGAATGTTATCTCGCCGATGGCACTATATTACAAAATTCTGGCATAAAACCAGATTACATTATTGATGGTGACGAGGAACAAATAACTTTTGCTATAGAGTTCATTGAAAAGATTTTTACACAATAAAAGAATGTAAAATTGTAAGGATTGCTAAATAAATAACGTCTTTTAAAGACTGACCTGCCCCCGCTTTTTTGTATGGTGTAGCTTCTTTTCGTAATAACAACCCTAATAATTTATTCCTCTTGGTCTTAAAAATTACACAAGTATTAGTCTCTCCCACGAAGAAACCTGATTCAAAATCAAATCTTTCCTAAAGAACACAAAAGACGAAGACATAATTGCTATGCAGTTCTATTGCTATTTTTGAGAAATTGACATACGCAGAATTTATTTACGTGGTTATGCACAGATGAAGAGAAGGAAAG
>Ga0255058_10002031_pt1 | contig 11264 bp, 11 predicted proteins | sample Cases_109_9_MG_FD_188637 | JGI IMG/M metagenome (GOLD analysis project Ga0255058, IMG submission 188637) | Seawater microbial communities from Amundsen Gulf, Northwest Territories, Canada - Cases_109_9 | ecosystem: Environmental > Aquatic > Marine > Gulf | place: Canada: Northwest Territories... | reverse complement strand
ACGATGACAACACGGGGTTTTGCAGTCAGGTACGTGGCGAGAATACGATCGCGGCGAGCCACTGTCTGCTCGGTTAGTCTCGCTGAGTGATCGAAGCCGATTGGCCGCTTTTCCGGATCGTTATCCATCTGCGGCAAAAGTACGATCTTGATGTTTGCTGCCCGACCGGCATCCGGCGGCGGTGGCTCATTGACCAGCAGGGTCACATCGAACCAATCGCTCAGTTGATGTGCAATGGCAAGTGTCCGTCGGAGCGCTTCGCCCCCTCCACCCCAACGACAGTAATACAACAGGGTCTTGCTTTTCATTATTGTACTCGCTCTGCCTGACCGGTGGCGCCCGGCCCGGAGGCCGAGGCGCACGCACCGGTTATCTATCCTGTTGAATCAATTTCAGTCCTCCAGCTCGAGCTCGTCCGCGAACATCGCGTTACCCGACGCCAAATCTTCGGTGCCGTCCGCGTCCACGAGGCTACCCACTGCCACTTCTGCCCAGAAGGCGTCTGGCGTCATGGACACATCCTCGTTGCTGCCCCGGCTGTCAAAATACTCAGTGATTGCATCATCCGTTCTAATGGTCACAGCAAGCACTATGAGAGTCCCTCGGACAATGTCGTCGCTTTCGCTTGTTGGGTCTGGCTCGACGAAACCACGCAGTTCGGTGTCCTCACCCGCAACCGCCGGCGGGTCGTCTCGCTCGAGAATCACGGCATCCACTATGCCACTCTCCGCAGGAAACTCCTGGCCACGTACTTCGACGTAGTCACCGATATTGAGGAATTCAAATGCCATATTCTCTCGGCGAGGGTTGAGTGGTGGATCGTCAAACTTGTCTTCAAAACGCGAATCGTCTGTACTGATTGTGATATTCAGTATTCTCAACGTCTCTGTGTTCGGATCAACAAAATCGACCTCGCCCGTCACCCGAATGTTTGTCGCCTGTTTGAACTGGATTTTCGTCGCCAGCAGTAACCCGGCGTCATTGATCTCGCCTTCTACCTCAACTTTGAGATTCGGTCCGAGATCCGTTGCACCAAGGCCTGCAGGTTCATAACGTGTGTTGTCGTCGGTTGTAACCCGGAACGGGCTCACCGTGAAGCCCCCCGTGGCGGACAGGAAGTCTGTAATAAATCCCTCGACCTCAACGTGATCCCCTTCGTCGTCGCCAAAACGCGGACCCTTGAATTCGACATCCGTCGCCGTCAGTGTGAGCGTTGGGCCGTCAAGGTTCGTACCCTTCACTTCGACCGGATCGCCATTGGTGATATCGCCGCCCGGGAAGTTGCGTGGAGTGATGCCGCTGAAATCGACGGTCAAAGCGTTGATCTGAAACGTCATGGCAACGCTGTCCAGGCCACTCACTTTCCCTTTGACTTCCATCACACCGAGTAATGCCTTGCACTCAACGCGAGTCGCGTTGATGTCGCCGTTTTCCAGTACCGAGCCCGAGACCTCGACGTTGACGTCGATGGCCAGGGGATCCGGACAACTATCATCGATAGACGTGCTGCCCAAACTCACCAGGACCGTCTGCCCGAGTGCCACAAACCCACTACCTGTAATAATGCTGCCGATGGGGCCTTCCACGATGTCTTCAAAGTCGACCGTTGTAGCAACAGCATTGCTATTGTCGTCATCGATCGTGCCGGTTACGACGACAAATTGGCCCACCGACAGGTCGCCCTGGACTGCGGCAGCACCATCTTTGGTAAATGTCGCGGTCGATGTATCGTAACGAACGCCATTGACAATGACGCTGCCAAAAGCTGTGATCGGGCCGACGGCGATTGCGACACCCGTACGAGTGATGCCGCCTGTTGGAGGCGGAGGCGGAGGCGTGATGCCACCACCGCCACTACTACTACCGCCACAGGCTGTAGCGGCAAAGATCACCAGAAGAATCGCGCAAGTGTTTTTTAGTCGAGTAAACATGACATTCATCCTTATTAAATTTCGTCGTGAATCAGGTAGACACCAACGCCCAAGCGAATTTTGCGCGTAGTAGTGTCTGCCGGATCATCAACCTCGTGACTGGCGAGCCAGGCATCGATTTCCTGAAGGAATTCGAGGCCACGGCCCTCCACATATTTTTCAAATTCATTTGCCGCACTCGCAGCTACAACGGCGTTGTCTGCGATGCCTTCAAATCGCGGGGGTAATTCACGCTCCTCGTTCAGGTTGTGCTCGAGCGTGGCTGCATGATCATGCAGCGCAACACCTAGTTGCCGGACCATCTCGGGATCAAGACTGGTATAAACGACGTCGCGTTTGAGCACCCGGACACGGCCATTATCAAGTTCCTGAATCAGCCCGCGGTGTGCCATTTCCTTACGGATAGCACCGTGCGGAAGGTCTCCAGCATAGCGTTTCAACAGGCTCGGCAAACTCTCCGATTGGCCAGTTGCGAGCAGATCCTTCGGGCGGCCCTCGGCGTCCGTGAATTCCGGATCGACATGCCAGCCGGTGAGAATCCGTGCGATCCTGTTGCCCTCTCGATCACCCGCCTGATCGTTCGTAAGATCGCCAGTGTCCAGAGAGTCCCGGACCCTGGCGACTTCGCGCCGGCTCAGGCCTGTGAGCATGGCAACCCGGGAGTTGTTCGTAGGGCGTCCATCGATCCCGTAGTCCTGCCGGGCGACATCCACATAGACTTCCTTCGAAAGATCGCTCAATTCACTCCAGACGATGCCGCGCCGCAATAGAAAGCGGACCACGGGTCGCAGCAGGTATTGGCAACTATTTAGTACGTGTTCTTTGAACAAGGTCGTTTTCCACTGAAGCTGTCTTGTATGTGTGCTGTTTTAGCACATATACAGGATATTGCAAGCATTATTTGCGGCTGGCGTCAAAAGACCACGAGATGGTGTAAGCGGACAATACCGGGATCAGGCAAATCCCTATGCTATCGACTCTCATAACCGGGTCATGCCGACCCTGCAGGAGTCGATAATGTCGATCGGAGTATTGAAGTACAACTGGAAAATCTCAAGCACGATTCGCAAAGCCAAGACGCAGGGTGCGATCTCTGAGAACGAGGCCGGTTATCTCAAATCGATGGCCGCGGCCAGTGACTCCGCATCGTCTACTACGGCACTCATAGGCGCAGAGGGTGTTCCCGATTTTCTATACGCTGCTTTGTACTTCTCGACATCGATCTGGCAGTCGCGCGAAGCGGCTGGCTGCGATGACAAGGCCAAAGCGGGTTACAAACTGGCACGATTCGTTTTATCCCAGGAATTGCCCGCACACGAGACCTACTGGGCCGCGAAGCTGCTCCGGGAACTCTTCGACGCGCATGAGGAATCAGCCTTGAACGAAATCGCCTCAGCAGCATGATCGCTGCCGGGCGAATGACGCTAAATTACGGGGGCTCCTTGTCCTCAGGTTCATCGATAGTGAACTCCTCCACGGGTGGGGGATCCACAGGCACGGGCTCTGTCACTCTGTGCTGTGGATTGAAGAAGTAAGCGGCCTCTTCCTGGGTAACTGACTGAAAGCGGCCGAGCTTGCAGGACCTGCCCTCATATGCACCGAAAGTGCTGTCCTTCAACACATTGATTCGATCGAACTCGCATAAACTCCGCGTGTACGACCCGTACGTAAACCGCCTCTCATCAGCAAGCCCTTTACAGATTTTTGGCAAGGTATTGAGATAAACCCTGGTACCCCGCATATAGAAAACGACGTTGCTGTCGTCAACTACGTCGGTTCGTCGAATTGAGCGCGAGTCGATGCAGCGCTGGCCAATTTCGACGTCTGCCTCATCCTCTACGTCTTCCGCCGCCGATGAGGCCGCAGAAATGCAAATCACGGCAAGCAAAAGGTATGGGGACCTGTTCCTCATTACTGTCCTAAATTTCTCTTCCCGGCGTTTCGACCTCGGCTATGTCGATTGTCGCACATGAGACCTGGCGGGTAATAACGGGATCGTTCGAGTCGGATGCGCACAGGAACAAATGTCTTCGTTCGGGACCGCCGAGCGCGGTGGCAAAAACGGGGCGTTCGCTTGTAACCTGCTGGTCGATTTCTCCGCCCTCGCTAACACGCAGAGCCAGTGGACCTGCCCCGGCTACCCAAACAGCGCCCGCGCTATCGAGACAGATCCCTTCCGGTTTCACTTCGTCCTGAAGCTGAGCCCACACGCGACGATCGTTTAGCGAGCCATCGCCTTCGATCGCGAAGGATGTAAGTCGGTGACCCAAGGATTCCGCAACGATCAATGTTTTGTTATCAATGGAAATAGTCATTCCGTTGGGGAAATAGAGATTCTCCGCGACGACCGATGATTTTCCGTCCGTGCTAATGTAGACGATGACACCATTTGACACCGGATCCACTAGTGGGTTCAGGAAGTCGAAGCCGACATCCGCGACGTACATGCCACCACAGCTGTCGACGATACCCTCACTGAGACAGAATCCGGCAACATTGCTCAGGTCGGCCATCTGTGTTGGGCTATCTGCTTCCCATCGATACAATTTTCGACCTAAGGCATCGCCTACGATCAGACATCCGTCTGCCAGGATTCCAAAACTGCCTGGCAGGTACGGCAAGGCCGTGACGGTCCTGACAGTACCTTTCAAGTCAACAGACTTGATGCATCGGTCATGGACATCGAGAAACAACAGTTTCTGATGAATCCATCGGGGGCTCGTGGCGAACTTCAATCCGCTTTGAGTATTGACCAGGGTTTTGGCAGACACGCTTCGAAAACGACATCCAACTCGCGCCGTACCGCGCAACGGTACGTTTATTGGGGAAATACGAGGCTTTTCCAGCATGATTGATTATGATTGGCCATTGACGGATCGGTCTATCGGAAAACCGCAGCCATGGACTCACCAACGCGAACCCCTGCGAGTAATCTCCCAAAAGAGTTAAGGGAGGTGTCCGTCGTGCGAATGACAGATCCTACCGCGGTCAGCGATTCGATCGAGGTGCTAAATCAGGACGTCGTCAACCTCGACCCGGAAGGTTTCGAGGCCAAGCGGGTCACAGTCCCGCTCGCAGAATGTTGCCTGATTTACCAGTGGACTAATGCAACCGTGCGTTCACAAACTCGCGTTCACGACGATTTCGACGTCTGCTCGATCCTGGGACCGCAGGCACGTGGCAGCTTCGACGGCACGGAACTGCATCCTTATGCACTGATAGCTGCGGGACGCGGCGTGCAAGCGGAAATCATCGTCGACAGCGGCTATGAGAGCGTCGCGTTGCTAATGCCGCCGCAGGTTCTCCACGAACATCTGGCATTGCGAGACATAAAAAGGGATTTCGTTTTTCCCGACAAGCACGAGGTTTGGCATCCTGCTGCGGAAATTGCGCGGGACCATTTCGAACTCGGGGCACGGATTGCTGAAACGGCGGAGAATACGCCGGGAATTTTTAATGACAACCACTGGGCGAGGTATGGCGCCCAGGTTGAGTTTATGGACACGCTGTTTGCAGCCATCGAGTCATGCGACCCCGATGCGACTGTCGATACCGACAAAAAAGGAAGATCGTATAGCCAGATCGTTCAAAAATGTGAGGATTACACCTTGAATCTCGATGGGCGTCGGCCCTATCTGAGCGAACTGTGCGCGACGGCTAACGTCAGCGAGAGGACATTGCAGTACGCCTTCCACGACATTATGGGTATGTCACCACTGACCTATCTTCATCGTCTCCGGCTGCATCGGGCCCGCGACGAACTACGCGAAGCGAAGAGTGGCTCAACGAGCGTTACCGACGTGGCATTGAACTGGGGATTCTGGCACTTCGGCGAATTTTCCCGAGCCTACAGAAATTGCTTTGACGAACTGCCGTCCAAAACTCTCAGGCGAAATTCCAGCGATTGAAATAGATCACCCACCGCCACTCAATCTGCCGGCGCCCTCCAGCAATCGATGCCAACCCGTCGTGAGGGAAATCATGAACGTGCTCATTTGCAGGTCGTTCGACGCGGCATCATTGTTCAGGGTTGATTTGTAACCAAACGTCAACTGCATGTTGTCGTTAAGCTGGTAACCGAGCGTGAATCCAGCCAGTGTCATGTCCGATCCGGGTGTCGGCGCGCTGGCAATGGTCGCGTCGCCCGAGCTGGTATACGTGGCGTCCAGGGATCCCCAGATTTTGGACGTAAAGTTTCGAGTCAGGTGTGCTTCCAGTTCGAACGTGGGGTCGCTCGAAAGGTTTTGCCCGACAAAATCGTCGTTATCGCCAAAAAACCAGACTGAGGGAAAGACTTCCAGGGTCGTGCGTCTGTCCGGAATCCAGGGCCCGATTTGCCAGATCATCGGCGTCCCGATGCGCCCATACCATCGATTCTGGCCGAGATTCAGACTTTGGGTATTGTCGTACTGGCCCAGGGGAAATGCCACGTCGACGACCAGGTCCAGCGAGAATCCGGGTTCATAGCGCAGCATATCCGGCAGATTCATGATGGGTGGTGGGCCGATCAGGTTAATGTTGAACTCGACCATCGGGTCGCCGAAACCACTTGACGCTGAACCGCCAGCAAGGAAGTCTCCTTCGATACGCCCCATGGGCAGGAGTACCGCCAGCATCCCTGCCTTATTCCAGAAAGGCATTATTTTCGCGAACCCGGCAATGGCAATATCTGCACTGACGCTGGCTGACGGGTCGAAGACATTCGATTGGTCAAGCGGATTTGAGTTGCCACTGGCCGACATTGCGATGACCGGCACTGCGTTTGTGCCTTGCAATGTCTTCCAGTAAAAGCGCGGCGGAACCTGTGCGCTAGCCACCGTACTGCCGAACATACCCAGGACGACAGCCACGATAATCCAGGGTCGAATTTTTGCGATCATTTGTATGAGAATTTTCATGACTCACCTGTTTCCTGTTGGCGGTGCCAGCATGTCACCCGGAGGCACGAACTGACGCTTGTAGATAAGTGGCGGAAAACCCGGGTCATCAGGGAAGCGCGGTGGCAGCTGGTCCTCGAGCGATTCAAATACCGATCGACTGGGTACGATGACATTGTTTGCCGCGACGTAGTCTTCCCAAAGGCCGTACATCTCATCCAGTCTTTCTGGCTTGCTTGCGGCCAGGTCGACCCGCTCGCCAGGATCATCGGCCAGATTGAACAGCTCCCATTCCCCGGTGCCAAAAGGCCGCCATTGCCAGCGCAGCTTCCAGTCGCCCTGACGAATCGCGCGGTTGCCGAATAGCTCCCACCCCATGTAGTCGTCGTCAGTTCGCGGCGAGTCGGCGGTCCCGGCAAGTACGCCGGTCCAGGAGCTGCCAACCATGGCCGGCAACGGACGACCTTCAACGGAATCCGGATATGCAGTGCCCGCAACGTCAAGCAGGGTAGGCATGATGTCGGCCACATGCATGAAGCCGTGATTGATGCTTCCCGCCTCCCGATTGACAACCGGACCACTGACGATCAGTGCATTTCGAATTCCGCCTTCCGCCATCCAACCCTTGTACTGGCTGAACGGTGTCATCGATACCTGGGCCCACATCGGTCCATAGCCGACGAACGAGCCCGGGTCGCCCCATGCATGCGGATCGGTCTGCGACCAGTTGATCGCCGCCCAAAGGAAGTCCCGGGTGCCCGGCGTACCGGCGATCATGTTGAAGAGATCCGTTCCTTCGGCGCCGTTGTCGCCAAAGACGATGAATATTGTGTTGTCGTATTCGCCGATCTCTTTCAGGTAATCGATCAGACGTCCGATATGGCCGTCAAGATTGACTACCAGGTCCGCGTAGAGCTCCATCTTCTTACCGAGGACTGCACGTGGCATCGCCGCCAGCGTGGTCGGATCCGGCACAAACCACATGCGTTCGGACAGTTGCGTGTCTGCCGGCATGATGCCGAGTTCTATCTGACGATCCAGGCGCTCGCGTCGCACTACATCCCAGCCCTTGTCGTAAGCGGCAACATGACCATTCCGCTCATCGCGGGGGAGATGGTATGGATCATGCGGCGCCTGGTGCGCGACATATGCAAAGAATGGTTTGCCGTCGCCTCGATTCGTCTCGATATAGTCGATCATCTTGTCCGTGTAGGTTCGGGTCGCGTAGTAGTCATCCGGCAGGCTCGTCAGGTAACGCCCGTCCTCGGTAAATACCAGGCGCGGTGAATTTGCAGAGACGTTCATCATGCCCCAGTAATTTCCGCCGCCATCGAGCAGGCTGAAATCACGTTCGAAGCCACGCGCCGCGGGGATCTTGTCCGGATCCTTGCCGAGGTGCCACTTGCCGACCATGTAGGTGTGATACCCGGACTGTTTCAGCAGCGCCGGCAGCGTCACCACGTCGTGGTTAAGGTTTCCCTCATACCCTGGCTCGCCTTTCTGATTCGGTGCTATCCATTCACTCATGTTGCCCAGGCCGTTCAGATGGGTGTCTACTCCTGAGAGAAGCATTGAGCGGGTTGGCGAGCAGCTGGCGTGCGTGTAGAAATTCGTAAAGCGAACTCCATCATCGGCCAGCGCATCAATGTTCGGCGTCGCTATTTCTCCCCCAAAAGCCCCGATGTCGGCATAGCCCATGTCATCGGTTACGATCAACACGATATTGGGTCGGCTGTCGCCGGATTGCTGTGCGAACAGCGGCGAGCAAAACAAGCCAAGCATTGCGGGAATCAACAGGGACCTAAAGAATATCGATTTCGTGTAACTGCGCATGATTACTCCGTCTTGCAATCCAGGGTGGGCGGGATCGCGTTAAAGAACGGGAATGATCATATTACCTTGCATTTGCTGTTTATATCGAAATTGCGCAAAGCGCTATATTGCAGGCAGGGTGCCTATCTAGATGGTTGCAGTGGCTATGGCGACGACCAGAAATAACGCAACGTAGACCCATCGTGTTGTGGCATTCAAGCGGACCGCTTGCTCCATTTTGTCTGCGCTCGCCCAGCGACTTCCAATGACGGCAGCCCCAAGAGCCAAGAATACGAGCAGGGTGCAGCCGATTACGAACAGGTCGGCACGAGTGAGGTAAGAGACGCGTGGCAAACTGAGGCGAACGCTGAAGCCGAAAGCAATTAGCGAAAATATCGATGCAGTCGAAATTGCGATGCGGGGCGGAACAACGTTCGGCTGTATCCAGAAAGCCGTCCAGGACATGAAGACAATCAACGACATCGGCAGAAACATTGTTAACAGGTAATACTGTGAATTCCGCTGCGCGTCTAACATGAACGTTATTCGTGGTCGCACTACTCCGGCGGCTGGTACCGAAAACTCCCCGAATTTGGTTTCACTCAGTTTAAAGGTCCAACCTTCAATGCTGAACGCCTCTACATTCGCAGCGAGCGTCGTATTTGTTGAAAATCGAACTTCATCCGGGCTGTACTGGTAGGAGATGACATCGATTAGCAGCTGTTGCGAATCGAACGGGAAATCCTTGAGGTCCAGATCTACAGCCAACTCTCCGTACATGCGCTGCCTGTAAACAACATTGCCAAGGCCATCGACGTCGACGACCAGTGGTAACCGGGCACTCAGCCCCCGGTCATTCACGATCAGTCCACGGGGTGTCCAGACCTCACTCCTTGGCAAGCTTCGTATCCGGCCTGATTGTTTTTCGTCGGACAAGGCGAGGCGCGGATCATGCCAGGCAATGTTGACGAACATATCCACATTAAAGCGTTGGCGAACATCGTCGATCTCATCAATGTCGATCAAAAACGCTCTGATCGTGACTTCCGTGCTCGCGCCGCTGGCATTGGGTCGTTCAGCCACCAGCTGAGCTTGCGTCGTATCGACTCCTTGCGCGCTCAGGGGCGCACCGAACAGCGTCGCAGCCAACAGCAGTGCTACACGATTAATGAAGATATGCATCGTCCCATTATCAACCAAGTTGCGAGAAAGCGCACGCGAGACCAGCCCGCATAGCTGAGAACAGTGATTTCCAATGTATTTGCGGAATGTCGATAGTTTGAGTTCACCGAACTCCATAACATCTGCCCACCAAACTTAATTTCTCTGGGAGAGTACTCATGAAACATCTGATCCTGATTACATGCCTGATCGCCATACCATTATCCAGTGCCGTCGCAGCGGAAGGCGGTAAATCACTTGCATCAACCCTGGAAGTATACGTATTTCCGGCCGACGGACAGGCGGCCGACCAGCAATCGAAAGACGAAGCCGAATGTTACAACTGGGCCGTAAGCAATACAGGGAGTGACCCGTTCGAATTGCAGAAACAAGACGAAGCCGTGACCGCGCAAGCGCAACAGCAGGCCGCAGAAGCTGAAGCGGCTTCGCATCAGGCAACGCAGGAACAGACCAATAACTTCAAGACGGCGTTTGGCGTCTGCCTGGAAGCGAAAGACTACATGGTCAAGTAGACTTGTCGACGGACCAGGTCTTGCGATATTTCGTAGGCGTAATGCCGAGTAAGCGCTTGAACGCTTTCGTAAACGCCAGGTCGGAATGGTAGCCGACCCGATCGGCGACAGCGTAGAGCGGCAAGTCCGATTCGCGTAGCAACAATTGAGCGCGCTGCATCCGCAGCGCCGTCAAATACTCGAACATTGTCTGTCCCACACGCTCTTTGAAGCGCTTGGCGAACGCGGCTCTGGACATCGCAAGCTCTGACGCCAGGGTGTCCAGTGTCCAGGATCTCTCCGGTGCCACGTGCAACAGCTCCAGTCCCTTTGAGATTTGTTTGTCGAGTAGCGCACCCGTGAACCCGCCCCGCTCCGGACGACCAAAGTTGATACGCACGAGTTCGACGATCAGGACCTCTGTTAGCTTGTCGAGCACCAGTTCGCTACCGGGTTGTCGCGACATGAACTCGGTGCTCAGCTGATCCAGCGTGCTTTTCAGCCACCGGTGCTGCAGGAGCTCTTCCTCCCGAATGATCGTCAGGGACGGCAGCGCCTTGAGTAGCGGGTGCCCCTTCGGCGCCTCAAACTGACAGTAGCCGCAAAGCAACAATGTGGTCGACGGTCGGTCATTCGCCGACTTGTCCAAGCCTTCGTTGGCGAGAACATGATCGCGGCCGGGTTCGAGGAAAACGAAGTCACCCGGCCCAAGTCGCTCAGATGTGTCACCCGAAGTAATCCAGCACTCGCCACGCCGAATCAGGTGAAAGCTGGCCCGATCCGGGTCGGCGAATTCCAGTGACCAAGGCGCATCAAGCTGGTCGCAGAAATAGACGCTTCCCGTGACCCGCATCGACCTGAGAATGTCGCTCAGAACCTCCATGACGCCCTCCTGCGTCGGGATCCTTTAGGCTCACCAGTTTAGACGATCAGACAGCTAATAGCGACTATTGAGTATAGATCAACTGATT
>Ga0255058_10002029_pt1 | contig 11268 bp, 9 predicted proteins | sample Cases_109_9_MG_FD_188637 | JGI IMG/M metagenome (GOLD analysis project Ga0255058, IMG submission 188637) | Seawater microbial communities from Amundsen Gulf, Northwest Territories, Canada - Cases_109_9 | ecosystem: Environmental > Aquatic > Marine > Gulf | place: Canada: Northwest Territories... | reverse complement strand
AGAGAAAAAGCGGTTGGATCAAGTTCGGCGAACCGCGCTTCCCGGTCCCCGGTGCGACGGCGGAGAAATACCTGCAGCCCGAAGCGGGATCGCTGGTCCTTTTTCCGTCCTATATGTGGCACGGTACAACGCCGATTATCGGTGACGAAGCTCGCGTGACCTGCGCCTTCGACGCCGTATGTGAATCACAATGAGCGGACAAGTAATGGATAAGAATTACGTTGAGCACCTGCGCAGTGGCGTTGCGGCCGGCAATATCGCCGCGGAACGATTGTTGTTATTGGCGTCCTTGCAACACGACGACCGCGACGAGATAGAGGCTCTGCTGGCGCGGTGTAAAGATACCGATCACAGGCGTTACATTGCGGCCGAGTTACAGTGTTTTCATGGCCGGCCGGGCGATGAGCCCTGGCAGGACCTGTTGCGCCACTGCGCGGAAGCAGGCCATCGCGAAGCACAATTCGTCGTGTCGGTGTATCACGAGTGGGCGCGCCGCACGGGCCGGATACCAGAGGACGCACCGAATGATAGTTTCTCGGCGGGATGGGACGAATGGCGCGCACCCGAGTGGACCGAGGTCATCTCGGGGAGCGGCATCAGGGTCGAACGCAGCGCCGAGTTCGCGCCGCGCCCGCTTGTCGGGTATTTGCGATCAATACTTGGCCCGCGACTGGAGCCATCCGCCGTCATTGATCCGGACAGCGGACAAGCCATCGCACACCCCGTGCGAATAAATCAAAGCACGCAGTGGGTGCCCGAAATGCTTGGCTGGGTGGGCAAGCTGTTCGAAATCCGGCTGGCCGAGACCGGCCAGTACGCCGTCTCGAACGGCGAAGTGCCGAGCTTGCTGCATTATTGTCCGGGACAACGCTACAAAGCGCATCTCGACTGCATCGGCAACAAGCTCGCGGAGTCCGAACAAGGCCGCGCCGAGGGCGGCCAAAGAACGTTAACGATTCTGCTTGCGATGGGTAACGACGATCTTACGGGCGGAGACACCTGGTTCCCGCGCCTCAAGAAAGGCGCCAAGGCAGCCCCTGGCGAACTGCTGCGATTCAATAACACCGATCAAGACGGTCAGCCGTTGCCGAACTCGCTCCACGAAGGACAAGCAGTCACGAGCGGACAGAAATGGTTGCTCAGCAAATGGGTGCGCGCGAATTCGACCCCGTACGGCCGCGAAATTTGCCTGCAGAGCAACGCTAGTTGATTTCGAGCAGCCGGTTACGCCTGGCGATGAGCCGATTCCAGTTTTCCAGCGAAAACAGCTGTGCAAAGATCGCCGACAGGGACCCATCCTGATGCAGCTCTTGCAGCGTGTCCTTGTCAAGCTCGTTAAGCCTCGACGGATCGATGCTCACGTAGTCGGCAATCTTTTCTTCGGAACCGTCGTCCGTGGTTTGAGTCACTCGCTGGCCGTTTAACAGTCCAAGATCTTTTATTCGCTGACAAAACGCGATCGTGCTCTGTTTCGCTTCGTTCAGCTGTCCGCAAAAATCAACGCGCTGCTGTGTGACCTCGGACAGATCGTCGCCGTCAAAAAACGGAACCTCGGGACTCGACGATATAGCATTCGAAGATTCGTCAATGACAACTGCGAACTCGTCGCCCTCGCGGTGTGCGAACGCGAACGGATGGCAACGTGCGTAGGATGGAACGTAGAGATCCGCTGCCCATTCCCCGGCGTCGTTCACGAACAGGTTTTTATCATCGATGATCCCCACTACCGCGATCAACACGGGATTCTCGAAATCGGAGAAAACAATCGGATAGTGTTTCTGGGCTGTCTGCAGTTCGTTAACCACGACCGGCAGGCCCTTTACGTCCCTGACAAAAGCATACGGCTGCTCGGATCGGGACAGCCCCATATTGCCGTGTGCTTCCTTGCTAAGCAGGACCGGCTTATCATACAAAAACATGCCGCCGTCGAATCGTTGCGACGATGCCGACGATTCTGTTGACTGTGAATCACTCATGAGGTGTCTCGGGCCAAAAATTGGGGGCGGCATTATAGCCATCCGGACCGGGGACAGCAAAGCCTTTAATCGTTTGTGAGATATGCCGCGTGCCACCCAATAGCTTCGACCAGAATCGCCTTTGCGCCGCCGCCCTAGAGGCCGAGGAATCCGGCAAGCTCGAGGACGCTGCAACCCTGTTCCGGCAGGCGATCCAGTGCGATACGAGAAACTCCGCACCGTACCTGTATCTTGGCAATGTCCTGATGTCGCTCGGCAAGGGCGATGCCGCCATCCAGGTCTGGTCGCTGGGGGCGGACCTCGATGCCCGATTCATCAACGTGTGGCGAGGTGAGGGCGTGGATGAATACATAAAACACCGGTCGAAGCTGGCCCACGACGCGATTCGCAAGCACTTCACGGGCCTGCACCGGCGAAGCATCGAGAATTTCGAAAAGTCCAACCCGGGCGCCAACGTAGACCGAATCGCGGCCGCCATCTGGGTGCAGACCCATGAATCGGCATTCGAGTATCGACATCCACAGCAAAGGCCCGATCTGTTTTTTGTGCCGGATCTGCGCCCGATTGCGGTATACGATGCCGATCAAACTCCGTGGAGCGATGCACTCGAATCGGTATCGGAGACGATCAAACGGGAGTTTCTCGCGGCGCAGGAAGCGGCAGCCAGCGAGCAGGCTCCTTATCTCCCTGCCCGTGCCGCGCATCTCGGCGAAGACTGGGTGCCGCTCGCGGGCACCCTGAACTGGGGGTCCTTTCACTTGTACAAGAAGGGTCAGCCCAATCAAAAGCTCTTGGATCTGTTCCCTGAAACCCTGCAAGCCCTCGGCAAGGTTCCGCTCGTAACAACACCGACCGGGCCCAGCGAGGTCCTGTTCTCGGCGTTGGGCGCAGAGCAACACATTCCGCCACACTATGGCGTCGCCAATACCGATATGACGGTGCACCTTCCTGTCGTCACGTCTCCCGACTCCGCCATTCGCGTCGCCGACGCCGTGCACGAATGGCAGGAAGGGAAAGTCTTCGCATTTGACGACGCGTTTTTTCACGAAAGTTGGAACCGCGGTCCCCGAGCCCGGGTGAACCTGCTGTTCGAGGCATGGCACCCCGACCTCACGACGGACGAGCAAAATGCCATCAGCGCGGCGTTCGCTGCGCGGGCTCAATGGAACGCGTCACGTACGCTGGAGCATTGAACTCGCGCGACGGGTCGAGCTTTCGGCGCGACGAACCGTGCACTGAGGCAGGCGGCGAATATGATTTCGACCGCGTTCGCGCCGAGGTTTCAACCGGCATGCAGCGCCCCGTTAATGTCGTGCTGTCCGTTCAGGACGGTGGCTTCTTCGGCGTCGACCGCCTGGAGAAATTCGTCGAATTTCAGTGGCGGCATTCAGCACACTTCTCGCTGGCGGCCGTCCTGCAGGAAAATGACGTGGCTCTGCCGAGCGGCAGCTTCAAGTCGCATCTCGCGACAGCAACGCTGAATGCTATCGTTACGCCGAGGTTAATTCGTCGGCAAGACTTGTCAATCCGTCAGCCGCAACACCCATGAAAGGTGCGAATCGCGCCCACCGATCGGCGGATGGGCTCGCAATGGGCCGCCGCACCTGGCCCGCGCTAAATGTCGGAACGGCCGCATTTCGTCGCGCGGGATCCAGCGTGCTTTCATCCCATTCAATGCCGATGTAACGCGCTATATTACCGCCCTGCGCGTTCGGGGCATTGACGAAATCCTCGTAGCGGACGGTTAGCATGTCGATGTCCGCCTCGAGAAATTTTTTCGCAGCGAAGTGGCGCGCCCTGAGCATGCCCTCGATCATGCTGATATCGGTTGCCTCGACGAACGGCTTCGAAAAGTCGTGGAACAACATGGAAATCGCAACGTCCCGGGGGTCCCGAATGACATTCACGAAGCGCGCCTCGGGATGCACAGAATCGATGAGTGGCAGAACGTAAATATTGTGTGCCGCTTTGTCGACGACAACAGCCGAGTCCACTCCCTGCCGGGCCAGCCCGGCAATATCGGCGCTACGCAACTGCTCGCGGACGGCCGCGAAGGTGTCGATGTCACGTTTGTCCGCGATGCCCAACAGGTGAGACAGCAGCGCCCCACGTTCGCCAACGCTCGTCACACCGTCATGGGCCGTCAGAATCGATTGCAGCAAGGAGCTTCCCGTGCGCGGCGCGCCAACCAGATAGACATGACCGGAGGCGGGGCCGGAATTGCCGCCAGCCGCTGCAGCGACTGTCAGGGAGTTTTCGATGCGTCCTCTCAGCAGTTTGGAAAACGCCTCGGGGTCAACCCTGTCTTCCCCCGACCGTCTCAATCGCGTAAGGCGGTTGGCGCGGCTCATGCTTGTCCAGGCGCGTTCATACTCTTTTTTTCGATCGTAGAATCTCGCCAGCGGGAACAGGAGTGATGTTTTGGCTTCAGCATCATCGGGCAAAGATGCTTCCAGTTGTTCGGCCCTCGTTAGTGTCGCGGGGCTCAGCGCGTCGTCGTGAGTTACCGCCAGCATCAGCAAGTGATGGTTTTCAGGATTGGCGGCCAAGGCCTGCGACAAGATCTCAAGCGCTCGTTGCTGCTTGCCTTGCCAGACAAATAGCCGCACCGCGGTGGCAGCAACATCAGGCGACGTCGGTACCGCCTTGAGCAGGGGCTCTATTGCCGCCTCGGCCCGCTCGAATTCGAGAAGATCGAGCCCTAGCCGAGCAGTCGTCAGCAAATCACCGTGATTCGGCGACGATGTGCGACTCATCACCGACCGCATGGCATCGTCCGCGGCGTACAAATCACCGCAGGCATAATAGGCCTTGGCCAGGCTTCGACCCAGAACCGTTGACGGATTCTGAGCAAGCGCCTCGCGCAAAACCCCGACCGCGTCCTGAGGCCGGTTTTCCCCCATCAATGCCTCGGCCAGCGGCTGTACAGCGGCGACATTGTTGCTGCTCAACTGACGGGCTGACTCGAGTTGCTGAATGCCCTCGGTCGCGTCGCCGAAACGCACCAGCACGCTCCCCAGGTTGATTCGAAAATTGGGCTCTCGCCCATCCGCTTCGACCGCTTGTCGGAGGGCCCGGACGGACGCTGTGGAGTCGCTGTCCGCGAGCGCCAATCCAAGGAGTGACAGCGCTTCGGCACGCCTGGAATCCGCGGCAGGCAATACCGACAAAGCTTCGCGACAAGCACTCTGCGCACGATCGTGAGACCCGGATCGTATGGCCTCGACGGCGTCATCCAATAATGTTTCAGCGTCGCTCCGGGGCATTGCTTTCACTCTAAGGATCGGGCGGTAGGATTTTGGGGCAGCCGCTCAAGCGGGTGTGGTTCGGCGATAGAATATCAGCTTCCCATCCTTTGGCTATCCAATCGACGAATTGCCAGGTTGGGAACAGCTAGTTGCTTATCGCCTCGAGAACATAGCGCCTGATCAGCGCATGGCCCTGGTTAGTCGCCTCGTCTTCGCCCTGGTAACCGTGTGAATTCACGGCGACCACCAGGTCAAACGCCGGAATCGCGACAACCCACTGGCCGCCGAATCCCCAGGCAACGTAAGTCTCCAGATTGGAGCCGTCGAAGTCGTAGTGACCGATCCACCATTGGTAACCATAGCCATCAATCTGCCAGTCCCATTCGTCGGGATTGCTCCAGACCATATTCGAGAGTCGTGTCATCGACGCATTGATCCAAGCCTCGCTGACAATTCGCTGACCGTTCCATAGCCCGCCATCGAGCGCCAACTGACCAAACTTGGCCATATCACGGGTGCGAAAATACAGGCTGCTGCCGGTATTGGGCAGGCCGGTCGGAGTACTCAGAAATTCCAGGTCAACAATACCCAGCGGCAGTAGCAATTCGTTGATGGTGTAGTCCAGCAGCGTTATCGGTACAGCGTTTTCCACGGCCTGACCGAGCGTAATTGTTGCCACCGTGTTGTACGCGAAACTCGTCCCCGGATCCTCGGCAAGTGGCAGGTCCAGAAGCCCTTTGGCGAAGTCGACGTTGTCGTTGTAGAACCTGATCAGCTGATTCTGTGACGACGTGTACGGTGGATCCCATTCATCCCAGGCCAGACCCAGCCGCATCGCAAGCACATGTTCAAGCGTAATATCGTTTTTGCGAGCATCCCAATTCGCGTAACCCGGGTACGGAAACAGGCCCAGGTAAGGAACGGATACATTCGCGATAAAGCCATCGTCGATCGCAATACCAACGACCAGCGACATCACGCTTTTGGACGCCGAAAACTGCCGATGAATCGAAGGGTCCGTATTGGCGACGAGCCTATCCTCGGTATCCGTCATTGTCCGGATAGTCTCGTCAAAAATCAGAACGCCGTTTTTCGCGACTACGATTGAGTCAATGAAATCAAACTGTCCAGCACGGATATCGTTCACCATGTTTTCGAGAACACCGACATCCATTCCATTGTCCGCGGCATTGCCGACACTCCAGCTATCGCCTCGATCAGTCGGTAGTTGGTAGGTATAGGCGGTCGGCGTCGCTGCGATCGCCTCCGCCGAACCAGAGCCACCTCCACCGCAGGCAACCAGTAACGAGAGTGAGAAGACAAGCAGGCTTGTTATTGTTTTTCGAATCATAGCTTTGCATCTAGTATGCTGGTTCGACCCGCCGAGGAGAACCGGGTTCGAAGAAAAACGCGGCTGCATAACTCATTACAAAGGAAATACGAATGACACGCCACCAGGCAGTCCCCATTATGTTGAGTTTTTTGCTGCTCGCCTGTCAGCCTGACAATGCTACGCGGGAGTCCGTAACGCCTGCGCGGCCCAACTTCGAACTAACCACGACCGCAGCGTATAACTTCGACACGATCACCGCGTACGACGGCAATCACGCAGCAGTTTATGACTATATCGACGCCAACCTGGATGCACATTTGCAGGCGATCCAGCGCTGGCTGAGGCAGCCGTCAATCTCCGCGCAAAATGTCGGTATTGCGGATATGGCGGAGATGCTGCGCGGCGATCTCGAGGGTATGGGGTTCCAGGAAGCCGAGCTCGTGCCAACCGACGGGCACCCCGGCGTCTGGGGCTACTACGATGCGGGCGCTGACAAGACGCTCGTCGTCTATCTCATGTATGACGTGCAACCGGTCAATCCGGAAGACTGGGACAGCCCGCCGTTCGAAGCCAATCTTGTCGACCACGATCTCGGCAAAGTGCTCATGGCGCGTGGCGCCACGAATCAAAAAGGACCGGAGCGCGCGTTCCTGAACGCGCTCGAATCCATAATCGAGGTCGAAGGTAAACTGCCCGTCAACATCATGGTAACGGCCGAGGGTGAGGAGGAACTTGGTTCGCCGCATTACCCGCAGATCGTCGATCAATACTACGATCGACTGCGCACGGCCGACGGCGCCCTGTTTCCTTTCAATTCGCAACGGCCTGACGGCAATATCTCGGTCATCCTCGGGGTCAAGGGAATTTTGTACGTCGAGATGACCGCGACGGGCGGCGCCTGGGGTGGCCCCGCGGACGCCGAGATTCATGGTTCGTACAAGGCCATCGTTGACGCACCCGTGTGGCGTCTGATCAAGGCACTCGACTCACTGACCTCGGCCGATGGCAACACGATTCTCGTGCCGGGTTACTACGACGGCATTCTGCCGCCCACAGAAGAAGAGTCGCTTCTCATCAATGCCGGCATCGAGCAACGCGATGACGTGCAGTTGCAGGAGATGTTAGGCGTCAGTCGCTGGATAGACGACAAGCTGGGCAGCGACGCCGTCATCGAGTTTTTGTATCAACCAACGATGAACATCGATGGCATCTGGGGTGGCTACACCGAGGAAGGCGTCAAGACGATTCTTCCGCATACCGCGAGTGCGAAAGTGGACTCGCGCCTGCCACCCGGTCTCGATCCGGAAGAGGCGCTCGCGAAGATTCGCGCGTATCTCGATAGCAACGGTTTTAACGACATTGAAATCCACAAACACAGCAGCTACCCGGCATCGCAAACTTCGGTCGAAGAGCCTGCCGTAAGGGCGGCGCTCGCTGTGTTCAAAAAACACGCGGAGTCAATGAGCGTGCAACCGCGAATCGCGGGCAGCGCGCCGTTCTATCAATTCACGGATAGACTTGGATTACCGCTGATACCGGCCGGCATGGGATTCGGCACGGGTGCGCATGCGCCGAACGAGATCATGCTCATCGAACCGAAGGATGACGTACCGGTCGCCGGCCTCGCCGCAATCGAAAAAGCGTACGTGGACTTCATCTACGCACTGGCAGAGTAAGTTTGTAGGAGCTGCGCTGGCGCTGCGACTGTCGCGCCTGTAGGAGCGGGCCCCAGCCCGCGAATCCCCCGCCCTGTAGGAGCTTCGCTTGCGCTGCGACTGTCCCGCTCTGTAGGAGCGGGCCCCAGCCCGCGAATCCCCGGTGGGGGCAGACGGGGAGTGCTCTCCCTCATGGCTCGCTACGCTGCGCTTTACTTCGGTCGAACATCTCCCCGTCTGTCCCCACCCGAAACCATCGCTCACGGAGCGTGGCTCTCAGCTTCGGGAGTGCCGCCGATGGGGGGGGCTTTTCATCGGAAGTAAAGCGCAGCGTAGCGAGCCATGACGATGAGAAGCCCCCCCCATCGGCGGCGCCTTGGATCTCAGATCGGTAACACCGTTGTGTGCTTGATGTCGGACATCACGATGCTCGAGTTCACCTCCTGGATCCCGGGCAACTGCGAGAGCTTCTCGAAGAAGAATTGCTCGTACGCCTTGATGTCCTCGGTAACGATGCGCAACAGGAAGTCGACGTTGCCGAGCAGCACGTAGCAATCCAGGACTTCGGGATATTCGCTTACGGCGTCGGCGAATTCGGACAGATTGCTGCGTCCATGCGACGTCAACTTCACGTGCGCGAAGACCATCGTGTTGAGTCCGACCTTCTCCCGATCCAGCTTTACGGGCTGGTCTTTGATAATGCCGTCGTCCCGCAGGCGCTGGACGCGTCGCCAGCAGGCCGACTGAGACAGCCCAATCTGCTCGCCGATGGCAGCGGCCTTGATCCCGGGCGCCTTCTGCAGAATTTCCAGGATCCGCCGATCTATCTGGTCAATCGACAATTGTTGCATGATCTTTCGCTTTTTCGATCATTAAACGCATTAATTATGCGCTTTATGGGCAGATAACAAAAGAAAACGCACGCAAATCCCGGCCCTCGACGGTTATATTAATCGTCGACAATCCAGCTGTCCCGGGAAAAGCAATGAGCGTTTTTGACCACCCCGAGTTCGACCGTCACGAAGCTATTCATTTCTTTGACGATCCAATGACCGGCCTCAAGGCAATTGTTGCCGTTCATTCCACGGCGCTCGGCCCCGCCGCCGGTGGTTGCCGCCGCTGGCAATATGTGTCGGACGGCGACGCGCTCACCGACGTTTTGCGGCTGTCGCGCGGCATGACCTACAAGAACGCAATCGCCGGCCTGCCTTTCGGTGGCGGCAAGTCGGTGATACTGGCGAGCAAAGATGCACCCAAATCTCCACAGCTATTTCGAGCTTTCGGCCGCGCGGTCGATTCACTCGGCGGCAGTTATCTCACGGCGGAAGACGTCGGAATCAATATGGATGACATCCGCCAGGTGCGCGAGGAAACGAGTTACGTTGCGGGACTACCGCAAACCGGCCAGAGCGCCGGTGGCGATCCGTCACCGTGGACCGCACTGGGTGTTTTTCTCGGCATCCGGGCCGCCGCGAAGACCCGGCTCGGTAAGGACACACTCAACGGCATGTCCGTCGCAGTCCAGGGAGTTGGCAAAGTGGGCTTTCAGCTCTGCAAACTCCTCGGCGAGGCAGGCGCGAGGCTGCTCGTTGCCGATGTGAACCGCGATAGTCTGCGGCGTGTCGGCACTGCTACTGAGGTCACCGAGCTGTCTCCCCGCGATATCCTGTTTCAGGATGTTGATATTATTGCGCCCTGCGCGCTCGGCAATGTTCTAAACTCGGCGTCAATCCCGCGGATCAGGGCGAAGGTCATCGCGGGCGCAGCGAATAACCAGCTCGCCGCCGAAATTGACGGACAAAGGCTCGCCGACCGCGGCATCCTGTATGCGCCGGACTACGTTATTAACGCCGGTGGCGTCATCAGCGTTGCCCGCGAGTACCTCGGCGATAGTTCGGAGGATGAAGTGCGAACCGAGGTTGGCCGAATCCCGGATCGGCTGAATGAAATATTTGAAGAAGCCGGCAACACCAAACGGCCGACGAACGTGATCGCCGATGAACTGGCGCGCCGAATTGTCTCGGCTTCTGTCGGAGCGGTGCCGGCACCGCGATCGCAGATTGCGTAACAACTGAGAGGATCCATCCCCGATGGCGAACAAGTCTCGACTGCATATTCCGCGCCCAACGGCACGCCCCGGCGAAGAGCCGGATTTCAGCTACTTGAATCTGAGCCCCGCCGGCAGTGTCGACAAACCTTCGGTCGGCGCACGCACGCGGGATATCGAATACCTGAGCAGCGGCCTGGTTCGCGTACTCGATGACGATCACGAGGCCAAGGGACCGTGGTACCCGGACCTTGACCCGGAAAAACTCCAGGTGGCGCTGCGCTGGATGCTGCTCAATCGCGTCTTCGACAAACGCATGTGGCAGGTCCAGCGGCAGGGACGCATTTCGTTCTATATGGAGGCCGCGGGCGAAGAAGCGGTGTCGATCGCACAAGGCATGGCACTGCGCCACGGCGATATGTGTTTCCCGTCCTATCGCAACCAGGGCCTGTACATGTATCGCGGCATGAAACTCGTCGACATGATGTGTCAGTGCCTGTCGAATACACGGGACATGTGCAAAGGCCGGCAGCTACCGATCATGTATCACTCGAAAGACGGCAACGTCTTTTCCATCTCCGGCAATCTCGGCACGCAATACCCGCATGCGGTCGGCTGGGCGATGGCAGCCGCAATCAAGGGCGAGGATCATATCGCGGCGTCCTGGGTAGGCGACGGCAGTACAGCCGAAGCCGATTTTTACCACGCGCTGACATTTGCAGCGATCTACCAGGCCCCCGTGATCCTCAATGTCGTCAACAACCAGTGGGCGATCTCGACGTTCCAGGGAACGGCAGGCGGTGAGCGACGTTCCTTTGCGGCTCGTGGGCTCGGACTCGGCATACCCGGTATTCGCGTCGACGGCAATGACTTGCTCGCCATCTATGCCGTCACGGTCTGGGCCGCAGACCGCGCACGTCGTGGCGGTGGGCCGACCCTGATTGAACTCGTCACCTACCGTGGTGGCGCTCACTCGACAAGCGATGACCCTTCGAAGTATCGGCCCAAG
>Ga0255058_10002028_pt1 | contig 11282 bp, 10 predicted proteins | sample Cases_109_9_MG_FD_188637 | JGI IMG/M metagenome (GOLD analysis project Ga0255058, IMG submission 188637) | Seawater microbial communities from Amundsen Gulf, Northwest Territories, Canada - Cases_109_9 | ecosystem: Environmental > Aquatic > Marine > Gulf | place: Canada: Northwest Territories... | reverse complement strand
CGGATTGTCCCGGTCTGCCTTCTTCGCCAGGTTTCGAGAGACCGTGGGCGAGACTCCGGCTGAATACCTGACACGTTGGCGCATCCACCTCTCGACCAAACTCCTAAGAGACGACGACTATTCGGTAGCGGCAGCAGGTCGTCAGGTTGGTTATTCCACCGAAGCCGCCTTCAGCAATGCGTTTCTGAGGGTGATGGGGGTTCGGCCTGGCGCATATCGCAAGGCTGCCTAACCAACCAGGTGGACGTTGTTGACCGAGAGCCAGCTCAGTATTTCCTGGTGAACCACGGGGTCGCGGAGCAAAGCACGGTGATTGCGTCCTCCCAAGACCCGCACGTTGTTCGCGGTCACACTCCTGGATTTGCTCTGTCCGGTGGCGCTGGCCACGGGAACGATGAGGTCACCGACGATCCGGCCAAGGATGTTGTCTGGCTTGTTGGTGACGGTGCCGGCGACGAAGTGGTAGTTGACCTTGCTGTTGTGGTCAGAGTTGTCGTCGACGGTTCCAAAACGAAGATCCTTGATGCCGGCGCTTCTCTGGTCGAGAAACATACTGATCGGCCTGCTCTCCGGTGTCTGAGCAAGACCTGCCGCCGCCAGATGCACGCCCTTCTCAAGAGGCGCACCGAGGTGAGGTGAACCCAGGGTCACGATGTTGGTGGTTCGCTGAGTCCAGTTGTGTCCGGCAGCGTTGCCGGCGGATAGAGCGCTGCGTGCTACCAGACCACCCATCGAATGACCGATGAACGAGATGTTCTCCACCGCTAAAGGCCAGGCCTCGACGAACTCATCCGACAGATTCGCCAGCGCCAGAGCGTTGCGGGCGACGCCCAGACCGGTGTTGTAACGGACCAAGAGAGGAGTGAAGGAATTGTCGGTCAGAATGTCGGCCAGGCCGTCTTCTGAATGATCGCCGAGCCCTTTCCTATTCCAGACCTGTTCGGTGTCACCAAGACCGTGGAGCAGGACGACGAGTCTTGGTCCTGGTTCGGGGAAGGCTTCGGCAATAGAAGCCCGGTTCGGCGAGATGATGCCACCGCTGGTATTGCGAATACGCATCTCAGTGCTCAGATTGCTCTTCAAACGGTCGAGCTCGTCTCCCCAGAGCCCGTTGATGAACGCTTGGAATTCCCGGCCGCGTCGGGTTTGCCACAAAGGTCGAAGAGCTTGAGATCCAGCTTCGGTCGATGCGGCAAAGCTGACAGCTCGACCGACACCCAACCCGGTGAGGCGAATCGACTCGTAGAGGGGTGTCGTAAATGCGCGAGAGGTCCGTCGTGCAGGTTCGCGCCAGGGGCCGGCCAACCTGGACCAGCGATCAGTGATCGCCTGATGCACCTCCTTGACCGGTGTGATCAGACGTTCGCTACCAAGGGCGATGAGATCTCCGAGACCCTGCCAGTCGTTGCTGTCCGAGTCGGCTCTGTTCGTTTCGCGCCCCATTTGCAGAGGATATCTGCAGGTGAATCCATAGCGAGGTCGTAGGCTCGTGTGATGCTTTTTGGACGACTAACAGAACCGCGATGAAATCCTCGCAGGCCGACGCCCTGATCCTGTTTGGCGTCACCGGAGATCTGGCCCGGAGACGTCTATTCCCTGCGCTGTATGAGCTCGAGGCCGCTGGTGAGTTGAACATCGCGGTTTTTGGCGTGGGCCGAACCAAAGGCGACGACTCCTCTCTTCGGGGTTGGGCCACCGAGGCACTCACCAAAGCCCTCGATGATGTCGATCGCCAGATTCTCGAACGTCTTCTTGGACGACTCAGCTTCATCTCAGGTGACTATCAGGATGAAGGAACCTTCGACGAGATCAAGCGCAGGGTTGGGGATCGGAGTTGCACGGTTGCCTACCTGGCCATTCCTCCCTACCTGTTTGATGACGTCATCGAGGGGCTGGGGAGAGTCGGGTTCAATCATGAGGGCCGCGTGGTGGTTGAGAAACCATTCGGTCGCGACCTCACCAGTGCCACCGATCTGAACCAGATCGTCCATCGCCACTACCCCGAGGAACGGGTCTACCGGATCGACCACTTCCTCGGCAAAGAGGCCTTGCAAAACCTGATGGTCTACCGCTTTGCCAACACCATCCTCGAGCCGATCTGGAATCGTCACTACATCAGGGGGGTGCAGATCACCATGGCGGAATCATTTGGTGTCGAGGGTCGTGGCAGCTTCTACGAGTCCGTTGGGGCCCTGCGCGATGTGGTCCAGAACCATTTGCTGGTGCTGTTGTCACTCCTGGCGATGGAACCGCCGGTATCTGATCGTCCCGACGCATTGCGTGATGAAAGGGTCAAGGTGCTCAGCGCGATCAGGGCAATCGGCCCGGGCGATGTGGTCAAAGGGCAATACGACGGGTACCTCGATGAACCGGGTGTCGCGCCGGATTCGAATACGGAGACTTTTTTCGCTGCTCGTTTCGAGATCGACTCGTGGCGATGGGCTGGTGTGCCCTGGATAATTCGGGCCGGGAAGGGTATGGCCTCGACTGTCACCGAAGCCGTGGTCGAATTCAGCCGACCGCCTCGCCTCTTGTTTGCCGACGCTTCCACAGTACCGGGCCCTAACCGTCTCGCATTCATGAGCAAGCCGGACGATCGGATCACGATGTCGATGCAGGCGAAGAAGCCGGGCTCGGAGATGGTCAGTGGTCCGGTTGACCTGGCCCTCGACCATGTTGCGAGCCAGGGTGACGGCCAGGACGCCTATCACCGTCTCCTCGGTGACGCGTTGCGTGGCGACCAATCTCTGTTTGCTCGGGAGGATGGAGTGATGGAGGCCTGGCGGATCGTCCAGCCTGTACTTGAAGCCCAAGAAACAGTGTCTACCTATGCGCGGGGTAGTTGGGGTCCTGAGAGTGCCGACGACCTGCTCGGTGATGATTGGGAATGGATAACGACGGGCACGAAATGATGTCGACTCCCGAGGTCGCCCTCGTCCGTCACGGTCAGACCGAGTGGAGCAAGACCGCGCGTCACACCGGTCGAACCGATATCCCTTTGACAGACCTTGGACGCAAACAGGCTCGAGCGCTCGGGCGGATGATCGAGGATGACCAATTCGACCAAATGTTGTCCAGTCCGCTGAGTCGGGCATGGGAGACCATGGAGCTAGCGGGACTGGTCGGCCAGGCCGTCGCTTCCAGCGATCTTGTCGAGTGGGATTATGGAGAATATGAGGGTCTGTCCACCGTCGAGATTCGACTTGATCATCCCGGTTGGACGGTTTGGACCCACCCCATCATTGGCGGAGAGTCGATCGAAGATGTCTCGGTCCGGGCCGATCTAGTTATCAGCTCTCTCCTCGAATCCGAAGGCTCAACCGTCCTGTTCGCCCATGCCCACATCCTTCGCATCCTGGCGGCAAGGTGGATGGGTCTGTCACCGGAGGCCGGAGCTGCGCTGTCCCTGGACACGGCCACCCTCTCCACACTGGGTTGGGAACGGGAGAATCGGGTGATTCGTACCTGGAACGTCATGTGCCCTATCCACTCGGGAGACTCGTTTCTGTGACGGTGACACATTTCGTCACGACGGAGCGGACTGTGGTGCCGGCGATCACTGCCGACCAGATGCGTGAGGTCGACAGGATCGCGATCGAAGAGACCGGCCCCAACCTATTTCAGATGATGGAAAACGCTGGTCGGAGTCTGGCTGGAGTGGCAATCGACATGCTCGGCGAAGAACCGGCAGACCGTTTGGTCGTTGTGTTGTCAGGAACGGGGGGCAACGGTGGCGGTGGGATCTGTGCAGCGAGACACCTGGCTAACCGTGACATCGATGTCACGCTCGTGATCACCGATGAGTCACGGATGGGCCCGGTGCCAGCCGAGCAATTGTCCACCTATCGGGCTTCTGGAGGCCGAGAAGCGAGTCTCTTTCAACTTGATGGTCTCCAGTTCTCATTGGTGGTTGACGCCATCATCGGTTACAGCCTCGATGGACAACCAGTGGGTACACCCTTCGAATTGATCGAATGGGCCAATTCATCAGCCACTCCGGTGCTCTCCCTTGACGTGCCTTCCGGTGTCGACTCGACCAGTGGCGAGGCTCCTGGTGCCCACGTCGAGGCGACGGAGACGCTGACTTTGGCTCTTCCCAAGACCGGTCTGGGTGTCGACGCGGTGGGTTCGCTACGTCTCGCCGATATCGGTATTCCACAAGAGACTTATCGCCGAGCGGACCTCGAAGTGCCAGCCAGTCTCTTTGGCGACAATTGGGTGGTTTCAATTCAGTCAGACTGATTCAACCGATTTGCTGCCGATTGGTCACTGTTTGTGGCCGTGTCGCTGGCAATCCACACTTCTGTGAAGGTTATTGTGGCTATAGGCCCAGAAAATCTTCACAGAACGGATCTGATTCCCCAGACGTAGTCAATGGGTGGCCCAGGTTTCATGACCGCCGACAAACGCCGGCGAGGGTCAACGGAAAAAGGGGGTCTTTGATGTAACGTCCCACCGATGACATCTGGTGAGGGTGTTCAGACCCGAGAGGAATCCGCGACCAAGCGGTCGAGTATCCCTTTCAACCTAACCCTTGCGGTCGTGCCGCTCGCAGTACTTACTCTCTTCATGGGCAGTTTCGTGGTCTGGATCCTGATCTCGTCGGACTCGTCGTCTGGATTCTCGGCAGTGGACGTGGTGGCCGTTTTTGTCGGCGCTGTCGTGTTGATCGTGACGGTTGGGTCGCTGTGGGTGATTCAGAAAAGGGGTCGCTCGCTCGCCAGACGTATCGAAGAAGTGTCCTCGGCGACAAGAAGGGTTGCCAACGAAGACCTGATTGAGCTTGTCGACGCTCTGCGCCGCCCCGACCCTGAGATCGAAGCCATTGCCCCGCTGGACCTGAATACAGACGCGCTGGACGAAGTCGGCGACCTGGCCAGGTCCTTTGAAGAACTTCACGATTCTCTCGTAGTGGTGTCAGCCAGGCAGATGAAAGCCCTCAGAGGAGGCGTGTCGAGCATCATCGTTACCTTGGCTCGAAGAAACACGTCACTGGTCGATCGTCAGCTCGCATTGCTCGATGAGCTGGAGTCGCGGGAGGAGGATCCAAACGTTCTCGGCGCCTATTACAAGTTGGACCACTTTGCGACCCGCATGCGCCGCAACGCCGAAAGCCTTCTGGTCCTGGCAGGTGAAGACCCGCCACGTGTTTGGGCCAAGTCGATGGAGATGTCCGACGTTGTTCGTGCGGCTGTGAGCGAGGTTGACGATTACCAACGGATTGAACTTCTAGCGTTGGAGCCGGCGCAGGTCTCTGGAGGAGCGGTGGCGGATATCGCCCATCTTCTGGCAGAGCTCTTGGATAACGCCACCCAGTTCTCACCTCCAACAGAGTCGGTGCGGGTGACGGCGCTCTTTGACATGGACGGTTATCAGCTGAGCATCACCGACAGAGGTGTGGGCATGTCGAATTCGAGGATCGCCGAGCTGAATGAGGTCTTGCAGAACCCACCAGCTCTCGGTCTGGCGCTGGAACCAACAATGGGTCTCTATGTTGTGTCAAAGCTTGCCGAACGTCACGGCATCAATGTAGATCTGGTCCCCGGCGTTCCGGGACTCACCGTCCGGGTGATTGTCCCCCGAAGTCTCCTCGAGAGGAAGATGTCGAAACCGCCGATACAAAGACAGCTGGGCGCCCATCTGCAAGAGAGTGCTTTCGCCTCGCCCGGAGAAGGGTCGGACATTCTTCTGGTCGAGTCCGACGATGCCGCCACATCGGAGTATGTGTTCGCCAGGACTCGCCGGGCTCCGGATTTCGAAGAACAGCCTCAACCTGTGGCCGTCGACGGAGTCGATCACATCATCGATCTCACCGATCCGGCTCCCACCAACTCCCACCTTGACAAGGCCGAAGTGTTGTCGGCAGACGGCGACGGGCTACGACGCTCTCGGGAGCCAGATGCCAGCTCGAAGGACGGATCAGAATCTGACATGCTCACAGAGAATCAAGAAGCAGGTGCCTTGCCGGTGCGTCCACCTAGGCAGGTTTTTGGCGATGAATCAGCATTGTCTCCGACCATCATTCCGGGGGACAGTGCCACCGGGATCAAGTTGGCGCTATCCGCCTACGACCGAGGTCGGCTGGCTGCCACGCCGGACGAACAAGACGAGTCTGTCGATTCGGGTGACGATGAATCGAGCTTGTCGGAGGCGCCGAGTTGAGTGACGCTGCCAACAACCTGAATTGGCTTGTGCAGCGTCTCTGCCAAACCGTCCCGGCGATCAATCAGGCAGTCGTGGTTTCCTCTGACGGGCTCGCTCTCGCCAGCTCCGATGGTGTGAGTCGGGAGGCTGCTGATCGGCTCGCCGCGGTTTCGTCCGGGATGATCGGTCTCGCTTATGGCTCCGCTGGTCGGTTCGGAGCGGGTGCTGTGTCCAATGTCATTGTGGAGATGGAGCGGGGGTGGCTATTCGTTACCGGAATTCGGGACGGTTCGCTCATCTGCTGCCTGACTGAGAAGGCGGTAGACATGGGCACGATCGCGTTTGAGATGTCGATCTTCGTGCAACGTGTCGGTGAAAGTCTGACGGCCGAGATCCGAAACGAGCTCCAGTCGACGCTGGTAAGTCCTGAGTGAGGACTGAGGTGGGATCTCACCAGAGCGGGCGAATGATTCGTCCTTACACGATGACGGGTGGACGCTCGGGTACCGGTCTTCCAAAATTTGCTCTTGAGGCTCTGGTGGCAGCTACACCATTTGGCCTCCGAACGAAACGCGAGTTCAGATGGGAGGTCGCCTCGATCATCGAGTTGACCCGGATGGAGACCGCCGTCGTTGAGCTTGCTGCCTTGCTAAATGTCCCGATCGGTGTGGTTCGGGTCTTGATCGCCGATCTATTCGACCAGGGTGCGGTGACAATCATCGACCCACCGTCCGAAGCAATCGCCGGCGATGACGGTCATGCCGATCTTCTCCAGAAGGTGCTCGATGGCATCAAGTCCCTCTGATCAACGCGGGCCCATACCGGTCAAGATTGTGGTCGCAGGGGGCTTTGGTGTCGGCAAGACCACATTTGTCGGAGCTATCTCAGAAATCGAACCTTTGCGCAGCGAAGCCATCATCACCGAGGCCAGCGTCGGAGTGGACGAGTTGTTCGCAGACGCCACCAAGACGAGGACAACGGTGGCCATGGACTTTGGTCGAATCAGCCTCAACAACGGGCTTATCCTCTACCTGTTCGGAACACCAGGTCAGAGTCGTTTTCACTTCATGTGGAACGAATTGGCCCGAGGGGCCGTAGGGGCTGTGGTGCTGGTCGACACCCGCCGAATTGAAGCGTGCTTTGCCGCGATCGACTTCTTTGAGCAGCGTGGGACTCCGTTTGTTGTCGCCATCAACACCTTTGATGGCCTGCGGATGCATGATATTGAAGAAGTGCGCTCAGCTCTGCGACTCAGCCCAGGGGTCCCTATCAAGTATTGCGATGCGCGGGTTCGTGTCGATGTCCAGGGTTTGCTCGTGGCTGTTGCCGAACATGCTCTGAGAAGGGCCAAACCTGCTGGAATTGGCCCTACGGAGACTAAAACCAACGTCGAGATGGCTAAGTCGGCACCGCCTGTTTGAGGCCCAACGCAGTGCGTGGATTGAAGAGGTCCGTGAGGGGCTCGGTGGGGAGACGCAGCTCGAAGACGTTCCATCCCTCCAACATGCGCTCATAGCTGACCTCACCTCCCATCTGACGAGCTAGATCTCTGCCCACAGTGAGACCTAGACCAACCCTGGCCGGTCTTGTCACCGGTCGACCTCTGCGCAGGTCACTTCTGAAGATCCGTTCCCGCTCCGACCTTGGGATCTCCGGTCCGTTGTCGATCACGTGCAGGACCGTGTCGGGGCCGGAGGTCATCGTCTTCAACTCAATGGCGGCTCCGCCGTAACTGACGGCGTTGCTGATGAGAAGACGAAGAATCTGTCTGGTCCGTCCACGGTCGGCCCACAAAACGTCAGCTTCGCTGATTAGCGGGAGATGCTCCGCACCAGGAATTTGGGCCATGACGTCACGTGTCAGTGTCTCTACATCGATCGAGACCGGTATGAAGGGAACCTGGGAATAGCCGGCCTGAGCCGAGACGATCAGGTCGTCGATAATTGCCTCGATGTCTCGTGCATTGGCTTCGATTGCCTTGAGAAGGCGCCCATTGGCGACGTCCGCGTTGTCATCGTTGACAAGTTCGATGATCGAGTTGAGTGGGTCCTTGATCTCGGTGCCGATGGCCTCCACGAATCGGTCTTTGCCGCTGAGCAGCGTCTCCAAACGTTCTTGGTTGGCGTGCTCGGCGGTGTCGTCTTCGATACGAAGACTGACCATGGAAGGTTGTCCTGAAACCCCCGCGACCAATGAGATCGTGACGGTCGCCCTCATGGTTCGCCCTCCAGAGGCGAGACATCGCACCCGTGCTTTGACGGAGTGGGTCTCGCTGGCCTCCAACTCGAGCCAGGCCTGATCGAATTCTGCCTGGTCGTCGGGGTAGATGATGTCCCTCGCACTGGCCCCCAAGAGGTGAGTTGGTTCCCCGCCGAACAGTTTGACGATTGCCAAATTCGCTTCAACGAATTCCCCCGATGGCTCGAGGAGAGCCATTCCAACCGGTGCTTGCTCGAACGCGCGTCGTAACCAGTCGTCGGTGATGGGCTTTTCGTCACCGTTCTCGGTGGAGCGCCGACGGGCGCGAAGAATCATGTCCGAGTCCCCCGGGTCAATCTAGAGCTCGCAGACATCTTCGAACCCTATCGCCGAGCGTGCCGCCGGACTGGCTTCTTGCGGCTCGGAAACAGCCTTCCCGAGGCAGCCAACATGGCTGCTGGAATGCCCATGAGGTTGGACTTTCCAGAGGTAGGGTTGGGGCAATGGAAATCGCCGATCTGATCGAGATTGCCTTGGCGAAGATTGACCCTCAGCGTGTGGAAATGGCTGCCCTCGAGCCTGTTGTGGTGTCCACCGAAGCGGTAGGTGGTATCGCCAACATCATCTCGGAACTGGTCGACAATTCCGCCAAGTTCTCAGACGATGATGAGAAGGTTCGAGTCACCGGGCTGGTAGAGCCCGACGGGTATTTGATTTCTGTCTCGGACAACGGTGTTGGTATGTCACAAGAGCGGATAGCGGCTCTCAACAGCCTGCTCGAAGAGCCAAGTGCTTTGGGCAATCACCATGAGACAACACTTGGCATATACCTGGTAGCGGGGTTGGCTGTCCGCCACGGAATCTCGGTGCGCCTCGTGCCGGGGGTGCCTGGGGTGACTGCCCGAGTCTCGATTCCGGCCGGCCTCATTGAAGACTCGGACTTGGCCATCAAAAACCAGAGCGAGCCACCAACTTCGAATGACTCTGCCGAAGCCCCGTCCTCGCTGTCAGAGCTGTATTGGTCGACTCGTCGGACCGTCGACACTGCGCCTGCACCGGTTGGGCCTAATGGCGAGGGTGAGAAAGCTCTTTTCGGTTACTCAGATGCCGAAGAACGGGACGATCAGAGCCAAGGGCGGCAAGCCTTTGCGGCGACCACGAAAAAGAACCCGGAAACCCAGGCTTTTCTGGAAAGGGTTTTCGCCCCACTGATGAAGAAGGAGCCCGATCTTCCCAAGGCCCTGATTAACTCATCGACACCAACCGGACGAGTCGTCCAGAGAGAGACCGATCCGGTCATATCGGTGGAGGCAGTTGAGGCAGACTCGGGCAAGCCCCTTGATTTGGCGACTCTCCAAATGCGGGCGCCAGGTGAGAGCTTTTCCGAGCCAGAAGACGATCGCCTGAATACCAAAGCAGGTGAGGGGGCGGTTGACATCAAGTCGGCGCTTTCTGACTATGACAAAGGCAGACGGGCAGCCGAACAGACTGACCACCTTGAGGACGGGGATCAGTAAGTCATCCTTGGTTTGGGTCTGATGTGCAACCTGATCTGATGCCGCCCTGGCACTAGGTCGTGAGTTCGGCAATCCACGGCAATCCACCCTAATCCACGGAAATCCACCCTTCTGTGAAGGTTATTGCGGCTATAGGCCCAGAAAATCTTCACAGAACGGATCTGGATACCGGGATCGCCTCGATGGATTCGTGGCAGACTCCACCAAGAATGGTTGCACCGCTCCCGACCGGCACTGTCACCTTCCTTTTCACCGACATCGAAGGGTCGACCCGGCTGGCCCAGAAGTTTGGGGCCGACTACGCGCAGTTGGTTGCTGACCACTTCTCGATCATCCGCGCCGAGATCGAGCGGGAGGATGGGGTGAAGGTCAACACCACCGGTGACGGTGTGTTTGCCGTCTTTCCCAGCGCTGTCGACGCAATGACAGCAGCCGCGGCCATTCAGCGTCAGATGTATGCCAAGGATTGGCCAGAGGGAGGAGATGTCAAGGTCAGGGTTGGCGCAAACACCGGCGAGGCGACAGTGTCCGACGACGACTATGTCGGTGTTGATGTCCACAAGGCCGCCCGAATCATGTCGGCGGGCCACGGTGGTCAAGTTCTGACCAGCGAATCAACTCGTCTGCTCGCGGGTGACGGTTTCGAATTCAGATCACTCGGTCGCCACCTTCTCCGCGGTCTCGAGACCGATGAGTCGGTTTCTCAGCTGATGATTCCTGGCATGCCCTCCGACTTCCCACCGCTCAACACTGCCACGGCCATCCCCAACAACCTTCCTACCCGGGTCTCGTCGATCATCGGCCGCGACGGTGACATCGAGGCGATCACCGGGCTGATAGATGAGCATCGTCTGGTCACGATCCTGGGCCCCGGCGGTGTGGGTAAAACCAGCCTCGCGGTGACAATTGGCAGTCGGGTTGTTGACGGCTTTCCGGGTGGGGTCACTTTTGTCGACCTGTCAGGCGTGTCCGAGCCCACCTTTGTCATCCCCTCTGTTGCCAGCGCCATCGGGGTCGATATCAAGACAGTGGAAGGACTCTCCGAACGGCTCGGCGAGACGAAGACCCTTCTGGTGATCGACAACTTCGAGCAAGTGGTGGGAGCCGCTGAGGACATCGGGCGTCTTATGGGTGCGAGTGGAGACGTGCAGCTTCTCGTTACCAGTCAGGTGCCCCTGCGTTTGCCGGCGGAGCATCGATATGTGCTGTCGGCACTCCAGGTGAATGGCTCGGCCGACTCAGCGAGTGTCCGACTCTTCTACGAGAGAGCTCGGGCGGCAGATCCTTCATTCTCGCCTGATCTCGACGAGGTGACGGCCTTGGTTGGCCGCCTCGAAGGTCTGCCTTTGGCGATTGAACTTGTGGCATCTCGAGCCAACCTGTTGTCCCCCGGCGAGATGTTGGAGCGACTCGACGAGGGAA
>Ga0255058_10002027_pt1 | contig 11284 bp, 12 predicted proteins | sample Cases_109_9_MG_FD_188637 | JGI IMG/M metagenome (GOLD analysis project Ga0255058, IMG submission 188637) | Seawater microbial communities from Amundsen Gulf, Northwest Territories, Canada - Cases_109_9 | ecosystem: Environmental > Aquatic > Marine > Gulf | place: Canada: Northwest Territories... | reverse complement strand
ATCATTCTCTGACATACCTGCCCACCACTAGAGCAAGATCGTTCTTGATGGAACCACTCAGCCTTCGCCCGGGAGGTCTCAAACAAAAACATGAACCTTACTCTAAATCAAAAGTGTAGAGACGTTGTTCACGTTTCACTTGCACGCATTAAGCGTTTCCAAGCGAACCGATCAGGCTCTAACGAAATGCGATCCTTGCCCGCCTTGAGGACGGGAGGGGTGACATTGGGGCCAACGACGCGAGACGGGACAACTATGATCCGTTCATTCTTCTTCATACTCGGCGTGCTGTTTGCCGCCCTCATCGTGTTCTGTGGAAGCTTCCTCGGCAATCTCGCGCTGGCGATCGATCGCGAGGGAACGGCCAACGAAGCGCTTGCGGTCAAGATCACGCGCGAGCTGTCTCAAACCTGGTCGATTGGCGACATCAAGCCCTACTATGCCAAGTCGATCGCCGCCAACGTCAACGAGCCGGAAGCTCAACAATCGTTGGTTGCTCTGAAGGAACTGGGGGCGCTGCGCTACGTCGACGACGTCACGCACCGGTCGCGTTGGACAAAAGAAGCGTTTGGGCAAATGACGTCGCCATCCCGAGCGGCCGCGATCTTCTCAGAGATGCTGAGCAAGACGGTCACTGTGACCTTCGTTGCCAAATTCGCCACGGGGCGCGCGCGCGTCACTGCCGAGCTGAGAAGCGAAGGCGGCGTTATGCGACTGTGGCACCTGAAAATTGATAGCCTCGACCGGCCCCGGCGCGCGCCCAAAAGAAAAACCCGGTCAAAGATCTCTCTCGCTTGATTGCGTAAGGCATCCTGAAAACGACGGCTGGCCAGCACGCGGCCCGTCCAGACAAGTTGCGATAGGGTGACGTGTTACGTGCGCCATAAGCGCCGATGGTAGTCCAGAGCTGAAGACGCGCTCATCCCCTTCCTCTATTTCCGCCGCAAGGGCTGGCTCTAAGCGGCGGCGGCATAGAACGACAGCAACGCAAGGCCGGCACATATGCCAAGCGTCATGGCGATGCCGCGGCGCAGAAGGACCAGGAGGACGACTGCCAGCCCCGAAAGGAAGAGCGTCATCCAGTTGACGGTCGCCAAATCAGGCACGAAGAGCCGGAGGGGGCCGAGCGCTTGTTCGCTCACGTCACCGAAAAGGACGTGAAGTGCGAACCAGACCGAAAGGTTGAGGATGACACCGACCACGGCCGCGGTCACGGTGCGCAGGGCGGACGCCAGACGCGGAGCGCCGGTGAGCCATTCGATGTAAGGAGCGCCCACGAAAATCCAAAGGAAACAAGGCGCGAAGGTCGCCCACAAGGTGACCAGCGCGCCGAGCAATCCCATCAGGATAGGCTCGCCGCCGCCGAAACGTAGTGCTGCGATATAGCCGACAAACTCCGTTACAAGGATGAGCGGTCCGGGCGTCGTCTCGGCGAGGCCGAGCCCGTCGAGCATCTCGCCGGGAGATAGCCACCCGTAGCCTTGAACCACCGCCTGCACCATGTAGGCCAAGACCGCATATGCGCCGCCGAACGTGACAACGGCCAGCTTGGAAAAGAACCATGCAAGCTGCGCCAGCACGTGATCGCTGCCAAAAACGGCCGCGACAGCGAGCAACGGGCCAATCCAGATCACAAGCCAGAGCACGAAAGTACGTGCCGTTTGCGAGAACCGTATGGCCGGCGCCGGCGCAGCCGAACCGTCCGCTAGGTCCGATGCGCGCAGATACCCGCCGATGGCTGCAGCAGCAACCACCAGCGGGAACGGAAGGTCGAGAAAGAAGATGGCGACGAATGCAACCGCTGCAACAACCCAGTCGAACGAACCACGAAGAGCCCGCTGCGAAACACGCCAAAGCGCCTCTAGCACGATAGCGAGGACAGCGGCCTTGACGCCTTCAAACAGCGCTTCGGCCGGTGGTGCCTTGCCGAACGCTCCATAGAGAAGCGAGAGCGCGAGAACAAGAACGGCGCCCGGCACAACGAACAACAGACCAGCAGCCAAGCCGCCTTTGACACCGTGAAGGCGCCACCCCGAATAGGTCGCAAGCTGCATCGCCTCCGGTCCCGGCAGCAGCATGCAAAAGCTTAGTGCGGATAGATACTGGTGCTCATCAAGCCACTTGCGCTCGTCAACGAGAACGCGATGCATGAGCGCGATCTGTGCGGCCGGTCCGCCGAAAGATAAAATGCCGATCCGCGCCCAGACTCCCAGTGCAGTGGAGAAGCTTGGCGCACCCGACTCCTGCGCAACGTCTTGCTTCTCCATGCCGGCCTCCTCCCCCCAATGTGCTTGCACCATTGGAATCGTGCGCGCGCAGTCTCGCATCTGCGACCTGCCGTCGCGGCACTGCACTAGTGCATTGCAGCAAACCCTTTAAAGATCAGGCGATTAGCACGTTTTTCGAAAAATGACGGTCAGTCTTCGAGGTTGACCACCACATTTAGCAGTGGTCCGTAACCAGCGCCAGAACGGGGGGCACCCCCTTTTCCAAAGCGACGGTACGAGTTCTGGGTTTCGCCACGGGCCATACGCTACAAAACCAATCCCCTCCCACCAAAAACCGCTGCATCCGTCAAGGAGCATACTCCAGGTCGTCCGCTTGGGATGAACTGGTTTGGGGGTTGAGCGTCTAGCTCGGGCACTGTCGCTGTAAAGAGGAGTATAGGAATGCGGACGTATATCTATTCTGCTTTGAGTGTAGTGATCCTTGGCCTACTGACGCTGGCTCCCGCCAGTGCTGCGACCTACTGGGCGTGCATGGGCGCAGAGGTTGCGTGTGGTTCTTCAAAGTCAGCGACCGCTGGTTCGAGCCGCAATTATCGCTCAAACAATCGCGTTTACACCAAACGGTCCGGCCGTCGCAGCGCAAGCAAGCGCTCGACTTCGCGCCGTACGCGGACCCGCGTAGCGTCATTGGGATCCACCGGCGCTGGCCGCTCTGCCGGGTCTGGGATCGCTTCTTACTATTGGCAGGGTCAGCAGACGGCTTCGGGAGCCCGCTTCAATCCCAGCGCCATGACAGCTGCCCATCGCTCGCTGCCTTTTGGCACCAAAGTTCGGGTAACGAACCGCCGCAACGGCCGCTCGGTCGTGGTCACCATAAATGACCGCGGGCCGTTCATTCGTGGCCGCGTCATCGACCTTTCGCGGGGTGCTGCCCAGGTGATCGGGATGACAGGTGCGGGGCTTGCCCCTGTGAGTTTGGACGTTCTCTAACTTACCTTCACAACTTACGAAATGGGCGGCGGAGGCTTTTGGCCTTCGTCGCCCTTTTTCTATTGATCGAAGGGTTCTCGGCTCCTCAGGCGCCGAGCAAAAGCAGTCCGGCGGCAACAATGGCCGCGCCGGCAAGCGCCACAAGGATTGCGGAGGCTGGACCGCTCAGGCCAGGGGAAAGAGGGTCAGCGTCGCTAAAAGCTTTCATGGCCAGGGCTCCCAAACGTAGGTTCCGATTGCGGAGACGGCGCGAACGCGAAATCACGCTGATCCCCCTCAACGGAACCTGCCGCATGCGCCGCAGAAAGACGAGACGGCCCGGCGGCAACAAGAAGGAAACGCCGGTGCCGGCTCTTTCCCGTTTGCCCGTAGGGGGAAAAAACCGGTAAATTCCAGCAAATTCCATTTAGACCGCCGGACGTGAGGGCACACTTGGCATGAAGGGCTCAGTTTCGAAATCCGCGCGCGAAGCGGCACTGGTCCAGATCAAGACGGCTATGATCGAGAAAAAGCTGACGCAGGCCGAACTCGCCGACACTGCCGACTGTCATGAGAAAACGATCCAGAATCTGCTTGGGGGGCGCTCGGTACGCGAGCAGACGCTGTTCGACGTGTGCATGGTGCTGGGGCTCGATTACGACAAGCTGAAAGAGATCTGGGACGGCAAGGAGTCCCGCGGGCCAATGGAGCTGCAGGGCGAAGGCGGGCTCGTGGCACCCGTTTACATGGGAGCCTACACGCGTCCTGCCGTCGACCACTACATCGGCAGCTATCTGACGCTGCGGCCGTCCTTTGCGCACCCCGGCGTGATCATTGCCTATCGTACGGACGTGAGCTGGGAACCGGACTGGCCGAGCTTGTTATTCCAAGAGCGCGACCGGCCCGACGCGCCCTACTCGCATAGGGGACGGCTTTATATCCCGGCGTCCTCCATGTTCATTCACCTCGTATCGCTGACGAAGGGCGCGATGCGCATGGTGGTCGTGTCGCAGATCGACCGCGTTGGAAAGATGCGCGGGATCATCACGACGCTGCACAAGCACGGCGCGATGTTCGTGCCGGTGGCAACGCCTATTGTGTACGCGAAGCGTGATGAGTTCGGCGGCGACTTTGGCGAAATCACGGAGAAGGACGCCTCCTATCCAGAATACAAAGCCGCGCTGGAAGAGACGATGGAACAAGGGTACGCCCGGTTGGTTAGCTCATGATCGGAGCGAAATAGTTGCGGATTGCGTGGGCGCAATTAAGCGTTCGAGCCAATACGAATGCGGAACGCCGCACGGAACCGGCCACCGGGTTCCACAAGTCGCAGGCCCTCACCGCTTACAAGTGCGTTCGCCGGTGCGGTCATCGGCTCGAATGCGATGTAATCGGCATCCTTCGGCGCGAAGACTTGCGCATTCGCGAAGCCCTCAAGCAGCTCTACAAAGATGTGGCGCCCGGCACTGGCGATGCAGAATGCCGCACGCTCCTCCGCTAAGGCAAAACCATCGTCGAAATCACGCTCGCCGAGCGGGCCGTCAAGACCGCCATAGGCTTCATCGCGGCCGGTCGGAATCCCGCGCTGATCAAGCACAAGCCGGCGCATGGCCGGCAGCGTCAGCCGCCATTCTGCGCGCGGCAGGCCCGGCACACCGATGTAGGGATGGAAGCCGAAGCTCACCGGCACGGGACCCTGCTTGCCCGCAAACACCTCCGTCTCCAGAGTCAGGCTGTCGGCTTGGAGCGACGCCGTCATCGTCAGCCGGTGGCGGAACGGGAACACCGCAAGACGCTCCGCGCTTGACCAGTCGAGGCCCGCGGTCAGGCGGTCCTGCCGGGTCTCCATGACGTCCCAGGCGAGATGCGACCAGGGCACGCCGTGCATCGGCAGGCCATTGGCGTCAAAGTGGAGGAGCGGTGACGCGGGATCCAACTCCGCCGTCTGCCCGGCCGCTTCATATCGGTGCCCGGCCAGCCGGTTGGCCCACGGATATAGGAACGGGATCCCGGTAGTGCTGCCCTTCGCGGCAGCGGCTTCGAAATCTTGCAGGCGCCGCAAGATTTCGACGCCTTGGTGACGGAGCGAGACACCGAGCATTCCATGAGCGGGTAGGAAGATAGCCTCAAGGTCACCGGCGGCAAGGGTCGTTGCCGAAGGGTCTTCTAGGGGATTTGCAGATTGCGCGTTGGATTGCTGCGATTGCGTCATTGTCGAACGGTTCTTTCCCGCCCTGGTTTTCGCCAAGGCTTCATGCGGGCTCCGTATTCAATCTAGACCCGAAACACGACCAACACGCGATCAAGAAAAAATACGCCCGCTGATTGAAACCGAAGATGAAAGAATCGCCGAAGCGAGACCCGACCAATCAACGACAGGAACGTGATCATAACGATCTTTCAGAAGGGCTTCCGGCGCGCAAGCGGCGGCTTCCGCGGCCGCAGCCGAAATCAGTTTTCGGACGGCATCAGATGGATGCCTTCGGCCAACAGGCCGACCGTGACGATGCTTCCCGGTTTGAGTAAGCGAGCCTCACGCGTCGCGATGGTGAGGCGAAGCACATCAGCGGCATCTGCGCCGACACGGATAGTGAGCAGCGTCATTTCACCGAGCCCCGTGAAGTCGATGAGCTTTCCTGGCAGCTTTTCCACTTGCCCCTTGCCAGCAGACGGACTTGTTTCCTCCAGCACCGCATAGTCGGCAGGAATGAGCCACGTCACACGTTCTCCCTCCGTGAACCGGCCCGTCGTAGCAACATGAATAAGGCGCTCGCGCCAGCGGATACGACCGCTGCTCCTTGCTTTCGAGACCTGCTCAACCACGCCTTCGAAGATGTTGGTCTGGCCCATAAGGCGCGCAACGAGTGCGCTCACCGGACGCAGACGAACGTCGTCGGGCGGGCCACTTTGTAGCGTCCTGCCTTTGTGCAGGATGGCGATGCGATCGGCGAGTGCTTCGGCTTCCTGCAAATCGTGGGTGACGAGGATAATCGGGATCTCGAGCGAACGATGCAGGGTGGAAAGCTCCGCTTTCAACCGCTCACGCGTCGTGCGGTCGACGGCGGAAAATGGCTCATCGAGCAGCAGGACCTTAGGATCGCGCGCAAGCGCCCGGGCGAGTGCAACACGCTGGCGTTCGCCGCCGGAGAGCTGATCGGGCGTGCGCGCCTCCAGGCCATCGAGATTTACGCGCGCTAAAAGGCCTGCGGCTTGCGCACTGCGTAGCGGTTCGTCGAGGTGCCGCGCTGCCAGTTTCACGTTCTCCAGAGCGGTAAGGTGGGGAAAGAGCGCATAGTCCTGAAACACCAGGCCTGTCGCGCGCGCCTGAGGCGAAACCATGGTCCCGGCCGCCGCATCGAACCACACTTGGTCCCCCGAAACGATGCGTCCAGCGGCGGGCCGGTACAGACCGGCAATGGAGCGCAACACCGTCGTCTTGCCGCTGCCCGAAGGACCGACGAGCGCCAACAGCTCGCCGGGATTGCAGGTGATCTCCACGTCGAGCGGGATCTGCCCCGCCTGGCGCAGGGTCACGAGAAGGGGTGCGGGCTTAGTGGGCATGAGCATCCGAGCGCCGCCGCGCGAGCATATGCACCATCACGATGGCTGCGAAGGAGAAGGCCAATAAGACGGCGGACATCACGGCCGCATCGGCGGTGCGGAAGGCCTGCACGCCGTCATAGATCGCAATCGACATCACGCGCGTTTCGCCGGGAATGCTGCCGCCGATCATCAAGATCACGCCAAATTCGCCCAGCGTATGGGCGAACACCAGCGCGAAGGCGGAGGCAATTCCCGGCCAAGCGAGTGGAATCTCGACACGGCGCATCGTCTCAATTGGCGAAAGGCCGCTGACGAAGGCGGCCTCGCGTACATTGGGCGCGATGGCCTCGAACGCACGTTGGATCGGCTGCACGGCAAAGGGAAGATTGATGATGAGCGAAGCGACCAGGATACCGGCGAAGGTAAAGACCAGCGGCCCGCCGAGCAGTGTTGCAACGAATGCACCAAGACGCGACTCGGGCGAAAAGCCGATGAGCAGATAAAAGCCGAGAACCGTTGGCGGCAGAACCAGCGGCAGCATCACTAAGGCCTCGACAAAGCTTTTGCCCGTGAAGCGCCTCCACGCAAGCCAACGCGCCAGCATAACGGCGATTGGCAGGATCAGCACGCAAGTCCAGAACGCAAGTTTCAGAGTCAGCGCGAAGGCGGTCCAGTCCATGGGCCTCGTCTCCTCAAGGTTGGGGCGCGGCAAAGCCGCTGCGCTCTAAGATCGCACGCGCTTGCTCGCTCTTTAGGAAGGCAGCGAACGCGCGCGCAGTTTCCCCAGCGCCTTTGAGCAGCGCCATACCGTGATTGATGGGGTGGTGCCAATCCTCAGGGATCAGCGCGACCGTAACGCGGGGAGCGACTTCTGAGGAAACTGCCAGCGAGTAAGCGATGAGGCCGGCCTGAGCGGCGCCGGTCGTGGCAAACTGCGCGGCCTGGCCGACATTCTCGCCGCTAACGAGCCGCGCTGTGAGATCGCCCCACAATCCTGCCTTTTGCAGCACCTCCCGGGCGGCGCGTCCGTAAGGTGCTACCTCGGGATTGGCAATGGCCACATGGTCGACGTTGCCTGCGGCAAGCGCATCAGCCAGACCTGCCAACTCACCGTCGACGGAGACCGGCGAGCCGCTTGGCGCCACAAGAGCGATGCGCCCACGCGCGAAGACAGACGGCGCGCCCTGGGTACGCCCTTTGTCGGCGAGCCGCCTCACGCTCTCCTCGTCGGCAGCGAGGAACAGCTCATAGGGTGCGCCGTTCTCTATCTGGTGCATAAGACTTCGCGTGGCGGCATACGTGAACCGAACGTGCTGGTGGGTTTGCTGCTCAAAGGCTGCTGCGATGTCGTCCAAGGCATAGCGCAGGCTCGCCGCCGCCGCTACGACAGGCACGGTCTTGGCGCGCACCTTTTGGGTCAGCGTGCCGGAAACAAAAAGAAGCGCGCACGCGGCCAGCATGGGCAGCGTGAGCCGGCTACAAGCCAATGCCAGTCGTTGCGGCGTCATGGGGCAATCATAGCGCGTGCTTTGAAACTTAGAGCAAGATCGTTCTTGATGGAATCACTCGCCAATCTCCGGAGATCTCCAGCAAGAACGTGAATCTTACTCCAAATCAAAAGTGTAGAGACTGATTCACGTTTCACTTGGAAGCACTTGAGCCGTTCCAAGTGAAACGATCAGGCTCTAGGTATCGGATGAATTGACCGCGCGCTTTCGCTCGGCACGGCCGGTCAATTCCTCCGAGGCGGGAACGTCGCCGTCACCGTCGCTTCGCGTGAGGAAATGCGCCTTCAGATCGACGCTCGATCTGCGCCCCACGCTGGCGCGGTGACGGCTGAGCCATTTCTCCGCCTCGTCGCGGCCGGCGCTGTGAAGATAGTTGAGCAACCGCCAATCTGGTTTGCCCGTGCTTTCAAGGCTGAGCGCGCCCGTGTAGCGGCCCGCTTCGATCAGGTGGAAACGATGCGTCGCAAGCCGGCCTAAGGGGCCGCGTGCACCACCCAACCACCTTTTGGAACATTCGCGCACGGACTCGATAAGCTCCACGTCACGCATCAGCGGCGCGTTGAAGGTGAGCTGGTTGGCGTGCATGGAAATCTCACGCACGCCTTTGGGTAGCTCGTGCCGGACAAGCGGATTGAGCTGAATGATGAGCGTGTCCCCGGTCGGGCTCTCCGTCGCTAGTGTCTTGATATCCGGGTTGGCGGAGAAGCCGCCGTCCCAATAGGCGACGCCGTCAATCTGAACCGCGTGGTGCAGCGTGGGCAGACAGGCCGATGCCAGCACGGCTTCCAGCGTGATCTCGTCACGCCGGAAGATCTTGGCGCGGCCGCTCGCAACCTCAGTCGCCGCGATCAGCAGCTCAATGGGTGAATCGGTGCGCAGCCGATCGAAATCCAGCGTCTCTGAGAGTAGCCGGCGCAGCGGGTCGAAGCCCAACGGGTTGAACTCATAGGGCGACCACAAGCTCGCGACCTTCGCTAGGTGTGTCGAGTTGGTTAGGCCATAGAGGAACGGATTGAGCCGCAGTAGGTCCGGCACACCCGCCTTGTGCACCGCCTCCCACACATGGCGCAGCTTGCGCCGCGCCGTGCTGCGACCACCTTCGCTCAAGCCCGCGGCGAGCGCGACGGCATTGACCGCGCCGGCGCTCGTCGCGCTGACCCAACTAATATGCAGCTGCTCGTCCTCGAGCAACCGATCGAGCACACCCCAGGTGAAGGCGCCATGGGCGCCACCCCCTTGGAGTGCTAGATTGATGCGAACGTTTCGCCGAAGGAACCGCACGTGTGCCCCTAACCCTCTGTTGACCCGCCTGCCCCACGCTCTGCGCGGGATATGAAAACCGTAGCCGTATATAGTGTCATGCAATTGGCTCGATGGGGAAAAACACCTAGCCAGTCGTCTATCTGCACGACCGTTGTGCGAAAGCCATAGGCCTTTGCAAGACGTTCCCGCACTAGAACAGATTGCGGCAACCCTTCGGCAAGCGCGGTGCCGCCCTTCAAACGCAGGACGCGATGACAATAACGTGCGGCGAGCGACAAATGGTCCAACGCGACAATTGTCACGCAACGCGATGCGGTCATGCGTGCAAAGAGCGTTAGCCCCTGTGCGGAATCAAGGCCGATGCTTGACTCCTCTGCGACAAGAAAGCGCGCCAACTGCACACCTACGCGCATCCCAAGCAACCTAACGGTCCCCGACCAGAGGAGCGACAGTGGCAATTGTGGAGACTTAGGCGCCCCTGAGCACCTTGTGATCGATTTGCTCCATGAAGGTTCCTGTCGGGTCAAGCCCGCGGGTGAGACATTCGATGCGCACGCCGTCCTCGTCTTGCACGATGGACAAGAGGTTGTAGCGGCCAAGGGGCTCGTGCCTGTGCACCAGGCCTGCAGATCCCGAGGCAATTCCAATGACAGGGATGCTCCCGCACCGCGATGCCAAATCGATGTGGCCATCGCAATGGTTGTGCCCGTGCAGCACGAGCTCAGCACCATACTCGGCCAAGACGCGCTCCAGTTGGGCGGCATCGCGCAACGCTCTGCGCCGCGGCGCTTGATCGGTCAGCGGCGGATGATGGATCAGTACGACGCGCGCCACGCCCTCCTGGCCAAGACGGTCGAGAATGCGCGCGAGCGCGGCAATCTGCGCCTCGCCGAGTTGGCCCGCTGCTATGAACGGTGGTGTCTTGACCGCGGAGTTGAGGCCGATAAGTGCTGCTGGGCCCAATCGGCGCACAAAAGGAAAACCATCGCGGCCCCCTTCTGCGAATCGTGCCCCCCACGCGTCGGCGCGCATGTAACTGGCCCAACGTGCCACGCCCGGATCGCCGCGCAGAACCGTGTAGATGTCATGGTTACCCGGCACGACCGTCACGCCGTCAGGCCGGCCCAGACCTTCCAGCCAAGATAAGGCCGCTGCGTACTCGGCCGGCAGGCCAAGATTGATGAGATCGCCGGCAACCGCGATGTGATCGGGCCGGTGCGCCTTAAGGTCGGCAACCACGAAATCCAGGCAGGGGCGCTGGTGCACGCGCCGGCGGCGGCGTTGCCAGTTGAGGTAACCAAGCCCCCGCTTGACATTGAGATAACGCAGAGGCAAGCCGCGCACCGGGGAAAGGTGCACGTCTGACAAGTGCGCTAACGTTATTGTTTCGCTCATGGGTCCCTTGGGCCAAAATTTGCGTCCTTAACCCTAGCATGGCCCTGCAAACGGGACGCTCTTGCCAAGACGATTGCAACGCGGCCAAAAAGTCGCGGAAGAAAAACGGAGGTCGCTTGTTCTTTAACTCGCTGGTCAACAAAGCCCTGCAGCGCTATTGGCGTATTTCGCGCGGGCTGACACTCGGCGCCCAGGGGCTCGTCCTCGGCGAGGATAGGAGCATCCTGCTGGTCCGGCATACCTATCGGTCCGGCTGGCATTTTCCTGGCGGCGGGGTGGAGCGCCACGAGACGACCGAGCAGGCTTTGGCGCGTGAGCTAAAGGAGGAGACCGGCATCATCCTGACCGGGCCGGTGGACCTCTTCGGGCTTTATGCGA
>Ga0255058_10002025_pt1 | contig 11286 bp, 5 predicted proteins | sample Cases_109_9_MG_FD_188637 | JGI IMG/M metagenome (GOLD analysis project Ga0255058, IMG submission 188637) | Seawater microbial communities from Amundsen Gulf, Northwest Territories, Canada - Cases_109_9 | ecosystem: Environmental > Aquatic > Marine > Gulf | place: Canada: Northwest Territories... | reverse complement strand
CGTGATATTGCCGACATCGCTACCAACGCCACCGACGAGAGACGCTTGATAAATCTCACCGCCTGTGCCGGAAACGTACAATCGGCGCCGATATACGCGCCTCAGGCCGAAGTCATGGACCGGCTGGCCGCCGTCTTCGCCACACGTGATCCGGTGAGGCTCGCCGTGGCGTTTCGTGCAATGGGCGACTACGGTATGCCGGCGGCGGACATCGTGGAATCGTCGATTAATGCTATGGGTTACCGGCATCTCGAGAATTGCGAGATCGAGACAGCCATCTCGGTCTTTCAGCTAAATACCGACACATTCCCCGAATCCGCCAACACCTGGGATTCCCTCGGGGAGGCCCTCATGACCAAAGGCGATCACGAAACGGCCATCCGATACTATCGCAGATCGCTCGAACTCGACCTGGACAACAGCAATGCCGCGCGAATGATTGATCGGATGATACGCGAGCAGCAACTCAGCCACGCGAGCGGCAATAAGAGCTGAGGCGTAACCGCGCGGGCCGCGAAAAAAGGCCGAATGAAAAGTTGACGTTCCTTTGTCAATCATCAGCGACTAGCCACCAGATCAATAGGGGCGAACCGAAGTTTTTTCATAACCGTCGGTTCGACTCCGGTTACTGCCGCAATCGATCACAACCTGTACATACTCGGCAATCGTGTATTCCAAGCTAACTATACGTCCGGCTTGCGAGTTCTGGAGTTTGGCGATCTGGCAAACGAAGAGCTAGTGGAGATCGCCTTTTTCGACACGTTTCCGGCTAGCGATGCCACTGATTTTTCGGGTTCATGGAGCGTATACCCCAATTTGCCATCCGGGACGATAATTGTCAGTGACAGGAATAACGGGTTGTTCATTCTTTCGCTCCAGTAGCGAGACTGACCAGTTCCACTGCCATGGAAAGACTTGAATGTCTGCTATTTGGCGTTATGACTTCCGCAATATCCGCTAAGATTACATCACGAGCCCGGGCGACCTGCGGCGTGTACTCCGGCATCATTTCGTTGCAAAGGACTTCGTATGCTCCAGAGATTACTGCGCGGTGGTTCCGTTGTGCTGGCGGTCACGATCGCGAGCCTGTTAGTAGCCTGTCAGCCGGATCGCGGTGATCAGGGAATCGGCGATGCCGAAAGGACCACGACGTCGAGAAACGTTGTCGACGCACTGGACCGGCAGACGGCGGATTCTCGTCAGGCCAGGATCTCCGGTGTCGAATACGATCTGTACGTCGACGTGCACAGCAGCACAGACTGGTTCAGCGGAGAGGTAACAATCCAATTCGGACTCACGGATCCATCATCCGATCTGAGCGTCGACTTCGGCGGTGGGACCGTGCATCGGGTTCTTGTCAACGGCCGCCCGATTCGCGTCGATTACAATGGATTCTTCCTGACGCTGCCGTCGGCGACGCTGCAAAGCGGAGCCAATTCGGTGTCTGTCGAGTTCGAACATTCGTATGACGAAGATGGCACGGGTCTGCATCGGTTCGTTGATCCCGCAGACGGCCTGACCTACCTCTACACTTACCTCTGGCCGTACTATGCAAACAGGCTGTTCCCTTTGTTCGATCAGCCGAATCTCAAAGCAGAGATCTCGCTGACCGTACGCGCACCAGGGACGTGGACCGTCGTATCCACTGGGACAGGCAACGCTGAACCATCCGCTGATGGTTCAACGCTGTGGCGCTTCAGTACGACGCCGAAGATGTCGACCTACGTGTTTTCGTTACACGCGGGACCTTACAGAATCTGGGAAGATGATGCCGGCGGTGTGCCGATCCGGCTCATGGCGCGCCGCTCGCTTGCGGAATTCGTTGCAGTTGACGAATGGTTCGATATCACGAAGCGCGGCCTGGAGTTCTACGGCCGATACTTCGACATTCCGTATCCTTTCAGAAAGTACGATCAGCTGATCGTGCCGGATTTCAACATTGGCGCAATGGAGAACATCGGCGCTGTCACGTTTGCCGAAAAATATGTGCAACGGCAGCAGAGCGACAGGACGGAGCGAGAGAACAGAGCCAGTGTCATTCTTCATGAGATGGCGCACATGTGGTTTGGCAATCTGGTGACACACGATTGGTGGAACGGGCTGTGGCTGAACGAGAGCTTTGCTACGCAGATGGCGGCGATTGCCGCGGTCGAAACGACCGAGTTCACCGATACATGGCACGGATTCTTCATCGACGACAAGCACGCCGCCTACGAGCGTGACAGTCGTGTCACGACGCACCCGATCGAACTACAGGTAAACAGCACGGCCGATTTCTTTACGATTTTTGACGCGATTACGTATGAAAAAGGGTCATCCGTGCTGAAGCAGCTCGCACATTACGTTGGCGAGGAGAACTATCAACGCGGAGTGTCCGCGTATCTCAAGGAACATTCGTACGGCACAACCGAACTCGAGGATTTTATCGGTCATCAGGAGAAAAGCTCCGCTATCGATCTCGATGCCTGGTCCCATGAGTGGCTCTATAAGCCGGGTTTCAACACGCTGACTGTGTCAGTAGATTGTGGGAGTAACGGCCTGCGATCACTCACTGTTTTGCAAACGGCGCCGGACGCGCATCCCTACCTGAGGCGCCATCAGCTCGACGTCGCTCTTTACAATCTTGACAATAGCGGTGAACTCTTACCCGGTGAAGTATTTCCTCTGGAAATCGAAGGGGCTGAGACCACAGTTGAGGTGCCCGATGGTCGCCCATGCCCGGTGATGGTCAATCCGAATCACAATGACTGGGCGTATGCGCGAATCGCACTGGATGATCGGACCGTTGACGCACTCGACGAGCATCTGAGCAATATCCCGGAGCCATTGACAAGGTCGATTTTCCTCGCGGCACTTTTGGACAGAGCGATGGCAGGAGACATGGCGCTGGCCGACTTTATCGGATATGCAACACGCCTCGCGGAAAACGAGCAAGATATTCGCATACAGCAGCAGATTTCATCGTCCATCGTTGCGACCATCGAGCTAATGCAACGGCTGCGTCCGGAGACAGACGATGCGCTCGCGACGCTACTCCCTGGGCTTGAGGAACGGTCTTTGCGGCATGCCGCCAACGCCACCACAGGCGACCTGAAGCGGAGCTGGTTCAATACGTTTACCGGTGTCGTATCCACCGAAGCGGGGCTCGCAATAGTCAGGGCACTGTTGAACGGTACGGCAGAGGTTCCAGGGCTTCAGATATCGGCTGACGTTCGCTGGATATTGCTGATGATTCTTAGTCGCAACGGCGCAGCAGATATTGATGCGTTGCTTGCCGTGGAGAGTTCATCCGATGTTTCGGACTTCGGGGCCAAGAGTTTGTTGATGGCGAGTGCTGCGAAGCCGGACAAAGCGGTAAAAGCAAAATGGCTTTCGGAACTGCAGAACCCGGAGACCCTGACCGGCCTCGCGAGGCAGCGTGCCGTCATGGCGGGGCTGTTTCCGCCCAACCAGACAACGCTGCAATTCGAGCTTCTTAGCCGGGTATTGGACGCGCTGCCCGAGCTCAGCGAGACGAGTGATCCGTATTTCATGCAGAGCTACGCGAGCGTATTGCTAACACCGATGTGTGTACCGGAGAGCGGCTCCTTGATGCAAAGGGCGCTCGATCAGCATGCAGACCGACTGAGCAGTACGGCATCAAGGTTCTTGCGGGAGGCGCATCAGGCCGATCGCGAGTGTCTGGCGCTGCGGAGCGTACAGTAAGGAATTGCCGGTGGTAACTTGGTAAATGTTCGCCGCTGCTCTCTTCCCCCACGAAACCCCAATAAAGATAATCATTACGGTTACGGTCACACCCAACTGTCGTCCGAACAAATCGTCACGATTCCTCTACCATGCGACCGTGATTCGTCACGCCGTCCGACGTAGAATAGCTGAGTAATGGAAGGTCAGCGGGTGTCAGTCAGAAGTGCTCCCGTTTTCTAGACCTTCCGGGCTTACGACATGAACAATTATGATTAACTGGGGTCTAATCGAACCCAGCAACGATCGATATTTGGTGAGTCGCGTTCGCCAGCTATGACCATGAATGTCCGAAAGACCGGTTGGACGATTATCCTGGCAGTGCTTGTCGGCACCGGATCCGCTGCTCAAGAAACCCTGAACAGTACGCTGGTATCTCTGCGCGGCAGCGACGAGTGGGTCCCGATGATACAACCACCGCGATCGTCAAGCGGTCAGCAGTACAGGCAATACTTCGCGACCTTCAGAGAATCCCTCGCAAACAAGACATATGAGGAGGCGGAAACTGCGGCTAAGCTGATGGTAGAACTCGCATCCCGGGGCTCTGATATTGATGAACTCAACAGATCCCGGACACTGCAGAATCTCGCGCTGGCACAGCAACTCGGCGAAAATTACGATGCGGCTATCCTGAATTACCTGATGGCCATCAACATTATCGTTCGACATGAAGACATGTTAAGTGACACGCTGGTTTTGTCGCTGCGTGGATTGGCTGCCGCCTATGTCGGCAATGACAAGCCGGTTGAGGCTTTCCGCACATTCAATCGCGCGCTGCACATAAGTAACGTCAACCATGGACCGCACAGCCTGGATCAGCTACCGATCCTGAATGCGATGATGAGGATTCATCTCGATCAGGGCGACGCGAAATCCGCCGTCGAAGTCCTTGAACGGATTTATCTGCTGCATTCCCGAAAATTCTCGCCGCAGTCAGAGGAGATTCTGCCTGTGCTGTATCAAAAAGCAAAAATACTGAATGAGCTGGGACGAAATGTTGAGGAGCGTGCTGCCTATCGGCAGATCGTAAGAATTATTCGGCAACACCGCGACGAATTCAGCATCGGTCTCATCGAGCCTTATCTTCAACTCGGCCGCACCTTTGTAAGGGACCTCGACGAGGTAATCTTTCGGTCAGCACCAACGGCAGGGACTGCAGAGACCTATTTTAAGAAAGCGTTATCCATCGCCGAGGAAAACCCCGAGTCTGACTGGCGAACCAAGAAAAAATGCCTGCTCGCACTCGCCGATTATTACACGCTGGTTGACATGCACTCGATGGCTCGAAGACGATATCAGCAAGCCTGGGAGCTGATGTCCTCGGACGTATCCTATCTTCAGCAACGCGCAATAGATCTCGAATCGATAGTTCCATTGTCGCAGCCCCATCCGCATCGCTACGCGAACTTCGAATACAATCCGGACAGAGAGAAAATTGATCCCGATGATTATCTGCAGGGAGTCCTGGTCGTTCGATACACAGTGAATGATCGTGGACGTGCCAAAGACATCAATGTCGTTGGCGCAGATCCCCCGGAATTCAAGCGCATGGAGCGACGGGTCCGTCTGGCGCTCAAGAAATTTGTCTTCAGGCCGCGTTGTGCTGGCGGATTGCCGGTTGAAACAACTGATCAGATCTATCGGCACGATTATTTCTATATGCAATCCGAGTATCAGGCCTCACTCGAACAGTCAGGCCGGCTGAATCGGCCGGTGCCACCAAAAGTCGAATAAGAATCAATCAATCTTCCGTCACCGGCGGGCGCCATGGGCCCGTTAGCCCGAGCGTATTGCCGTGTTTCGAATTCTCTATCGGAACAGCGCTTATTCGGGCCGCAATATTTGCTAATGTTGTAATTACACAACACAGTCCTTGCCCCCATACATCCTTTATTTTTAAAGGATTAATTGCGGTTAGGCAGGATTTTTCAGTCACTTCGCCATCTTCAATACAACAAATAATTGAAATTTGTGCGACAAAGAGTAGATTATGATCACACGTAACCGCTAAAACCCGGACGCCATCATGGATTCACCTGCCGGCGGCAGCGGCAAATTGAAAAAAAACACGTCGACCGTATGCCTGAAACAACACACGGGCCAGGTCAAATTTAGGGGAAAATGATATGAATATTTTGAAGCGCGTATTGCACTCGTTGTGGGCGTGGCCGCTCGCATTTGCGTTTGTGCTCTTTATGTCGCCAGTCCAGGCACAGCAGTCCACGACAGTGGACAGCGACGACGAGGTAATCGAGGAAATCACCACCACTGGATCTCGTATCCCGCACGATGAATTCTCCAGTCCATCACCGATTCAGGTTCTCGATGTTGAAGCGGGGCGTCAGCTTGGTATTTCCAGCATCAGTGAATTGCTTAACCGTGCGAGCGTTATAAGCGGTACAGCTATTGATGCGTCGCTGAATACTTCAGCCGGAAACTTCAATGCAACGGAAGGCCCGCCGACAGGTGGCGTTGGTTCTACCAACGTGGATCTGCGTGGACTGGGTCCCGAACGTACTCTGATACTGCTGAACGGCCGTCGCCTGGGCTCGACGGGTGTGCGCGGTGCGCCGGCACAGCCTGACATCGCTCTCATTCCGTTCGCGATGGTTGAGCGAGCAGAAGTCCTCACCGAAGCAGTTTCGGCCGTATACGGCGCTGACGCCGTGGCGGGTGTGGTTAACGTGATATTGCGCGATGAGTTCGAAGGCATTGAAGTCCTGGTTAACGGGGAGCAACCGCAAGATGACGGTGGCGAAATCGGTCAGATATCCATGATCATGGGCCTCAAGGGTGACCGCGGCAACTTTCAGTTTGCAGCGGAATCCTTCAATCGCTCGCGCGTACGCACCGGTGACCGCGATTTTTCACGATGCTTCTCAAACGTCGAACAATTCCAAAGTGACAGTCGGATTGTACGAATATGCCGCGACGGATTTTTCGACAACAATGGATTCCTGCCGGATTTCAGCCTGGGATTCTACACGCCAGGTTCGACGAATATCGGGGTGCCGAACTGGAGCGACGCCAGTGCCTTGAATCCTGCACCGGCGGAAATTATCGATTCGTCTGGCCGCTGGGTTTATGACGATTTCTACAATGACCAGGACGAGCGACGAAATTCCGACCTGGTGGGCGACATCGAGCGATTTTCTATCGTAGCAACAGGTAAATTAGCGGTCGACTGGTGGTCCAATGAGGAAGTCTATTTCGAGGCTATGTACCTCAATAGCCAAGTATTCAGCAAGGCCATCACCGAGCAGATTTTCCCGGATATTCTGGGACTGATCCCGCAGGAAGACATCAACGGCAACATAATTGTCGAGCCAGCTGATCTTTTGTGGCTGACAGACCAAAACGACCCGAATATGTTCTTGGCTGACGGTACTACACCAAACCCGAATTTCGGCATGTGCGATCCGACCCCGTCACCAACGCCGATTGGCGGCGGTGCTTTTCCATGTGCCGGAGTTTTGATGACGGCGGCGGGCACGGCGATATTGGTCGACAATCCGATGAATCCGTTCCCGACGGATTTCACGCCTATCATAACGATCGATTCTATCCCGCAGCACCGCACGATTGAGCGTGAGCAATTCCGCTATGTGCTCGGTCTGCGTGGCGATTTCGGGGATTCCACTTGGTCCTACGATGGCTTTGTCTCGTATGATCGTAGCATCGGCTTCCAATCGCAGCCGACCTTGTTCGAGCCAAATCTGGAGTTGAGCTTGTATACGCTGCGCCTTGATGTAAACGGAAATCCGATCTGCGGAGTCGGTGGCAATAATTCGTCCATCGGTTTTGGTTTCACGACGCCGGATACTTGTGTGCCGCTGGATCTCAACAACGCCGACCTGTACATCGGCGGTCCGACCGGTCAGGGTATCTTGTCTCCAGCCGAGCAAGCTTTCCTGGTAGGCAACAGAACCAACCGTACGGTGGTTCAGCAGTCAATTATCAGCGCGTTTGCGACCGGTGACCTGTTCGACTTCGCCGACCGCACGGTCGCTGCAGCCGTTGGTTTCGAATATCGCAAGGACGAGATCGAATCGCAGAACGACATCGTTGGTGTTCAAGGCCTGAATGCGGCTGAGAGTCCGCTACAGGAAGGTGAGACTGTTGGCAGTCGAGACCTTTCCGAAATATTCGGTGAAATCAATGTCCCGATTCTCGATAATCTCGACTTCGACGGAGCAGTTCGATTCACGGATGAAGAAAACTTCGGATCGGAAACCACCTGGCGTGCTCGTGTCGCCTGGACCGCAACCGAGTGGCTGACCCTGAGCGGGACCCATGGTACCTCGTTCCGCGCACCGAATCTGCGTGAGCAGTTCCTTGCCGACCAGTTCGGAGGCCTCAGTGGCAGTCTCGACCCGTGTATTGCCGCCAATATTGCAGCGTTGGTTGCGATGGCCGGTGATCAGGGTGCAGAGGTCGAGAACGTGATCAACAACTGCATCGCCGATGGCGTCACCATCTTGGACACGGATGCCAACGGGTTTCCGGATAGCTCCCTTCTCGGTGCCGGGGGTGTGGTTACCATTCCAAAAGTTTCGGGAGGCAACTCTCAGCTGTTGGCCGAAACATCGGAGACGGATACCTTCACGGTCAAATTCACCCAGCCCTGGTCAGATGCTTTCGATCTCGACTTGGCAGTTAGCTACTGGGACATCTCGATCGAGGACACAGTCGCGGAACCGGAACCGGTGTTTATTATCGGCGGCTGCTACGGTGACCTGAATTTCCCGAACCTCACCAGCCCCTTCTGTAATCTGATAACCCGTTCCGGCGGTGCCGCGGCATCAAACTTCATCAGTGCTCTTAACGTCTCATTCGTCAATATCGGTGAGGAAACCGCCCGCGGAATCGATATCAATACCCGAGTAAATTTTACCTTCGAAGGCCTGGGTGTTGATCTCTCGTGGGTGACTGCGACGACCAAGTTGCTGGAGCAGGAGATCGAGACTTTCGACCCGGCTGACCGGGACGACAATCTCGGCGAGATCGGAACGCCCGAATGGAAATTTACGTCCACACTGTCGCTTGTTCGGGGCGACTGGGAATTTCTGATGCAGAACCGCTACATTGGCGATGCGCAGAACGACAACACCGACGAATTCCTGGTTGCTACCGGCAGGCGCGAAAACTGGACTAGCCTGGAGGCTACGCGCAGGGTCAATTGGGTTGAGGAGACCTGGTATACCGATGTTTCGGTAAGTTACCTGCAGGACGTTTGGTCGGTTACGCTCGGTATCAATAACGTTGCGGATGAATCGCCGCCAATAGTCGATTCGCTCTCGGGTGGCCCAAATCGCAACAGCGCTGTGTCATCCGCAGGCTACGACTTCTTCGGCCGTACCTGGTTCGTGACGGCAGCAGTTAGCTTCTAAGGCACCTGAGGTACTAGCATTTAGCGGTGCGTTTTCGAACGCACCGCTTTTTTTTCATAGGATTGGCCGTCGGCTCAGATCGTAAAGCGTTATTTGAGCCTCTTTACTCTGACGATCCGATCGATTGACTTTATCCGCATTCGATAGCCCCCAAATCTGGTGCGCCACATTTCGACCGGGATGATATCTGCGCCCCTTAGTTTCCTGGTGAGGTTCATGTCGTCGTCACCGATTTGCTGCCAGATCTGGTCATTGTCGAGCCTGAAGCGCAAGCGTCCGGTTCCTACTACGTCGAATGCGACAATATTCGCATTAACCCGTGTTGCGGTCGGGTCATTGGAATCATTGCGTTTGGCCACCTGCTCAGCACCGAGTTCATTTGCTGGAGAGGCGGTGCTCGACAGAGATACATCCGGACTGATCTCCGGCGCGACTTCCTCGCTCGCCGTTTCCTCGACGTCGCGCACGTCAGTGGTGACTTCGGATTTGGTGTCGGCTACCGCAAGATCGGCAGCGCCTGATTCAGGTTCGACGGTAACAGCTTCCGGTGTTGGCAACTCATCGGTATCGGAATCTCGATTGGAGTCGCCCGATGCGCGTCGCAAAGCATTCTCCAGGCAGAGAATTCGATCGCCGACCGAAGCAATCTTTGCACAGCGAGCAATGGCTTCTTCGCTATCTGCAGCGACAGACGTGCAGAGTACCAACGCAAATACGCTGCCAAACAGATAGTACTTATTCGGCAATACGGGCATAATTTTTCTCTTGTCTCAGTCCGTCGAGTCTATTATGCGGTCAATGGAGCAGAAAATGAAAAATATAATTGCCTTGTCTATTACCATCTTTACGTGCTTGCCGACAAATTCACGGGCCGCTGAATTAAGTAACCCATTACGGCCGGTTCATACCTATTCCATCGTGGCACGGGATGGCGAGACCGGAGAGCTTGGCGCCGCCGTGCAATCGCATTGGTTTTCCGTGGGATCAAACGTCATATGGGCGGAGCCCGGCGTCGGTGCGGTAGCAACACAGTCATTCACTGAACCGAGCTACGGTCCTCTTGGCCTGCAATTGATGCGTACAGGAAAGAGTGCCGAGCAGGCGCTGACGGCGCTGCTTGCGGCGGATGCGCACGAAGACGTCCGGCAGGTGGGCATGGTTGATGCAAACGGAGCGGTTGCGAATCACACTGGCGATAATGCCATCGTCGAGTTCTGCAATCTCACGGGCGACAGTTTTGCAGTGCAGGCAAACCTGATGTGGAAGCCGACGGTTTGCAGCGCGATGTTCGACGCGTTCGAAAACGCCGAGGGCGATCTTGCCGAGCGCATGCTGGTCGCGCTCGAAGCAGCGGAAGGCGAGGGAGGCGATATTCGCGGCAAACAATCGGTGGCATTGCTGGTTGTCAGTGGCGACATTTCGCAGCCGGCATGGGGAGGCCGGATATTCGATCTTAGAATCGAGGACCACGCGAAACCGCTGACTGAAATGCGCAGACTGCTGACCATGGCGCGGGCCTACCGTCTCATGAACGAGGGCGACGAGCATATGACCAAAGGCGAGGTCAAAAAAGCGATCGTCGCCTATAGCAGTGCCGAAGCGCTGGTTCCGGACAGTCACGAAATGGTTTTCTGGCACGCAGCGACACTTGCTGCCGGCGGGCGTGTCGATGAATCCCTGCCATTGTTCAAAAAAGCGTTCGACATGTGGCCATTGTGGCGCGAGCTGGTGCAACGGCTGCCGGCATCCGGACTGCTGCCCGACGACCCGGAGCTCATGGAGCGAATCCTGGCTGTCAAGTAAGAAATCGCCCGGCGCAGCGGGCGATTTTTCTTAGTCGTGCCGGCGGTTTCCTGACGCCCAGTCCTCCCAAACTCCAAAGTTGTACATCTGATGTTCGGGGTCAGTACCCTTCGGGGGCCGTTTTTTTGTCGCCGTGACAGAAAACAGGGTCGAACCGAGGTCGGGCCTGAAGGCCCTCCAACCAGGCCCGATCTCGGTTCGACCCCTTTTAATGGTTGATCAGCGCGCACGCCCGAGGGCGAATGCTGTGATCAACAAGAGCAGCAGCGCCGGCAGCCATGCGACCAGCGCCGGATTCAGATTAAATACCTGTCCCGAATTGGCCAGCATCTCGCTCGCGAGATAGTAC
>Ga0255058_10002024_pt1 | contig 11290 bp, 7 predicted proteins | sample Cases_109_9_MG_FD_188637 | JGI IMG/M metagenome (GOLD analysis project Ga0255058, IMG submission 188637) | Seawater microbial communities from Amundsen Gulf, Northwest Territories, Canada - Cases_109_9 | ecosystem: Environmental > Aquatic > Marine > Gulf | place: Canada: Northwest Territories... | reverse complement strand
GGCTTCATCGGTTCGCCGAAGCGCCGCGAAATCGGCCACGGTAAGCTGGCGCGCCGGGGAATTCAGGCCGTGATGCCGAATCCCGACGATTTCAGCTACGTCATTCGCGTTGTGTCGGAAATTACAGAATCCAACGGCTCGAGTTCGATGGCCTCAGTATGCGGCACGAGCCTGGCGCTCATGGATGCTGGCGTGCCGTTGAAAGCGCCGGTCGCCGGTGTTGCGATGGGCCTGATCAAGGAAGGTGACGACTTTGCCGTACTAACCGATATTCTTGGTGACGAGGACCACCTCGGCGACATGGATTTCAAAGTGGCCGGCACCGATGGCGGCATTACCGCGTTGCAGATGGACATCAAGATCCAGGGCATCACGCGCGAGATCATGGACATTGCACTGGGTCAGGCTCGAGAAGCCCGCCTGCACATTCTTGGCGAGATGGGCAAGGTCCTCGAACAGTCGCGCGAAGAAATGTCCGAGTGGGCGCCGACAATCATGACGGTCAAGATCGATCCCGAAAAGATTCGCGACGTCATCGGCAAAGGCGGCTCGGTTATCCGTGCAATCACCGAAGAAACCGGAGCGACCGTGGATATCGAGAACGACGGCACTATTCGTATCGCCTCGGTTGATGGCACATCGGGCAAGGAAGCGCTGCGCCGCATCGAGTTGATCACTGCCGATGTCGAAGTTGGCCGCGTCTACGAAGGTCGCGTCGCTCGGCTGATGGACTTCGGTGCCTTCGTCACGATTCTTCCGGGCAAGGACGGACTCGTGCATATTTCGCAGATCTCGAACGAGCGCGTCGAGAAGGTCAGCGACAAGCTGTCCGAGGGCGACGTGGTTCAGGTTAAAGTGCTGGAAGTAGACCGCCAGGGCCGTGTCCGTCTGTCGATGAAAGAGGTAGAAGCCGCGTAGAGCGCCATCCGCAGGACGGCGCGTAGGAGCGGCTTCAGCCGCGATTCAACACGATTCGGGCCTGGTCGCTCTCGCACATCCCTGTGCTCCGCGACATAAGGTCGTCCTGACCGTAAATCCGCTCCTACGAACCGGTGTTATGTCCCTCAGGCAAAACCGTAAACGGCTCGAGAAAGCGCATCAGGCGCCGCGGCAGGTAATAGCGCGGCCGCCACGGTGTGCCGCCTTCGATGAAGCCCACGTGCCCGCCTGACTCGCTGACTTCGAGAGAAACGTGCTCGGAGAGCTGGCTCGCATCGGGGATGACGTCAGGCGTCATGAAGGGATCGTCCAGCGAGTTTACGATCAATGTCGGCGTCCGGATGTCCTTGAGAAAGTGCACCGAACTGCATCGATCGTAGTAGTCGTCCTTGCTTTCGAAACCGTGCAGCGGTGCTGTGACGGCGTCATCGAAGTCCGCAAACGTCGTCGCATTCATGGCGCGCTGCCAATCGAAGGCGGCCGTGTGCGGATCGAATTTTCGGGCCACGGCTTGCTTCATGCGTTTTAATAAGTATCTCTGATAAAACCTTGAAAAACCTATATTTAATGCCTCTGCACATTTGTGTAAATTGAGCGGCACACACACGGCAGCCGCGGCCTGTAACAGCGTGTCGGAGCCCATCTCCCCCAGGTATTTGAGCAATACATTGCCGCCCAGCGAGTAACCGACTGCGACAATCGGCCCGAGCTGACCGCTTTGTTGCAGCGTCTCGATAAAAAAATGCATGTCATTGGTTTCGCCCGCGTGATAGCGCCTCGGTAGCCGGTTGCGGTAATCGCCACAATCGCGAAAATGCAGCACACAGCAACGCCAATGCCTGTCGGCGGCCGCCTGCATCATCATGCGTGCATAAATTGAGTCGGCAGAGCCTTCGAGGCCATGCAGGATGACCAGTAACGGCGCCGTGGGTGGTGTGTCATCAGCGTCTACGACCCAATCCACGGCGGTGACATCGCCGTCCGGTAATTCCAGTACTTCCCGATTCAAATGGGGGCGCCATCGCCACGCCCATGGCATCCTTGGAAAAAACGTCTGGGCATGGCGGTTGCGGAGCCATCGAGCAGGGCTGAACTCGCTGGCGAAGATGCGCTTGTCGTTACTATCCGTCGTCATGCCGGCGCTGTTGCCAAGCTACCATGAGTAAGAAAAAGGCCCCCCGCAAGCGCGGGGGGCCCGCCGTGGAGTGTAAAACTCCTTCAGGCATTGCAACAGGGGGCGGGGGAGCATATCCCTGTTGCAGTCATCAAGCTAGGGCATCGAACACCCTGATGTCAAGAGGCATTCGGACCTAAGGCCGCTGCTCGTTGCCGCCGGCGATTTCCGAATTTTTGCCGGATTCCTGCTGCTGCGACAGGAGAAGATTCAGGCTTTGTTCCAGATGGACGGCCATGATGTCAGACGTACCTGTCTCAAACGTGCGAATGAGCTGCGCTAGAAAGTCCCTGGTCAATACTTCCGCGCCGTGGTGTTTTTGTTCGCCAATAACCTGCAACAAGACTGACCAGGTAATGTCGGCGCCGGATTTCTTGTCGATGACGTCAAACACAATTTCCTGCAATACAAGGTTCCTGACATCGGCCAGCGTGATGTAGCGGCTTTCTGCTGTGTCATAAAGACGGCGATTGGGATATTTCTTGATGATGCGAGTGTTGCTCATGCAGAGTCTCTGTCAATAATCCGCAACAAGGCGAACCGGGCAGCTGGAGTGGCGCCTACGATAGCCGATTTTGGGGTGCGGCCAAAGCGCTGGTGCCAGTACTGATCGAGGCGCGACCCTCGAGAACAGATATCCGCCAATGGTCCCGGGCCCAGCGCCATATGTCCGTTAATGATGATGTCACCAGATCGGCCGGCGGCATTTGCCCAAGGGCCCCCAGTGCCGCGACCAGCGTCCGCCGTGGTTGATCTGTCGAAATACCGCTCGCACCGGTCGCCTTGCTGAGTTTGCTGCCATCGGCGTGAGTCGCCACCGGAATGTGCCTGTATGAAGGGGTGGGGTAGCCGAGAAGGCGCTGTAGCCATATCTGTCTCGGCGTTGAATCCAGAAGATCGATGCCGCGAATAACTTCGGTAATTTGCTGGTCGTAATCGTCGACCACAACTGCGAGATGGTAGGCGATGAGGCGATCGCGCCGCAGGATGATGAAATCGCCAGACTCGGATTCCAGTCGCTGCTCCTGAGGTCCTTGCAGGCCGTCGACAAATGCGACCGGGTGGTCATCAGTGCGTACGCGGATAGCAGTCTCTGTGGCGTCACAGTGTGTGCGACAGGTGCCTGGATAGATGGCGCCTAGCGGCCCTTGAGGGACCCCGGCAAGGTCCTTGCGCGAGCAACCGCAACGGTAGGCCTGGTTCGCGATCACGAGGGTCTCGATGGCGACCTGATGCGCCGGCAAGCTGGTGCGTTGGTAGCTGACAGGTCCGTCCCACTCAAAGCCGTAGCGCTCAAGGGCAGTCAGGATTGCGGCCGTCGCCCCGGGTTGTTCGCGCGGTGGGTCGATATCCTCGACCCGGACGAGCCATTGACCGCATTTCTGACGCGCCTCCAGGTAGCTGGCGACGGCAGCGAGCAACGAGCCAAAATGCAAAGGGCCGGTCGGTGATGGCGCAAACCGGCCGACGTATGGGGCTGGTTCGCTCATTGGCTTTGGTGGCAGAGCGGCGGAGCCGCCAAACGGTCCGTTAGCGGTAGCGGTCGTCCCGGTCGCGGAATTGACGTTCCGCGAGCTCGCGACGCTCCTGAGCCTCAAGACACAGTGTCGCGACGGGGCGAGCCTCGAGCCGCTTCAGGCCGATCTCCTCGCCAGTCTCGTCACAGAAGCCATAGCTGCCTTCATCGACGCGAGCCAGCGCGGAATCGATCTTGCGCAACAATTTGCGCTCCCGGTCACGGGTCCGGAGCTCAAGTCCAAATTCCGATTCCTGCGTTGCACGGTCATTGGGATCAGGGAAATTGGCCGCTTCGTCCTGCATGTGATGCACGGTGCGGTCGACCTCGAACATGAGCTCACTCTTCCAGGCACCCAGTATTTCACCGAAATGCTGCAGTTGCCCAGAGCTCATGTACTCTTCACCATGTCGCGGTTTGTACGGCGAGATGCCATGAATCGGGCCGCTCAACACATCGCCGCGCGACCTCGTGCGCCGTACGAATGTTTTACGAGCGGGCGGCCCGCGGCGGCTGGCTGCCTTCTGCCTGCTTGATGGCCGCTTCTTGCTGACTTTTTTCTTCGCGACCTTTTTCCGGGTCACAGGCCGCTTTTTGCTGACCTTCTTCCTGGCAGCCGCTTTCTTCTTGCTGACTTTCCGCTGCGCTACCTTTTTCCTGGTCACGGGCCGCTTCTTGCTGACTTTTTTCTTCGCAATCTTTTTCCGGGTCACTGGCCGCTTCTTGCTGGCCTTCTTCTTCTTCTTGGCGGCCGCGTTCTTCTTGCTGACTTTCCGCTGCGCTACCTTTTTCCTGGTCACGGGTCGCTTCTTGCTGACTTTCTTCTTCACGGCTTTTTTCCGGGCCGCTGGCCGTTTCTTGCTGGATTTTTTCTTCCGCGCGGCAACTTTTTTCTTGGTCACAGTACGCTTCCTTGCGACCTTCTTTTTGGACGCTGCTTTTCTAGCCGTAGCCTTCTTGCGAGAGGCGGCAACTTTCTTCCGCTTCTTGCTCGCGGACTTCTTTGCGGGCATTTCAGACTCCTGCCGGACCGAGAAAAGGGCGGGATTATACATTGCCTGCGCGCGCATGGAAGCCTATTTTTTAAGGTTTTTTGGGCTATCCGCGCAGCTCTGGATCGGCACGCTGAAAAGGGGTCAGAGTCCTCTTGTGGGCGGGTTGAATCAGCGCCGGCCAGGCCCTGCCGGAACACCCTGAAAAAGGCCGGAAATCGGCTATTGGCGGCGCATTTCCGGCCGCGCGTCTTTTGCCTGCGGCAATCGTCTTATGGGTTCAATTACATTACACTAGCCCGATTTGACGGGCTATGGGCGTTACACCAGCACATGCGACTAAGCAAGATTAAGCTCGCCGGCTTCAAATCCTTCGTCGATCCCACAACCATCACATTCCCAAGTAGCCTTGTCGGCGTCGTTGGGCCGAATGGTTGCGGCAAGTCGAACGTGATTGACGCTGTACGTTGGGTAATGGGCGAAAGCTCGGCGAGCCGCCTGCGCGGTGATTCGATTACCGACGTCATTTTTAACGGTTCGAGCGCTCGCAAGCCGGTCGGCGCCGCATCGGTGGAATTGCTGTTCGATAACAGCGAGACCACGCTGGAGGGTGAATACGCCAAATACGCCGAAATCGCGCTTCGTCGTGAAGTCAGCAGAGATGGCATCTCAAACTACTACCTGAACGGCACGCGCTGCCGTCGCAAGGATATCACCGGCGTTTTTCTCGGTACCGGCCTGGGGGCACGCAGTTATTCGATCATTGAGCAGGGCATGATATCGCGCCTGATCGAAGCCAAGCCCGAGGACATGCGTGTTTTTCTGGAGGAAGCTGCCGGTATCTCGAAGTACAAGGAACGCCGCCGCGAGACATCCAGCCGCATCAAGCGCACCAAAGAGAATCTCGACCGACTCAAAGACGTGCTCGATGAGGTCGAAAAACAAATCAAGCATCTCAATCGGCAGGCGAAGACGGCCGAGCGCTATGGCCGCCACAAGGAAAGTGAGCGCCGCTCGGCAGCCGAATTGCTGGTGTTGAGAGCAGCGGAGCTGGACGACAAAGCGAACGACGCCGATGCTCACTTATCGCAGCGTCGTACCAGCCTGGAGGGAACGATCGCCGAACTGCGCAAACTCGAGGCACAGCTTGAAGATGCCCGCGATCGCCAGAGCGAGCAGGGTGATGCGTTCAATGAAGTGCAAGGGCGTTACTACAAGGTCGGGGCCGAGATTGCGCGCCTCGAGCAATCAATCGAACATTCTCTCGAGTTGCGGGAGCGGCAAGCATCGGATCTCGAGCAGGCGATTCAGGGTGCCCGTGAAATCGCCGAGCACATCGACAATGACCAAAGCGAGATTGAGCAACTCGATTTGAGCTTGAGCGAGTTGATACCGGGTTTGGAACAGGCACGGCAAAGGGAGAAAGCGTCGGCGGAATCTCTGCAAAAGGCCGAAGCGGCCCTGGCAGATTGGCAACAGCAGTGGGACCAGTTCGCACTCAAATCCAATGAAGCGCGGCAAGAGAGCAATGTCGAGCAGACGCGTTCCGAGCAAATCGAGTCGCGAATCCACAGTTACACTGAACGTCGCAAGAAGCTGGATGATGCGAAGACGGAAACAGACCAGGACGAAATCAAGGACCGGTTTGAGAAGCTTGCCGTTCAGGAGCTGCGCAATCGTCAGGCGCGCGATGAATTCGACCGTCATCTGGGCGAACTGGCCGAGAAAATACGCAAGCTGCGCGAGCAGGATCAGAAGCTGATGGGCCTCGTGGACGAACGTCGTGAATCATTGCGGGTAGCACAGGGGAAGCATGCGTCGCTGGAAGCCTTGCAAAAAGCCGCGTTGGGTGAGGGCGACACAAGTGTCAAGAGTTGGCTCGAAGGTGCGGGTCTCGATCAAAATCAACGTGTTGCGCAATCTATCGATGTACAGGACGGCTGGCAGAAAGCCGTTGAAACCGTGTTGGGCGATTATCTGCAAGCCATCTGTGTGTCGGACATCGACCCGGTCACGGCGAGTATTGGCGAGCTGCAAGTCGGCAACGTGACAATATTGCAGGACCAAATTGCAGCCGATCAAGGCGACACCGACGGCAATACGCTGGCATCGAAGGTCAGTGGCGCTCCGGAGTCCGTGCACCGAATACTCGCCCACGTGCGTGTCGCAGACTCTTTGAACAGTGCATTGTCGATTCGAAATGCGATGGATGCCGATGGCTCCGTGGTGACGCAAGACGGCATCTGGCTTGGCAAACAGTGGTTACGGGTTTCGCGGGATAAGGAGGCGAACGCCGGCGTGTTGTCGCGTGAGCACGATCTGCGTCGACTCAAAAACGAAAAGCGCGAGCTTCAGGCCCGTTACGACAGTGCCGGCAAGCTTGTGCAGGATGGCCGTGCACGGCTTACGCAGCTCGAGGAGCGTCGTGATGCCCTGCAGCAGGACGCGACATCGATACTGAGCGAGTATTCCGAGGTAAAAGCGGCGCTTGATTCGGCGCGCTTCGAGATGGATCAGGCAAAAGCACGACACGCCGCAATCGCGGAGGAAGCTGGCGAGGTCGACAGCGAACAAATTTCGGCTGAAGAGCAATTGCGCGAATCACGTCGCCGTTTCGACGAGGCGGAAGAAACACTGTCGGAACTTGAGGCACAAGAGGCTAACCTGAAGGCGCATCGTGATGAGCTGCGCGAGGAGCTCCGCCGCGTTCGTGAGCAGTCAGACGAAGATAGACAGGCGGTGCAAACCTTTACGATCCAGTTCGAAAGCCGCCGTTCGAGCAAGGAATCGGCAGCACAAAGCCTGGAACGCATGCAATCGCAATTTCTCCAGTTTCAAAAGCGCGAGCAGGAAATTCGCGAGCAGCTGGAGCAGAGCGAAACACCGCTTGCCGATAATAAGGAACTGTTGGACCAGCAGCTCGATAAGCGCATCGATGTCGAAGATGAATTAGCCGCCGCCCGCAAACTGGTCGAGCATGTCGATGCAGAGCTGCGCGAGCTGGACCAGAGCCGCATGCAGGTGGAGCAGACCGTAGAGGACGCCAGGGGTGAGGTCAGCCAGGCCGAAATGGCGCTGCAGGAAATTCGTGTACGGCGAGAGGGATTTGCCGAGCAACTCGCCGAGACGAACTTTCAATTCGAGGCGTTGCTCGACGAGATGGATGAGGCGGCGACCATTGAAAGCTGGGAAAAGAAACTCGAAAAGATTCGCCGCCGAATTGACAGGCTGGGCCCGATCAATCTTGCCGCAATCGATGAGTTCAAAGAGCAGTCCGAGCGTAAGGAGTATCTGGATTCACAGCTCGAAGATCTGAATGATGCGCTTGCGACGCTCGAAAATGCGATACGCAAAATCGATCGTGTAACACGCACTCGCTTCCGCGAAACATTCAATGATGTTGATGCCGGGTTCAAGCAATTATTTCCGAAGCTGTTTGGCGGCGGACACGCTTATCTGGAATTGACCAGTGATGATTTCTTGTCGACCGGCGTGACAGTCATGGCGCGTCCACCGGGCAAGCGTAATAGCACGATTCAATTGCTTTCCGGTGGCGAGAAAGCGCTGACTGCAGTGGCGCTGGTCTTTGCAATTTTCGAACTTAACCCGGCGCCTTTTTGCTTGCTCGACGAGGTGGATGCGCCGCTTGATGATGTGAATATTGCTCGCTTCTGTGACATCGTGAAAACGATGGCCGAAAAAGTACAATTCGTATTTATCACGCACAACAAGGTCACGATGGAGATGGCGCGGCAGCTGACCGGCGTCACGATGGAGGAGCCCGGTGTGTCGCGACTGGTTTCGGTAGACCTCGACGAAGCGGTGAAAATGGCAGCAAGTTAGCGCCAGTTGATGAATAATCGAACAGGCTCACGGTCACGAGACTGAAGAAATGGACGGTCTGCGCTGGTTACTTTTGTTGTTCGGATTGGCGGCGATCGCCGGTGTGTATATCTACAGTCGCCGCGAACGACTTAAGCCGGATAAGAAGCACCGTGCCAGCCGGCTGGAGCCCTCGCTGGACAGTGACACTGCAGAGAGCGGACTAGCGGAGTCCGAGTCGTCGGATTCGGCCAAAACGAAAACGGATCGGACAGCGCAGAAGATAGTGACATTGCGACTCGTCGCACGTCACAAGGGTTTTTTTCGCGGCGATGAGTTGATTCTCAGCCTTCGCGGCATTGGCATGCGGCACGGGAAATTCGGCATTTTTCACCGCTTTGAGGGCGGCGACGAAGACAACCCCATATTTAGCGCTGCAAGCCTGGTTGAGCCAGGCAGTTTCGATCTTGCCAACATCAAAGAGCAGCAGTTACCGGGGATCAGCCTGTTTCTCGTTTTGCCGGGACATATTGATGGCGCCGCGGGATTCGATTTGATGATGGCCACGGCGCGCGCGCTCGGGCAGGCGCTCAATGCCGAATTGCTGGATGAATCCGGCAGCACGCTCAGTGTTCAACGCGAACGGTACATGCGTGAGGAAATTATCAAGTTTGAGCGCAGCATCAAGGTTGCCTGAGTCCTGCCGGATTCGGACTTTCCCATGACCGCGTCGCACGCAATACGAAAGAAGGTCGAAGCTCTTCGCGAGCAGATTCGACACCACAACTATCTTTATCATGTACTGGATGATCCGGAGATTCCGGACGCTGAATACGACCGCTTGATGCGCGAGCTTGAGACGTCGGAACGACGGCACCCCGAGCTCATCAGTCCTGATTCACCGACGCAGCGAGTCGGTGACCAACCCGTCGAAGCTTTTGGAACGGTAGAACATTTACTGCCGATGTTGTCGCTTGACAATGCATTTTCTACCGAAGAATTGCGTGATTTTCATCGTCGCGTGGCGGATAAACTTGAACTTGGCAGCGAGGAGGAACGCCTGGCCTATGCGGCGGAGCCAAAACTGGATGGCGCCGCAGTCAGCCTGCTGTATGTCGATGGCAAACTTGAGCGCGGCGCGACACGGGGAGACGGGAGGACAGGCGAGGATATTACGCACAATGTGCGAACGATCGACGCGGTTCCGTTGCGCATGATCGGCAAGAGTTATCCATCGAAATTGGAAGTTCGTGGCGAGGTCTTCATGCCCAAGGCGGGTTTTGCAGCCTACAACGCGGTCGCAAGTGCGGCCGGCGAAAGGACCTTCGTCAATCCGCGCAATGCGGCAGCCGGCAGTCTGCGGCAACTGGACCCGAGACTGACGGCGGCACGGCCACTCGATATTTACATCTACTCCGTTGGCTTGGTGGAAGGCGGCGAATTGCCGGACCGCCACAGCGATACGCTGGACCGGCTGCAGGAGTGGGGTTTCAAGACTTGCCCGGAACGCAAGGTTGTCGAAGGAGTGGAGGGCTGCCTGGCGTTTTACGAGGATATGGGCCGGCGCCGGCCGTCGTTGCCCTACGAAATCGACGGTGTCGTTTACAAGGTCGACAGTCTCGCGTATCAGCGCGAACTCGGGTTTGTGTCAAGAGCACCACGTTGGGCTATCGCCCATAAATTTCCGGCGCAAGAAGAGCTGACGGTGGTCCAGGGCGTTGAGTATCAAGTCGGTCGGACCGGTGCCGTTACACCTGTGGCACGACTGGAACCGGTGTTTGTGGGCGGGGTGACCGTCAGCAATGCGACGTTGCACAATATCGATGAACTGAATCGCAAGGATGTGAGGGTAGGGGACACGGTCATTGTGCGGCGTGCCGGCGACGTCATCCCGGAAGTCGTTAGCGTGATAATAAAGCGAAGACCCAAGGGCGCCAGGCGGATTAGGCTGCCGAGAAAATGTCCGGTGTGCGGCTCCAAAGTTACGCGCGTAGAAGGTGAGGCGGTCGCCCGTTGCACCGGTGGCCTATTTTGCGCGGCCCAGCGTGCCGAAGCAATCAACCACTTCGTTTCCCGCAGGGCGATGGATATCGAAGGGCTTGGCAGCAAACTTGTCGAGCAATTGGTCGCGGCGGATCGATTAAAAACGGCCGCGGATATCTACGCGCTCACCAGGGACGAGCTGGCCGCCATGGAACGCATGGGCGAAAAATCTGCGGAAAATCTGCTCGCAGCTGTTGAGCGCAGTAAATCGACGACATTGGCCCGATTTCTTTTTGCGCTGGGCATACGCGAGGTCGGAGAAGCCACTGCGGCTGCCTTGGCGACATATTTTGGCAACCTCGATTCGCTGATGGCGTCGACAGAAGAGAAATTACTTGCGGTCGGTGACGTTGGCCCGATCGTGGCGTCACGCATCCGGGCATTTTTTGACGAGCGGCACAATCTCGACGTCATTGGACGAGTTCGAGATTCGGGGGTTCATTGGGCCGAGGTGGGGCCGCAACAAGCCCCTGAAGATGGCCCCCTGAACGGCAAGACATTCGTCCTTACGGGTAGCCTGGGCAGCATGACGAGGGACCAGGCCAAGCAACGTATTCAGTCGCTTGGTGGCAAGGTCACTGGCACTGTTTCGAAGAAAACAGACTATTTGGTCTACGGAGACAAGCCGGGTTCCAAGCTCACCAAGGCCCGAAAGCTCGAAGTCGCTACTCTGGACGAGCCAAATTTTCAAAATCTCCTAAAGACCAACTAAAGAGCCAACCGTGAAGCCGCGCGGCCATTGAGTGGTTTTGCCGGAGTCGGGCTGCCAAATCTAAGCCTATCGTCTAGAAACAGGTATGGCTA
>Ga0255058_10002023_pt1 | contig 11291 bp, 12 predicted proteins | sample Cases_109_9_MG_FD_188637 | JGI IMG/M metagenome (GOLD analysis project Ga0255058, IMG submission 188637) | Seawater microbial communities from Amundsen Gulf, Northwest Territories, Canada - Cases_109_9 | ecosystem: Environmental > Aquatic > Marine > Gulf | place: Canada: Northwest Territories... | reverse complement strand
TCGAATTTTATTCGCCTGAGCTACGGACATCCCTGGGACCAGCGCACCGAGGATGCCATCAAGTGGCTGGGCAATAGAGTCTCGAGTATGGCCTGATGAATAGCGCCATCATGATTTTGCCAGCGACCCTGCCCGTGCTGTTCTGGGGTGCGTACCACTACCACAAGGACCGCCACCTGCCCGAGCCGGCCGGCAATCTGCTGCTTGCATTCGGTCTTGGCATTGCGGCATCGTTCCTGTCCAGGTCACTTTATGTGGGTCTTGGCTGGGTCGGCCTGCGCTACGATGCGCTGGCTTTGGCCGACAGTAATCCGCTCGGACTGTTGGCGTTTTCGATCCTGGCGATTGGGCCCATCGAAGAATTCGCAAAGCTCTTGCCGTTCGTCCTGATCGTGCTGCGGTTCAAGGCATTCGACGAGCCCATGGACGGCATCATCTATGCCTCATTCATCGCGCTCGGCTACGCTGCAATGGAAAACCTGCATTACCTGCAGTTCCTGACACCCTGGGAAGCGGCTGCCCGTGGCTTCGCGGGGCCCGTGGTACACATGCTGTTCGCTTCAATCTGGGGTTTCTGGATCGGCTGTGCGTATCTGGGTACGCGATCGATCGTCGTCTGTGGCCTTGAGGGATTCGCAATCGCAGCGGTATTGCACGGCCTTTATGACTTCGTAGTGCTGCTGAATCCGGCCTGGTCGTTGCCCGTAGCCGCGAGCGGAATCCTGCTCTTGTGGATTTGGCGCCTGAGACTGTTGCACGCGTTGCATCTCGCTGCAGTCGAGTCTACCGCTGACGCTAGCGACGCAGAAGGCTCCGCGCCTGATCCCGAGTAGCGGCGAGCACGATGAGGGAAACTGACGATCTAGCCGCGGTTATAGGGATTACTATTTTCGGGCTCGACGGTCGGTTCCTCCTCGAGCGACAATCCAGTCAATTCGCCTGGCTCGTCCAGAAGCTGTGAACAGCGCTTCTGAATATCCGCGAGCCGTAGCGAAACATTCGACTGCGAAAGCGGAATGTCATCGAAATCCTTGTCCATTTTCCTTTCCATCTTCAGCTGTCTCCAATCGGCGACAGGTCAATATGTCGCAGTATAGAGACAGGAGGGCCCTGAAAGTGTGAAGTACGTCACATGAGAATTCCGGGAAAAACGGAAATCACACGCCTTATGTAAGATTCGACGCTTCCTAGTCTTCCTGAACCGGCTCTGCCGACTGACTGAGCACGGACATCAATATTGCGATGCCCTCGATGAAATTGCCCAGCCGCAGATTCTCATTGGGACTGTGCTGATTGTTGTCGATGTTGACAGTTGGCACCGTGGCTGCAGGCAACCCCAACGCATCAATAATTGGCGCGATCGGAATGGATCCTCCCATCGAGCGAATCAAGATGGGCTCCTCGCCATACAGGTGCTGCATGCCGGCGCGCGCCATGGCACCGGCCGGCGTATTGAAATCAGAGCGAAATGCCCCGTAGCTGATGTTGTAGGTGAATGACGCGATTCTGGGATGTTCGGCACGTTCCGCGTCGGTCGGGTCCCGATCAAGAACCAGGAACCCCTGTGATGCCACGTGCGCACGAACCAGTTCCACCATGCGTTCCGGATCCGACTCGGCCACCAGCCGAATGTCGATTTCTGCCGTGGCTGTCGGGGGAATGATCGTGCGCGACTCCGGCCCAACCCAACCCGCCGCGATGCCACGAATATTGAGCGACGGGTATTGCAGGGCCTCCTGCAAGGTCGTCCCGACAGCATCCGCTTCCGCTACGCCGATCGACGCGAGGATGGCAGGCTCATCGTCGGGCACGCCTGCGAGAATCTCGCGCGTCTGATCCGTGAGCTCGATGCCGTCGTAGAAACCCGCTATCTGCACGACGCCATCTTCCGATTTCATCGATCCGAGGATGCGCGAGAGATGGAATACCGGGTTCGGGACGAAATTGCCATAGTGGCCACTGTGCTGTGCCACTTTCGGACCGTAGGTTGTCAGCGTGACAGTCGCAATACCGCGGGCTCCGAATGTTACGGTCGGGCGGTTGGATGCATGCGGAGGACCATCGAAAATCAGCAGCATGTCGGCTGCGAGCAGATCCCGGTTCGCACGTATCGCATCGGCCAGGTTGGGCGATCCCATTTCCTCTTCGGTATCGACGATCACCTTTAGGTTGTAGTCGGGAATAAACCCAGCCGCATCAAGCAATTCGATCGCCATCAGAAACTGCGTCATCGGACCCTTTGAGTCGGACGCCGAGCGCGCGAAGATGCGCCAGTCGGAATCAATGCCAAGCTCCATCCGTTCCCAGGGTATCTCCGACCAATTGCCATCGCCATCCTGCTCTTTGAGAACAGCCAGAAACGGACTGGCCTGGTCCCAGGCCGCCGGGTCGACGGGCTGGCCGTCAGCCTGCAGGTAGACGAGCAGCGTCTTCCGGTCATAGTCGACGTGTCGACCGGCGAACAGGAAGGGGTTGCCGGCCGTGCCTACGCGTAAAGTCTCGAATCCGCGCTCCGCGAACGCGCCTTCCATCCAGGTAAGCAGGGTCCCGATGTCATCGGCGTGCTGGGCGTCATTCGGCAGGCCCAGGAACTCCCGATAAAGTGCCATGGCCTCACCGACGTTGCCATCGACCGCTGTGCGAATTTTCTCGACCGGCACAGGTTCCGCTACGGCCACGTTGAGCAATACCATCGCGAGGAGAAACGCTCTAAAACTTTCTCTGCCACCAGTAAAGGTCATCGCTCGCCTACCTCCATTGCAATGAAGTAAAGAAAAAAAAGAAGGCTGCATCGATGATGCAGCCTTCTTCGTGTCAGGTCAGGTTGCGACCTGTCCAGGTCGGATTGCGACCCGTACTGCTTCTATGGCTTTACGGCTTCTACGGTACCGACCACAATTGCCGTTACAGCAGCGGCGCTGAACAGTGCAGCGAGTCCACCCAAAGCGCCGGAAATAAAGCTTCCGACTTCCGGGATTCCACCCAATGCACCCTGTACGGCAATCAATGCGAGCGTCGCAACCAGGAAGCGCATGCGATCATCTTTTTCGATGAAATAACCGCCCACGACACCGAGCACAGCAATCAACAATGCGCTTTGTGGAAATCCGCCGATCAGTCCAGCGACCAAAGCTACCAGTACACCAACAAGTTGGATTATCTTGCCTACTCCCATTACGAGTCCCCTTATGCTTCTTATATTGTTGTTTTACTTCTTTCGTATTGCGACAGCCCGGAGGCTGCGCGCGACCGTAGTCTAACAATTATTGGGAGAGTTTTTTAATCGTTGGTAAACAAAGATTTATCTCGTTTATAAACAATTATTTACCGAGTAAAATTAAAGTAATTAATAGCGCAATAGTGCCGACGACCAGGTAAAACCGCCGCCAAATGCCGCCAGCAACAATAGCTCCCCGCGCTTGATCCGGCCGTCCCGAACAGCAATATCCAGGGCCAGCGGAACCGAGGCTGCCGACGTATTCGCATGTTCATCGACGGTTACGATCACCCGCTCCATCGGCATGTCGAGTTTTTTCGCCGCCGCCAGGATTATTCTAAGGTTCGCCTGATGCGGGACCAGCCAGTCGAGGTCCTCTTTCGTGAAATTGTTGCCCGCAAGCGTTTCGCGTGCAACCGAGCCGAGTGCTCCAACCGCCTGGCGGAACACGGCATTGCCGTTCATATTGATTAAAGCGCCCCCGGCGCGCGTGATATCGAATCCCTGCGAGACGCCCTGTGGCACGTGCAACAATTCCTCCATCGACCCGTCGGCGTGAATATGCGTGGAAATAATGCCCTGCTCCTCGGACGCCTGCAGGATGACAGCCCCTGCCCCGTCACCGAACAGGATCGCTGTCGTGCGGTCTTTCCAGTTGGTGATTCTCGATAAAGTCTCGGAACCAATCACGAGCGCGGTTTTGCAGCCACCCGTCAGGATATTGCGGTGCGCAACATCGAGCGCGTACATGAAGCCGCTGCAGACCGCCTGCACATCAAATGCACCGGGTCCTTTGATACCCAGCTTGCGTTGCACGATGCAGGCTGTTGATGGAAATATCTTGTCGGGCGTCGTCGTGCCAACCACGATCAGACCGATATCGTCCGGACCGACGCCGGCCATATCCATTGCACGCCGGGCCGCCTCCACAGCCATGTCCGAGGTTGTTTCGCCATCAGCGGCTATGTGCCGGCGCTTGATGCCGGTCCGCTCCCGAATCCACTCATCACTTGTATCCATGAGTTCTTCCAGGTCTTTGTTCGTGACTACTTTCTCGGGCAGGTAGCTGCCGGTTCCAGTAATGCGGGCGTAGGTCATTTTTCTTGCTCCGGGTGGTGATCAGTAATCGGGCTAGCCGCGCAAAAATGCCGCGACTTCCCTCAATGTTGGGTAATCGAACAGGTCGCTGATATCCAATTTGCCCGGGTAGCGCTCATCGATGGCGAGTACGATCTCGGTCAGCGTCAGGGAACTCACGCCGACTTCGAACAGATTGTCGTCGGGGCCAATCTTGCGCTCCTTGGAGAATTCCCGGCAGATACCCTCGAGTTCCGCCACGAGCGGATCGTCGTCGACTCCCTCGGCAGCTTCAGTTGTGGGCGTTATTTCGACCAACAAGTCATTGAACTCACCATCGAGGTAATCGCGCAATAAATGGGCGCGCTGAACCTTGCCGCTGGTCGTTTTCGGAATGCGGCTGATCGGAATGACGTGATCAACCTCGAGCCCGACGTGCTCGCCAATGATGTTGCGCACTTGATCCGCGAGCGGCGCAAACCCTGCAAGATCCTGCCGATACAAAATGAACACGAGCAACTCTTCTGTGCCGCTGCCAGTGGGTGTAGCCCCTGCGACAACAACCTTGCCCAGATCGAGCCCGTCGATCTCCGCGACGATTTCTTCGATGTCGTGCGGATAATAATTTTGTCCGTTGACGATGATGATGTCTTTCAGACGGCCAGTTATAACCAGCTGCCCGTCAACAAATACACCGCAGTCACCTGTGCGCAACCAGCCATCGCCGGTAAACAGGGATCGTGTTGCCTCGTCATCGCCGTAAATGCGCTCGGTCACGCTACCGCCCTGTAACTGGATATGACCCACCTTGCCGTCACTCAGGATGGCATCGTCATCATCGGCGATCCGAATTTCGACATCGCGAATCGCCTTACCAACTTTGACGAAGTTCACGGCATCGGGTTCGCCCGGTGTGGCATCGGCGAATGCCTCGCCAATACGCAAGCTGTGACGATCGACTGTTATTCTGGATGCGTCGTCGCCGGGAATGCCAATCGATACACCCACTGTTGCCTCGGCCAAGCCATAAACCGGATACATTACGGAGTGTTTGAGGCCGAACGGAGCCAGCTGCGTCAGAAAGTCCTCGCACAGATCCCAGGAGATCGGTTCGGCGCCATTGAGTATCAATTTCACGCAGGATAAGTCAGTGCCTTCAGGCAGGCCTTTACGCTCAAGCAGCTTCAGAAAATGCTTGTAGCCGAAGTTCGGCGAACACAGTTGTGTGGCGCGCAGTTCGTGTGTCTTGCTCATCCACAACAATGGCCTTCGCACAAACAAACTGGTGTCCATTACGACATGGTTCATTCCGGCTGCCATGACGCTCAGGTGGTATCCGATCAGACCCATGTCATGGGTCAGCGGCATCCAGGACAGGCTCTGGTCGTCTTCCATCCAGTGCGTTGCCTCGAGAATTGCACGAATGTTGGTGCAGAGATTCCTGTGCGTAAGGCATACGCCTTTCGGGTCGCTCGTTGAACCCGAGGAATATTGTATGAACACGGGATCGTCAGGCGTAATGCTGGCCAGTTCACCGTGATCGCCCGGCTTGATATCGCTGATAAGCACCGTGCGTGATTCGAGAATAGCCGTAACATCACCGAGCTCGCGCTGCTTCGAAAATTCGAGCAGCCGTTCGAGCAGGCCCAACTCGGTGAACAAGGTGCCACGATGCAGCTGCCTGATAATTCGAAACAGCTTGAAGCGGTGCTCGTCGCTGATCCCGACTGCGACCGGCACTGGAACGATGCCTCCCAGTATGGCGGCCCAGAACGCGACCACGAAACTCTCGTTGGACTTGCTGAATATGACGAGTTCGTCACCCGGCTGCATGCCGCGAGCCTGGAGCGAGCCGAGCAGCGCGAGGGCACGTTCCCATAATTCAGCGAAGCTCACAGAGCTTTCGTCGTGTTCTCCGTCGATGAATCGAATATGCCGATTCTTGCCGCGCGCATCGGCAAGCAGGTCCGTCATTGTTTCGTATAGCTTCATTTCATTCCTGGCGCAGACTCGGCCGCAACAATATGTCGTTTTTCGAGCGCAAATTGATCGCCAGTTCGAGCACCGGATCGGCGTTGCTCACGCGGTCCAGCCGAAATCGTGTGAGAAGCAAACCAATATGCACTTTCATTTCCAGAAAAGAAAAATATTCGCCGAGGCAACGGCGTGGCCCGAGTGAAAACGGAAAATACGGGCGATCGCGCTTCGGCTTGTCACCGATTTCGAAACGGTCCGGCTCGAATGCATCAGGTTCCGGCCAGAGTTGCCCGGTTCGGTGCAGGATATACGGCGACAGGTAAATGTCGGTCCCGGGTGGCACGTCGTAATCATCCAGTTCGTCGTCTTCCCTGGACCGCCGCGTAAACAACCACACGGGCGGATACAGTCGCAACGCTTCTTCGAGTACCTGTTGCGTGTAGGTCATTGCCGCGGCATTCTCCGCGTTGACCGATGACACGTTCGGCAAGAACTCCTGCGCTTCGGCAATGAGCCTGGCCTCAACATCGGGATGACCCGCGATAAGATACCAGACCCAGTTTAGCGTATTCGCCGAGGTCTCGAAGCCCGCGACAATGAGCGTCATCAGTTCGTCAAGCAGTTCCTTGTCCGTGAAATGCTCACCGTTCTTATCGGTCGCCTGCAAGTACATGGACAGAAAATCGAATTCGATCGCGTCGCGGCTGCGGCGTTCTGCGATGATCTCCAGCAGCATTTTCCGCAGGTCACGCACCTTCATCACAACACTGAGGTCGCGCTTCGAGTCCCGGCTCAGGAATGCAAACGGGTTTTCGCCCGAAGCCATCACTTTGTCTTCATAGTCCGAGCCGAAGATACTGATCAGGATCAGCTCGAGGGCAAACTCACTGGTTTCCTCGGTGATGTTGATGACCTCATTATTGCCCGCCGCTTTCGCCCAGGCAGCTGCGCGTCGGTCAGTGCACTGCACCATTACCTTCATGAGGCGATGTACGTTTTGCACCTTGAACGCGGGCTGGATCATTGTTCTCGAGCGGCGCCAGACGTCACCATCACTGACGATCAGGCCATTACCAAGCAGCATCTTCACACGCTCGAATCCGGGTCCCTTGACGTAACGCGAATGCCGGCGCACGAGGATCCGTCGAACCGCAACCGGATCGTTTATGAAATATGCGAGCCGCCCGCCCGGCTTCTCCAGGCTGACGATGTCGCCGTACTCCCGCTGCAGGCCCTGCAAGGTACCGAGCGTCGCGCGGTCGATTCCGAGCGCGACGGCAGTATCCGGTCCAGGCGGACGTCTGAAATCTGAGGCAGTGGTTGGCATGCAATACTGGGTAGGTCGGGGACAGGGGCCTTGGAAATGCAGCCGAATTCTACATTGACCGGCCCGTGACCGATACTGCAAACTGGCGCCCGTGATGGAAAACTCCCAATGACGGAAAAGCAAAAAATGGACTTCTCGTCGGTCGAATCCCGACGCAGCACAACATCGCAGCGTCGCATGTCGGTGTCTCGCCGACTCTACTATTTTCTGGGCATGCCTGTCCTCCGGGGCCTGCTGCGCCTGTTGAATTCGACTTACCGCTATGAGCCCGTCATAGGCGCCCAGCACGCCGACGCATTTATCGAAGCTGGCAGTGTTTGTGCGCCGTGTTACTGGCACCAGCAACATGTGCTTTGTTCACACACGGTAAAAGAGTGGGTCCAAAAGGGATTCAAGGCCTGCTTCCTGGTGTCAGGCTCAGTAGACGGCGAGGTTCCGGAACGCATTGCGCGTGCCTGGGGTGCCGAAGTAATTCGCGGGTCTGCCAACCAAAGCGGCGCACTCGCCCTGCGGGATATGCAAGGCATGATGAAGCGCGGCTATTCAATTGTGACAACCGCTGACGGTCCGCGTGGGCCGCAATATGAATTCAAGGCCGGCGCCATCCTGATGGCGCGCATCGCCGCTGTGCCCATAATCCCCATGGCGTGTGCCGCGGACCGGGCATGGTTTCTGGACCGGTGGGACAAATTCATGATTCCAAAGCCTTTTGCCAGAGTATCGGTCGCGATCGGAGAACCATACCCGGTACCGTCTCGCGTTCCACTGGACGCTTTGGAGCCACACCGGTTGAACGTTCAGGATGCAGTCATGTCCCTCATGACAGAATGTGAGAAGACACTCGCGGGCACCTGAGGAGGGCTCGATGGGATTATTCCCGGTTCGTACATCGATTTTGTTGCTCGTTGCGATGCTGAGCACCACTGCGGCTTTGGCGGATGGCCGCCTGACGCCGCATTCGGCGGAATACAAGGTCAAGATCAGCATCCTGAGCGGCAAGCTGAGAACCCGGCTGCAGGCGACTGACATCGGCTACGAAGCAACCCATCGGATCGTACCGACGGGATTGGCGCGGATCCTGGCCGGAGGTTCGATCGAAGAAACATCGGGTTTTGAGTCCACGAGCGACGGCGTAATACCTGTCCGTTATGTTTCGAATGACACGCTCTCGAAGGACAAGACCCGGGCCGATATCTCGTTCGACTGGTCAACGGGCGCCGTCACGGGCACGGTCAATGATGAGCCCGTCGAAAGCGTGCTTGAGGAACTCGCGCATGACCGTGTCTCGATTCAGTATGAATTGATGGTGGACCTCATGAATGGTGGCGCCGGCGAGACCTACATCCTGTTCGACGTGGATCGCCTGAAAACCCTGAATGTGAGTTCGATAGGCACGAAAGAGGTCAAGGTACCTGCCGGCAAATTCACCGCCGTCGGCATCCAGCACCAGGCGGAGGGCTCATCGCGTATTACAACGCTCTGGTGTGTCGAGGAACTCGACTATTTGCCGGTCATCATTGAGCAGCACCGCAAGGGCAAATTGCGCATGCGAGCGATTCTAAGCCGCTATACGCCGGAACAGATCTAACGGTATTCAGATCGGCGTTATCGAGAGCTGCAGTACCAGGAACATCAAGGCCGTTACAAATCCGCCGACCAGCAGGCAGATCGCCCAGCGGGCGATTTGAGACGCATGCTGAACCCCGGCAATTACCGGCACAGCAGGCAGCGCCGCGACGCAGGCCAGAGGGTAAACAAGCATTGCCAGGCGCGGGTGACGCCATGCCCAGCTTCTCAGTTCGGGTTGTCGGCGCATGGCGCTGGACACCTCACCGAGATCGCCCAAAACGTCTATCGCGTGCGTTTCCGCCGCTATACGCTCGTATCCGTCCGCTACCCCGGCATCCACCAGGTCCTCGAAGTGTTCATCGAGTTCAGTCAGCGCACGATACACATGCGTCGGCGAAATTCCCGACCGCAATAGTTCGCTACGCAGCTCGATGAAGTTTGGCCTAGGCATGTGCGGGCACCTCCAATGCGGTCGAAATGCCACCCTGGATACGCCGCCAGTCTTCCTGCAGGGCGGTCAGGCGTTGCTTGCCTTTACGGGTTAACGAGTAATAAACACGCGTCCGCCCGCCTACGGCCTTGCGTCGTGATTTCAATGAGCCATTACGCTCCAGGCCGTGCAAAGCCGGGTAAATAACACCCTCGCCCAGCGAGATCGCATCGTCTGTGACCTCCTTGATCGAGCGCACCAGCTGATAGCCGTACATCTCCTGCTGTTCGAGCAGGCGCAGCAACAGCAATTCAGGGACACCGGTCATGAAAGGGGGATTCGTCTGGGCCATTCCTGTTCCTCGCCGAAGGGTCCGTCCAGTATACCTCGTCATTCGAGGTATTGTAAGACTTACTTTGTAGTTCTAGGTATGTATACTATACCTATTAGTTCAAGGCATACACGTGCTGGGGACTGAAACGAGGATTTGTAATGTTTATCCGATATGCATCCGCCGTTACTTCCGGCACCTTCGTAACCCTGAGTTTGTTCTATTTAATGCAAAGCCTGATCTCGATGGACCGCATCGAGGTCAAGGCGGATCAACGGCATCCGCGGCTGATCTTTGCGCCTACAATTACTGAAACGGCTGTTACCCGGCAGGAACCGCAGCGATTCGAGAATTTGCGTGAACCGATCGACCCGGACCCGCCCCGTCCGGACCCGACGATGGACGGTGAAACGCTTGGAGTAAGACACTCACCGACTCCGGCTCCTCTGCCAGGGGCAGGCCCGGGCGTCACCGGATTCATGCACGATGCTCCCCTTATAGTGATGATCAGGGTCGAGCCAGCCTACCCTCCCCGTGCATCGGCATCAGGACTTGAAGGCTTCGTCACAGTCCGCTTTGACGTCAACCCCGATGGCTCCGTAAGCAATGTTGTGGTGATTGAGTCAAGCCACAGAGTTTTCGAGAACGCAGCGATCAAAGCAGCGCGTAAGTTTCGATTCCGGGCCCCTGTCGTTGACGGAATCGCCCAGCCGGCATTCGGCCTGCAAAACCGCTTCGTCTTCAGGATGGAAAGCGGCTAAACGTATTTCCGGGCGGCGATCCTTTGGTTAGCCTTTTCTTCCCGCCGGGCTACCCGATCGATCGCCGCCTGGATCTCATTACGGGTCGCAACATCTAGCTGCGTTCGAATATCTGCTCGACCTCCAGCTTACGAACGCCCTTCTCCCACAGCGATATCTTCCTGATCAGTCTTGCGCCTGTGTCATCCAGGCGATATTGCTCAATGAGTTTGGCGCCATCCATATCCAGCGTTTCGATGACATAGGCGCTGCCCTCCCAGCCAGAGACGCGTGTCGCAGCGATCGGCCCAACATTGACTTGCCTGTGCTCGCCATATCGGTACTCCTCGACGATAGCCCGATCGAAGCTGACAAAAATAGCGAAGTCTGTTTGCGTTACTTTGAGACGGGAACCGGCTTCGAGGAAAACATGCACTGCAGATCCCGGTTTTGATTTGCTCGGTTGGCCCGTGCGCGCTCGCTTCGCATCCTTGAGAACATCCTCCGCACGAACCGGATTTGCATCATCGAGTCGCCGAATTGTTTCCCCATCGGTGTCGCTCAACTGCCACCGTCCGGAAAAATCCACGCCGGCCGGAACCGCGGCGCTTTTGGGTTCCAGT
>Ga0255058_10002022_pt1 | contig 11299 bp, 8 predicted proteins | sample Cases_109_9_MG_FD_188637 | JGI IMG/M metagenome (GOLD analysis project Ga0255058, IMG submission 188637) | Seawater microbial communities from Amundsen Gulf, Northwest Territories, Canada - Cases_109_9 | ecosystem: Environmental > Aquatic > Marine > Gulf | place: Canada: Northwest Territories... | reverse complement strand
GGGTTTTAATAGGCATAATAGGCATGGGTTTAACAGGCATAATCGGCATAATAACCATCTCCTTTCGAGCTTTGGTTTTGGCCTCCATTTCGGTCATAGACACGGAGCGATTGTTTCTTTGCCCCATTTCTCCACAGCTATATTTCTCGGCGGCCATAGGTATTATCATAACCATGGAACATATTATAAAAAAAGCAGTTGCGGTTATTATGTTGTGCCCAATCCCTATGAAAACTATTATGACACAAAAATCGAGCCCACCCGATATAATAAGAGGGGGTTCCCAATTAGAGGCGAATCGTCCTTTATTGTCAACATTCCTAATTCAGACAGCGGTTATACAGAGGTTTTAATAACGAAATCGGAGGACGGCTATATTGGTCCGCAGGGAGAATATTATCAAAATTTCCCCAACGTTGATCAACTAAAAGCTATGTATTCAAAATGAATTGTCATAAAATGTTATTATCAAAAAGATTAAAACCATTGCCTGTAGAAACTAAAGGGGTGAATGAAAGAACTATCAAAAGAAATACTTGTTCGGGCCGCAGGTGGAGATGTCTCTTCTTTTGAGTCTATTTATAAAACTTATTCTGGATTTGTATATAATGTCGCCATTCGGATGACAAGCAACCAGCACAATGCCGAAGAAATCGCTCAGGAGGTTTTTTTAACTATCTACCGAAAATTAAAAAGTTTTTCCTTTGAATCTTCATTTAAAACATGGGTTTACCGAATCACGGTAAATGGCGCCATTAATTATTTGAAAAAAATATCAGCAGAGCGCCACAAGATAAATCAGAGCAAAAATGAATTAAAACAGAGGGTGGGTTCTAATCAAGTTGAAAAAATGATGAACCAGGAATATCGTGAAAAAATCATTTCTTCTATGTTGGCATCCCTCAACACTGATCAAAGAATTTGCATAATATTAAGAAATTTGAAAGGTTTAAGTTATGAGGAGATTGCCAAAACGTTAAAAGTTAATATAAATACAGTCCGTTCCCGACTCAAAAGGGCAAGGGAAACGTTGTTAGCTTTAAAAAAAGAGGGTGACCTAGGTGAATTGTAAAAAAATCCAGAATTTACTTTTAACAGACTATTTGGATGGTCAATTAGAGGAAGAGAAAAAAAAGAGCTTTGATAATCACCTGAGTTCTTGTTTTAATTGCCGGGAATTTGCTTCAGTGGCTCAAAATAATATTATGCAACCCTTTATAAATGCTGAAAAGTTTATTCCTTCCGATCAAATCTGGCAGAGGATTAAAAAAGCAATCGAAGAAAAGCCGGAGCCAGTTAGGTCTGGTTTTCTGACGTCTTTCTGGAATTCCCTAAAGGAATCTTTTCTATTTCCAAGACCTGCCTATGCTTTAGCCGGTATTCTATTAATTTTTGTTGTAGCAATGTCAGTGAACAGGATGAGTTTGGAGCGCCAGCAAAAAACTATCCATGAATCTGAAAAAGAAATCGAATACATTACTTATTTAGCTGAAGCAACACTTGACGTCTCTGTGGATCAAAATGGAGGTTACGGCACAGCAATTGAGTATTATTTTCTCTAAGGAGGGACTCTTCATCAATTTATTTTGTTTAAGAAGTTAAACTATGGTAATCTTCTCCTTATCTACAAAAATCCCAGGGGCCAATTAAGGAGAAGCGCTTTATGACATTCAAATATGCCGTTATTTTTCTGGGGTTTTTAGTGTGTGTTCCCAGCGCTTATGCTCGAAAAAAGCATGACCCAGCCAAAAAAGAAGCCGCCATCCAGAAGGTCCTCCAACAGTTAAATCTTACAAATGACCAAAATGGAAAATTGAAAGAACACCGCATAAAACACCGTCAAAAAGCAAAACAACTCTCTGAAGATATTCATGCAAAGCGGAAAAAATTAGCGGAAGAGCTTCAAAAAGCCGAGCCTAACACCAAAGAGATCAAACAAATCCACAGTGAATTAAAAAAATTAAAAGCAAAAAAGGCAGACCATCGGCTTGAAGGAATTCTAGAAGTGCGAAAAATATTGACGACTGAGCAATATTCCAAATTTATAGAGCTGCGGCGCAAAAATTAGCATGTTTTCGAACCTATGGTTCTTAAGGCTACCGCAGAAACAACCTAGCCAAAAATCAACTTTCCATGTTCACGGCTATTTTCGATAAACACTTTATTATTGTTTATCCCTGAGATGATGGACCCCGCAAGATAAACTCCATTGACATTTGTTTTAAGTTTCCTGATCGTATGAATCGGGGCCAATGTTTTTGGATCATACTTTACTCCGAAAGCCTCCAGCAATTTGATATCCGGTCTATAACCGGTCATGGCAAAAACAAAATCATTTTTGATTCGTAAGCTCCTTCCTTTTGTTTTTACTACAACATGTTCCGGCGAAATCTCCGTAACTTTGGAATTAAAAATAGCGCGAACCTCACCTGACTTAATTCTTTTTTCAATATCAGGCATAATCCAATACTTGATTCTTTTATTTAAGCTTTTTTCTCGGAGAAGCATGGTAACTTTTGCGCCATGTTTGTAAAGATCTAGCGCTGCTTCTACCGCCGAATTTCCGCCACCAATCACCGCAACATTTTTCTCGTAATAAGGATGGCCTTCGGTATAATAATGAGAAACCTTGAGGAGTTCCTCTCCTTTCACTCCCAAAAAATTAGGATTATCATAATATCCCGTGGCTAAAACGACCTTTTTAGTAATATATTGTTTTGGCATTCCCGATGTCGTTTTTACCAAAATCTTTAAACCCAAATTATTCCGCTCCAGGGCAGTCACTTCTTCAAAAGTTTTAATTTTTAAACTATATCTTTTGACAACTCTTGAATAATAATTTAAAACTTCTTCGCGGTTTGGCCTGAAACTATTGGTGATAAAAGCTGTATCCCCAATTTCCAACAAATCGGGAGTAGTGAAAAAAGTTATAGTTTTAGGAAAATTATAAATGGCATTAACTATACAACCACGTTCTAAAACAGTATAATTCAAATTATTCCTTGAAGCTTCAATGGCGCAGGCCAAACCTGCTGGTCCAGCTCCTACAATGATGGCGTCCTTAGTGTGAGTAACTGTCATATTTCATTTATAATAAAAAAAGAGCGCCTCCTAGGTTTTCAGAATGTGCCACAATCCAAAATTCATAAAATTTTTACACTTTATTCTCTCGAAGGGTGGTTTTTTCCAACCACCTAAAATGGCCGTTTCTTCCAGGGAAACATATTATCATAAAGTGGCCAAGGGGCCGCAACCACAATTCGGCAAAGAAAGCCGAATTGGACGGATTCCGAAGGAAGGCCGCCCGAAGGGTTGAGCCCAAGGATGGGCGAAATCAAATAGGGCTACCGCCCTGGTGAACAAACAAAAAACTTTCTCAAAAAAGAAGTTTTTACAGTGTAATAGGATATATTAGGCTTTACAATAAATTTTTATAACTATTGCAAATGTGTTTAAGAAATTTATTTTTTTGGCAGAAATAGAAAACAATAATGAACAAAACAGAACAAAAAAAATGCTCCGTTCCCTGTAATCTCTGTGGATCAAAAGATATAAAGGAAGTTTCATTGGTCGACAGAGAAAAAAATTACCTTAGAACTGTAATTTGCAAGAAATGCGGGTTGCTTTGGTCTGACCCTAGGCCAAATGAGGCTAAAGAATATTACGCGCACAATTACCGGCTGGATTATAAAGGAAGCCTTACGCCCAAACTAAAGCATATCTTTAGAGCAGGAAGAATTGCCATAGAAAGAAGGGGAAAAATATCAGGATGCGTTAAGAAAGGAGATATTGTTTTAGATGTGGGATCAAGCGGTGGTGAGTTTGTCTATCTGCTTAATAAGAAAGGTTGTTTGGCCGAAGGGGTAGAGCCTAATATAAATTACGCAAACTACTCGGTAAAAGAATATGGTTTACAAATACATATTGGCTTAGCGCAGAATATAGATCTTGAAAAAGAAAAATATGATGTGATTACCGCATGGCATATGCTTGAGCACACAGAAAATCCTTACAATATTTTATTAAAATTAAAAGACGCCTTAAAACCAAAGGGAATTTTAATAATAGAACTCCCGAATATCGCGGCGCCCAATCAGTCTTCAAAGCATCGCTTTCACAAAGCTCACTTATTCAATTTCAATTACAGCACATTGGAAAATATCTGTATTAAAGCGGGCTACACCATTAAAAATCTTAATAATAATACAAACAGTGAACTTATTTTTGTTTCCTGTCAAAAAAACAACCGGTTAAGTAAGAAACAAAACGGATCAGGAGGCAGTATCCCGGGGAACTATGAACACATCACCGATATCTTCAAAAAACAGACAGATTGGAAGTATTATACTAAATCTACCTCTTTCTCTAAATTTTTTGGCAAACTGTCAAGAACCCTGAAGGAGCAAAAAGCCATAAGAAATCTAACCACAGGAAAGGATATATTGGATGCTTTATTTAAATAACTTGAACAATACTTGAATTGATGGCGTCTTGAAAACAGTTTTAATTCCCTCTATCATGAATGTAAATATCCTTAAACCCTAATTATTAACTAGTTAATTGCGGTGTCTTTTTTCCGCTTGCAGTGAAACAAAATCACTAATTATGGAAAAACCATTAATTAAATGTTTCGGCTTTACAAAGTTTTTTCCACAATTGCCGCCCCCACGGAATCCCCAAATACATTGACTGCTGTTCTAAAACGGTCTAATAACCAGTCTACCGAAAGGATCAGACTTATATATTCAACAGGCAGTCCAACAGCATTGAGAACGATAACCATGGTGACCAGGCCGGCCTCGGGAATCCCGGCTGCTCCTATGGCGGCCAATGTCGCTGTAACGGCAACGATTAATTGTTGAGCAAGGCCCAATTCCATCCCGATCGCCTGGGCAATGAAAATGGCTGCCGCAGCCTCGTACAGGGCGGTTCCGTCCATATTAATAGTCGCGCCCAGGGGAAGGACAAAATCCACAGAGCGTTTTGAAACTTTGGCCTTTGTAACGGCGCATTCCATGGTGACAGGAAGGGTGGCCGATGAGCTGGCCGTAGAAAAGGCCGTGAGCAGAGCCTGGGACATTTGGACCATAAAGAAATAGGGATTCCTTCTAGTAAAAAACCATAAAATAAGCGGCAATACTATAAAGGCATGAATAGCCAGACCTGTGAGGACCGTTACCACATACCATCCTGTTTGGGCAAGGACCTCAATAAACTTTCCCTCTGCCTGGGCTTCGCCGAAACGCGCGGCAACCAAGCAGAAGATACCAAAGGGCGCCAATTTCATCAGCAATAGGATGAAATTCATAAAGGCATGGTTAACCTGACCTATTATATCGGTAAGGGTATTCACCCTTGAGCCCATGGTGGTCAACATACCGGCAAAAATTATGCTGAAGACAATAAGGGGCAGCAAGTTTGTCTCAGCGGCGGATGATATAAGATTGTCCGTAAAAAGCATTAGAAGGAGGTTATTCAAAATGGTCCCAACATTGGCTGATTCATCCCCCGGAGTGGATGTTTCTTTGCTTTCAGCTATACTTTTCAGGGTTTCCTGGTCCACCGTGCCAACGCCGGGTTGGATTATGTTTACAATAATAAGGCCGATAATAACGGCAAGGACCGTAGTTGTCAGATAATATAAAACAGCGCACCCACCGGGTCGTCCCAGCTTTCGAATATCTCCCAGGCCAAGGATCCCGCTCATAACGCTGGTTACTACAAGGGGAACAACCATCATCTTAAGAAGGCGGAGAAATATCTCGCCACCTATGTGAAGTCTCATAGAAAAATGGGGGAAAAGAAGCGCAAAAGCAACGGCTATAAAAATTGCCCCACAAATCCATAGCGTTAAATGACTTTTCTTATCACCTGTATTTTCATCTGAGTTTTCTTGATTCATATATGATCTCCATACATTCGATTAATATCCATTTCCAGAAATGATTGTTTATTTTTCTTCTTCCTGTCAATAAAAAAAAGTAATAGGATGATAAAGGAATGATTCTCTAAATTAAAGAGAAAAGTATTAATAAACAAGGGGATTCTTCGTATTGCCGAACATGAAAATGTAGACCTTGAAGTCCCGAGAAAATCCCCTCTCGAGAGGGGTGGATGCGAAGCAGACGGGGTGTGTAGGATTTCAATAAAGGAACACACCCCTAAATCCCCTCTTATTTAGAGGGGATTGGAAGGAAGTTAATTTGTTTAATTACTACACAATCATCCCTTATTGCGCTATTTGCGCCGCGACAATACCGCTGCGAACCTTGTCCATCTGGCTTGGGCTAATGGAAATATCCAGGTTAAGAACTTTTTTTTGCCCCGCCTTCAATCGGCCTGGAAGTGATTGATTGCTTTGACGCATCTGGCCGGAGGAATCAGGATATTCCAGGGCAAGGACAAGACCGGTGACGTCTCGAGGTGTGGGGTTGCTGACCTCGGCAATCAGGGTCCCGGATTGGCTTAAGCCAAGTCGCACTTTAAGGTATTTGGCGGGGTTTTCTGGAAGGTCCAATTCTACCAGAGAGGTGAAGGCCGCCTTGCCGGCCGCGCTGTTTTGATTGCCCGCCTTGGCGTAATATTGCTTGGCCTTGTTGGTTTGGCCCTCTTTTCTTGCAATGTTGCCCAGAGCATTATAGGCGTCAGCAGTGGGAAGCAGTTGAGCGCTGCGTTCCAGATCACGTCGAGCTTCCGGGTTGGCATTGAGACTCTCGTTAATCAAGCCCCGTTGCAAATGATAGTAAAAAAAATTTCCGTTCAAGCTGATTGCTTTGTTGTAATGGATCTTTGCGCCCTTGAAGTTCTTTTTCCGTTGCTCAATATCACCCAGTAACGAGTGGAAATGCCCCTCTCGCGGCTCTATAGCAATTGCTTTCTGCGCGAGGGCTTTCGCCTGCTCTGTTTTGCCCTCAGATAACGCTTTTTGCGCCTTTTCATATGCCTCGTAGGCGGGTTTGCTCTTTATCAGTCGGGCAATATTTCGCAGGTAACGCTCCCTTCCCACTTCGCCACCCTTGGGAAGGCCGGCGGCATCCTTAATGTTGTTTTGCACGCGCTCCTTTGAGGCGGGGTGGCTGGCAAACAAACCGCTCAACCAGGCCTGACGCCGCCCTTCGGAAAGTTTGACAAAGGTTTTTTGAAGTTCCACAGCTCCCTGTGGATCGTAGCCCGCGCGAGACATATATTTCATGCCGTAATGGTCCGACTGGCGCTCAGCGTCCCGTCCATATTTTTGATTAACAAGTCCAGCGCCCATGCCGGCTCCAACCTGGGCAAGGTTGGAGTAACCACTGTCTTGAGAGGCAATGGTGGCAACCAGCACAGCCCCCTGCAAGAATATGCCCCGCTGCATCCCCTTGGCTCCATGTTTGGCGGCGGCATGCACTATCTCATGGCCGAGCACCGCAGCAAGCTCCGCCTCGGTTTCCAGCTCGGTGAGCAAACCCCGACTGATGGCAATTTTGCCACCCGGCAAGGCCCAGGCGTTGGGAACCGAATTGTTCAGCGTCTTAAATTCATAGGGAAGTTTCCGGTCGCTCACCGCTGCCAAACGCTGGCCAACTTCGTTGACATAGGCCTGAACCTGGGGATCCACCACGTAGTCCCCGCCTTGAGATTGGCGAATTGGGGCATATTGCTTTTTGCCAATGTTGATTTCCTGTGATTCTGAGACCAGGCTGAGCTCTTTCTTGCCAGTAACCGGGTTGGTGGCGCATGCGCTGGCTCCAAACAACGCGAAAAGAATAATCCATAAAGCGGCGAGGCGCCGCAACCAAAAGGAGCTGCCGCTCCGGTGAGCAAACAAAAAAATCTTCCTAAAAAAAGAAGGTTTTATAGTGTAATAGTATAAAGCGGCCAAGGGGCCGCAACCACAATTCGGCAGAGAAAGCCGAATTGGACGGATTCCGAAGGAAGGCCCCCCGAAGGGTTGAGCCCAAAGATGGGCGAAATCAAATAGGGCTTCCGCCCAGGAGAACAAACGAAAAAACTTTCTCAAAAAACGAGTTTTTACAGAGCAATTGTATAACACCTTTTTCATGGCCGCTCTCCTTTGGGAATCAATAAAATTCCAGCAAAGCGGGAGGTTTACCGATTTAAAATTAGAATGTCAATCTCCAAAGCTGATGCCAACACGACGGGCAGTAACCACATGGCTTCCTGATGTATCCACCCGTTTAATCTGATGCAGCGCTTCTTTTAAGGGAATAGGAACTATTTTAGGGGTGCGAAGAGACATCATATGATTAAAATTACCTTCATGAGCGTGGTAGACAGCGGCTGCGCCATATCGGGTGGATAATATTCTGTCGAAGGCGGATGGGGTCCCGCCTCGCTGAATGTGTCCCAACACTGTAGTTCTTGTCTCGACGTGAGTAATCCCCTCCAACTCGTTGGCAACCTGCTCCCCTATTCCGCCCAACCTCACTTTTTCAAAGGAGTCTTCTACAATCCTTTTAATTTTACGTTCTCCTCCGATAGGAGCGGCTCCCTCGGCCACCACGATAACGGTGAAATGTTTTCCCTGCCCTTTGCGCTCATAAATCTTCTGGGCAATTTTTTCTATGTCAAAGGGTATTTCTGGAATTAAAATAATATGCGCCCCTCCGGCGATACCCGCTTCAACGGCAATCCATCCTGAGGTCCTTCCCATCACTTCCACCACCATAATCCGATGATGCGATTCGGCGGTGGTATGTAATTTATCCAGGGCATCCACCACAGTGCTTATTGCCGTGTCAAAACCAAAGGTAACATCAGTGGCATAAAGGTCATTATCTATTGTCTTGGGTATGCCTATTATTTTCAGGCCTTTTTCAGAAAACCTGTGGGCGATATCCAGGGTGCCGTCTCCTCCAATCACTATAAGGCAATCTATCTTGTTCTTTTTACAGTTTGCTATCACGTCATTAGAGGCGTCCCTCCGAGTCGTCTTTCCATTATTATACTCTGTGTACTCAAAAGGGTTGTCCCTGTTGGAGGAACCCAGTATAGTGCCTCCTCTGGGCATCAGCCCGGAAACCCTGTCCATATTTAAAGGCATGGTTTTATTATGAATAAGGCCGGAAAAACCGTCGCGGATACCCAGAACTTCATCATGATACTTACCTATGGCGGTTTTAACCACAGCCCTTAAAACAGCATTTAATCCGGGACAATCTCCTCCCCCGGTTAAGACTCCTATTCGCATAAATTATTCCTTAAATCTATATTATGACTTCACAACTAAGTGTTTGGTTTTTTTAAATTTCATGCAAGATTATGGCACGGATTGTTTAAAATTGGTATTAAAATGATTTTCCTGATTCTTGTTAAAACTTGCTAAAATAGATGGAAGCTTTAGGAAAAATTAGAATCTGTAATACTGACATGTCGCGCTAATGCTTTAACTCTTCAAGGTCACGAAATTGTTCAAGGGATTGGGGATTCGCTAGCGCATCTACGTTTTTTACTTCTCTGTTATGGATAATGTTTTTAACCGCCAATTCAACTATCTTCCCGCTTAGGGTGCGAGGAATATCTGACACTTGAATTATTTTCGCGGGAACATGACGAGGACTGGTTTCTAAGCGGATTTTTCCCTTTATTTTTTGCTCCAGTTCTTCAGTGAGGAACAAATGGTTTCTAAGTTTTACAAATAATATAATACGCTCGTCTTTATGCCACTCTTGACCGATAACCAGGCTTTCCAACACTTCGTACAGTTGTTCAATAGAACGGTAGATTTCCGCTGTTCCGATTCTTACTCCTCCTGAATTAAGCGTTGCGTCCGAACGTCCATAAATGATCATGCCATCCGATTCAGTGAGTTGGGCCCAATCTCCATGACGCCAGACGCCAGGAAAATGCTCAAAATATGCTTTGCGGTATTTACTTCCGTCATGGTCATTCCAAAAATATATTGGCATTGCCGGAAAGGGAGCTGTGCAAACCAACTCCCCTTTTTGATTTATGACGGACTCACCCCCCTCGTCATAGACTTCCACCTTCATCGCAAGGCCTCTGGTTTGCAGTTCCCCACGAAAAACAGCGCCAATGGGGTTTCCCAGGGCAAAGCAGGAAACAATGTCCGTTCCCCCTGAGATGGAAGACAGCCGGATATCCTGTTTAATATCCCGGTAAACATAGTCGAAACTTTCCGGGGCAAGGGGCGATCCCGTGGAAAGCATTGCCTTAAGATTTGTGAGGTTATGGCTCTTTTTAGGTTTGAGGCCCGTTTTTTCAATAAGGGATATATATTTTGCGCTGGTTCCGAAAATTGTCATTTTCTCCTTTTCGGCAAAATCAAAAAGTACGTCCATTTTCGGATGGACGGGAGAACCATCGTACAGCATCACGGTAGCCCCAACAGATAGGCTTGATACCAGCCAATTCCACATCATCCAACCGCAGGTGGTAAAATAAAATATTCTGTCTTCCCGTTTTAAATCGTTATGCAATACCAGCTCTTTGAGATGTTGAATAAGCGTTCCCCCGGAGCTATGCACAATACATTTAGGTATGCCCGTTGTTCCGGAAGAATACATGATGTAAAGAGGAGAATTAAAGGGTAATTGTTCGAAATGGATTTCCTTTACCTCAGGACCCGCAAGGAAATCATCCCACAATAGAGAATTGTTAATTATTGATAAATCCGGGTTTTCTGAAACATAAGGAATAACCACCACTTTTTTAATTGAGGGGAGCTTTTTGCAAATTTTTTCTACTTTTGCAAGGCAACCAAACTTTTTGCCTCCATAGTAGTACCCATCCGCGGTAAAGATAATCGTTGGTTGAATCTGTCCAAAGCGGTCGAGAACTCCATTGATGCCAAAGTCGGGAGAACAACTGGACCAGATAGCCCCGAGACTGGTTCCTGCCAACATGGCAATCACAGCTTCCGGAAGGTTCGGCAAAAAACCAACCACAATATCACCAGTTTTCACCCCTATCTCTCTCATGGATTGAGCGAGGCGGGCCGTTTGCAAGTAAAGGTTTTCATAGCTCAGCGACCTTTTTATTCTTTCCTCACCCCAAAAAACCAGGGCTGTTTTTTCATCGCGATACCGCAGCAAATTTTCGGCAAAGTTAAGCCTTGAACCAGGAAACCACTTTGCCCCGGGCATTTTATCTCCATCTTTGAGCGTTTCTGTCCATTTTTTCGAGGCTTTGATATCGCAAAAAGACCACATCCCCTGCCAAAATTCTTCTCTTTTTTCAATGGACCATTGATATAGCGATTTAAAATTCATGTGAGGCAAGGCATACTTTTTTGCGACAAATTCTATAAACGCGGTCATGTTGGAATTATTAATTTGTT
>Ga0255058_10002021_pt1 | contig 11303 bp, 11 predicted proteins | sample Cases_109_9_MG_FD_188637 | JGI IMG/M metagenome (GOLD analysis project Ga0255058, IMG submission 188637) | Seawater microbial communities from Amundsen Gulf, Northwest Territories, Canada - Cases_109_9 | ecosystem: Environmental > Aquatic > Marine > Gulf | place: Canada: Northwest Territories... | reverse complement strand
ATTCTTGCGTGCACATCGTCCAGAGCGTCCGCAGTGTCCTGAAGTGCCGTTACTGGCCGCGTCCTACTGGCGAATACGGACGATGCGGACAGTTCCGAAGATGGCCTCAAGCTCCCCCCGCGATACCGGACGTTTGCTGATTGAGAAACTGACGTCGCCCAGCCGATAAGCGCGATCCAGGACATCAACAGCGTTCCCCTCAAGGTCGAACGACACAGCATAATCAGGCGAGTAGTTCACGATGACACCAACGGGCCGACCAAAAGTGGGGATTTGATCAGATTTCCATCTTTGTAGTTTCCATCTTTGTAGCTTGTGACGAAGACCATCGAGGGCTTGCTGGATGTACGTAGTTGGGCTTTCCGATAGGTCAAAGTTCACTCTCCTCAACCGTTCTATGCCAATGAACGCAGCAACGAACAACTGCGTAGGTCTTTCTCTTTCTGTCATTATGACCGCGTGAGGAACGAATTGAGCCCTCCATGCAGCTTCCTCGGCCTCATGGATTTGGCGCTGGGTGTCTTCAACGGCTTTCCGCACCGCTTCGTCTGGGACATCAAGCGCAGCGGGGAGAGTGCGAATGAGAGTGGCACTGCTGTCGAAGTTTCCTTGGCAGAACTGTTCGAGTCGGCGCAGACCCTTGGAAATGTTCTTGTAGCCGCAGCGGTGCACTAGCTCGACAGGACGCAAGCCCAGCTCTTTGCAGCGGCTGGAAACTAGGGTGTTGATTGGAAGTTGGTCAGACATGAAAAAGTCCTCCATCAGATTAAGCCGAGGAGGACTGTTGAACCTCCCCTTTGGTTGCCACTTCCGTGACCGCATCCCGCTCTCGCGGTTTCCACCTTGCCAGGGGATGGCAGGTTGGCTCGGACCGTGGGGTCCGTCTCTTGATGCAATGTCCAGCGTAAACTCACACCGGGCAACTCGCAACTAAATCACCTAAGATTCTCATTCAAAAAGTCGTGCCTAAGGCGTAACGCCTAAGCGCCTGAGGCTCTCTTCCGCATCTGCATCCCCCGAGTTCAGCGCATGGTCCCGGTGAGGACTTCCATGGTCTGCGGACGCTACGGACGATGTGGACGCAAAATCCCCCCACCAGACCGCTTTCGCACTTGATATTGCGCGAATTAAGCTAAGCAATAAAACCGTTGTTAAAAGGCTCGATATTATCGCTTGCAATTTGGCTCCACCAACCGCAGTTGTCTCGTGTTCCAAGTAGGGAGCTAAATGCCAACGGAAGAATAGAATCATGACCAACATCATCTCCTTCACACCCGGTCTCACCCCAGCCACCATCGCAGAAGACGAGGTCACAATCGCCAGATTGTCGGGTGTCCTTGAGGCAGCGTTCATCGATCACCGCATTGAAGATGATGGCGACATCTACATCTGGGATGGGGTGGACTTTCCCTTGTGGATCGCAATTGAGACTGATCGAAAGCTTCTGGAGCTGTTCACATGTTACTCTGTTGATGACCAGCAGGCGGCCGATTGGGTCAACCGAGTAAACGACATGAACAACAAGATAATGGTGCCGCAGTTTTGTTATCGCTGCGACGCTGTTTGGGCTAACTACTGGATGACATATGACGGTGGCCTAAGCGTTCGCCAGTTCGTCAAGATGTTACGCGCCTTCAGTGGCGCTTTTCAGGCCGGTCTCTTGTTGCACGAGCATGAGAGCAAGGGTGCTCCGCAAAAGGAGGCAGTCAGACTCAAAGTCGCAACATTCGCATCGAGCAGCGATGTTACCCGGGCTTCGAAATCTGAAGGACCGGCCGACGCTGAGTGACTTGCGTTAAGCATGAGTGGGTCGCCCAGCGCGCCGGTTCAGCCAGCATGTGCAGAGGTGTCTGATCGGATAATCATAAGACGCGCGCAGTGCCCTATGTGAGCACGGCCATTAAGGATTGACGGCGAGGGACCCTGCGTCAGCCGCGTACTCGCACCACTCGCAATCGACTGTGGGCGCTGGAGCAGTTTCCGCCTCTAGACAGCGCCGTGCATCGACGAGTTTGGGCTCCACCCACGCTGTATCGCCATCATACGGGATGAGCTTGATCTTGAAGCGCAGAGTGGAGTCAAAGCGCGGTTCAGACTTCATGCCGTTGCAGTAGACAAACCAGCTCCGCCTTGAGACAGACAACCCGGAGGAAGCAAGCAGCCACTGGTAGACTTCCATTTGGCGCTTGTATGCGATTTGCCATTCAGCATCGAGCGAGACCTCGGCGTCTTTGGCAGTCGCTTTGTAATCAGCGACGACGTACTCCCCTGTATTGGTGTCCATCCAGAGATCATCAATCGCACCGAACACCTCGAAGCCGGATACAGGATGTGGCACGCGAATACCTTTGAAGTTCTCCCTCCAGACTTTCAGGTTGGGATGTTGGGCAGGTACGGCATCAATCCCCTCGGCGAGCATCAGGGGGTGAGGTGTGCCTTCAGCGCGATACTGATCAAACTCGTTCTTCAAGAGTTGATCCACGGCCGAATTGAGGGTGAAGGGTGGCCCCGATGGTCGGCCGATGCCAAGTCGCCGATCCAGATAGAAGCAGCGCGGGCAATTCAGGTAGAGATCGAGCTTGCTACGGCTCAATGGAAAGAGCGCATTACTGCCTGGATCAAATAGTCTTCTCTTCCGCGCCATGATCTTCGCAGCTAATGCCTACGATGGCCCTGATGGGAGGTTGATGCTTGCACATGCGCAGAACTTCCGCCAACACAACAGAGGGTGCCGCTAACGCTCGAACACGTTGCTACGACCTGCACTAGGGACATTCACATATCATTCACAGATTTTTTTGCCCTGCTAACCATCTGTTACTGAGCTAGGGTTTCAATTACCGATTAGCCAAGCGTTAGGTCAGCAAAGAGAGGATCCTACTGAAGTCCAGAAGTCCGAAAAATCTCGAATCGCTCTTCGATGTTCGGCTGATCAACGCCGTTTTACGTTATCCTCAGCACTGTTTTCAGTTCACTTTTTGGAACCTTATTGAAGTTTTCTTTTTCTTTCGACCCGCTGAATCCGTTGTGGCATCCCATGTGCACTCGGCAGACGCCACCCTGTTATCGATAATGAAATCACATGTACCCTCTGTGCACATTTTTTTGTCGAACGTACATTGGTGAATTTCTAGCTCAACAACGTCGCCCGATTGACTCCAATTGCCCGTGATCGGGCGCCCCCTTGGCGTGCCCCAACTGAGTATGCCTCTGGGTTTGAACCGAACAACCCGCGATTTGGGAGTAGCGACTGATCGCCACGCCGTTCCTTCGACAGACTTAGCGCCACGCCACCAAAAAGCTTCAGGCGCGATACCCAAGCGTTTGAGACCCTCTTTGGCATGTTGGTTCGACGGGTTAATCTCAAGTGCTTTACGGAAGTCAGCGAGAGCCCGCTTCTTATTGAAGTTCTTAGCGAGATCATAGTCGCCCTTCTTGGAGTAGAGGGTGCCCTTGTTGATGTAGGCGGGAACAAAATTCGGGTCGAGCGCGATTGCCTGTTTGAGGTCGGCTTCGGCGAGGGCGACCTGGCCCTTCTGGATATAGGCGAGGCCGCGACCAAAGTAAGGGCGGGCCTGCATCGGGTTCAGCGCGATGGCCTGATCGAAGTCGGCGATGGCGCGATCAAGTTCGCCCGTCTCGAAATAGGAGATGCCCCGATTGTTGTAGGCCGCGTCAGACTTCGGATCGAGCGCAATCGCTTTGGTGTAGTCGACGATGGCGCGGCCGAACACGCCCTTATGGGCGTAAGCTTGGCCCCGGTAGGTGTAGACCTTGGCCGTTTTTGGATCGAGCGCAATGGCTTTGGTAAAATCCGCGACGGCGCGGTCGAACTCGCCTTTGAGCGCGTAGACGAGGCCACGATTGGTGTAAGCGCGGTCATCATTCGGGTCGCGTGCGATGGCCGTTGTGTAATCGGTGACGGCGCTGTCAAACTCGCCCTTTCCGAGGAAGGCGCGCACCTCCGGATCGAGCTCGACGGCCTTTTTGTAGTCTGCTCTGGCGCGATCGCGGTCGTCTTTCATCAATGCGTAGATGTTGGCCCGGTAGAAATATGCGATGCCAAAATTCGGGTCGAGCTCGATTGCCTTAGTGCAATCCGCAATGGCACGGTCGACCTGGCCTGTCGCGATGTGGGCGAGGCAACGGTAGGCATAAGCGCGAACGCGACCTTGTGGGCTCTCTTCTTCTCTGCGTTCGATGATCTCAGTGCAGGCGCGCATCTTGAGAGCACGGTCTTTGTCCTGAGTGCAATCAACATATCGATCTGCCCAAGCTCCTGCCGCGGAGAATGCGAGCGCGAACGCAAGTATAAGAGACCGTCTCATCTACGCCTGTTTGTGTAGTTCTTATTGGGAGAGGCTGAAAAGCCGTTCCTCCAGTGTGTGCAGGAAAAGTGAGCCCCCACAGGGTATCGTGCATTGAGGGAGAACAAGCTCGCTGGCCGCATCGTCGCAGACGCACAAGTCAGGTTTCACTTTCGAACCGGCAGCGTGTTCGTGAGCTTTGGCATTAAGGCTAAACGCGAGGACTTCCCGCTTCAGCCACTTGCCCTCACCATTGGCAAGCAAGTGCGGGCGCTGGAGGATTATTTGCGGCAGGGAGCTTCACATATCATTCACAAGTCTTTTCTGTTCCTCTAAGTTCCTGTGATCACATAGGTTCTGCAATTCCCGATTAGTCAAGCGATAGTGAGTGTGGCGGCGATAGAAATAAAATTTCCTATCGGTTCGGCGTATGTATTTCTGGGGAGATAAGGCTATGGCCCAGAAGAAGCACAAGAGGGAAACTCAGATCGAGCGGAGTGGACCCTCACGTTCGGCAATGCAGTGGATTGTGTTGGCCTTCGTGATTGGTCTCCTGCTCGGCGGGGTGATCGGCTATAATATTGGGCGCAATGCTTCGGCAGGAGATCGCGGGGTCGGGGAAGATCGGTACGGACGGAGCCCTGGACACGCGCATTACGCGCACAATCATCCCTGACCATGTTCCATAAATTTCCGTCGCTAGTCTGTGGAACCGATCTTGCGCAGGAAGGTTGCGTCTAGCCCTGTCGCCCCGCACTCTCTCAGTGGTAGACCATCTCGCTCTGGTCAGGGAGCAGGCCAGAATCCTCTAGAACCTGACTTCCAATATCCTCGAGGAGCTTTTGTTGAATATCGACGAGAGCCTTCCTTCCAAGTTCACTCGTCCATACCATCAGCACGGAGCCTTCGGGTGAATATGCGTAGTGTGCGCCATCTAGGTTCTCGACTTGGTGGGATTCGAGAAGCGGACCGACGCCACGGGGATCAACGAAATTCGAGTCAAGAAGGCCTCTTTTCCATAAGGACCTGATGGTAGCAGGGTAGAATATTGGGAGGGGTCGCGTGCCATCGTCGAAAGACCACCCCATCGATGAACGAGAGAGCTTATGATCCACCCCCTCCAGAAGTACCGCAATCTGCATTTCCGAAAGACGCAAAGTTTTAGATTTCTTAGTTTTCATTTCTACTCCTTTCTATAATGATAAACTCAAAAATAGTGTCGTTAAAACAAGAGATATTAAGCATCATCCGATAAGTTCACGTTTTTGAGTCCGTCAACAATAATTATCATGTGTTTTTTGAATGCAATGCTATGTGACAAAAGATATCGTTTTTCATTTTTAAAATAGTCGAAATGGGCCCTCGGTTTTTCTGTTTTTCCCATTTTTATACCAGACATAGAATTTAATTCGTTTTATTACTTCGAGCCACTGATAGGCGCAGAGAACGGGAGAAGAGAACGGGAGAATCGAAACCCGAGTCCCACGAGGCCATTGCAGAGTGAAACACCCGGTTCTGGCGAGGATATTAGCGTCCATAGCGTCCATAGCGTCCATGTCCCTTATTTTGCTGGCCTTGTGTAGAAACAATTGCGGACGATGCGGACAGTGCGGACGATACATTACCCGATTGTCAGCATTATCCCACGCTCGAGTCTGGGATTAATCTTCTTTAATGGGACCGGACGAAATTCTCTCTGCGGTAGAAAAAATTCTCGCATTTTTCTTTTGTCAGGTTTGATCCGCCAAAATAGTAATGTTTGAAACTCTTGAGCAGCATTTTGTTTCCTAATTTGTCATATGGCCTTGATTGCCGGGGATAAGAAAGGTCCAAATGAGAACTAATTTGGCATTTTCCGCTTTCAATGCCTGCAATTTCGGCCTTAACGATTGAAAAACCGGAAAATTTATCGTCTAGCGAGAAGTAGCATTCAACCCGCCAATTTTCTGGATCGGGTTTCGGTATTATTATGCTTCGTGCTCTGCATCCGATCAAGTACGCCTCAAAATCTTGTGGTTCATGAAATATACCACCGGCTAACGCCCAAAAAAACCAATCGGGGTCATTCAAAACAATTTGCGGTAATGTTTTGCCTTCGTGCTTGCCGAATTTCAGTGGTGTCCAGTCCAAAGTGGAATATGTAACCATATTATTTCTCCTCTACTTTTGTAATGCGAATAGTATGCTTTCCCTCTCTTCTCGGGTGATGTGGATGATACGTGTCCGCTTCCTGTCCTTTTCTCTTTCGTGGGTGATCTCGATTCCGATCTTGCGTAGGAATGTTGCTGCTCTACGAAGTCGTCCCGAGAGTGCCCTGGCGTCGGAAGGCCAATGTTTGCTGTTCCTAATCCTCTCATCGACAATTTGACAAAGATCGTCGAGAAGCTTGGTGGCGGTTCCAGCCCACACTTGCCGCGTCTCCATCAGTTCCCGAATACCGTTGGCGATGGCATCACCCTCAATAACCGTTTCGACGGCTGAATCGCGGTTGCGGTCATAGGCAGTTGCGAACGTCCCCTTCGGCCATAGAGCTGTCTCGCAGGCAGTCGCCCACACGGCAAAGTCGGCCATGCGGGGGAGTCGCTCCAGCTTCACATCGGGAAGCGCACGCAGACCGGCCACTACGGTGTCGAGAAGGGCTCCCAGAATCCGTGGCCGCTCACGTTCGAACTCGGACCATAATTCCTTCTCAGACCGTCGATGATCTTCGGCAATTGGCTCCAAGGTGAGGAAGATGGCACGGTCAGCGAGATCGGGACGCTCAACGATATCCTCGATGCCATTCAAGATGACTGGACGCTCGGCACTAAACAGAACCTCATCGCCATCGGTATAGAGCTGACGAACGGCAAACCCGCCACCAGTGGCGAGGCGGCATAACGTGTCTGCGATCCAAGCCGATAGATGCGAAACGTTATCGAACGCAAGGACGTGACCGTTATTTGCCGCAATGAACAAATCGCGGTTCTCACGTGGAAGTGCTCTAAGTGGCGCAAAATTAGGATCGATGAGTGCCCTGAGGATAGAGCAAAAAGTACTTTTGGCTGCTCCCTGTTCCCCCGATACCGCAAGTACGGGATAAGGGCCATCGTTTCGAAGCCCGGCGAGCAACCAGGACACGACGAGTGCAAACTCTTCTTCCGTGCTGACGTTGAGAAAGGACCGAAGCAAACCAACGGAACCGCCCTTTTCGGGCATGGGCAAGGGCAGCATACCGGGAGATCGACGAAACCGTACTGGTGCTGCGTCTTCGAGCCTCCAGCCGTCTTCATCGACCTCAATCACTCGCCATTCGTCGTCAGCGAGGTCCAAGTAGATTCGCCCATCAAGTCCGGCAACGCGAACATGCACTTCGTGCTCAGGGCCGTCATAGTGCGCTTTCGCCTCGATGACATTCAGCGCCGATTGCAGGGCTTCCGAGTAGGGCGCTCCGTCGGTATCCTCATAAAATCGGCGGGAGAGCCAACGCTTGAATCCCTTGCTGCGGACCGGCCAAGTCTCGCGATGGTCCTTGATGGTGAGATAGGCGTAAGCAGTCCCATCAGGCGCGTGAAAAAGTGCGGCATCCTCAGCGAGACTGATCAGAACGTCGGCTGCTTTAGGTTTGCGTCCTTCACACGCCTCCTGGTTCCCTTCGGTACAAGAGTCCTGTTGGTTGGTATCTCTGGACTCCAGAACAAGGCGAAAACGCATACCGCCGTGAGCATGGCTGTAGAGATAGGGATCGCTGCCCGACGCAGGGTCGAGGTTTGCATAGGCTATTCGGCTGTCATTTCGGTACTCGGGTTCAAGGGGATCGGCAAAGCGAGCCTGATGCCACTTCTCGGGGTCGGCCAGTAACTCGCCGACAGTGACGCTGCTTCCATCGGGACGATACAGTACGAAATCACTACTCAAGATGTGGTGCTCTATCGCTTGATGCATCACCTTGTGCAGACTCTCTTCAGAAGCTTGGGGAAAGTCATGCTTCAAGACTTCAACGCGGGCGGCAACGTAGGCCCTGCGAACCTCTTCACATTCCTGTCGAACCTCGTCTTTGGCTTTTCGCAGCACTTCGGAGGACTGACGCCACTGGGTAAGCGTTAGCGGGGATGTGACTGCGTCTGATGCCAAGAGAGGAACAGACCCCAACAGAATTGATTGGGGCGCACGACGTTCAAGCCCGTCGCCAAGGACCGGCTCCGCTGCGAAATCGATACGTTCGGGCTGCCAAACAGAAGCATCTACCAAACTGCGGTCGAGTGCCTGTCCGGATTGCGAGATGAATATGTACCCATGCCCCATCTCCCAAAGACGCTGATAGATATAGGCTCCGACAGCAGGAATAGCGGAGGCATCATCAACCATAACGTAACACCGCCAACCGCCGATACCGATCAGTTCGGAACCATCACTCGTGTAAAGGAACGATGATGAGGAGGCCCGCCAAAGACGCTGTGTTTCAAGCCAATCAGGGATGATTTCGGCAATGACTTGGTCGATGTCTTGCCAGTTCAGCGCCGGTTCGTCGTCCCGCGCGTCACAATCGAGCATCAAAATTCCGGGCCGACCCTCACGAAACGAGAAATGATCCCGATCCCGTGCGACGGCATCCGGGTACGAGCCAGACCGCAACGTCTCTTGAGTGAGGAGGCGAGCTTTCTTCTTGTCTGCAACTCCAAAACAGAAGGCGCAGCGTGAGGGCAACTTTTCGAGGAGGTCTCGCAGCTCGTCCAGGCCCTTGACGGTGGTGGTTTTAACCGCCCCTTCAAAAATATTGGCCGCAGATTGTTTTTGTAGTTGCCCGCTATCGTCGAGATCGAAGACTTTCGTGGCGTCGCCCCGTTTATTCATCAGGACGGTAAGCTCGCAATCAGTGCACGGCTGTGCAATTTCCGAAAGACACTCATCAAACGCCTTTCTTAAAATACTAGAATGTCTCTGATCCCAATCAGTATGTTCTTGGTTCAGCTTGAAATCATCAAGGGCGTAATCCTTCATGTCAGAACGCCCTCTTCAATCACGCGGCGTATGTCTTCGACCCGCCAAACCGTCGTTCGCGGTCCGAGCTTTATCGGCTTAGGGAATCTGCCGTCCTTGATTCCGGCCCACCACGAACTCTTCCCTATTGGAATGATTGCTAGAATTGTTCGAAGGCGGACGAATCCAACCTCAGGCAATATACTTTGTTTCTCCATGACTTTCTCCGAACTACTTCGTACTCTAGTATTTATAACGACAATACCAGATTACGGACAGTTCGCACGAAGAAACGAGTCTCATTAATCATCGCTATTTGGGAGACTTGCGGCTGCTTGTACTGAATTTCTTCTTCAGTTTGAGTATCTCGGATCGGCTGATTCCTCGATCGGCTGTGATTTGAGCGATGGCGGCTTCCTGTTTTCCCAGGCGAAGGGTTTCAAACTCCAACTCCCGCACGATTGCCCTGTCTCTCCAAAACTTCGAGGGATCGGACGGCTTGCCTGGGCCCTTTCGATGGAACTTGAGCCGCCAATCCTCGGAGTCTGTATGGCCTGCTAGAATACCGGACAGTCGGTTCAGGACATCGGCAGCATCGCAAAGGAACCATCCAACGGCGACAGCTTTTCCGGTTTCGATAGCTTCTTTGACTTGAAGGAGGGTGCCCTCCCATTCTGCGTCTTGCTTTGAATTTGGCGCCTTGTCCTTCGCATTGGTAGGGCGATGACCCCGAACAACGAATTGAAGCTTTAAACCTTGTTCTTCCTTGTCCCGTGGAACGATCAGATTTGCTAAGAGGGTGAGGACCTCTCCGACATCCCCAACATACTGACTGAGTGGAAGCTCATGACCGCTACCCATGGCTTCCATTGCGTTGAAAGCATCGGCCTCTTCTGGGAAGGACGGGGCTGGAGCGGACTTTGCTTTGCGTCGTGTCATGGCTGCCTCTTGCGACCGCCCAAATTCTTCTTCCCGGCCCTCACGGTTCGCCGCTTCGCCTTCGGGCTGGAAGTAGCAAAGCGATCCCATGCCGCCATCAGTCGGCGCCGCTTTTCGAAAAGATCACCACGACGGTAGGCTGCCTCTGTCTTGTTGGGAATGGTATGTTGGAGGGCCATCTCAGATATCTCGTTGGAAAAATTCGTTCGCTCGGATGCCCAGTCTTTGAAGGTCGACCGGAATCCGTGGGCGGTTATTTCCAACTCCATTCGTCGGAGGGTCATCAAGAAAACCCTATCCGATAGAGGTCGTGTGAGAGACTGGCCCGGAAATACATACTCGCTTAGACTCGCTAGCTGTTTGGCCCGTTCAAGGATTTTTAGACAGCGAGGGGACAACGGGACACGGTGGGCACGCTTTTTGGTCTTTGTTCGCGGTTTTGGAATAGTCCATAGGGCGGATTGGATGTCGAATTCGCTCCAAGGAGCCTCAAGAACGTCGCTCGTTCTAGTCGCCGTCAGAATCAAGAATTCGAAGGCTAGCTTGACAGGTTCGCTAGCGTCACCTTTTCGAAGGACCCGAATGAATTGCGGCATGTCTGCGTGTGGCAGTGCAGCGTGGTGGTCGTCATGGTCGGGCTGTTTCGGGAGACCTTTTGCGACGCCCTCAACTGGGTTCTCACCTGAGCGGAAGCCAGCCGCTTTTGCCCAATCGAAAACCGCGCGTATTCGCTGGCGTATGCGACGGGCTGTTTCAGGTTTGTTCAGCCATATGGGGGACAGGACGCCCAGAACGTCTGGGGTGTCAATCTGATTGACGGGGCGATCTCCGAAAAACGGGAATACGTAAGCGGTTAAGGTGTTAATCCATTGCGCGGCGTGCTTCTTGTTGCTCCATGCTGGAGAGCGTTCGGCGTGAACTTGACGTGCAGCCTCGGCGAAGGTGGGGACCCCAGCCTTTGTCTTCCTCTCAGCAACCGGATCACCACCCGTCCTAGCAATCTTCCTCAGGTTATGTGCCTGCTCACGAGCCTCGGCGAGGGATACGATCTGGGCACCACCTAGCCCGATATCGCGTCGCCGCCCTTGGACCATTGTC
>Ga0255058_10002020_pt1 | contig 11307 bp, 8 predicted proteins | sample Cases_109_9_MG_FD_188637 | JGI IMG/M metagenome (GOLD analysis project Ga0255058, IMG submission 188637) | Seawater microbial communities from Amundsen Gulf, Northwest Territories, Canada - Cases_109_9 | ecosystem: Environmental > Aquatic > Marine > Gulf | place: Canada: Northwest Territories... | reverse complement strand
GGTCGTATCTGGCGGACCGGTACCAGGTTCTTGGTTTTGGACAAAGCGGCGTCACGTAGGTCCCAAACCAGCGGCAGTTCCGCGGCGTTATACAACTGCGACCAAATCGGTATGAAGTGTTCCTTATGCAACTGCGCGAACAGCCAGTCAAAATCCGTGCCCACTGCACCGGATGCGGCCAGATCGATCCACTGCTTGCTGCTTACGAGGCCGCTGTCGAAGTACTCGTCCTCGGATGACAGCAACAGATGCACCAGCAGCTCATCAAGTCGGGAAGTATCGTCTATCTCGTCCCAGTCGATTGAAACGCTGTTGGGAGCGCGCCTTGCCATCCAGCTTGCAACCTCGAAAGAGAAAGGATGATGCATCGGTGTGCCGACAATACCGCTATCCCCGAGCCGTGAACGTACGGTAAGCGGAAGTCTGCCAACCCGATCTTTAATGGAGTCAAGTTGCAGCTGCGCCCGTCGATAATGCGCAACCGTATCGGGAAATGCCTGGATGAAACACAATGCAGCGTGGAGACGCTTAAGCTCGGAACATGTTCGCGCCTCGACGTTGTCCAGTGACCCGAGCAATTCCAGTTTCTCTTCGGCAATGGTTCCGCCGAAGCGTTTACGAATTTCATAAAGCCGCTTGATGCTTTGCCGATCTGCCGCTACGGAGTTCATGTCGAGTGGAGTTCCCAGGCAATTGTTTGGATGGTCAGTCCGTTGGCGAAAGTGTGTGTGGCCTATGAGAATCGATCGTAGTGCAAGAGCCTCGACATTCAATAGGTAGTTGCCGCGGTTCCAGACTCTTTCGCGGCTGCGATTGCAATACGGGCGATCGCTTCTCCGATCTTCTCGTAAGGACACATTCCGTAACCCAGTGCAAAGCCTTGCGGTCCACGCTCACGCAACGAATACATGCCGAGATTTTCAACGCGAACTCCCTCGCTGGCGCACCGAGCCACGAGGTTTTCGGCATTGAGGTCGCCATGAACGACGGCGGCCAGGTGCAGACCCGCCGCTGCGGGAATCGGCGTTAGCCACTGGCCGCATTGCTCGCTGAGCCCCGCATGCAGTGCTTCGTGGCGCTTGCTGTAGATCTTGCGCATGCGACGGACATAGCGCGTCAGGTGCCCCTCCTCGATAAAGGCAGCCAAGGTTAACTGCGGTAGTGCCGGGCCATGCCAATCGGTCAGTTTTTTCATAGTGACGATGGTTTTTCGAGCCCAGTCCGGCGCCACGACGAAGCCCAGGCGCAGTGCGGGGAACAGGCTTTTGGAAAACGTGCCAACGTAGAAAACCGAGTCGTCGCGATCGAGTGTTTGCAGCGCATCGACCGGATTGCCACCGAAGCGGAATTCACCGTCGTAGTCGTCTTCGACGACCACGGCGTCGTTCCGCACAGCGAAATCCAGCAGCGCGTTGCGGCGTTCCAGCGACATCACCACGCCTGTTGGAAATTGGTGGGATGGGGTGACACAAATGATCTTTGTCTTTTTCGGCAGCCGGTCGACGATGATGCCTTCTGCATCGACGGGGATGGGGCGGATCTGGGCACCCGCCAACGAAAAGATCGCGCGCAGCGGAGGGTAGCCCGGATCTTCGACGGCAACGATGGTATTTCCCGGCTCGACCAAGCTGCGGGCGATGAGATCAAATGCCTGTTGGGCGCCCGTCGTCGCAACGATGTTTCGTTCGTTGCAGGCAACCGCGCGAGCGAACGACACGTGCGCTCTTATGGCGCGGCAGTAGGCGGTCGGACCCGCCGGGTCCAGGTAGGCTGGGGGCTGGCTCCGCAAGATTCGAAGTGCTCGATTCGACAAACGACGCCAGATGTCGAACGGAAACGCACTCTTGTCGGGTAACCCAAGCCGCAGGTCGTACTCAAATGGGCCCGAATCGGCTGACCCGAATTCCGCATCGATTCCTACATGGGGTGGCAGCCGAGCATCCCGGCGACGCCGGTGCGTCGTGCGAGCCTTCGATGTCGATCGCAATGTGTCAGCCACAAACGTGCCGGCACCCTGGCGCGCGGTCAGAAAACCCTCACTGAGAAGCAGGTCATACACCGTAATCGCGGTACTTCGCGAGACCCCGTACTGGACCGCAAAGGCCCTGGATGAAGGTATCTGAGTGCCTGGCAACAAGCGGCCCGAGACGATCGCCTCCCGGAGCTGACGGTGCAAATCGCGAACCAGTGAACGCGATGTCCTGGGAGGTACCGATAAGTCGAGAGCGAATGGCATGGGCATCAAATTGGTATGCTAATTATGGACGAAATTGGGCCTTTTTAAAAGCCAATTACCATCCTATAGTGGCCGGGAGCTGAAAGAGGAGAGTTCCATGTTTGCGTATCAACGCATCGACATCCCGTGGACCGGGATCTCATACGGTGCCGGGTCGTGAGGAACGCAATGCTATCGGCCGTCGTATTGGTGGTGTCGATCACGGCCGCATTCGGACGCGTTACGGCAGGCGACCCTTACATTCAACTGGTCGACGGCGACAGTATTGCGCTTGAGCAATTTGCCAACGACAAGCCTGTGCTGCTGAAGTTTTGGGCGACCTGGTGTGTGATGTGCATAGAGCAAATGCCGGAGTACCGTGAGCTTTACGCCGACCATGGGACCGATATTCAGTTTCTCGCGGTCAATGTCGCCGTTAGCGATCCGCCGCAAAAAGTCCGCAACGCTATCGCCGAACATGAGCTCGAAATGCCGGTCGCCTATGATGCAAGCGGTGATTTATGGAAAACCTTCGGCGTACGCGGTACACCCACCTATGTACTGATCAATGCTGCCGGCGCAGTCGTCCACACCGGGTTTCGTCATGACGATAGCCTCAAAACTGCGCTTGCCTCCGTTTCGCTATCGCGCGCATCGGGCGATGACGAGCCCAAGCCGGTCGATCATCCCCAGGGCCTGCTCGACATCGATGGCAATCCGGTTGTAGTCGGCGCCAATTCGTCGGGTACGTTGCTCGCATATCACTTTGCAACCTGGTGCGAGAGCTACCTTGAGCACAGCTACGCAGAGCTGGCCGCGCGTTGCGAGCAGTTTCGGGGCGATCTGAAGCGACTCACGGATACCAGGATCGTTGGCTTTGCCACGCTGTACAGCAGCACCGAAGAGAGTGTCCGCGACTACCAAAGTCGCCACGGCATAACACACCCGTTGGTATTCGATGAGCTTGGAACCTTCGCCTCGCTATCGGGGGTGCGCGATTTCCCGTACGTCATCGTCATCCGGGACGGGACCGTGGTGCATGCCTCCGATCGAATCGATGCGAATGTTATGGAAGCACTCGGCAAGTCGCCGTGAGAGTCACCGGCCGCGCCCCGATAGATAAGCTGACAGAGTCCTACCACCGGAAGAGCCAACATGAACCAGACAGAACGTCACGCTGCACCCAACGCGAACAATCATCCGGCGCGTATAACCGAAGACAGGGCCGTACCCTGGATCCCCCTCGGCGAGGGAAAGGCATTCAAGCCGTTACGATTTTTCAGCGACAACCGGGGTTTTGTGGAATTGCTCCGGCTGGATCCAGGAGTAGAAATCTGCTGGCACCGACACACGGGCGAGGTGCACGCGATCAACCTCGAGGGTGCAAGAGAGCTGCATTCGGGCGAGCGAGTTGACATTGGCGACTACGTCTTTGAGCCTGCCGGTAATATCGATCGCTGGGTCGCCGTTGGCGATACGCCGCTCATCGTTCACGTCGTGGTGATGGGTGCCGTTGAATACGTGGGTGCGAACGGCGAGATCGAGGCTCGGTTCGACTCGAACAAAATGCACGAGCTGTATCGGGACTATTGTACGGAGGCGGGCATCGACATCGTGGACCTCGTGGACTGAGCGCGAGACGTCGATCCTCGCATCTTTGGCGCCCGCAATCGAAAGGACCTACATTGCCATGATTTCGTAAACCCGGATGCTGGCAATGAAAGGATTGTCCTGGGCAATCTTTTCTGCATCCTCAAGGCTCTCGGCGTTGATGATCGAGTAGCCCGTAATGGATTCCATGTCCATGGGCAGGTCTTTGGATCCGCTATGCGAGAGTTCTCGCGCACCGCCGTGGAATCCTCCCTGGTCGACGGTCTTGTCTGCGACCGAACCAAACCATTTGCCCCAGGCCGTCATAATCTCCGGGGTGGGCTTTTCGAATCCGAAATGCAACAACATGAATCGTTTCACTGTGCGCTCCTTGTTCTGATTTCTTTTGCTGGGGAGATGGGTTGGGACGCGACGCTGTTATTTGCGTTCCGGCGCGACAAGACCCTTGAAGAAGTCCGAAATTGTTAGCTTTGAAAGATCGAGCAATTCACCGGCATCCAGGAACGATCCGCTACAGGAACTGCAGGTCTCGTACCAGATGTGTCGCTGCTGCGGATCGACCACCCGCAGCATTGCGTCGCTACAGCGCGGACATTGATAGCGATCTATGGCATTGCTTTGCTTCCCTGTGCCGGCATCGCCGGTGTCGATCGCAACTGCTGCACGACTGTCCCGCATGACTTCGATTTCGCCGGCGTCGAACCAGATACCTTTGCAAATTGTGCAACGATCGATCTCGGTGCCCTCGAACTCGATTTGCTCCATGTCTGCTCTGCATTTCGGGCACCGCATGGCACCGGACCAAAAGGCGCCGGCCTCCGCCCCACCGATTCCGAGTGTATATCGTGGAACTGATCTCTGGCCGCCTCCTCGCGTCATGGTTTCCTCGTCTCGGTGACGGTGGAACATGATTACGACAATCATGCCTACGGCCAACACGCTGATCAGTGCGTAGGACTGGGCGTAGGTCGATTGCACCGCGACCACCCCATAGATTTTCGATCCGGCCGCATGCCCGAGATTTGCAACTGACATATAGATAGCGAACTGTGTCGCGGAGAGGGTGCTGGAACAGATTGCCATTGCCAACGCGATGACCGAGACCATCACCACTGGCAGCATCATCACCCAGAGCGACAGCATTACCCGAACGTAGGTTGTGTTCAGCCACAGGTTCTGTGTTTGAGCGATCAGGAGAGCGTGAATTCCGATTAGCGCTGTAGCGAAGAACAGCATGCGTTTCGCGCCAAGGCGGTCGATCAAGGGGCCGACAGAGAGCGCGATGACGGCACCGATCAATCCCATCATTGCGACGAGCTGTGACCATTCGACTGTGGTGTAGCCAAACAGATTCACAGCGGCGATCGGCATTAGTGCCTGCCCATAACCGTAAATCAGTCCGTCCATGAACATTATGGTCATTACAACCAGGCTGCTGCGAACCCAGAGCACTTCGTTGATGCCGCTGAATACCGCACTGAAAGACGTATCGGCACGAGGAATAGTCACTGCCTCGCCACGCGCCCATGGCAGCGCTCGCTCACCTTCGCGCTCAAGAACGAAAAGTATGGCCAGTAACGGAATGCCGGCAACGGCGGCCGCGACGATCGCCGTGGCCTGCAAGCCCCAGGTCGTGAGAAATACACCGGATACCGCGGCCGTTACACCCCAGCCGACTGCCTTGCCAAAACTCATGAAGGCATTGAGGCGGCCCTGCTCCCTGACTGGCGTAAGGTCGATCGACATGCCGTCGACTGCGACGTCCTGAGTCGCCGCAAAACTGTTGATAAGCACACCAATCAGCATCAACAGGCCGACCTGTTCGGCAGGGCGCTCCACCAACATGAGTGCAAGCAAGGAGACCGACAAGCCGAGCTGCGCGCCGATCACCCATGGCCGGCGCCGGCCCATCGGCAGAAATTCGTAGCGGTCCATCAACGGTCCGGTGACCAGCTTGAAGGCCCAGGGCAATACGATGACGGCGAGATACGAGGCGATTTCCCCAGCCCCGACACCCTGGCTGGCCAGCCACGCAGGTATGGCAATGCTCAACAGGCCCTGCGGAATGCCCTGGGCGAAGTACATGATCGCGCCCGTGGCGAACCGAACTCGCGGGTCGTCTGAGAGAACAAAAGTACCGGCCATGCTTGGAGTCTCCACCGATTGTTCTTGTTATGAATGTGATACTAACGGCATTCGGCGCGAACGACACATTGAATGGGTGGAACGCGAATACGACTAGGAAAGGAACTTCTGGACGAAGATTGTCAGAATCGCGGCCGGACATACGTAACGCACGTAGGCCGGCCATATCTTCCAGAACCAGCCGTGCTCGGCGTTTTCGTTGCCCTTTTTAACCTCCTGCAGAAGGCTGTTACGCTGCAATACCCAGCCTGCAAAAACGCACATCATGACGCCAACCATGGGCTCACTGTATTGCGTCGCAACGACGACGATTAGGCCAAAAAGCGTGTCGAAGTTGAATATGATGACCGCGCTTAGAATGGCAATTGCGGCGCCAATCAGAATCGTTGCATTCGTTCGCCGCATACCATGATCTTCAACGGCATAGGCCACCGGCACCTCGAGCATGGATATGGTCGAGGTCAGCGCTGCGACCGACATCAAGATGAAAAATGCCAACGACACGATCGCGCCCACGCCGCCCATCGAGTCGAACAGCGCAGGCAGAACCGCAAAAATCAGTCCGACGGACTCGATCAGATTGCCATCGGCATCATAGATCTGCACGCCGTTGTGCTGCGCCACGTACATCGCCGGAATAATCAGCATACCGGCGATTACAGCGATACTAATGTCCAGAAGCGTCACCGAACGCCCCAGGGACACAAGATCTTCGCGGTCGCTGATGTACGAACCATAGATAAGCATTGTGCCAACGCCGAGCGACAGGGAAAAGAATGCTTGTCCCATTGCGCTGACAATGAGATTTGGATTCATCGCTCGACTGAAGTCCGGAATCAGGTATGCCTTGACGCCATCGATGGCACCGTCCAGCGTCAGCACATAGACAATCAGCATGACGAGAATAAGCAACAGCGAGGGCATCAGACGCGAACACCACTTTTCGATTCCCTGTTTAACGCCGCCACAGATAATCGCAATCGTGAGCACCATGAAAACACCGGTGAATACGAGGCTTCGACCAATACTCTGGCTCTCCAACCACGTCGAGGCGCCGGACATGCCGACGAAGCCGGTGGCCGATGCCAGTGCGTGAGACACCATCCAGCCTGCCAGAATGGCGTAGAAGCCGAGAACCAAACAAGACGTGAGAATGCCGGCAAAGCCCGTTGCGGCACCGATACGAGCGGTCACACTACTTCCCGCGATCGATTGCAATGCCTTGACCGGGTTCGCTTTCGTATGACGTCCGATGATGAGTTCGGCCATCAGTGCCGGATAGGCCAGGCAGAATGCCATCACCAGGTAGACCAGCAGAAACGCCGCACCGCCGTTACCGGCGACCTGCGTTGGAAATCCCCAGATATTGCCCAGACCGACCGCGGAGCCCGCCGCCGCCATGAGGAATCCGAGTTTTGAGCTGAACTCGCCGCGTGGCGCACTCATATATTGTTCTTCCTTATTGTGACTAGCGCGCTATTCTTCGATAGAAGAAGTGTATCCCAAATAGCAGCATGACGATAAGTCCGGCAATACTATTTGCAACGGCAGTTGCGCTGCCTCGGCTTCGGCGTCTGTCGGGCGGCTTCGCCAGTCTCGGCACGGATTGGATCAGGCCGATTCTCACGCTGCCGGAGTTAATCGCGAATGATTGCTGCCGCAGTTGCGTATAAGCCGAGCGCGAGCAGTACGACGGCCGTAAAGCCGAACTCTATTGCAAGTAATGTTGCCAGGGAAGCACTCAGCACCGAGGCGAAGCCGTTGATGCCCCAGGCCCACGGAATGAAGTCGGGCACGCTGCGTGCGACCCGATTCAGTCCGATCGGGAACGGCATGCCCATAAAGAACGCCAGCGGCGCGATGAGAAAAACCGTTAACAGCATCTTGATACTATCGGCGAGCCCCATCAGTTGTTGAAATAGCGCTGGTAGTAGAGCGATATACAAAAGCGCGATGGCTGATACACCAGCGACCGCAATACTCACGGGTAAACGGCCGTATTTCTCAGCTCGACGCGTCATCTGAAGCGAGTAAGCACTGCCAAATCCGGCGAACACGAGGAAACCGCTGAGCACCACGGCAATGGCGTAGAGCGGGTGACTGAGGAACAGGATGAACTTTTGGATGAAAGCCATTTCAATGAAGAGAAACGCAATACCAAGCAAAAAGAAATAGCTTCCCATTCGCATGCCGGTCCCGTGCGACCAACTGCGTCTGATGAGAGACAAGGGCAGCAGGATCAGAAAAACGCCGGCAACTGCAGCCTGAGCGATGGTGGCGATTAGAATCAGGTAGCTCCATTCAATCAAGCTTGCCCCGCCGCGCTTGCGTAGAGCCATAACTTCGGGCAATGCGCTCCATTTGAAGAAATGAAAGAAGTAGGGTTTGTTGTCTGTTGCCGGTGTGATGTGAAACTTGTAGCGCTCGATGAAATTATCCGCATCTTCGCCGAGCAGTGCGGTTACACCGTCATAAAGAAAGGGCTGCTCGAGGAGATTGAATCGATTCGCCGCGCTTGCAGGCATCGCGGGATAGTAAGCTGTGTCGAAGGAGCGTGAGCGGGCAAACTCCCTAACTACGGCGATATCGTCTGCCGTAAATTCACCGCGCTTGATTAGCAGCGTGCTCGTGTTCCAACTCCGAATCATCGCGAGGCGCCGCCCGGGTTCGGCGATACCCATCTTGCGCAACGCTGCAAGGACGGTGGCCACGAGCTTCAGATTGTCCCGCGGCGGAAGTCTCAGCCAGCGTGTGATGGCGAGCATGCCACCGGGTGCGGTGTGTGCCAGGTATTCCTGAATGGCCTCGACCGTGTAGAGATAGCTTTCGTTAAGCGCATGCACTCCCGAGCCGGATGCTGCGAAAGAGTCCAGTAACGCGACCTGGATGAGGTCGTATTGATCCGCACTCCGGGCGACGAAACCACGTGCCTCCCGGGTATGAACCGTGATCCGTTTGTCGTCATACAGATGCCCGGCGAAGTCGGCGTGCGTGCTTGTTACCAGTTTTGTCATCTGCGGGTTGAGTTCCACCGCATCGATACTCGCCGCGCCGTTGTACAGCGCCAGCAGGACATCGGCGCCGCCACCCGCGCCCAACACCAGTACACGAGGTGCATCGAGCAATGCGTATGGCAATGCAGCCGTGACGTCGCCCATGTAAGCGAGGGCACCGAGATTCCCATCGAATCGCGTGATCACACTCATGGCGTCGCCATCGGTGAAAACGGCGAGTTGCTCCGGCGGTTCGAAAGAAGTGTTGAAACTCAAACCTGGCGCATAACGAAAAGGTATCCGCGGGCTTTGGACCACGGCAAGCAAGCCCAGCGGGCTCGACGACACGGTCAAAACCTGGCTACCGACAACCCGAACAGCCTGGTTCAGCCCTTTGTACTCGGAGATCCGCATTTCGAGCCAGTTCTGTGGCAGGCCGACAAGGAGGACCGCAAGGCAGGCAAGCTGTGTGGCGAGGAGTCGCTTGCGTGCCATTGAGATAAGGGCCATCAATGCAGACGCCAGCAACGCAATGCTTGCCAACAGGATCAGCGCGTCCTGAGGGGTAAGAAAGAAAAGTGACCCCACGATCAATACGGCGCCAAGTCCTGCGCCCAATAGATCGAAGAAATAGATTCGGCTGATGTGAGAGCGGCGACAGGTGAATGTAAGACCGATGCAACAGGCGGCAAAAAAGAACGGCACAAAGAAAACGAGGTAAGTCACGGCGAGGTAAACGAACTGCCGCGGGTTCCAGACGATCTCCAGTGCGTTGAACGGTACGCGTTGCCCAATCGCGAAACAGGCGACCATCGTGATGCTGAACAACAGCGCACTGAGGCTGAAAAAGAATTCGAAACGTGACTGAAGCCAGCGCTTGCCGAGCGCAATAAAAGTACCGCTGGCGCCATAGCCCAAAAGTGCCAGGCTTATGATCATGTAAGCGAAGTGATGCCACTGCACGATCGACAACATGCGTATCAACAGGATTTCGTAGGCAATGGCTGCCGCGGAGATGAGTAGCGTTGCGAAAAACGGCAGGCGCACGTTGGCGTCGCTTAGTGCCCGCGCGTCAGGGGAACGAAACGTACTGCAGCGATTTGCCGCGCGATGACTTCGTCGTTGTCGGTTTTCTCGAGCAACAATAACTGTTGTGTCATGAACCGCCCACCGATGGGAATGATCATGCGACCGCCGGGCTTGAGCTGCCTGACCAGCGGAGGAGGTATGTGACTCGCGGCCGCCGTCACGACGATCGCGTCGAATGGTGCATGCTCTTCCCAGCCATGGTATCCGTCGCCGAGTTTCGTAGTGACATTCTTATAGCCGAGGCGTAGCAGGCGAGACGCGGCCTCGTCGGCAAGCGCCTCGATAATTTCGATGCTGTAAACATGTGTGACGAGTTTCGCGAGAATCGCGGCCTGGTAACCGGAGCCGGTACCGATCTCCAACACGGTGAAGTCACGGTCCGGTTCGATAAGGTCGGTCATCAACGCGACGATGTAAGGTTGTGAAATCGTCTGACCAAAACCGATCGGCAATGGACGATTTTCGTATGCGAAAGCTTGCTGGCTCGGTGGCACAAACTCGTGGCGTTCGACCGTGCCTAATGTCCGCATGACATCTTCGTTTAGCGCTTCTTCCCCGATGTCGCGGGCAAGCGTCGTAAAATAGTAAACCTCATCCACCATGGCAGCTCTCGCCATCGAATAATCCGCCTCATCGGCACTCACCGTGAATGCCAGCAACAAGGCACAACAAACTGCAATTCTCACGCTAACAAAAACCTGGGCAGACAAAGCCCGGGTCTTGCCGCTGTGACATATCCTGGACACCATCAATGCTGGTCTCGCTCATTGTCATGTCTCTGCGAAAGTACCTTGCAATACCTGAAGTATAAACACTGTGATGCGACACGACCGAAATGACGCTCGTTTCGACGTACTCCAGGAATGGCTACGGGCCGTTGCGGTAAGGTTCGTGGGTGTAATACTTGGGTTCGGAGTCGAACCTGATATGAATCCAGTGGACGCCAAGGCCGGATGTGCTGAGCCAGACAGGCTGTGTACCGAGCTTTCGCTCGAGAGTCACACCGACCAATGTCCACAGCTGATGTTGCTGGTCGTCGGGCGCCAAACGCGTGAATGCGGAAATCTGCGAGTAAGCAGCTTGTGGTCCGCGGGGGCACGGGACGACAAGAGTTGCATCACCGCCAAGATTGGAAAACTCGATAACAGACGCGCCGGGATGGGTCGATGCGAAGCGATTCGCGAATGCCTGTTGGTCGGTGGGAACGCCAGCGAGTTGAGGGCTATCCACAAGCACGAATGCGAACTCCCTGTT
>Ga0255058_10002019_pt1 | contig 11308 bp, 13 predicted proteins | sample Cases_109_9_MG_FD_188637 | JGI IMG/M metagenome (GOLD analysis project Ga0255058, IMG submission 188637) | Seawater microbial communities from Amundsen Gulf, Northwest Territories, Canada - Cases_109_9 | ecosystem: Environmental > Aquatic > Marine > Gulf | place: Canada: Northwest Territories... | reverse complement strand
GCATATCTGCTTTTTCAGCTTCTTCTCTTTTTTTATCCATATTGTCTCCGACCAACGCCCCACCAACAGCACCTACACCTGCGCCAATTGCCGCACCCATACCAGCATTGCCTGCCAACGCTCCTATAACTGCGCCAGTTGCTGCCCCTGCTCCTGTCCCAACAGCTGCACTCTTTTGTGTGGTTGTTAAACAGCCAGTGGTAAGAATCGAAAGAACCGCAATACACATAACCGTGACAACTATTTTACCTCGCATTTATTTCCCTCCAAATTTTATTAGTCGAAAGACTGGTTATAAAAAAATATTTTATTTAATGTCAAAAACATCAAGAATGGTTCCGGTAGCTTCTAAAAGACGAACAATTTTACCTTCAACCTTTATAAGTGCAGTACCTTTTGGCTGCGGTGGAAGTCTTTTAATAAGGTCATAAGGAACGTGTACAGCATATTTGTATATCTCTGCATCAAGTACTTCACCTCTGATGACTTTTTTTTGCCATCCTGGAGGTAAATTTCCACCTCTTGCCAGTTTTTTCTTCAAACCAGGAGGTAAAGCTTTCTTCTTATCTTTTTTTCCATTTTTCTGATTGTATATATAATATTTTTTTATTATTTCTTTCTCAGGAGTTATTATTTTAACATCTACCCAGTCTTTCAATATTTTTTTTATGGATTTTTCTTTTTCAACTTGAGGTTCTATTTCTCTTGAGTTTTCTTTATTCTTTTTTGCATAAGCTGGAGAAAGAAAGAACATCAAACATACAGCAAAGATAATTACTTTTTTCATAATAATTTTCCCTCCTGAAAAGTTAAGATTGAATCAAAATTTCACACCCTCAAAATCTATAAAACAGTCCGATGTTGTTTTGATTGTAATTGAAGTTATATAAAAAGCACAATTTCCATGCCAAAATGTAATGTAGAGGGTTTTAAAGTTATAACTTGTGAAAAACAAGTACTTTATGATTTAATATTTAAGAAGATGATAATTGCTTTATTGTAAAAATAAGGGAAAAAGTGCTTCTTTTTTTTACACTATCCAACAGTGGGTGCCAGGATAATGTTTTTTATTGCTACAAAAAATTTGACAAATTATTTTAGTATATCGCCAAAGGGCAGTTAAGCATCAGGACCCATAGGGATATAGAAGGAAAGATGTGGTTTGGGTGTTATTATTGCAATTTAGTTTGATATATATAAGGTGTATTATAAAGAAACAATGGGAGTCAAAATGAATATAACTCCTCAAGTGCTTATCATTTCTCAATTCCCCTACCTTTTTATATACATCCTATACAGCATACAACTTAAAAGATAAATTAATTAACAAGAGGCTGATAAGGAATAATATTTGCAACTTATTACAATATAAAAAGTAATACTGAACATACGGTACTTTTTGTAGTTCTATTGAAGATACAAAAAAGATCCATTTAGATTGCTATAGAGAGCCAAATACTGAATATTTTAAATCTAAATTCTATGAAAAATATTTATGAAATTGATAAATGAAAAAAACCATCGGGGAATACTAGTTGTTGGTGACAAAAAAACTGTTTGCCAATTAAAAGAAAGTTTTCATAATGCTAATTATAAGAATGTATTTACTTCTTATAGTGGTGCAGAGGCATTAGGTGAACTTGTCGCTAACGAAGATTTAATTCATGTTGTTATTCTTGATATAAAAATTATAGGGGTGGATCGTTCAGATGTTGTTGAATATTTATCTGGTGCTCATAAAGTACCAGTTGGCATAATATTTCTAACAGATTCTGCAACAGAAGAATCTTCAGCTGAATTTCTCAAATTAAGCTATACCAATGTAACTTCTGTTGGTTATATCAAAAAACCTTTTAGACCATCCAAATTAGTAGCTGAAATCAATAAAGCTCTAGATTTAACACATCAAAAAAGAAAAAATCATTTTTATGCTCTTACAAATATTAATGAAAATATTCATAAAATAAATGAAGATATTCATAAAATAAGTGAACGAATTATTAGAATTGAGAAGAAATTACTTCCTATTGACAATATAGAATCTCTAAGACAAGGAATAGGAAGTCTTTTAAGAAAACATAATTTTTTTATACAATCAGGTTTTGGTCTTATTCGCATTATAATAATTGCATTAGCTATATTAGGTTTGTTGTATTTGAATGTAGATGATTTTATGATAAAAATCATTAACGAGCTTAAGAAATGATAACAAAACTTAACTTTTGTCACTATTGTCGATGGGTTTCATAAAGCCTTACATTGTGCATGCGCTATTAAAATACCTACCATTCTCAAGTTTCCTGGTTTTCCTATTCATTTCTGTTTAAAATTCCGACTAACATTACTTTCTCTTTAGAGGTTCTTCTTAAAACAAGGACAGCATAGCACTTCAAGAACATAAATTATTATCAAATCAATTGCTCAAGTCAATACAAAATAGGGGTAATAACGAACATGAATAATTTGGTGTGTGATGGGGCGAAAGTGTATTTGCAGCAGTTGTTTTTTTGAACATAACATTGGTTATTTAAACATAAAATAACCTTTTTTAGAGTTACTAATCAAGGAAAAATAAAATAGAAATAATTGAATGCTGTAGTAAGAGATACAAGCCATTGGGGTTATGAAGCCTAATTTATAGAAATAAAAAAGTCCGTAAATTACTCAATATATATGGCATGTTCATTGCGACTTTCCTGCTTTAGAGGGTTTGGGTAAAAACTATAAGATTGTGATGATAGATTAATTAATTCATACTTGTCAGGAGAATTCCCATGTACAGCGTTACAGAAAAGAGGAAAGCGGTAGCAAGATGGTTGAAAAGTATTGCAATTAAGTTAGAAAGTGGTTCTACAGATGATGAAGTAATGACTGAAGTATTCGCTAACAATACTTCTATTGTCGATCAGCTAAGTGAAGAGGGTCTCTGTAGGATATTATTAAAAATGTGCAGGGGCAACAGTACTGACGAAGAAGTTGAAAAAGGAATATATAAATACACAACCGTTGAAGAAATTTAGAGTAAGAAAATCAAACTTCTCTGACATCGCTACAACCCATTTCCTTCCTTCTTAGAATCTTCTAACTGCTTATATCTCTTTATTTATTTTTATTCTACCGCCATAAGTTCCATAGTACTTTCTCAATATTATCTACGATAAGTTTAAAATTATTTTTAAAATATATAAGTAGGAAAATGATAATAATTATCAAGCCTATTTTTGAAATCTTACTCATTTTTGTCCATCTTTTCCTTATCTAGAGTGAAATAGCTCTAATGATTACAACCCCTTTCCTTCCTTCTTAGAATCTTCTAACCGCATCTTCCTTCCCTTGGTAACAGGGGCATTGGTTTCCTCATCTATTACCCAAGTTACCGCCTCAACTCGTTTGATCTTGCCATCTACCCTGTAGACGTGACCAGCTTCTGCTTCAAACGAAATCGTGTCCACACCCATATAAACGGGCTGTGCGAACTCTGAATCCTTTACTTTAATCCTCAACGTGTGAACACCAGGAAGTACCTCAACGTTCGTATTCGTAATACCCACGGGTTTTCCATCAATTTCAGAAATCCATGTATTCCTAAACCAGCCCTCCATATTTGGTTTGATGATGGCGACTTCTTCTTTGGGTAACCGGTCTCCTGTGTATAATTGCATAGTCCGACAGCTATTCAAGAAAATACTGACAAAGAGTAATATCACATAAAAATAATTTTTCTTATTCATTCTCCCCATAATCCCCTCTTGCCCTTCCTTGCTTCCTGATAAGTCTTCAAAAACCTATCCTGATACCTAACATTATATGACCACTAACTACACCCCGTAGGTGTTATTTTCCTCAATTTGATATGGTAATCTTGAAGGTTGTGGAAATCCTGAGGTTAATGATAGTGGTGCTGTTCACTAAAATCAACATGAAAAATGATAGTCAATCCTGAATGGCTTAAGCCTAAAGAAAAATCTTACCTCCATCAAACTAAGCTGAGCTCAGCTCATATCTCACTGGATTGCATAGAGAAACTAGTTAAGTGTATTGAAAGATTTAATAAGGGTGAGATAGACGCTGATACATCCTCTAAGATAGAAAAGCAGATACTTGTTGATGAATTGAGGATCCTGAGTTTCTTTCCTTCGCTGTAGAGAACATTAGCGAATTATTTGGGTACATTGCACAAGATAACTTAAACATCAGGATCCACAGAGATAATGGCCCGCCAACCTGCCCGTACCGAATGGTACGTTCGGGCGGGAAAGATCGTCGGGTAAACCCGCCAAAAAGCTCTGGCGGACAAGCAAGATGTGGTTTGGGGTGGGGTGGGGAATAAATTGCCACTCCTAAATCTCATAAAAATGATTTAACTATACGAAATGCAATTAACTTTTCAGCATCGTTTTGATCATAAACCCTCCAGCCATGCTGATCCCTTTTTGCTTTTTTTATCTTTCCTGTTTCCTCCCATCTCTTAATAGTTTTTGGACTTATTCCTAGTGTTTTTGCTACTTCTGTGATTGTCATCGTTTCATTCATGAATGAAAACTCCCTTTTGATTGTCGCCTATGTCTGCTTGCGATGTTAGCAGCAAGAAAGACTAAGGTTTTACCATTAGACATTAGACACATACTTTAAGTTTTTCACTGAACTTCAAAGCCACACCTAATTTTTTATCATGATTGGTGATATCTATTCCGTCTACCCTGACAACCTCTCCATATCCAATAAGCCTGTCTGCGCTTTCGGGTGGTGCGAATTCAGAATCAGTAAATTCTACTTCCACCATAATCACTTTCCCTGTGGAGTAATTTTCGATATCTTTTGTTGTCACTTCAAAGTAAACACCTTCAGGACTGATATTCTTTGATTTTACTTCACTGTCAAGTAACGTTATTGGTAGTGAGCGTTTTAATCTTGCAAAAAAACGCTTTTCATTATTCATACAATTTATATAGCACAAATCCCTTACCATAAAGTGCCAAAAAGTAAATATTGTTGTAAGCTATGAAATATACGTGTCTTAAGATTTGATTTTTTAGTAAGGGGGAGTGTAAATATGTTTGTTTTTCTTTACAATGTTCAACAATAATTGAATGGCTAGGGTTTTATACACCAAATTACATACAGACCGTCAATTTCACTTTCATATCCAATCCCATCCCAAACCACATCTTGCCCGCCAAAATTCAGGAATCTTATTCCCTTTATATTGGGGTAAAAAAATTTCCAAGGGGTTAAACAATCTTATTTTGAATCAAGCCGTTTCTTTATGAGACATATAAATATGAATAGCCAAAATGACACTGTAATTGTATCTATCCATGTTTTGGTATGTTATGAATACTTTGAGTTTTTTAATACACTTTGGTATTAGGCTTGCACATAGGAGGCACTATGGGAAGGGCTATAATGTACTATTCATATTCATAATTGTATTTCCATAAAATAAACATGTTTCCAATAAACAAATAGAGGTGAAAAATGAAATCTGGAAAAATTGTATTTGGAATATTTGTTGGCATATTGTTCCTGCTACTCTCTTCTACTTTTACGATAGCAGCAGAGCCTGTAAATGTAATTACGTTAACCCTGGACAGAGGTTTAACCATCCTTAAAGATCCGTCCTTAAATGTACCTGATAAGATTCAAGAACGAAGGCAAAAGTATTTTGAAGAAATTTCATCAATTATTGATTTTGAAGAGATGTCGAAAATAGCACTGTCACAGCACTGGGATAAACGTTCCCCTGAAGAGAAAAGAGAATTTGTAAAATTATTTACAGAGTTTCTACTAAACAATTACATAGATAAAATCTACAATTATTCTGAAGGAGAAATTGTTTGTTTAGGGGAAAAGCAAAAAAATAACTATTCCAAAGTAAAAATCAGATTTATTACAAAGAAAGGTAAAAATACGACAGTGAAATTCTGCCTGCTTTATAAAGATGGGGAATGGAAAATATACGATATGATTGCTAAAGGGATGAGTTTGATAAATCATTATCGTCGCCAATTTAATACTATATTAGTTAAATCTCCATATGAAAAACTATATCAAAAGTTGAACGAGAAAAATGCAAAATTGAATCATAAACGAATTGAGAAATTATCATTAAATGCTATACCCTTTATAAGGGCGCAAAGCAATGGGTACAACACCTTATTGCATAGCATAGTGTAATATTAGTGTTGCCAAAGTGGACAGTAAAAGAACGAAGGCATAAAACATCTAAAAACCAAGAGGGAAATGAGAATAATGAGTGATACACAAATGAATACGCTCTTAGGTGTAGTACTATTTGGGATGTGGATGACCTTCTATTTTGTGAATATAAATTAATTTGGTTATCATTTTTGACTCTCAGAGAAACTCAATACGGACATTCCTGATCTAGAGTTTCATATCAGAGCGTCTTTACGCATTAAGGAATAATGAAAATGGTTAAACTCATTAAAAATTGTATCGTTTTATTAATGATTATGGCATTTATTTCCGGATGCTATACATTCAACAAAAGCCATAATGCTGCGCATAACCGTGCATTTAAGAAGGACACGGAATTATTACATAAAGACATTGATTCTTTTCTAGGCACAGCAGAGCCATCCATACTCAGCCAAAAATGAACCACATAAAAAGAGTTATAAAATGAGAATGAAACTTACTAACGACGTCTTGATAATTCTTTTAGCGACAGTATTATTTGCCGGATGTGCGACGATTAAAGGTAACACTGTTACTGAACAGAGACAGTTTGTTCTTGATATGAAGGACGAGACTCTCGCACGCCTTTATGATGAAAAACCTATTGCAAAGGAACAAATCAAAAAGGCTGCTGGATACGGTATCTTTAGTAACATCAATAGCAATATATTTCTCCTCAGTACCGGAAGCGGTTACGGGGTGGTCATTGACAATAAAAGCAAGAAACATACCTATATGAATATGGTGACCGTGGGAGGAGGGTTTGGACTTGGTTTGAAGGATTTTCGGGGCATAATTATTTTCAGAAAGCGTGAGGATATGGACAAATTTGTTGAGAAAGGTTGGGCGTTTGGCGGCCAAGCAGATGCGGCATTTAAATCTGGTGATAAAGGAAGAGCTTATTCTGCGGCAAAATCAGTGGACATGGATATTATCACCTACCAACTAACAGAGTCCGGAGCCGCTTTACAGGCTACACTTCAAGGCACCAAGTACTGGAAACATAAGGATTTGAATTTATAGTGTCAATCGAATCGGGGGACATTATACCAATTTTGTACTTTCTGTAGTTCTATTGAAGATACAAAAAATATCCTCTTCAATTGTTATAAAGAGGCGAATACTACGACAATAAAAGTAGTTAAATTCAAAAATACTTTTCTTAATACAAGGATGCTTAAAATGCGAAAAATTCTTTTTGTAGATGACGACCATAAAGAGACTAAGGGATTAAAGAAGATGCTGCAACCGATGCGCCAAGAATGGGAAATGGAGTTTGCAGTAAGTGGAGAAGAAGCCCTCAACTTCATGTCACAGTCCTCCTTTGATGCTGTCATATCCGATTTGCATCTGCGGGGTAGAGGTATATGTCGGGGAATGGATGGCACAGAATTGCTAGGTATAGTTAGGGAACGCTATCCAGAAACTGTTTGCATCATCCTCTCAATACTTCCAGATATGGAAATGGCATTGAAGTCTGTCAAATCCGCACATCAGTTTTTGATGAAGCCAGGCAGTGTAGAGACAATAAAGTATACCATTGAACGCACATGTAACCTTCGGGATTTGTTAAGAAATGAAACACTGATAAAGACAGTTACACAGATAAAAGATTTGCCCAGTTTACCAAGTTTATACAGTATGATTGTAAAAGAAATACAATCTCCAGATACTTCTCTAAAAAAAGTGGGCAATATTATTTCTCAGGACGTCTCAATGTCAGCCAAAATCTTACAGTTAGTTAATTCTTCTTTTTTTGGTCTTCCACGAAAAATTACAGACCCAAAGCAAGCGGCAGTTTATCTGGGGGTAGATACGTTGAAGTCACTTGTACTTTCTATTGATGTGTTTTCTTCATTTACAGAAGATGCAGAATTACGTGGATTTCCTCTAGCGGAAATGTGGAAACATAGTTTGATGACAGGTAAACTTGCCCAGAAAATTGCTCGTGCTCAAACAAATGATAAGAAAGTGGTGGAAGAGGTAATGATAGCCGGGATGTTGCATGACATAGGAAAGTTGATTTTATTGAAAGTTCCCAAGCAATACAATCAGGTGATGGACTTTATTGAAAAGAGTGGGTGTGGTCGTGTAGAGGCTGAATATGCTGTTATGAAAACTTCCCATGCAGAAATGGGCGCTTATCTGTTAGGGCTTTGGGGAATTCCTGACAATGTAGTTGAAGCAGTTGCCTTTCACCACAATCCGTCAAAGTTGCTGGAGAATATATTTATTATGCAAAATGAATCCTCCAGGGAAGGTTTTGGTAAAACAAAATCGAAAGCTGCTAATTCAGAATCGCTATCAATCGAGAAACAATTGACAGAATTTACTACATTGACGGCAGTACATCTTGCAGATGCAATGCTGATACAGAAAGATCGTTCTTCTGATATAACTGCTTACACATCCCCAGATAAGTTGTATTTGCAAACACTTAATTTGACAGATACAGATAAGTTCTCTGAGCATGTAGAATATTATAATAAGGTAATACGAGAAGAAGTTTTAGGATAGTATATATCAAGCTTCTCTGATATTGCTGTAAAGCTACTCCTTAAAAATTTAAAAACTTAACTTTTGTCACTATTGTCGATGGGTTTCATAAAGCCTTACATTGTGCATGCGCTATTAAAATACCCTTCATTTCTCAATTCCCTGGCTTCTATGTAAGAACATAAAACCTACATTCATCTGGTCATCTGACCGCCCGACCACCGCCTGGATTCGATTAACTCTATGTCTCTCCATACTTCATACCCGTGGAACGAGTGCCTATCTCCATACCATAATTGTTCTTGTCTTTTTATTGGGATCCAGCCGTCATGGTTTTGTATCTGATTTCCCCTATGGATCCCGGATTTCTTCTGCTGCCCCGTGTTGTAAGCCACCTGGTGGTGGTCAGCCCACCATGCCATACGGTCATCTGCGTCATAAAGTGTTGAACCATCATTTCTTGTCTGCATAATCGTACCATCTGAGTTGTCAATCAGGGCTGCATTTACCGATACCGTCAGCCCAAAAATCACCACCAATACGGTCAATAAGGCAAATAGTTCTTTTTTCATTTTCCCCTCCATAATATTGTAAGCCTCATAATCTACACGGCTATTTTTGAGTTTGAACAAAACTTAAAAACTACACGTATTGTTGTTATAGGAAATTGCGTTCCAAAGTTAATGCCTTGAAAAGAATTATTGCAACTCACGGAAATGTATAGACTTGTGACTATGCCTTATGTGTGGAGAGGAGAAGTCTTTCACTCTCAAATCAAGCATAATTAAACTTAAACCAACATGATTTCTAAAAAAGTACTTAATATTTGCGTAAGCGTTTTGTTTTGAAACAGTTAGGTTTGTTAGTTTTTCCTTACAATATTCAATTATAATTGCCAGGAATTTCGGCATATTTTAGAGGGTTTTTATGTGAAACGGGAAATTGTATTATGGAGTGTATATAGGCAATCTATGACAGAGAGAAAAGTTTGTACATAAGTAGGAAAACACTTGAAAACGTTGAGTTGGACATGGTTTAAATTATACAAGACATAAAAACAAGGGATCTTTAGGGATGTTGAAATACCACCGGAAGAGAATACCTCTTTATCACTACTATATGATAGGGTTGAGTAAAAACCATGGTTCGAAGTGATTCGGGAGGAGGTTCTTCTTCCTCAACCTTTATTACAATTTGTTTTTCTGTCTTAATGATATTTATTATCTCGATTCCATAACCACCACTGCTACGTTCTCCCATAAAGATAGCAACAACCATCTCTTTTTCAAAGTCAATCTCAGGTAATTCTGGCCTGGGAAGTCTTAAGACGTTCACTTTTTCCCAAATTTCTCTCCATTGATCTCCAGTTTTTATTACTAATCTTGATGGTTCAGTGTAACCACAATTGTATCCCTTCCACTCCCTCTCTATCTTGATCTTTACTCCTGGCTCTGCCTTTATTCCTGAAAGGGCAAATGTATACTCACTGGATAAGATTATGGCAATAATCGCTCCTAAAACTGTTACTTTCTTTAAGATGATAAAATTCCCTGTACATTTTTAGAAATTATGTATTTTACCTCTATTTAGTAAATCCAATAGATAACGGTATTTTAGAGGATTGTTGTTTCTGAATCCAATAAAATATTACTTTGATGACCTTCTCATCTCCTTGAAGGCATTTATCAGCCCATTCGTAGAAGAATCGTGGGATTCAATCGGTTTATCATCTCCCAGCTCCGGCAGTATCTTCTTTGCCAGTTGTTTGCCAAGCTCAACGCCCCATTGATCAAAACTGAAAATATTCCAAACCACTCCCTGGACAAATATCTTGTGCTCATACATCGCTATTAAACTGCCCAGGACTCTGGGAGTCAATTTTCTGAACAGGATTGAATTCGTTGGCCTGTTGCCTTCAAAGACTTTATGAGGGTATAATTTTTGGATTTCATCATCACTCTTACCATCTCCCTTCAACTCTTCAATAACCTCATCTTTAGTTTTCCCATTTAAAAGGGCCTCTGTCTGTGCAAAGAAATTTGATAATAAAATGTTATGATGTTCTCCAATCCGGTTATGGCTGATTGCGGGCACCAGGAAGTCTGCCGGAATCATCTTTGTCCCCTGATGGATTAATTGATAAAAGGCGTGCTGGCCATTTGTTCCCGGCTCTCCCCATATAATGGGACCGGTCTGGTAATCAACCTTGCCTCCGTTTCTGTCCACTGATTTTCCGCTACTCTCCATATTACCCTGCTGAAAATATGCCGGAAACCTGTGCATATACTGGTCGTAGGGCAGGATGGCTTCTGTCTGTGCTCCAAAGAAATTATTGTACCAGATTCCAATTAATCCCAGAATAACGGGAATGTTTTTCTCAAAGGGGGCGTTGCTGAAATGGCTGTCCATATCAAAAGCGCCCTGCAACAATTCGGTAAAGTTTTCATATCCGATGTAGCACGCTATAGACAAGCCGATTGCCGACCAGAGTGAATAGCGCCCGCCAACCCAGTCCCAAAACACGAACATGTTGTCCTTATCAATACCAAATTCTTCAACTTTTTCTATATTTGTAGAGATTGCCACAAAGTGTTTTGGAATATGTGTTTGA
>Ga0255058_10002018_pt1 | contig 11311 bp, 19 predicted proteins | sample Cases_109_9_MG_FD_188637 | JGI IMG/M metagenome (GOLD analysis project Ga0255058, IMG submission 188637) | Seawater microbial communities from Amundsen Gulf, Northwest Territories, Canada - Cases_109_9 | ecosystem: Environmental > Aquatic > Marine > Gulf | place: Canada: Northwest Territories... | reverse complement strand
CTGCTAGCGGCTCTGAGGCGCGCGTCATGGCGATCGAGCTTGGCGGCCGGACCTACACCCGGAACACGGCCGGACGGTGCGAGGACGCCCCTTGCTGCGGCTGTTGCACGATCTAAGAGGATCACACAATGGACCCAATTCTACTTTTACTGCTATTCGGGCTTGGCGCGTTCGCGCTCTGGTCGACGGGGCTCGAAACGTCCCGCCGCGTCTGAATAGAATCACACTAGACCACGTCACACTATAGAAGGGAAAACACACTATGAGGACCGAAGCATGCACGACTGACACCGTTACCTGGATCCTGTCCAAGCGCGAGCTAAACGCGTTTCTGGGGGTTGCATCGAAGGACTTGGCCCGCGGGAACCTTTCTCAGATCGCGTTCGACGCCAAAGGCGGCGCCGTGGTAGCGACGGACGGACACCGGCTCACGGTCGCAACCACGACCGCGCCAAAAACGGACTGCGAGGACGTGAGGACCATCTCACGCGAGGACGCGGCCGCGGCCGCAAAGCTGGCGAGCATGACGGACGAAATCCGGCTCACGTTCGCGGACAAAACGGTAACCGTCGCGGTCCGGGACCGTTTCGAGGCGCTCAAAACGTCAATCTCGTTTGACTCCAAGGGCGCCTACACGTTCCCGCCCTACCTGCAGGTTATCAGCGAGCCAACGCGGTCCACGGAGCCCCTGCAGGCCATCGGGCTAAACCCGGCCTACATGAAAGCAATCGTGGAGATCGGAGCGGCCACGGGGGGCAACGCGGTTCGCCTGTCCGTTTTCGGGGAACTTGAGCCCGTTCACTTCGCCGCGACTGGCGAGGACGACAGCGAGTGGTTGCACGTGATTATGCCTATGAGGATCTAGTCGGGCTCACGCGAGGACGGGCGGCCTGTCCGTCCTCACTGGAGCGGCCTAGAACCGCGGGAGGACTAAGTGAGTTACGAATTCTTTTGCAACGCATGCGGGACCCACCACGCCATCGGCGAGTGTGACCTAGACCCCCGCAACTGCCCGCTTCCCGAGCCCTACCAGATCACGCTATCAAGCGGCCGGACCGTTTGCGGGATCCACGACTACACCGCGCCCGATAGGGGCGGCATGCAACGGTGCCGCTGGTGCGGCTGCACCCGTCACAAGGATTCGGAGATCTAGGATGCCAAACGAGATCACATGCCCCAAATGCGGCGCCGACTACGGCGACCCACGCAAGTGGGAATTCAGCCAGATCCACGGCGGGGACTGGATGGTAGGCTCCGCGGACCCCACGGATCCCGACTGGAACCAGACCGCTGGCCAGATCCGGGCCCTGGTTCGCGAGCACCGCGAAGCGGGGGACCGCGTGGTCTGGCATCCAGACGCGCCGCGGCTCCCGGGCTACGTCGTGCCTGCGAAGGCCTTCGATTTCGAGGGAGTGAGGATCACAGACCCCACGGAGGACGAGACCGCCCGCCGCGACGTCGACCCATGGGAGCACTACGGGCTCGCGTATTTTCACGCGCTGACCTGGGCAGATCTGCAGCGAGCGGACCGCGGCCAGCTGATCACGTGGCTGTGCATGAACGACCGCAACGGCTGCTACACGGACGAGGATACCCGGCTCGAAGGCTTCGAGCCGCTCACCCGCGAGACGGCGCTGGAGCTGATCGCAGACGCACTAGAGGACTGAGAACATGCACGTGACCATCAAAAAGCAGCGACTGGATAACCTGTGGGCAAGCGTGAACGATGCCCACGGACAGTGGGACGAGGGCGAGATCGACGATACGACCGCGTTCGCGCGCATGGAGGAGGCGGTAGCCGAATTCGAGGCGGCCGATACCCTCCCGGGCCGCGTGGCCCGATGCGCGGCCGCGATCGACGACGCGATCGGCCCGCTGCTCGTCGAGTACTTCCCGGAGATCCGAAGCGGAGACGTCGATCCCGGCGTACAGGCTAACCTCTGCGCGGCGCTCGAAACCTTCGTGAAGCACTGGGTTCTGATGAACCAGGACAACGACCGATCGCTGTACGGAGACGAGCAGCCGTGCCACCACTGCGGGCTCCCGGTCCGCTGGACGGAGCCCCAGAGCTGGGTTCACAAGCCCGGAGACGGCTGCTGGTTGAACCCAGAGGAAAGCGAGGCCTCCGAGCTTCGCGCATGGAAGGACGAGGACAATGGCCCAACGTAAGACGGTCGACCCGCCTTGCTGCATCCCCGGGTGCGACGAGCCGCTTCCCCCCAACTGCATCGAGGGCGAGTGCTGCTACAGCTGCGAGGAAAACGCCTGCTACAACCACCCCGCGTGCCGCTGCGAAGCGGTCGAGGCCAACGCACGGAAGGATCAGGACGATGGCGAAACGTAAAAGCACTAAAAGCAAGCGCGAGCTCGCGCAGCCCCCGATCTACCTCATGGAGTGCTACGTCTTCGGCTACACGCTGACGGTGGTAGGCCAGACTCCGGGCGAGGCCCGGAAGGCGCTCATCAGCGAGATCAAGCGCGGCTGCGAGGCGCGAGCGAAGGACTGGGGCTGCCAGCCGAACGAAGTCCTGGACGCGGGCAGCGCGACCAACTACGTAGACAACTACACCAGCACCGTGGCCCTGCCCATGACGTTCGGAAAGGTCGAGTGGTTCTAATGGGCTACGTGTACAGCTACGAATACGAAGACGCCGGCCACGGGACGTCCCCGGAGCTGGGCGCGGTCGAGACCGACGCCGAAATGCTGGACGTCGCGATCGCGGTCCTGGCCTGGGTTCCGCTCGAAGCCCGCAAGCGCGAAGCGAAGCGGATCGTCGCCTCCGTCAAACGCGAAGGGCGAGCGGAGCAGGGCATGGAGGATCTGGCCGAGGAGCTGGTAGACGACTGGGGCTTTGCATGGGAGGATGTGGACGACGTCGACACTAGCGCCGTCCTGATCGTCGAGCGAAAGCAGTAGCACCGTGCGAATCTACGGCTCTCTCTTCTCCGGCATCGGCGGCCTGGACCTGGCCGTCGAGCTGGTCACTCGGGCTCGAGTGGTGTTTCACTGCGAGCCCGATCCCTACTGCGCTGCCGTGCTCGCGATGCACTGGCCGCGCGTCCACAACTTCGGAAGCATCGAGGCAGTCAAATGGAGATCCCCGATCTGGTCTGTGCAGGATTCCCGTGCCAGGGTACGTCGTCGGCGGGGAAGCGCACCGGGCTCGAAGACGACCGATCCGCGCTTTGGTTCCAGCTCGTCCGCGTTCTTCGCGACCTTCGACCCGGTTTCGTCTTCGTGGAAAACTCCGCAGGTCTCCTTGCTCCCGGGCGAGGGTTTGACCAAGTACTCGGGGACTTGGCCTCGATCGGGTACGATGCGGAATGGACGACTCTGGAGGCGGGAGCCGTTGGAGCACCCCACGGACGCGATCGCGTCTTCGTCCTCGCCACACACGTATCCGTATCCGACGCCGAGCGCGACGAGCTACGGCACTTCGGGAAACGGTACTGGCAACAACACGGTTTCGCGGGGCCGGCCGTCGCTGGACACGATAGCGAAGCGGGGCCGGTGGCCGACGCCGGTCACAACGGACGCCAAGGATGCCGCGAGGACCACGACCCAAACGGGCATCATGCACCCAGGCGAGACTCTCACAGACCGCATGCGTGGCCGCCTGGCCCCGATGAAACCGAAAAATGGGAGCGATACGATGGTGCTCGTCCCGGAATTCGTCGAGGCACTTTTGGGGCTCCCCGAGGGTTGGACGCGCGTATGCGACGACGTCGGATCTTCCATCTTGGAAACAGCTGCTCTCCCCAGCAAGGCGCCCTCGCCCTCGCCATCCTCGCCATGAGGCAATGAGCCTCGCAAGGGCTCGGCTTCCGCTCGCATTAGTGGTAGCCTCCGTGCTCGCGGTCTTGTGCTGGACCGCATTTTACTTCGCAACCGGAGGACACCCAAGTGAGCAACGACAACGAGACCAAGCCCCTGCCCATCGATAATGACGTCGCGAAGAAGATCGCGCTGCAAGGTTCCGTCAACCTGTGCCGCGCGCTCGCGGACCTCGAGACGGCTTCGAGCCCGGAGGGGCTGCGCAAGTACGCCGACGACCTGGAGCGCCAGGAGCTCGGCGCGGTCGAGCTGTGGGACGAGACCATGGGCGATGCGGTGCAAAGCGTGCTCCGCGAGGCCGAGGCCAAAGACGACGACGACGACGACGAGGACGACGACGCGTGATCAAGGGCATCCGGCCCCGCTTGGCTGAAGCGGGCAAGATCAAAACCGGCGGCTTGGGCGCGACCAAGACGTCGAAGGACGGCCGCGAGTACCGGCTGCCAGTCAGCTACGACCACTTCGTGATCACGCGAAACGATCGGGACAGCGCGGGCGACCTCGTGCTCGATCGCGTTTTGATGGACGCGATCCTCAAGCTCCAGCGCGGCGCCGAGGACTCGACCGCGCAGCCGGAGAAGATCCGCGAGATCCCGATCGTGCTCCACTCCGACGAGCTCGAAGAGGTTTTCCCCACGAGCTACGCCTGCTACCTCGGCAAAAAGCTGCACTGCCGCGGGGATGGTGAAAAGGCCACGCGCTGGGAGATCAAGGACGCGCGCAAGACCGGGGTAATCACGGGCATGAAGTGTACGTGCCCGTACCTCGGGGCGACCGGGGGTCCCATCTGCAAGCCCCACGGGATCCTGCACTGCAGCATCGCGGTCCAGGGTCACGCGCTCGCCGGCGCGGTTCACAAGTGGCGGACCACGTCGCTGATCAGCATCGAGCGCTTGCTCGCCTCGCTCGAGCAGATCCGCAGCCTGATCGGAAGCCTGCGGGGGATCCCACTTTGGCTCAAGCTGGAGCCGGTCGAGGTTACGCCCAAGGACGCCCCGGCCAAGACGGTCTACTGCTGCCACGTCGAGGTTCGCGCCCAAGACATGGTCGCGCTCCAGCAGAAAGCGCTCGAAATGGCCCAGATGCGCAAGCAGGTCGCCACCACGAGCGCCCAGGGCTACCGTCAGCTCATCGAGACCAGCGTGGTCGGGGACGTTGAGGAGGACGCTGGGGCCGTCCAGGAGGAATTCCACCCCGAGCTGGAGCACCGAGACGGGGTGGTGTTCGACCGGACCACGGGCGAGGTGCTGGACACGAGCCCGCCGCTCGACCAGCGCGAGGACCACGAGCCCATGGCAAAGCGGGACCGGGCCGAGCTCGAAAAGCTCTGGCGCGACCGCGCGCCTACGCTCGACTGGGGGCAGCTGCGCGGGCGCGTGTTCGGTAAAAACGTCGAGCTCGGGTTCCCGGCCCTCACCCTGGGCCACGTCCGGCAAGTCAAGGCGTGGCTGAATGCGGGCCAGGAGAAGCCGGAGGACGGCAAGTACTACCGCCCCAACAGCCCCGGGGACGTCGGCCACACGTGACCGGCACCTGCGTACGCGACCACGACGGCGACGTCCCTGCAGCCGTCATGGTCGCTCTGCCGGCCTCCCAGCGGGGCGACCTCCGCCACCGCTGCGCGTTTTGTGCGTACCTGGCCGGGTACGCGATGGCCGAGGAGTCCGTCCGGCGGCTGCGCAGGCGTCTCCAGGAGCTTGAAGCGCGCCTCGAGCTGCTCGGCCAGTCCTAGCCCGCTCGGCGGGCTTGCTGCGGATTCCGGCGGCAGGCCTCGGGCGAGCCCGGCTTGGCGACCCTGCCCGGCTTGGCCGGCTTGACCTCCTCGGGCGGCATCATCTTGGCGGCCGGGGGACCCCTGCGCCGTGGGTTATCGGCGTCGTCGGTGGTGACTCCCGGCTGGGTGTCTTCGGAGGAGGTTTTCTTGGATTTGGCCATTACGCTACCTTCTTTGCGATCTCGATCCAGTGTCGAGCCTTTTTCCATGTGCGCTTTTTCGCGCCCGTGTCCACGTGGATGTTGGTCGGATTGGTCTTGGTCCCATAGACGCCGAGCCCGACCTTGTGCTCATCGCCCTTGTCGATCCACAGCCTAGCTCCCTCGAGCGCGAGCCGCTTGCGGGTGTCGAGGCTGTTCGAGCTTTTGTGCGGATAAATGTCGATGGCCTCGAAGTAGACGTGGCGCGAGCCCGACGCTCCTCCTACGGCGGCGTTGTAGTCCGGTGGCCGGTAACCGCCGCGAACGGTCAACGGCACCCCCATTCGCTGCCGGAGCGGGTTCCAGAGCTCGCGCAGGGTCCGAGCCATCCGGGGCCAGTAGGCCCTCGGCGGGATCGCGCTCGCCTGGCTCTTGGTCTTCCGCATGACGGTGACCTCGCGCGCGCTGATCGTGTTGTCGACGCCCTGGGAGCGGAAGTAGTCATCCATCTCAGAGAGCAGTGCGACAGTCTCGGGGTCATTTGCTGGCCCGACGTGGATCGGCTTGGCCGGCCCCTTTGGCCTGGGCGCATCGGGGTCGGGTTCGTCGGGCTCCGTGTCGACGGGCTCGGGAACGTCGGGATCGTCGGGATCCTCACGCGTCGGTCCCCCGGTCGTGCTCGGCTTTCGAGCCATCCGACCGAACAACAACGCCATCGCTGCGAGAGCTCCGCCCACCACCAACGCCTTGCCTCCTCGGGCCACTCCATCCGAGGCTACCAAAAAAGAAGGCCGCCTGGAGAGGCGAAACCCCAGGCGGCCCCATGGCCCTTGCAACCCCCGCGGCCCGACCGCGAGGAAACGCTAGATTCGTACCCGCGCGCAGGCTCTCACGCGGCCCGGCGCACGTCAACGAGCCCGACCTTGGCGGTCAAGCGTATGAAGCGCTCGACGAACTCGCGGCCCCAGAGCACGAACGCCGAGGGGAACGGGGCTCCATGCTTGCTGCCAATGAAGTGGATGCGGCCGCGGACGTGGCAGATCGCCGAGCTCACCCCGACGTCCTCGTGCCACCAGATGTTCGAGGTTCGCGCCGGGAGCAGCCCGAACACGGAGAACTCGTCGTCGCCCCAAAATGCGGCGTTGTCGGTCCAGGGCGCGATTACCGTGGGCCGTCCGTAGGGCGGATTCATGTAGGTGCGCCGGACGTCCCAGGGCACTTTGAGCCCGTTCTCGGGCAGTGAGACGCGACGCGTCGCCGGCACGATGGAGCCCGTGTTGCTGCAGGGGTCCAGGTCAATGGTGCCGCCGAAGACGTCGAGCACTAGGTCGACGATCCACTCCGGCGTACACCAGTCGACCTTCTTCGACGAAAAGCAGGCGTCGAGGTGTCGGGCTTGGAGTCGCGGTGGACTAGCGCAGGGCGTAGGTCGCGTGGCGGGTCGTGCCGTCGCGCTTGACCTGGCGGGCTTCGCGGAGCCGCTCGATGGACCCGCGGAGCTGCGCCTTCGAGCACCCGAGCTTTTTGAGGATGTCGGGCGCCTGGGCGTCGGGGCTGTCTTTGAGAAATTTCAAGACGCGGTCGTCTAGCTCTCGCGTCTTGCTCCTTCCGTTTGCGAGCCCCTGGGCGGTCTTCGGCGGCGGCGTCTTCGCGGCCTTCTGCGGATGGTTGGCGGGCTTGGGGTTGCGGCGCGCCTTGGCCTTCTTGGCCGTCGCCGTCTTGGGCTTGGCCGGCTTGACCTTCGCGGGGGCCTTCTTCGCCTTCTTCTTCGGTGCGGCGGCCTTGCGCTCGGCCGTGGCGCGCAGGGCTGGCCCGGCGCAGGCGATGATCTGACGCAGGGTCATGCGCTCGGTGAGGAGCGTCCAGACCTGCGGCTCGAGCTGGGGGTCCGTAGCGTCCAGGGTGTCGGCGAGCTCGGAAAGCGAGCGGTCAAGACCCTGCTCGAGCAGGTTCCGCACAAAAGTGACCTCGATCACGCTGAGCGGTTGCTTGGGGTTTTTCATGTGTCCTCCGGTTCCGCAGACCATAGTGCGGATCCGCGAAGGGCGCAACCCCCTGCTGTTCAGCGCTTGAGCAGCATCAGCGCGGCGGCTGCGGCTGCGGCCACGCCGATCCCGGCTGCTTTCTTGCTGCCAGTTGTAGGGCCGCCTAGGCCCTCGGGGTTCGGGGGCACGTCCAGGATCGGCATTTGCTGGCCGGCCGTGAGCCGCGCCTCCATGCACCCCGGTCCCCCGACGCCAGCGTTTCTGAGCTGCTCGATGTAGACCCCGCCGTCCAGGCTCCACGGCACACTGTCGAGCTCGACGTGGCAGCGGTCGGGATGGCTCAAAAGCTGGCCGCGGCGCTTCTTCCACTTCTCGCGAAGCTCGGCGTCGCTGTTGATCGCGGCATAGCCCTCGTCGATGTAGGCGACCGTCAACGTGTCGAGCGCCTTGAACTGGCGCTCGCGGAGCAAGCGAGCGGCCTTGACCGGCGTGGACCCCCGAATGCGATAGGGGTCGTACTGGGCTAGCTTTTTGATGCCCGTGGGGATCCGGCGTCCGCGCGTTTCCGTTGCCCAGCCAAACCAGCCCCGGTCAGCGTAGAAGTTGATCACCTTGGTACGGTCGCTCTTGCTGAAGATCCGGCCCATGCGCCCATCGCAGCGACCGGAGCCCAGCGCATTCTTGCAGCTTTTCTTGCGGTCGAATTCGATGCGCTCGAGCGGGTTGTTTTGGAAATCCCCGTTTAGGTACTGGCGCAGGCGCTCGAGGTAGCGGTGCCAGAGCGACGCGAGCCGGGTCGCGTCGACCGTGAACATCGCGGGCGTGTTCGACATGACGTAGCCCTGCCAGATCCACGCGGCTTGCTTTTGTGCGGTCGGGAGGAACTCGCCCGTATCGCGAATGAGGCTGCCCGAGCCCGTCCCACGGAGCACGTCGATGGCGGAGTGGAGGTTGACGCTGCCCGGGATCATGCCGCCGCCGAGTGGCACGTTGCCCGCAAGTGTGACCGACCAGTCCTCCTCCTCGATGCGATGAAACGGCGCATTGAGACCAACAAAGCCGTCGGGGTCGGCCGGGGGCTCGAACATGAGCGTCCAGTCGAGGCCCCCCTTGTATGGGGGCTCGCTGCCGAAGCCCCGTAGCGGCCCCAGGATGAAATTGCGGTAGGTCGCAAGGTCGGTGCCCGGGTTGAAGGCGGCGGGCGGGTAGAGCTTGGGCAGGTTGCCGGCGCGGCTGGCCGCGACCACGTCCGAGATCGTGCGCCCCAGCTTGATTCCCAGACCAATGACCCAGCCGATGATCGGGATCACCTGCGACACTTGGCCGGCGACCTGGAATCCCACATTGACGATGTCCTCGGCGATCTCGGTCACGAGCGGGTTGTCGGAGACCTGCTCCAAAGTGCCAGAGGGGAGGGGGCCGTCGAATTGGACCTTGATCAGCTTGTGGACCGGGGTTTTGATCGCGCGCGCGATGTTGGCAAAGAGCTGGGCGTCGGGCATGCCCACGTGGTTGGTGAGCGCCGCGAGCCCGACCTGGGCGCCGCGCTCCCAAAACATCATTGTGTCCTCGAGGAACGCGGCTTGGATCGCGGGTCCGCTTTGGAGCACGCGCTCGTCGATCGCGGCAGGGTCGGGGAGCGCGGTCCCCTCGATGCCGATCGCAAGTCTCTCCGCGCCGATTTCTCGCAACTCACCTGTGGCCCACGGCATGGGCCCAGTCTATCAGACGCGCGGATGCGCCCGCTACGGAGCGCTGTAGCACGCGCGCCGGGCGTCTCGCAGGTCGACGTAGAGCTCGGAGGGATCGAGGGCGTCGTTCTTGCCGGCAATCGTGTCCTCGAGCCACGAGTCGTTCGACCACACGTCGTAGGGCAGCTCGGCGCGCCACTCGGCGCCGCAGCTTTCAAAGCAGGCGGTCTCGTAGACCCGGACGTCCTCGAACGCGCGGCACTCGTCGTAGCATACGAGCCAGTCGCGGCATGTGTTGGCGCTCGGGTCGTCGCCGTCGCAGCCGAGCAGCAGGATCAGGATGGCGGCTTTTCTCATCGTGTCAGTCCTTGGTGTGGGTCAGGCATCGCCGAGCTCGTCCCGAGCGCGCCGGATCGCGTCGTTCAGCTCGGCCATTTCGTGGTCGGTTCCACCTTTGTCGGGGTGCGTCGTGCGCAGCAGCCCGCGGTAGCGCTTCTCGGAGAACTCAAGCGAGACGTCGGGGTCCGAGATGCCGAGGACGTCGCGCCAGGGTCGGAGCCCCGTCTGCGCCGGGGGCAGCGCTGCGAAGCCGGTAAAGGCCTGCTCCAGCATGTTGGTGCTGCCGTGGCGCTCGATCCGGCGCAGGCTATCGATGGTGTGGAAGATCGCGCGGAAGTTGTCGGCGATGCGGTCGTAGGTGTCGCACGCGATCACGAACGGCTGGGGCTGCTTGCCGAGCCGGCGCTGGAACCAGACCGCGACGCCGGGGTCCTTGGGCTCGCGCTGGTTGGCGTAGGCGAGACCGTCGAGCCGGAGCGATACGTTCGTGCTCAGGATGACGTCCTGGGCGCCCAGCCGCCCGAGCTCGTCCAAAAGGTCGTCGCGGGCCCGGCCGAAGCTCCAGCGGCGTCCTGCGCGGCCTCCGAACCGCGATCGCTGGCGCTTCCAGTCGGGCGTTCGCAGCTGGCCCATGGGCCAGTCGAGGGGGTAGGCGCTGCGGCTTTCAGCGTTGACGTTGCTCATTTTCGGTCCTCCGGTCGTCGATTCCAAAGTAGCAGAAGCACGTCGCGGTCACGCGTCACGGAGGCCCTCCGTCAGCTTGCGCGCGAACGCGGAGACCTCTTCGAGCTTTTCAGCGAACTGGCGTGCATGGGTCTCGACCCCTCGCGCACTGGTCAGCGCATGCTTGGCTTCGCTTTTGAGACCTCTCCAGCCGGTCAGCAGGTTTAGGATATCGAGCGCGCCTTTTACGGTCTCGGCGCTGTAGCCCCCGAGCGCCGGGGCGACCTCGCGCAGCTGTTTGTTCTCGGCGAGCAGCGCAGCGTGGGCCCTCTCCAGCCGCTGGCACTTCCCCTTGAGATCGGACGCCGCAAACTTCTCGGCCTTCGTTGCCTCCTCGGCCCGGATCTCATTCAAGTGTGCTGGGTCGACGCGCTGCTCGGAGACGCGGCGCAGGATCGCGGCCAGGAACTTGCGATCGAGTGGCTTGGCGTCGAGACGCCCGGCGTCCTTGACGATCTTCATGGTCTTTCCATGCGGCACGAGCAGCCCCCACGGCCCCGGTAGCTCCTCGACCTTCACAAGATCCTTGGCGCCTGCGGCGATGAACCAGCGATCGCAGTAGGAGCCGACGGCCTCGGCCTTCTCGGGGTTCCCAAGCTCGCGCAGCCAGTCGCTGCGGGTGACCTTGACCTCGAAGCCGACCAGCTCCAGGCCGCGCGACGGGTAGAGCGACATGCCGAGCGCGTCGACCGTCCGGCTGGCATGGCGGCCGGTGCCGTTCATGACGCCGGATAGCAGCGCCCAGGCCGGCGGCGGGAAGCGGCCGCGCAGCGCCTCGATGACCGCACCCTCACCCTTCAGAACTGTTGCCATCTAGTGGTGCC
>Ga0255058_10002017_pt1 | contig 11311 bp, 10 predicted proteins | sample Cases_109_9_MG_FD_188637 | JGI IMG/M metagenome (GOLD analysis project Ga0255058, IMG submission 188637) | Seawater microbial communities from Amundsen Gulf, Northwest Territories, Canada - Cases_109_9 | ecosystem: Environmental > Aquatic > Marine > Gulf | place: Canada: Northwest Territories... | reverse complement strand
TTCGCGGTGCCACCAGCTGTGAACTGGGCGTCCTCAGGGTCGCCGGTCTGCAGCGGACGCGACATCTCGAAGATCCAGGTGCCGGCTGCGCCGGTGCCACCGGCACTGTTCGTGTGGGTCCAGACCCCGGCGATACTGTTTTCAGCAGCGGCGTTCGCTGTGTCTCCGCCGCCGTCGTCTTCGCGTTCCTCGGGGTCGGTGCTGTACTCGTCGTCCAGGTTGCAGTCCGGGTCATCACCGCTCCCGGCGTCACCGCCGCCGGACGTCACACCAGCGGCACAGTCCAGCTCCCAGTGCCAGATGTCCACCATCCCCAGGCCGGTCTCGAAGTCGTCATCGCCAGCGCCCATGTGGGGGCCAGCGGCCGCGTCGATGAGGAACATCACGTTGGGAGACGCCGAGAAGTTGTGATCCGCCGGGTCGAAGTCGTAGTCGTCCGGCACCTCAAACAGCACGTAAATCTTGTTGTCGTCAGTGGCGACCTTCACGGTCGCGTCAATCGGGTCGACCACGCCGGGTGCGTCCCAGTCGACGCCGTCCGGGATCTCGAACTGATTCAGGGTGACGGTGGCGCCTTCAATATCGGCCCAGTCCGAGGCGTCTCCGTCCACAGTGATCGTGGCTGTCGCGGCATCGATCTTGATCTCCGGAGTATCACCATCGCCGGTATCAGTTGGCTCGGCGGTGGGCGCCGCCGTCGGCGACGCCGTTGGTGCCGCCGTGGGATCAGCCGTCGGCGACGCCGTCGGCGACGCTCCGTCATCGTCGTCGCCGCAGGCCACGGCCACAAGCGCCAGCACTGCGACTGCGGCCAGCAGAACAATCGCGGCCTTCCCGCTTGTGCGTGTGAGTAAACTCATCCTCTCTGGTCTCCTTTCATTCGTCGGGCGTGTCTAGTTGGCACGGCCTCTCCTGTCAACATTCCTGGGCTCAGTCCGAGCCCTCCTGGCCGACAGAGTCCAGGAAGGCGTATAGCTTTTCGGCCTCTTCGTCGCTCAGGACTTCTTCAACAAATGCAGGCATCCCTTTCGGACCCTTCCGCACTTCCCGGAGGAACTCCGAAGGGCTGATGTCCGACGTGTCAAGGTCTTCACCCACCACGGCGCCCCGACCCGTTAGGCCGTGGCAGCTCGCACAGCTGAATCCGAAGAACAGGGTGCGACCGTCGATCACGGGGTCACCCGTGCTAGCCGCATCAAGGTCTGCTAGATGGAGGCCCTCAAACGGCTGCTCTTCATCCACGTAGATGATGTCCGTGCGGTCATAGCCCTCTGCCCGCAGGTTTCCGTGCGTGTACGGGCTCCGGGCGATGATGACGACGATGAGCGTGAAGGCGAGGCCAGCCATCATGATCGCGCCGACGATCGGCGCAGGGGGGATGTCGAGTCTCACGCGGTTCCCTTCACATCCTCAAGGGCGACCGATTCCGGCATGTCCACCTCACGCCCGTCGCGGGCGATGGCAATCACGCGCAAAGCAACGCTGAGGAGAATCGTCCACACTGTGGCCAGCACAGCCATCAGGATCCAGACGTTTAGGCCTGGTACCTGGATGCCAGAGGTGGATTGGTGCAACTGATGCGTTGTTCCAGCGACGGACTGAGACCAGGTGGCCTCCTCCGGTTCGGTGGCGTCGGTGGGCAAGTACTCGACCCGCATCTGATGCTCGCCGGCGGCCCTCGGCTCGTAGCTCAGGACCGCCACGCCGTTTTCATCTGTGATTGCCCTCCCCATCTCGACCTCACCGGTGGTGCCTGCGAAGGATGCCTCTCTATAGAGCGTGAGGACGGCACCGGCAACCGGTCGGGCACCATCAGCCGTGAGCAGCGTGACCTGAGTTTCAGCCGGGCTCCCCACCGTAAGTTCCCCGGCTGGCGCAACGTTCAGATCAACGTGGGCTGCCTCAGCGGACCCTCCGACGACGAACACGGTGGTCGCGAGAATGACCGCAGCGAGTCCCACACCAACTAGCGATTTCATAGATTTCCTCCTCCTGCCGGCTCCGGCGCGCTCTGTGTAACGAGAGGCGGAGCAGCCGACGATAACTCCTCGGATTCGTGCTCCTCCACCACCTCCCAGACAGCGATGATGGGGAAGATTTTGATGAATAACGTGATTAAGAGAGCGAAGAGGGCGAATCCGGCGGCCACGACAGAGATCTCGACCCACGATGGTGAGTAGCTAGACGGGTCGTACGGCATTAGCGGCACGCGCAGCCCCGTGACGACGATGTAGTAGCGCTCCACATACATGGCGGCAACGACGAGCACGCTCGCCGCAACGATGCCCCAGATGTTCCGTGTCCAGGGCATCAGGATCAGCAGGGGAGGAAGAACCAGGCCCGCCAGCGCGTAGAACCAGAAGAACCCCGCGTACTCATTAAGGAACAGCTGCCGGAAGTGGAACTCCTCACCCGCCTCCAGCTTGTAGCCGGTCACGGTGAATTCGGATATGTTCGCGTATATCATGATCAGCGCGAACGTGGCCAGAAGGTACCCGAGATAGATGAAATGCTTCACCTTGAGGTACTCCTCAAGGTGGTACACCTTGCGCAGTATCGCCATGAGAATGATGAGCGCGGCGACGCCGGAGTATAGGGCGCCGGCGACGAAGAATGCGCCGAAGATCGTGCTATTCCAGGGGGCCCTGAGTGTCATGGCAAAGATCCAGGACACGACTGTGTGGACGGACACGGCGATAGGGATGATCAAGATCATTGCCACTGTTATCGCGGATCCCATTGAGCGCTTTTGCTCGGCGCTGCCTTTCCAGCGCACGGACAGCAGGCTGTAGAGCCATATCCGCCACCGCGATACCCGGCCGGCCAACCGGTCACGGAGTAGCGCCAGATCGGGGATCATGGGGAGAAAAAGGTAAGCGGTGCTGGCAGTGAGGTAGGTGGTGATCGCCAGGACGTCCCAGATAATCGGCGACTGCCAGCGCCCATGAATGATCACATTGAGAAGGCGATCTGGCCGGCCGAGATCAATGATCACGAACAAGGCGCCGCACATCAGAGCTACGACGGTGATGAACTCGGCCATCCGCGTTATCGGCGTCCTCCAGGGAGCCTGGGACACCCGGAGGATGGCGGAGATGAGCGTGCCCGCATGACTGATGCCGATGAAGAACACGAAGGTGGTGATGTAGAGCCCCCAGGAGATGCGGTCTCGCATCCCAGTCTCCACGAGTCCGTCGCGCAGCTGTACGGAGTAGGCGTACAGACCCCAACCGATGATGGCGAGAAGCGCCGCCACCCACACGAAATACCAGACGCTTGTTTTGGTGATTGGCGCCAGAGCCGTCTGCTCCAGTCGATCGCGCCAAACACTCACCTCTTCCACGTGCGAGATCCTTCGGCTCTTTCGATCCACGGCCACTCGGTTGGCTGTCGGCCCTCGGTGTAGACATCACGCCCCACCGCTTCTCCGTGGCCAGCGACGTAGTAGACGCGTGGTTTTGTGCCGAAGTCCTCCTTCAACTGGTAAGCGTGGTTCTCGGAAAGGAAGCGCGACGCGGTAACGATATCTGAGCCGTTCGTGGCGACGTCCTCCTCAATGTCCCCGTAGTAGATGGCGCCGTTGGGACAGGCCTGGACGCAATAGGGGAGGGTGCCCGTGCGCGCCATGTCAGGGCAGAAGTCGCACTTCATGACAGTGCCCTTCTTTGCAGGCACCTGGTGCTCAGTGGAGTAATCGGCGAGCAGCGCCTCCGGCGGCACCGGCGGATCGCCCCAGTTGAAGAAGCGGCGGTCGTAGGGACAGGCCGCCATGCAGATCCGGCAACCGATACAGCGGTCCTGGTCGATGAGGACCGTCCCTTCAGGCGTGTGGAACGTGGCGCCCACTGGGCAGACGTTGACGCATGGCGCGTTCTGGCATTGCTGGCACGGAGTAGGGATGAACTGAGTGCCATCACCGGGCAGCTCCTGTTCAAAGATCTGAATCCACTCCATGGGCTCAGGCGCGAAGTGGCCTTCGATGCAGGCGGTCGTGCACTGGGGCGGCGTGCCCTGGCTCTGGCAGCCGTCACAGAAGCGGAGGTCGATGATCATCGTCCACTGCCGTATGCGACCGTCGGGCCCGGTGGCGGGCTCTCCCCGTGATTCCACGCGGCCGGTTTCGGAGGCCTTCCGCAGAACCGGTGGCAAAAGGATTAGAGGCGCAGCGCCGACCGCCGCCATGCCGAACAGCCTCAGCACACTGCGTCGGCTCACCGTGGGCAGTTGGGCAGATTCCCGGGAAGTATCGTCCCGGTCGCTTGCGCCTGAACCGCCGTCGTTCCTTCCCGTCATCCTGTTTCTCTGCCTCTTTCTCGCGCTCGCCAGAAAGCGCCTCTGATCTGCCTTCACTATGCTCACGGGGCACAATGTCGGGCATCAGTCGATCAGGCAGACCGGGGACTTCCGTTCTGCGCGGAATGCGTAGGCAAGAATACGTAGGAGATTTCCGCTCTGCCGACGCCGCCATAGGAACGGCCCCGGCCAGTTCTCCCGGCCGGGGCCATCCGCATTCGATGTCAGTCGCCGTCACTGGTGTCAGGTGGCCACGATTCGTCAGTCTGCGACGGTGACGCTCGTCCCCACGCCCGGGCAACCGGCCTCCTGGGCCACGGACAGACCTGCGTCGTGGCGTAGCGTCTTGAGCGAATCGATCGGGTTCACCGCCCCACTGCAGTCAACGTCGTTCCAGAGACGCGAAGTACCGCCCACCGTGACGTTCGAAGCGACGGGCGGACAGCCGGCACTCTGGGCCACTGACAGGCCGGCGTCGTGACGCAACGTCTTCAGCGAGTCGACCGGGTTCACCGCACCACTGCAGTCGCTGTCGCCCCAGACGCGCTCTGTGCCGGCCAGCTTCCCTGCCTGTAGTGCCAGCCACGCGTAGGTGTCGTTTGACAGCCCGTGCGCGCTGCCGTGCACAAGAGTAACGGCGGCCGTTGCGGCGGCCAGATCGTCGGCAGCCAGGGCAGCGGCTGCCGCCTCCAGATCTGCCTTCACCGTAGCCGCGGCCGACGCGAGCTCTGGAGGCCAGGCGGCTACGCTCACGGCTTGCAATGCCTTATTCACGGTGCCAGCCCAGCGAGAATTGATCTCGGTGGCCGCCTCCATGTCCGTTTGCAAGCCGTGGAAGCCGGAAGTGTCCGCGATGTCGATTGCCGCCAGCACCGTCGCTACCTGGGTCCCGAGGTAGCTGATGTCGCCTTCCTCAGCAACGCCCGGCAGGCGGGTGATGATCCATCCCGAGTGCGAACTGACCAGGTGGCCGGTGTCGGTCCAGCCCGTCAGGCCTTCGTCAGCATCGAAGTAGGCCAGGGCCATCTTGGCGATGCCACCAGCTGCGAACTGGGCGTCCTCAGGGTCGCCGGTCTGCAGCGGACGCGACATCTCGAAGATCCAGGTGCCGGCCCCGCCGATGGTGGCATTCGTGTGGCTCCAGACCCCGGCGATACTGTTTTCGGCCGCGGCATTCGGGTCTCCGCCGCCGTCGTCTTCGCGTGTCTCGGGATCAGTGCTGTACTCGTCGTCCAGGTTGCAGTCCGGGTCATTGCCGCTCCCGGCGTCACCGCCACCGGACATGACACCGGCGGCACAGTCCAGCTCCCAGTGCCAGAGGTCCACCATCCCAAGCCCGGTCTCGTAATCCGGGTCGTCAGCGCCCATGTGCGGGCCGGCTGCCGGGTCGATGAGGAACATCACGTTGGGAGAAGCCGAGAAGTTGTGGTCAGTCGGGTTGAAGTCGTAGTCGTCCGGCACCTCGAACAGCACGTAAATCTTGCTGTCGTCGGTGGCGACCTTCACGGTCGCGTCGATCGGGGTGACCACACCGGGTGCGTCCCAGTCGACCCCGGGCGGGATCTCGATCTGCATCAGGGTAACGGTGAGGCCGGTGATGGCCGCCCAGTCAGCGTTGTCGCCGTCCACGGTGATCGTGGCCTCGGCGGCGTTCATATGCAGCTCGCCTTCATGTGCTTGCGTGAGGACGCCTCTCCCCAGGGTGAGAGTGGCCGCCAGCGCAGCCAGGGCGGCCACTGCCGTGATGATTCGGGTCAGGGCCTTCATTTGGTTACCTCCTTCATCTGATGAGGGTGTCCCTCCAGTGGTAGTCAGCGAAATTGCCGTCGCGACAGTGGAGGGCCTTGAAAACGCAGGAAGCCATAGGCTATTGGGTGGTTACGCTGGACCGCTCGTGTGTCCTCCCTTCGAAGCGCACCTAATCTGCCCCACTATGCTCGCGGGGCACTTGCGTGGGCATCGGTCGATCAGGCAGACCGAGGACTTTCGTTCTGCGCGGATTGCGTAGGCCAGAACACGTAGGAAATTTCCCGCTCCGGATAGGCGGATCAGGCACGAGCCGGGACAAGGCTTGAGATACGTTTGAACCCGACCTGAACGACAGGGTTAGCTATAATGTCGATACAGTGTCAGATAGGAAACCGGTGGTGGAGACGATTCGCGTCATCATAGCGGAAGACCACGCCGTGGTGCGTGAAGGCACGCGAGAGCTTCTCGAACGCGAGAAGGACATTGAAGTCATTGGCGAGGCAGCTGACGGTGCCGAAGCCGTGGCGCTGGTCGATAAGCTCCATCCGGACGTCGCCATCGTCGACATCTCAATGCCCGGCATGGGCGGCATAGAAGCAACGCCAAAGATCAAGGCGCTGCACCCCTCCACAGCGGTGTTGATCCTCACTGCATACGATGATGACCAGTACGTATTCGCGCTCCTGGGTGCGGGCGCCGCGGGGTACCTCCTCAAGGATGTGCCTTCTGCGGAGGTCGTACGGGCCGTCAGAGCTGTGCATGCCGGGGAGCCGGTGCTCCATCCAGCGATAGCGAAGAAGGTCCTCGCCCGGATCGCCTTAGAAGCGACGACCGGACCTCCCCCTCAGGCATCCAGAGCGGTGCTCACGGACCGCGAGCGCGAAGTTCTACGCTTGGCCGCTTGTGGAATGAGCAACGCCCGCATCGCAAGCCGGCTGAGCGTCAGCCTGCGTACTGTCCAGTCGCACCTCACTCATACGTTTGACAAGTTGGGTGTCGGCTCCAGGACCGAGGCCGTCATCGCTGGGCTCCGTCGCGGACTTCTTGAACTCGGTGATCTAGATGAAAGCTGAGGCGACGACCCCATCAGTGAGGGAGACTTCGGCGCTGGCACCGGGTCTATGGAGCAGGACTTATGAGGCCTTCCGCAACTTACCACAGAGATTGCGTGAGCCACGCTTCTGGCACGTTCAGGCGCTGGTCGTGCTGGCCACCGCGCCTCACTATGCCATCGAGTCCAGCGATCAGTTTGCCGCGCTCGAGGACTGGCAGCTAAACAGCCTGGCCATCACCCTGTATATTCTCCCGCTCTTGTATGCAGCATTGAACTACAGCTGGGAGGGGGCTCTTCTGACCGGCCTGTGGGCCGCGGCGCTCACGTCGCCCAGCATATGGTACTGGGACCGCGGTGAATCACACTACCTGACCGAGGTAGGACAGTTGGTGGTCGTGCTCCCAGTGGGCCTGCTCGTAGCGTGGCGTGTTGATATCGAGGCCAAACATAGACGCAGGGCGGAGAAGACCAGCGCCAGCCTTAGCCTGTTGAATCAGATTGGCGAGGCGCTCGGCCACACCCTGGAAGCAGAGGCACAAGTGCCCATCATCCTCCGGAAGCTCACTTCCGGCATGCCCTTCGAGTCGGCCTGGCTGTACCTGGAGACCGATCGGCAGAGTGGACCGCGCCTCCTCATCGAACGCTCCGATGGGGGCGGCCGCGTTCAGGCGCGATTACCGGAGGAACTACACCGACGCATCGAGGCCGCGGGGGCTACTCAGGTGAACGAAGATAGCATCGCCGTGCCACTGAGCACTGAGGATGGACTACTGGGCTCTCTCGGAGCCACGGTTTCTACCGGGTCAAGCCCAACGGACGAACAGATTGAGGTGCTGGCAACGGTGGCCCGGCAGCTCTGCGCGTCGATTGTCAACGCGCGCCTCTATCGCGAGAGACAGGAGAGCCTGCAATCCTACGTCCGGCACGTGACCGAGGCGCAGGAAGAAGAGCGTCTGCGCATCGCCCGGGAGCTTCACGACGAAACTGCCCAGGAGCTGGTGCAAATGGTACGTGGCCTGGAGCAGATCCGCGATGGTCCCGATGACACCGTTGCGCGGAGCGTCGACGAGCTGATCGACGGAACGCGAGAGACGCTCAAATCGGTGCGGCGCTTCAGCCGTGATCTCAGGCCATCGGTGCTCGACGATCTCGGCCTGATGGCTGCCATCGAAGCGATCGTCGAAGACACAAATACAAAGCTGCCTGGGGGAGCCACGCTGCGGGTGGAGGGGGAAGCCCAGAGGGTGGCGGAAGCGGTTGAGCTCGCGTTGTTCCGTATCGCGCAAGAATCGCTGAGGAACGTCGAGAAGCACGCCGAAGCAAAATCCGCTTTGGTCGAACTCCACTTCGCGTCTGACGCCATCACGCTCTCAGTGTCGGATGATGGAGCTGGCTTCGACGCTCCGCGGAACGTCTCCGATCTAGCCCGGACTGGAAAGCTTGGCCTGGTTGGCATGAAAGAGCGGTGCGAACTGGTCGGCGGCTCGTTTGATCTGCAATCGAGCCCCGGCGAAGGGACTCGCGTGGCGGTTACGGTTCGCGATGGCGGATCCGCGCAGGACGTCCAACAGGATAGACCACCGCCCGGCACCGACCGCGGATAGTCATCGAGAAGCACCCCCGAGAGCTCTGTCAGAACTCGGGGCTCTGGCGCCGCCAAGACCCTGTGGGGGCTCAAAACTCATCCGCATCCTGCTGAAGGTGAGCCACTACCCCAGATCCAGTTGACTTTGCGGCCCAGTTGAGTGAGTGATGTGAGTCGATGGTTAGCGAATCGCTCAAGTCCCTGTCGTCCCTCTACATCACGTCCTGCGGTAGAGTGCGGCATCGCCAGGGTGCACTCTACCGCTTCCGTCACGCGTTCGCCACCTGGGCGATCGAGCAGCAGGCCCGGGAGATCGATGTCCAGCGCCTGCTTGGGCACTCAACGTCGGCGATGCTTCGCCGGTACACGGCCTCCTACGATGCGGAGAAGGCGGCTCAGGCCCACGCTTCGTTCAGCCCCGGCGATTGCCTTGCAACGCTCCCGGCAGCGTGACTTGAGATCTGCCCGGACCCCCGATTTCCCTGAAGTTTCCGTATTAGGCGCCTTGTCAATTGACGTATTTCGGCGGGGCGTCGGTTTCACACCGTTCTTACCCCGGTTTCACCCCGGATTTCGCACCTGAAGCCTTAGCAATTGGGCCCCGCACGGTGTGACTTGAGATCCGGAGTCCTAACGACACGGATCAAGAATTCTTCGATCGACTGCCCGAGCCACTGACACGGATGACATTTTGGCACTCCACAGGCTCGCCGCCCATATCAATCCACGAGTAAGCCCTCGTTTATTCGGTGTTCATGTGTCGGTGCGAACGTGTGATTCAGAGATTTGGAGACGGAGGAGAAACTTGAGTAACGACGCAAGATGTCTGGGGTGTGAGTTGTGACGCTTTCTGGGACACGTGGCGAGGCCTTTCTCTGGCTTCAGTGCCACAGCCACAGCCGCGTCCACAGCTTCTGCCCAAGGTTGAAAGCGGGCAGCACAAGGCGGCTGCAGCCCAGAAGCGTTCGCGCTCTGGTGCACGCGATCGCGTCGTCTGCGCTGGCGGCACTAAGCAATGCGGATCGCAGTCATGGCCACGGCTAGCCGGACGGAGCCTGCGCAGCGCTCCGCAATTGGGGCACCGCTGCGCGATGTAGCACGAATCGCGTTCGCCCCGGCGCGGCGCAACGTCCTTCACTGGCTCTCCTGGACCGTGACGCTTGGCGCAATTCTGGCGTTGACGGGTACTCTTGCGAATGGCGCCATCTATGGTTGGGAGATCGAACTCACCCGGACCATTCAGTCGATTGGCTATCCCAATTGGCTGTTTCGGCTGACGGCGTCCAGCCTCGAGGATCCGCAGGCGATCGAGGGTGCCTTGCTCGTGGCGGGTGCGATCTCCCTCCTCTGGATCCTCCGCCTGCGAGTTGAGGCTGCCATTGCCGCCGTCGCGCTCCCTCTTCACGTCCTGGGGAACTTCCCGAAGGCGCTCATCGACCGCGCGCGGCCATCAGAGCTATTCGACGGAGTATTCGGCGTCGGCGGGGAGATGAGCTTCCCCAGCGGCCACTCGGAGTTCGCCGTGACGTTCTACGGCTTCCTTGCGTACCTCGCCGTCGTCCGGATGCGGAGCCCCTTTGCCAGGGCCGGTGTCGTGCTGGTCTGGCTTTCGCTTGTCTTTCTCGTTGGGTTCGGCCGAGTCGCGCATGGCCACCATTGGCCGCTTGATATTGCGGGAGGCTACATAGTCGGAATCGGTCTGCTATCCGGCCTGGTCTGGCTGCATCAAGCTTTCACACAAGCGACTAACGAGCGCGAGCGTGCTTGGGGCCTAAGATTGGGGCGGAGTTGCTACGAGCCGGCTCCCCCAGTCGCAGCGAGCACAGTAGCGGTAGAGTTGCGCCAGAGCGAACACCGCCACTCCGCCCCACACCCACGCGGCGAGCACGTCGGTCGGCCAGTGGGCTCCGGTGTACACGCGCTGCACGCCCATCAGAGCGATTAGCGACAGCGACGTCGCTTGCACCGCAATCCTTGCCCGCGCGTTGGGGATGAGTCCTTGAGCGAGGTAAACAAGGAAGCCTAGCAGCACCGCGGTCGCGAACACGTGGCTGCTGGGGAACGAAAACCCCGCTGCTTGCTCTGAGACCGACACGTCGAGCGAGTTGGGTCGCGGCCTTTCGACGATTTCCTTGATTAGTACCGCGGCCAACCGCGTGACGGCCGCCGCCACAACGAAGCCCGCCGCCAGGCGGTGGCCGCGCCAGAACAACAGCGCAGCCATGGCTACGGCGATGAGCCAGAAGAGCGGCGCCATGCCTCCCCTGTACAAAGCCTCGCTGACAAGGGCTCGTCCGGGAAAGTCGATCGATTGGACCGAACTGGAGATCGCCACGTCCCCGGGGATGTACAGATCGGCGAGGGCAAGGGCTGTCATCGATAGCGCGAGAGTCAGTCCAACAGACCAGATCGACCACGGCGAAACCCGAGAACGGATGGCGGATTCAGACAACATCGTTAGTTTCATGTTACTGGCGCAAGCCTCGCGTCTTCAATTGCTTCCTCCTACTCGAGCATACGATAGTGCGTCGCATCCGTCTCTAAACATTGACATTGCCTCGCGGTAAGAAGCAGCGGCGTGCCCCCAGTGTCTCCCGGTCGTGTTCTCCCATAGCTAGCCGGTGCACTGT
>Ga0255058_10002016_pt1 | contig 11312 bp, 8 predicted proteins | sample Cases_109_9_MG_FD_188637 | JGI IMG/M metagenome (GOLD analysis project Ga0255058, IMG submission 188637) | Seawater microbial communities from Amundsen Gulf, Northwest Territories, Canada - Cases_109_9 | ecosystem: Environmental > Aquatic > Marine > Gulf | place: Canada: Northwest Territories... | reverse complement strand
GCAGAACAAAGGCCTGCCGCGATCGTATTTGACATCCTGTTTACGGACCCGCAGCTGGATCACGAGGCGGAAGATCTCTACTTCATCGAGACGGCACGGGCGATGGACAATGTGTACTTCCCTATGGTGAGGCTGTCGGCCACGCTTGAGGTCGATCGCAGTCAAGGCTACCCGCTAAAGCTCGTCCCCGGTGCGATCCCGCCCGCGCGCGGCGGTAACACGGACGCCCGCGCTGCGCTGCTACTCCCGCTTCCGGGACTAACTGACACGGGGCGCATTGGCACCATTGATGTTGATCTCGAACCGGACGGCATACTCCGGCGCTACCCGCTGTACAGACCAGTCTACGATTGGCGACTGCCTTCGCTGCCAGCGCGGGTTGTGCAGGGTCTGGGCATTGACCTGCCACAGGGCCGAGAGGCCCTGTTCCTGGCCTGGCACGGTCCGCCGCAATCCTACGCATCGGTGTCGTTCTACGACCTCCTGGTCGATCTGGAACGCCAGAGCCGAGCGCGCCCGGCCGACGAGTTCACGGGGAAAATCGTTTTGATCGGAGCAACGGCGCCCGGTCTGCTTGACCTCAGCAACACGCCTATGGGCGCCAAGTTTCCGGGTATCGAAGTCGTGGCGACGGCGCTGGAGAATCTGAAGAGCGGCAAATTCATCATGCAGGCGCCGGTGTGGATTGGGCCGGTGTTAACGGGCCTGGTGCTACTGGGACTGGGCAGCGCCTTCAGATGGCGTATTGGCCTTATCCCCGCCGCCACTGCGCTGGCGGCGCTCTCGGCGATCCTCGTGGGCGGCTCCTGGATCGCGACCGTGAGCTTCTACCGCCCGTTTCCGGTGGTCACGCCGGTGTTATTCGGCTGGCTGTATTATCTTGTGGCCGCCGTCCGGGCGTATCTGCAGGAGCGCGGGCAGCGTCGCCGGATCACACAGATCTTCAATCGTTTCCTCGATCCGCGGATCGTTTCAGAGCTGATCGACCAGGGCCAGACCACGGCCAGCCTGAGCGGCCAGAAACGCGAGGTCACAGTGCTGTTCTCGGACATCCGTGGATTCACCACGCTCTCTGAAAATCAGCCACCGCAGGCGATCGTCGCCCTGCTCAATCGCTACTTCGCCCGCCAGGTCGACGTCATTTATCGCCATCAGGGTACGCTGGACAAATACATCGGCGATGGCATTATGGCATTTTGGGGTGCGCCCACTGACCAACCCAACCATGCCGCCCACGCGGTGGTGGCGGCGCGCGACATGGTTGCCGCGCTGGAGGCGTTCCGGCGCGAGCTGGGGCCGGCGGGCGATGGGTTCGACGTGGGCATCGGTATCCACACCGGCGAAGCGGTGGTCGGCTTTATCGGCTCCCCCGATCACCGCCAGGACTATACTGTGATTGGCGATACCGTTAACACGGCGAGCCGGATAGAGGGCAAGACCCGGGGGCGCTGCCGCGTGCTGGTGTCGGCGGCCACGCGGCGGGCTTGTGGTTCTGAGTTTGAGTTCCGCGATCGCGGCCGGGCCAAACTCAAAGGAAAGAAAAAGGAGGTGCGCCTCTATGAACCACTCTGGCCATAACCCAACAGCAGCGGGCAAGGTCGCAGTGCTTATCGCCGTCGGCGCACTCGTTGTCGCGACCCACAGCCATGCTGCCCAGACGGGCATCACGCGAGACGCGGTCGAGCTTCGAGCAGCGCCGTATAGTGACGCCAACCTTGTTACGAGCCTCCCCACGCAGACCAAGGTCGAGATCCTTCGCCGTCGCGGCGGTTGGATAAAGATCAATGTCGAGGCCTACGGCCAGGGCTGGGCGCCTCTTCACAAGGTGCGTCTGGGGGACAGCGCCCAGCGCAATCGCTCTAGCTTCTGGGGCCTGAGCATGCTGTGGCGTTCGGCGAGTACGGGCCGGTCGGGCGCGAGCGGCCTGGTTGCCACAACCGGCATCCGCGGGATGCGGGACGAAGACATCACCGGTGCGGTGCCCGATCCGCAAGCGGTGAAATCCTTGGATGGCTTTCAGGCCAGCAACGTGGAAGCTCAGGCGCACGCGATGAGCGCCGGGCTTGAGCAACAGCGCGTTGAATATGTCGAGCCGAGCAAGAAGAAAAAAAAGAAGAAGCGCAAAAAGAAAAAGAAGAAAAAGAAGAAAGGGAAAAGTTGAGAGGTGTCGAATTGAACAAGAAATCCCCTGGAGTGTTAGCCATGGCCGCTGCGCTTGCGTTGAGCGTGGGCTGGAGTGTCGCTGGCCGCGCGCAGTTTGACATCGGCAGGCTGATCAAGGCGGCCACACCTGTCTCGCAAAAAGCCGAAATCAAAATGGGCAAAGGGATCGCGGCCAACCTGCTCGGGGCTGCGCCGCCGGTTGCTGACCAGGCACTGCAGGGTTATATCAACAAGATCGGCACATGGTTGGCGTTGCAGACGGAGAAGCCCGATCTGCCGTGGCGCTTTGCTATTCTGGATACCGATAGCGTCAACGCCTTTGCCGTTCCCGGTGGATATGTATTCGTCACACGAGGCATGCTGCTGCTGATGCGTGACGAGTCCGAGCTTGCGGGCACATTGGCCCACGAGATCAGCCACGTGGTCGAGCGCCACGCCTTGAAGACCATGCGCAAGGGTAATTGGGCAGGCGTTGCCGGCGATGCGTTGAACGCCGTTGCTGAAGGGAAAGGCGGTCAGGAATTCGACAAGCTGATCAATGTCGGTACCGAAATCTACAGCCGCGGGCTGGACAAAAAGGACGAGTTCGCCGCCGATGTGCGCGGCGCGGTGATCGCGGCGCGCGGTGGATACGACCCCTACGGCCTCGTTGCCATGCTGCAATCGTTCGCCTCGATCAATCCGCAGGATGATGCCGTGGTGCTTATGTTCAAGACCCACCCTGATCCCGAAGAGCGCATGGACCGATTGCTCGCGTATGTGGACGAGAATCTGCAGAAGTACGGCGCCCAGCCCAACAATGCCGAGCGCTTTGCCCAAGTTATGCGCACGCATATGGCCCAATATAAGCCGGTCGCGCGCGCGGCGCGCCGAACCGAGGGCGACGGAACGCCTGACGACGAAAAGTCCGAAGCGATCAAGACGATCGCGCCGATCTTTTCTCAATAGCGCCCCGCTCTCGTTTTTCGAGCGATCGTTCTTATGCCAGAGTTCGTGGCTGCTAGCAAGGTCAGCATCCGAGCCGAAAAGCTCAATAACGCCCCGGTTTGAGTAACTGCCGGTTGCCGTCCTCACGAAGTCCTTTTAGCTTGCGCCTACCCTTTTTGTTCTCCTGAAGGGTGAAGGTCCAGAGAAGGCCCGCGTAGTCCTCAAACACCAACTTTCCGCCCTTCACGCGCACAGCGTCGGGTCGCAACTGGCCCTTATGACCGCCAAAGACTACGACCTGGCTATAATCGATCGACCCGTCTTCTTTGAACACATAGCTGATGTAGTAATCGTATCCCTCGGCTGTTTTGCCATTGCCGCTCCACAGTCCCACGATAGTCGCGAGACTCTCGATCGGCGTATCGGCCCACTTGGCACCCATCGTGAACGCGGCGCTGAAGACAAGCACTGCCAGGATATATTTTTGTCGCATGGCTTCTTGCTATTGCCTGTCCGTTTTGAGCGAACCCGTGATGCGCACCTTATCGGTTTGCCCTCGTTCGCGAGCACAAGCCAGCCAAGGGAGCCTTGGACCGGTGCCGAAACGAAGCAAAAAGTGCGCAGCGCTGGGATTGCCCAGCTGAACGGGCTTGCCATGGGTGAGCCGGAGACTTGCCAAGGGTCCAGCGGACGCTTGGCCCGGCGAACGGGCAGACCACGGAGGGTCTGCCCCGGTCTTCCAAGCGCAGCAGGAAAGCGTAGCGCAGGAAGGCAAGCACAGGAATCGCAATCGAGCGCACGGACAGCGCAGCGCAGCCAGCCCGGTAGTACATAATCGCCGGTAGGCGACTTCTCAATTTCAGCGATACGATCTGAAGATGTCCTCGAGCGCAGCGGCACCTGGAGACAAGTCCCGGTAGGGGATCTGATTCAGCGGTTCGTCAATGGTGTTGGAGGTCGCATGCAGATCATCGGTGTGCTCGTCGAGGTACAAAAGTCCGGTGATGATCTCGCCTTGCTCGTGGTGGTGCTGTATATAGGAGATCGCGTCACCGCGATCCTTGGGGTCATAGTCCGCAGCAGCCTTGCGCAGCAGCAGCCTGCTGCCGTCGTGCAGCTCCACCGGCACCACCGTGCCCTCTTCGTACTCGACTGTGATCTCTTGCGCGCGCGGAACGAAATCGGTGTGCACAGTCTCGCGAAAATGCTCGCGGGTGTAAGCATAGCTCTTGGTCGAGCCTTCGTGGTCATTGAAGGTGACGCAGGGGGATATCACATCGAGCAGCGCGAACCCCTGGTGCATCAGCCCGGCCTTGATCAACGGCACGAGCTGGTGCTTGTCGCCAGAGAAGCCGCGCGCGACGAAGGTCCCGCCCAGACTCAGGGCCAGGAGCACCGGGTCAATGGGCGGCTGGTTATTCACGAGGCCCTTCTTGGTCGTGCTGCCCAAATCGGCGGAGGCCGAGAACTGCCCCTTCGTAAGCCCATACACGCCGTTATTCTCGATTATGTAGAGCGCATTCAGGTTGCGCCGTATGGAGTGGGCGAACTGACCGAGCCCGATCGACAGGGAGTCGCCGTCACCCGATACCCCGATGTAGAACAGCTCGCGGTTGGCGGCGTTGGCGCCGGTAGCTACGGCGGGCATGCGTCCGTGCACTGTATTGATCCCGTGCGAGGCGTTCAGAAAATACGCCGGGGTCTTCGACGAGCAACCGATACCACTCATCTTGGCGGCCTTCTCGGGCGGGATGTTCAGCTCGAAGAACGCCTGTACTATCGCGGCAGTGATAGAGTCGTGGCCGCAGCCCGCGCAGAGCGTGGACATGCCGCCCTCGTAGTCCCTGACCGTGAGGCCGAGCTTATTCTTTTTGAGCCCGGCGTAGCGGACCCTGGGTCGCGTAATATAGCTCATGCGGCGGACCCTTCGGCGAGCGTCTCGTTGATACCTTCGAGCACATGATCGCAGCTCATGGGGAAACCGTCGTAGTGCAGTATCGAGATCAACTTGCGCTTGGAGACGTTGAGCTCCAGTATGAGCAATGAGCGCAGTTGCGCATCGCGGTTCTGCTCAACCACGAAAACGCGCTCGTGCATGTCGATAAATTTCTGTACGTCGTGGCTAAACGGAAACCCGCGTATGCGCATGTAATCCATGGCGACACCTTGCTTCTCGAGCCTGATCAGCGCCTCCTTGACGGCGCCGTCGCTGCTACCCAGCGCGATGAACGCCGAGGTCGCGCCGCGCTTGCGCATTACCACGGGCTGCGGCACCACAGTAGCCGCAGTATCCGATTTGCGCGCCAGGCGGTCCAACACCTGCTGGTACTCCACCGGATCCTCAGTGTAGCCGCCATGTTCGTTGTGGCCCGAGCCGCGCGTGAAGTAGGCGCCCTTGGGGTGCACCCCCGGGTAGGTGCGATAGCAAATCCCATCGCCGTCTTTATCCACGTAACGATAGAAGGTATCGAGGTTCTCCAGCTCCTCTTTGGACAAGACCTTGCCGCGGTCCGGCTGGTAGCTGTCGTCCCACTTGAGCCGGGGACACATCCAGTCGTTCATGCCGATGTCGAGATCGGATACGACGATAACCGGTGTTTGCAACCGTTCCGCCAGATCGAAGGCCTTGACCGCGAAGTCAAAGCATTCCTCGGGGTTGGCGGGGAACAGCAGCACATGCCGCGTGTCGCCGTGTGAGGCGTAGGCGCAGGCCAGCAAGTCGCTTTGCTGCGTGCGAGTGGGCTGGCCGGTGGATGGACCGCCGCGCTGGATGTCAAATACTACTGCGGGGACCTCGGCGTAATAGGCAAAACCGAGAAACTCGGTCATGAGCGAGATGCCTGGCCCGCTGGTGGAGGTAAAGGCGCGTGCGCCGTTCCAGTTTGCACCGATGACCATGCCGATGGCGGCGAGTTCGTCCTCTGCCTGCACGATGCAGTAGCGGTTCTTGCCGGTCGATGGTTCCTTACGATATGTATCGCAAAAGTGCGCAAACGCGTCCATGAGTGAGGTCGACGGCGTGATCGGATACCAAGCGGCAACAGTCGCGCCCGCGTACACGCAGCCGAGCGCGGCCGCCGTGTTGCCGTCGATCAGCATGTAGGCGTCGGTCTGGTTCATGGCCGCGACACTTATAGGAAGCGGGCAGTTGAAATGCTCGCTGGCGTAGTCATAGCCGAGCTGAATAGCCTGCATATTCGCCGCCATAAGCTGTTCCTTGGCGGCGAAGGTTTTTTGCAATAAGCCCCGTATCACGTCCATGTCGATCGCCAGCAGCGCCGCTAACGCACCCACATAGGCAACGTTTTTCATCAGCACCCTGGCGCGCGCGTCAGCGAAGGCCTCGTTGCACATTTGTGCCAGCGGGATTCCCAACAATGTAATATCGTCGCGATGGAGCTTCTGGTCCCGTGGCCACGTGGAGTCATACAGCAGATAGCCACCCGGGCTCACCTCGTCACGATTCTGTCCGTAGGTCTGCGCGTTCATCGCCACCATGATGTCGACCCGGCCCGAGCGGGCGACGCACCCGTCCTTAGTCACACGGATCTCGTACCAGGTGGGAAGGCCCTGTATGTTGGATGGAAAGAAGTTCTTGCCGACCACGGGGATACCCATGCGGAAGATGGCCTTCATGAGCAGATTATTGGCACTGGCTGACCCGGTGCCGTTTACGTTCGCTAGCTTGATGACGAAATCGTTTATGCGATCTTTCGTGTTCTTTTGCACGGACCTTATCCTGCGTAGGAAATTAGTAGGGTAGATTTCTGCATGTCCCAGGCACCGGTCGGGCAACGCTCGGCGCAGAGGCCGCAGTGAACGCAAACATCCTCGTCCTTGACCATGACCTTGCCGGTCTGCGGCAGCTTGTCCGATACGAAGATTTCCTGCGCCTCATTGAGTGCGGGAGTGTTAAGTCGACGTCGCAACTCAACCTCCGGCGCGTTTTTGATTATGGTAAGGCAATTGACCGGACACACATCGATACAGGCATCGCACTCGATGCATAACGGTGCCCTGAAAACTGTTTGGATATCGCAGTTCAGACAACGCTGGGCCTCGCGCGCCGCTTGCTCGGCATCGAAACCGAGCTCCACCTCGATGTCCAGTTTCTTGAAGCGCTCCTTGAGCGACACGTGTGGCACCAGCCTGCGCGTGATGGGGTCAAAGTCGTTACTGTAGCTCCACTCGTGTATACCCATCTTGGTGCTGCTCAAATTCATGGTGGCCGGCAGACGTTCAGTTATGTCCTCGCCTTCACAGTAATTATGAATTGAGATTGCGGCCTGGTGGCCGTGCTCGACCGCCCAGATGATGTTCAGCGGTCCGAAGGCGGCATCACCACCGAAGAACACGCCTTCGCGGGTCGATTGCATGGTGACCTTGTCCACCACGGGCATGTCCCACTTGTCGAACTCGAGACCGATGTCTCGCTCTATGAAGGTAAACGAATTCTCCTGTCCGATGGCGAGGATGGCCGAGTCGCACGGGAACAACATCTCGCCCAGCTTGTTTGATCGCAGCTTGCCATGCTGGTCCTCGTACCACTCGACCTCGGAGAACCTGACGCCCGTGAGCTTGCCGCCTTTGATAATGAATTCCTCCGGCGCGTGATTACAGACGATCTCTACTCTTTCCTCGATGGCGTCTTCGAGCTCCCAGTCGGAAGCCTTGAGCATGTTCTCCGGCTTGCGCGCGACTACCTTGACCTCCTTGCCGCCGATCCGCAGCGATGTGCGGCAGCAGTCCATGGCGGTATTGCCGCCACCGATAATGATGACGCGCTCGCCGATTGAGTCGACGTGGCCGAAGGCAACGGACTCAAGCCACTGGATGCCGACTAAGATCTGATCGGTATCGTAACGACCGGGGATCTCGAGGTTGCGGCCCTTGGGGGCGCCGGTGCCGATGAACACGGCGTCGAAGTTTTCTTCCAGTAGTGCCCTCAGGCTGTCCACAGGCGTGCCCAGGCGCAGGTCCACGCCCATGTTGACGATGGTGTTGATTTCGTCGTCGATCACCTCGGGCGGCAGGCGAAAGGCCGGAATGTTGGAGCGCATGAGGCCGCCGGTCTCCTGGAGCTGCTCGAACATGACGAGCTCGTAGCCAAGCGGCAACAGGTCGTTGGCAACGGTGAGCGAGGCGCAGCCCGCGCCGATTAGGGCAATACGCCGGCCATTCTTGCTCTTGGGAATGTCAGGCAGGCGGTGTGCGATCTCACCGCGCAGGTCGGCGGCGACACGTTTTAGTCGGCAGATGGCGACCGGTTTTTCGTCTACGCGGCCGCGCCGGCAGGCCGGCTCGCACGGGCGGTCGCACACCCGTCCAAGTATGCCGGGAAAGACGTTGGACTCCCGGTTCAGCATGTAGGCGTCAGTGTAGCGCCCCTGGGCGATGAGTCGAATGTACTCCGGCACGTCGGTGTGGGCAGGGCAGGCCCACTGGCAATCCACGACCTTGTGGAAATAATCCGGATTGGAGGTGTCGGTTGGTTTCACCCCAGCAACCCCGGCAAGCGGCACTCCGAGCGTCGTGCAGGCCGAGAAATGTATGTATCGCTTTCGTTCATCAGTGCTTTTAATCGTACACCATGGGCACATCGAGACCAACCCGGCGCCCGCTGTGACCATCGGCAGCCGGCAGGCGTCAACACATACTAAACCTAATGAATATTGGGCGTGCGGCGTGCGACGACCGCCGGGCAACAATCGCCCGTGCGGGCGTACTACGTTAAGCTGCGCGTGCCCTCGGCGCCGCCGAGGATCAGCACATCGGCCGGGCGCCGGGCGAACAGCCCGTTGGTCACGACCCCGGGGATCTGGTTGAGCCGTTCCTCGATCTCGACCGGATTGAGGATTTTCAGGTTACGGACATCGAGGATGATGTTGCCGTTATCCGTGGTAAAGCCGTGGCGCAGGGCCGGTTCCCCGCCCAGTTTCACGATCTCGCGCCCGACCAGGCTGCGGGCCATCGGGATCACCTCCAGCGGCAACGGGAAGGCGCCCAGCACGTCGACCAGCTTGGTCTCGTCGATGATAGACACGAAGCGCTCGCTCGCCTGCGCCACGATCTTCTCGCGTGTGAGTGCGCCGCCGCCGCCCTTGATCAGGTGCAGGTGGCGCGTGGCCTCATCGGCGCCGTCAACGTAGAGCGGCAGATCGCCGGTCTCGTTGAGCTCGAGCACAACGATGCCGCGCTGCTTCAGGCGCTCAGCGGTGGCCACCGAGCTCGCCACCGCACCGTCGATCTTGCCTTTGATCCCGGCGAGCGCGTCGATGAAATGATTCACGGTCGAGCCGGTCCCGACCCCGATTACCGTGCCGGATTCCACATAATCGAGCGCCGCCACTGCGGCCGCTTGTTTCATCTCTTCTTGGTTCATAGTGGTTCACGCCGCTGATCGTGTCGAGCGCCAGCCAGCATACCCTCGATCGCCGGAGGAAAAAAGTAGCGCATCCCGCCCTATCACTCCGGCTTGCATTATCTGTTAGATTATGACCATGCCCAAGGATTACATAAGGAAGATCCTGACTGCCGGGGTCTACGACGTTGCCGAGGAGACGCCGCTTGAGTTCGCGCCGTTGCTGTCGCGCCGCCTCGGCAACCGCGTGTGGTTGAAGCGCGAGGACGAGCAGCCGATTTTCTCGTTCAAGTGTCGCGGGGCCTACAATAAGATGGCGGCGCTGTCGAGTGAGGCACTGAAAAAGGGCGTGGTCGCCGCCTCGGCCGGGAATCACGCCCAGGGCGTGGCGCTGGCGGGCGCACGATTGAAGACCCGCTCCATCATCGTGATGCCACGCACGACCCCCGGGATCAAGGTCGAGGCCGTGAAAAGCCTGGGGGGCAAGGTGGTGCTGCACGGCGACACCTACGACGAGGCCTACGAGCATGCCATCGAGTTGTGCCGCACCCAAAAGCTGACCTTCATCCATCCTTACGACGACCCGGATGTGATTGCCGGACAGGGCACCATCGGTTTCGAGATCCTGAAGCAGCATCCGGGCGAGTTGCACGCGATTTTCGTGCCCGTGGGCGGGGGCGGCCTCATTGCCGGCATCGCGGTCTATGTGAAACAGCTGCGCCCGGAGGTGAGGATTATCGGTGTGGAGCCGGAAGACGCCGACGCCATGTCGCGTTCGCTGGCAGCCGGCCGGCGCGTGCGGCTCGATCACGTGGGCATATTCGCCGACGGGGTCACCGTGCGAACGCCCGGAAAGGAAAACTTTCGTCTTGCGAAACGGTTCGTGGACGATGTCGTCGTGGTCAGCAATGACGAGATCTGCGGTGCGATCAAGGATATCTTTGAGGATCAGCGGTCGGTGCTGGAACCGGCGGGGGCGCTCGCGTTTGCCGGCCTCAAGCGCTACCTGCAGCGCCATCGGCTCAAGAACGCGCAGCTCATCGCCATCGCCTCCGGGGCGAACGTAAACTTCGACCGACTGCGGCACGTCGCCGAACGCGCCGAGATCGGGGAACGCCGCGAGGCCATTCTTGCCGTCACGATCCCCGAGCAACCCGGCAGCTTCCGCAAGTTCTGCGCCGCCATCGGCAACCACAGCATCACCGAGTTTAATTACCGTTACTCCGATACGAAGAGCGCGCATGTCTTTGTCGGCGTTAAGATCAGCGACGGTAAGGAGACAAAACGGTTGATCGCGAACTTGCGCAAGCACGGCTATCAAACACTCGACATGATCGACAACGAAATGGCAAAGCTGCACATCCGGCATCTCGTCGGTGGCCGCGCACCAAACGCCATGAACGAGACCCTGTATCGCTTCGAGTTCCCGGAGCGCCCCGGCGCGCTGCGCAATTTTCTGGACAAGATGGGTCAGACCTGGAACATCAGTTTGTTCCATTACCGCAACCACGGCGCGGACTTCGGGCGCGTGCTGGTGGGCATGCAGGTCCCGCCGCAAGAGAAGAAACAGTTCCAGAAATTTCTCGACAGCCTGGGTTACGCCTATGTGGAGGAAAGCGATAACCCGGCTTATAAGTTGTTCCTAAATTGAGCCGCAGCACCGTGCCAAAGGCAGCGTTGACAGCGGACAGGCTGATGCAAATCCGTGTATTTAGCCCGAATGCCACCGCGGAGCGCGCGGTGCACGATTCTCAAATTGTGTCGCCTACCGGCGATTGTTTACTACCGGGCTTGCGACGCTGCGCTCTCCGTGCTCTCGCTTGCAAGTCCTGTGCTTGCCGTCCGTGGTAAGCCCGCTCGC